>Ga0213822_1000020_pt1 | contig 182041 bp, 167 predicted proteins | sample MC6MC0908MG_FD_179872 | JGI IMG/M metagenome (GOLD analysis project Ga0213822, IMG submission 179872) | Enriched soil aggregate microbial communities from Iowa State University, Ames, United States - MC6-MC0908-MG | ecosystem: Environmental > Terrestrial > Soil > Unclassified | place: USA... | reverse complement strand
GTTGTGGCACTGATGGCGATTATCACCATCGGCGCCCTCACCTACTACAACTCGGCGAGCCAATCGTCAAAAGTCCAGGAGGCTGTTACAACCTTGACGTCGCTTACGTCGATGATCCGCAACCAGTTCTCGGCTCAGGGCAACTATACGGGCCTCGACGCGACTGTTGTGGCGTCGTTTGGCAACGTGCCGAAAAGCATGCGCGTCGACGACACCGCTGTCTTGAAGCACCCATGGAGCTCTGCAGCAAACGCCGTGAAGATTGGCCCAGTTAACGGCGCCGGCACGGCTTCGGATTTCTACATCCAGCTGGCTAACCTGCCGACCCGCGCTTGCACGGATATCGTGACCAAGACCTTCAAGAGCTTTGGTGTTCTGAAAGGTACTGCCGGCACTGCACCGACGACGAGCACCGGTACTTACACCACCATTGCTCTGGCTGTGGCGGGCTGTGGCGGTAACGTCAGCGGTGCCGACACCACCGTTGTGACGATGAACTTCTTCACAAAGTAAGTCTTAAATGGATGAAATGGCAGGCTTAGCCTGCCATTTTTTATGCTTGTAATTCGAAGCCGCCTAAAACATTCGCTATGAATTGACTGAGCAATAGATTCTGGCTATTTTTCAGCATGAGCATTTTGGTTAATTAAGGGTCAATTGATGCACTCCACTCGAAGATTTCAGCTGGGGCAGTCTACCTTGGACATGATCATGGTTATTTCTACCGTCGGGGTGATCTTGATTGGAGGGCTTTCTTTTGTGCGATCAGCAAGTGAATCAGCCAAAGTCGATTCGGTAGTGGAATCATTGTATTCGTGGAAATCCATCATTCAACAAGGTAATAAGGGTAGCTACGAGAACCTTGATGAACGATTATTTGCGTCTGATGAATCCACTCCAGGGCGATTTATGGTGAAGGGGCATTTTGAGCTCGAACACCCCTGGAGCTCAGATTCGAAGGCCGTATCGATAGGGCCTATGAACTCTGGATCCTCCGCTACAAGGTTTTATGTTCAATTGTCAAAAATCCCATTAGATGCATGCTCAAAAATTGTACGAAAAACTTACGAGCGTCTAGCGGTATCACGAGGTGCTGTTGGGGTTCCTCCGAAAGTATCTCCCAATGAAACGCGTCTAGATCAGGCCTTAGCAGTTTGCTGGTCTGATGGTACTGGAGATGATGGGAAGACCATGACGCTCAACTTTGTTTCATTTTGATTTTTAAAATAATACCCAAGTCTACGATTTTGTCGAATTGGTGTATTTCGGTATATAAAATAAAGCATTAAAAATAGTTTTGCAGCATCTTGTTTCACATTGACCTAAATGATAGTTTCATTAGCGTAACAAGCACCAATAATAAGAATAAGAGGATGTGCGTTATGCAGCTTAACTTTAAGCGTCAGGCTGGTGCCACGCTGATTGAGATCATCATGGTTGTGGCACTGATGGCGATTATCACCATCGGCGCCCTCACCTACTACAACTCGGCGAGCCAATCGTCAAAAGTCCAGGAAACGGTCACGACCTTAACTTCCTTGACTTCGATGATTCGAAATCAGTTCGAAGCCCAGGGCAGCTACACGGGCCTGGACGAACAGGTTGTTGCTTCCTTTGGCAACGTACCCAAAACCATGCGTGTTGACGATACAACGGAGCTGAAACACCCTTGGAGCTCTGCTGCCAACGCAGTTAAAATTGGCCCTGTTAACGGTGCAAGCACAGCTTCGGACTTCTATATTCAGCTTGGCGACCTGCCAACCCGCGCCTGTACTGACATCGTAACCAAGACGTTCAAGAGCTTTGGCGTTCTGAAAGGTACTGCTGGTACTGCTCCAACCACCAGCACCGGTACTTACACCACTATTGCTCTGGCAGTAGCGGGCTGTGGCGGTAACGTGACCGGCGCCGACACTACCGTTGTGACGATGAACTTCTTCACCAAGTAATCGCCACTACGTCGGAAAAGACAGGCAGAGCCTGTCTTTTTCTTGTTCAAAATTTGTTAGAGTTATATGGTAGTTGTAGAATTTTTTACAAACCCAACAACAATAAAAGAGGTTACGTAATGGATGCCACATCCAGCGTAAAGCCCGACTACACTCCGTTTGATCTTGATGAGATTACGGACTTTATCCTTCCGGGACATAACCCAAGTGAAGGGATCTATTATCCTGGCACCAGGCTGCTCGAACCGCATATGCTTGGCATGGTTAACGCCTTGGTAGATGCAGCCAAGAAAACCAGGTTGGTCAACTCTACTGTCGCTCACCAAGGTCGAACATTCCGCTGCCATGTGATGCCTACGCATCTCGGTGATAGATACATATTCAGGCGCATGCCGAATAAGATCATGAGTCTCGCGGATTGCGGAATTCCAAGGTTAATCACACGAGAACTACTCTCCCCTCGCTTACTAAAGGGTGGGTTGATCATAGTCTCGGGTTTGCCTGGTAACGGAAAATCAACGACCTTGGGCTCTATCGTAGTCGACAGACTGCAAAAATTCGGTGGTATCTGTATCACAGTTGAAGATCCGGTCGAAATGCCTCTTGATGGTTTTCATGGCAATGGCTACTGCTTGCAGCGAAGCATTACCGGTGAGGAGGCCCTTGCTGGCGCCATCAAAGACGCGCTCAGGGCTTATCCGGCTAAGACCAATGCCATGATGATGATCGGCGAGATTCGTGACTCACAGGCTGCTGCTTTAGCCCTACGCTCTGCAGTGGATGGGCGCTTGGTAATGCTGACAATGCACGCGGGTAACGTCGTCCAATCGCTGATCAGGCTGTGTTCTATGGCTGCCAGGGAAATGTCGCTGGAGGAAGTCAGAGAGCTACTCGCATCGAGCTTCAGGATGGCCATGCACCAATCGCTGGTGAAGGATGCCAGGGGGGTGACGCAACTGAAGGTCAGCGTGCTTATGGACACGGTACAGGTCTGTGGGACGATCAAGCAGCGTAACGTTTCCCTTGAGAACCTGAAAAACGACCTGGCGTACCAGAAGAGTCAATTCATGAATAATCAGCCTATCGAGCTCAGACCGGTCGAATAGCGCCGAAACTGTGTGCGGGGGTGCGGGCACGCATCCTCGTTCACTGGCCCTGCCTTAGGCCTTCTGCCTGGCGATGGTCATCAGCTCCATCTCAAACAGAACGAGGTCTTCCAGCACCTCTTTGATCATTCGACCTAGTTTCTTGCCTGATTTCTGAGCCTGCCATTCTGGAATTTTCTCCGAACTCATGCGCCGGCGCTCGGCTACAAGCTCTGGACACAGCTCCTGCAGCGTCATGTCGAACATCTCGCGAGCGATCACGCCGGCGAGCATGAAGACCTTCTCTTCGCTGAGTTTTTCCCGAAAATGCGCACAAATTTCGACCAGTGAGTGGCCGTCGACCATCCAGGCGCTGAGGTTGTTGATGTCCTCCTCAGTCAATTGATACTTAATCTTTAGGGGGATGATCTGCATGCCGGGGTCTCCCAAATGCGCGATGTATCATGATATTCTATATCTATTGACAGGAAATTAAACCCTCTAAGTTTAAAAGACCCTGGATACATTCGTATAGGAGCAATTTAATGGCTGCAATTAAGCGCATCGCGGCGTATGACACCGAATCCACGGGACTTTCTCAGCATTTCGACCAAGTAGTTCAATTTGCTGGAGTTGCAGTTGACACAGACCTCAATTTCATCAAGGGTGATGAACTGCTCCTGGACGTCAAGTTGAGACCTGACGTGGTGCCAGGCCCATACGCTTTCGCAATAACCGGCATTTCTCTGGATCATCTCGAGAAAAATGGCATCCCCGAGTTCGAAGCAGCCAGCCACATCCAGCAGTGGTTGAAACGCAAGGGTACGATGATCACCGGATTCAACACCCTCAGCTTCGACGACGAAATTCTGCGCAACATGTTCTATCGCAACCAGCTTGAGGTCTACGATCACGAGTGGAAGGATGGAAACTGCCGTTCCGACGCGATGCGGGCGGTTTTGTTAGCGTTTGCAACGCGCCCGGAGATCATGAACTGGCCAACCAAGCCAGATGGTAGCTACAGCCTCAAGCTCGAGGAGCTCGTTAAGGAAAACGGGATCGAGCACACCCATGCGCACGATGCGCGTTCGGACGTGTACGCGACCATCGAGCTGATGCGTTTGATCAAGCGCAAGGACGAAAAGCTCTGGAACTACTTCCTCACCCTGTCTGATAAGACCAAGACCACCAACATGATGCATCAGCTCAAGCCGCTGGTGATGGTGGACTACAAGATCCCACGTGCGCTTGGTCACATGTCGATTGTCCTGCCGGTCATCGCAGATGTGAATAATCCGAAAAAGATGTTGTGCGTCGACTTGCGTGAAGATCCAACGGAGCTGTTGAAGCTGCCGCCAGATGAGATTCGTCGCCGTGTCTTCACCAAAGCAGCTGATCTGAAGGATGGGGAGTCCCTGCAGAACGTACGCTCCATGATCTCGAACCAGGTACCACTGATCTGCAGCACCGGCATATTCAAAGGCCGTAATGACGTTCTTGAACGCTCAGGCCTGGACTACGCCCAATGCATGAAACACGCCCAGATGGTCGCCGAAGATTCATCATTCAGGCAGAGATTCCAGGAAGCGATGGTTTCAGACTTCCCGCCACCCAAGGACATCTACCAGTCTATCTACAGCTTGAACATGATCAGCTATGGCGAGCAAAATGCCCGTAGTCGCCTCAGAGCACAGAACGTTGAGGGCCCGAACAACACAGTTATGCCAGCGATTGTGAAGGCTGACCCCTACGAGGTTGCCAAGCAGGATCCGGCCAACAGCAGTAGGCTCTTCGAGCTGTCGTTGCGAGCGAAGTGGTCGAATTACACCGACGAAGTGTTGGAGAAAAACTCCTTCACCCAGCCTGAGCTTCACGAGTGGGTTCAGCATCTCAAGCGTATCTGGCATGGTGACGCTATGGAGTCCAAGCAAACTACCTTGGCAGGCTTCCAGAAGGATCTCTTGGCAGTACGTGCTGAGAGGGCGCTCACTGAGGCCCAGGAAAAAGCTCTAGCTCAAATCGAGGCCTACGTTCCTCGTATGCTGGCGAAGATTGATGCTCTCGAAAACATGTCGAATGATATGGCCAAGGCTGTCCTTGAGACGGATGAGGGGAAAGCTATTGCTGCTGAGGCTGAGGCCCTTATCGAAAAGGCCATCGACGAGATGGGGGATGAGGAGCTGTTCCTCACCGCAGGTGAGTCTGATGCCGCTATGGGTTGTGGCCTTTAAACCATCCACCTGATCACCGCCTGGGGATTTCCCCAGGCTTTTTATTTTGGAGATAAAATGAAGAAATACCTCGATCTCATCAAGACCATCTTGAGTACGGGAAGGCGTCAACAAAATCGTACGGGAGTGGCGACGATTGTTGCGCCTGGGCAGATGCTGCGCTTTGACCTGATGGAAGGCTTCCCTGCGATTACCACTCGCCGCCTGGCTTTCAAATCTGGTGTTGGAGAGATGATCGCATTCCTGCGTGCTGAAACGTCGGCTGCCGGTTTTAGGGCGCTTGGCTGTAAGTTTTGGGATCAGAATGCTAACGAAAACCAGCAGTGGCTCTCCAATCCATACCGACAGGGTAAAGACCACCTAGGTAATATCTACGGTTACCAGTGGCGCCGGTGGCATGCTTATAAGGAAATCCCATTCCGCAACGATGCTCAGATGATGGATGCACTGGGTAAGGGTTATGTTGAGATCGCCAGTCGTGGGGATGGCGAGGAGCGGATTGCCATTCTGCGTAAGGAAATCGACCAGGTTAGAGATTGCCTCGATAAGATTATGTACACCCCAGAAGACCGTCGAATATTGTTCCATGGCTGGAACCCGGCAGACTTAGATGCGGTGGCATTACCAAGCTGCCACCTACTCTATCAATTTACGCCAAATGTTGCTGACAAGGAGCTGTCATTAACACTATTCATCCGCAGTTCAGACAATGGGCTCGGGTTGCCCGTGAATACGGCTGCTGGTGCTTTCCTGCTGGCTTTGTTTGCCAGGCTGACTGGGTACACCCCACGATTCTTGAATGTCATGCTTGCGGATTCGCATATCTACGAGAATCAGATACCCATGCTGCAGGAACAGCTTAAGCGTGAGCCCCATGCACTGCCGACACTCAAGATCTCTGACCGTGTACCAGCGTTTGCTGAGACGGGGGTTTATCAACCCGAGTGGCTTGATCTGATCGAGCCCGGTGATTTCAGCCTGGAAAACTATACCCACGAAGCTCCGTTGACCGCGCCAATGGCGGTCTGACTCCCCAAGGGCGCCACCACCGGCGCCCTCCTCCCTGGCACGCCTGCACTTTCGAAAAGCAAGCCACGCCTACGTCGGAATCCGCTGGTGCCAGCACGGTGTAAGGAAGCACACCGAGCAGCAGGTCGCATCTCCTCTGCAAGAGGCTAGCTTTTGTTGAAATCTAGTCTTTTGGGCCCAAATCGCTCTTTGGGTCGTTACCGTACATTCTCTGTGGAACTTAAGCTCATGTGCCTGAGTTGCCCTTTCAAACCCCATATACAAAAAGCCATTAATTTATTGGTGGTGTATTGACATCATGTCAACTTTGCTTATAATTGGAATCACAAGGGGCAAACACTGACATGAGGTCAGAAACCCCAATGGTTAAAGGAGCTCCATCATGGCCATTGCTATCTACCGTCTGACCTGGTTTGCTCTGATGATCCTGGTTATGGCGCCTGCTTTTTTCTACGCAGGGTTTGTTGACGGGATTACTTACAGAGAAGCACAGGCTGTCGTCGCTCAAAGCATGACTGGCGAGTACCTGCTACCATGGAGTATTGCTACTGTTTGGTGCGGCCCTGTAGCGTTCGTAGCGCAGCTTCTGCCAGCTAGCAGCCTCGTAGCTGTCATGGGGTTCCAGATGGTTTGGGAGCATCTGGGTATTGTTGTAGCTCTGTTCTTCTTTGCGACCGTAAGGCCTCCAGTATTCAGCTGGATGCGTAGTAAAACTGACAAAGAGGCGAATGCCCTTTTGGTAGGTGAATGACCGCTCCCACCGCTGTGCGGTGGCTGCTAGGTCTCATCCATCCGGTGGTGATGATCTACGCAATCCGACCGCAGGGCGGTGGCTCTTTCGCAATGTTAAGGCCCAGCTATGCTGGGCTTTTTCGTCTCTGAACCGATTGATCTCCGACCGCCGTGCGGTGGCTGAATGCCCGTTAGGGCATGAAAAACCCCAGCTAGGCTGGGGTGTTGTGTGCTTATTAGGCTGTTTTATCGGGTGGTGGTTCACCACCACCGTTTTTGCCCTTCATCGCATCGAGCATCTGCTTATGCTTGGCTCGTTCACGACGTTGTTCCACGATGCCGCCCGCAGTTTTCATACCAGCCATAGCTGTCAGGCCGCTGGCGCCGGCGTTCTGCTTCAGTGAGCCGCTAACATCAGATGCCGCCGAATCCTCACCAAATGGCCTGCTCAGACCGCCACCCATCCAATCCATAATCTGATCCGGGATTTTATGGATCACCGACACCATGTATTCGCATACTTTGAAGGTGACGGAGGCGTAGATGAAGATCATCGCCATGATTTCGAATATGCTGAAGTCTGAAGTCAGCTTGGCAACAGACCAGAACAAATCATTCAAGATCGCAAAGCCCGCATAAGACAATGTCATCGCAGCAAACAGTCCGACGATAGAAAGCGTAGGCCTCAAAATCACAGCGTTAACCATCTGCAAGGCTTTGGTGAAGTTACCGCTGCTCATACCCTCGCCTTCTGGTGTTGCAAGCATGATGACCGCTAGCGGCGCCGCTGCAACAGCTTCGATGACGGTTACCAGGTAGCCGCATACCAACATGATCCACACTGTTACCGGCATGAATGGGATTGCGAAGGCCATCACGAACGCTAAGGCACCTACGCCAGCAATGATCGGGGTCAGACTAGCCATCACATACTTAGCTACACCCATGAGGCCTCCGAGGACGCCGAGAGTGACGCCTTGAGCTACCTGTCCTGGTGGGGACATACCCCAGCCTACTGCCGCAGAAACCAGCAGACCGCCACTCCATATCATTACTGCGATTTGTTGGAGTCCGCGACCAATACTCGATACAGCAGTGAACGGTGAGATCATCCCTGTGGCAGTGGAGCTTGTAACGTCGCCAGTACCACCTTGAAGTCCCTTGGCATCGTCAGAGCCCATGGACATGAGACCGTCTAAGAATTTTTGCGAGAGAGCAACAGAGATAGTTTTTACCGTGTTTTCGTCGAACAGGTCATGACCGCTCTCTTTGTTGGTGATGTCTATTTTTCCTACACCGGCTCCATTTGCAATACTGTTAGTTGAAGTGTTGTACCCTTCACTCAGCTTTGCAACTTCAGGAATTACGCCGACCCAGGATGAAAATTCATTGTTCAGGTCTTTGCATTTGCCCATGCCGAATGTGAATCCGCATCCACTTCCCTCCAGCCATGGTGAAGTGTTTGCTTGGGCGCTGCTGCTTAATCCTCCCAGTAGGGTTTGGACGAAGCCTTGAAGTCTTGAAGCTTCGAAGAACCAAGCGCCGGCCCTCATCCATCCACCAGCAGTCATGCTCTCTTTCCAACCGTTAGTTGCACCTGCGGCTGTCGTGCTAGTCCTAACGCTTGCAACATAAGCATCGTATGTAGCAGCCATAGAGGCGTAGTTTTTGGCAGCCTTTTCAATTTTTACGGTCATTTTTTGAGCTTCGTCACCTCCCTGCTCAATGGCCGCCTTGTAGTCCTTCATGTTGAGGTTGTCTGCAATGATCGCATTAGAGATGGCCACTGCTTTAGCCAAAACGGTTTTGTATTGTGTCAGGACTGCGGTATTGAAATTTTTCTGAAGCTCTTGCTCCCATTTGTTGGTTGAGTGCCATGAGCTAGAAGCGTTTGAGTTCTCTAACGCAGTTCCGCTAAGTACAGTTGAGGCAACTGGGAACACAACCTTACCGCAACCAAGGAATGTCAATGCCGTGGCCTTGGTCAAGTCCAGGGACGGTATTTCAGAATATTTAAATGACTTCTTCTTTAGTGAGGATCCATCAACTACTGTTACGGTACCGACATAAGGATTTGTATTGTCTTTTTTAAATAGAAGTTTATCTTTTACTGCTGCGCAATAGACGGTGTCTACAATTGCTGAGTAAGCCGAACCGTTGTAGTACACAGTTGTTGGCATTAATGGTGTACCAGTCGCGAGGGCTTCAGACCCCTTCTCCCACAGCCATGAGGCTGAGTTGGAGCCGACAATGATCATCCACATAACCAAGGACTGGGCCACAGAGAAAGTGCCATCTCCGGTCGTAGCCGGCATTATCATGCCGAATGCGAGCGACGTTCTTAGAGGCAGCCACACACTTGACCAGCTTCGTCCGAGCATTTCACCCGAGGCAGCAGTGTTCAACGCGCCAGCAAGGATCACGTAAGACATGATGATCACGCCAAGGATCATGGCGACGATGTTTGTGTACCCGAGAACCTTAGCTAATACTGTTGGAGCATCGGCTGGAGCACTACCAAAGGGTGTGAAAATGAAGCCGCCGAACAGCCGCACTAAGCTCTTGTGAGCAAGATCCTTAGAGTCATACGGCATTGACATGATGTGCTTCATATAGCCTTCTGCAGCCGCTTGGTCGATGTTTTCAGCCATCGCCGGGGAGGTTGCAAATAACGTGAGCAACAGCATAAATGCCCCGAGGAGTCCTCCCAATTTTTTCATCATTTTGAAGCTCCTTTTTCAGGGCGATTTTCTGGAAATGCCTGGGGAAGTATCGACCTTGGATCCGAGAGAATGGCGTACCAGAATTGGCCAGCCGTCACTTCAACTCTTGCGCTTATGTCTGTGTTGTTCAAATATGTATGTCGACAGACCCAAAGCATGAATGAATATCTAAAGTAAAACATGCTAAACAGCGTTGTGGCCAATAGTGAGTAGAAGAAATCTTTGAAGTTTGGTGCGACCAATATGCTAAAGAAAGCAATTAATAGGAATATCAGAGTTGCAATCGCGGTGATTCTCAAGTTCTTGTATCTGTTTTTCAGTTCCTCAAGGTCGCGATCCTTTATCAAGACGGCCTGCTCTCCGTGCTTAAATGACCCCTTTACAGAATCGCCAATCTCACGCCAATCAAGTTTCGGCGTGAATGCTTTCTTCAACTGCTGAGCGGTTTCTACAAAGAACCCCATTTTAGCCCCCGGAGCACAGTGCTGGAATATTGAGAAGTGCTGAAACAAAGCAGCCGAACCAAGTGATGTTCATACAGAGAACGCCACCCATGATTTTCACGGCTGGATTTAATAAAGGGTGCTGACCACCTTGCTGGGTTCCTATGTCTTTGATCGAGTAAACACCAGAGATGAATGCGCAGAACCCAATGAAGAAGACAAATGCAAGAACGGTCTTTATTGTAGAGTCTGGAATGAATTTTCCGAATCCGGAAGCATGGACGCTGGCTGCCGCACTTGCGGCGGCTTTGTCTAGGGCCAGGTTGAATTGCCCACCACTCTCGATATTGACCCCTTCATCGTTTTCACCGATGAATGACCCTTTCATGACCTGATACACCCAGGCAATCGAGGTCAGGAATGTCCCCACCAGAATGCTCTGGATGACAGAGGATATCGTTTTGCCTGTGTTCCCCTTTCCCCACGTATAGAGCGCGTAGCAGCCCGTACCCACGAGATAGAACCCGATGACGAAGGCAACCAGGCCCGCGACGTCGAACAATGCTGAAAAATTGCCGGCGACGTCTGCCCCACCCTCCGCATAAACCTGGGTGGAGAGGAGGAGGCTGACTGAAGCTGTTATTTTTTTTATGGCTTTCATCAGTTTTTGCCTTATTTGCCGACTGGGTCGATCTCCATCAGCGCCAGGTCAGACAGGTACTTTTCAGTACGGAGCTGTGATTTATAGGACTGCAGCGCGATATGAAGCATGACTGCGTCCATCTGAATTTTGCGTTTTTCAAGCTCAGACGGTGGTACGTATTTGGTTCCAGAGCCGCAGCTGTTGGTCACTTCACACACCCAGTTCTGGCTACCCAGTCTGTCATTAAGGTAGGTCTGCAGGGTCTCAATCTCGCCCTTCTTACGCACACCGTTGATCAGGGTGCCGTTCATCAGGATGTTCAGGTTGGTCTGCGCCATTACTGCAGTTTCGCGCATGTTCTCTCGACGTAAATCCTGGGCAACCGCTCGCTTGAATTGGGCGCTGTCTTTTTCCAAAGAGGAGTCGGCGTATGGAACAGCCTTCTCGACATTGCCGGCGATGATGATTTGCTGTTCAACAGCCTTGTATTCTTTGTCGTCCAGAGTTCCGCCTGGTGGGTTGAACATCAGGCTTGGCTGGTTACACAACGATGCGCCATTGGATGAAGTCAGGGCTGCGCAGGTATCCACGACGACCTTGGCATCGACCTTGTTCTTTTTGTTCACCTCGTCGGCGCTTGGTGGCGTATCCTTTGCTGTACATACGTCACCTTTGCAATCATAGCTACCACCACCGGTAGCCATCTTGTTGTTACCTGACCGCCCTGACACCGCCGCTGCGATAGCGTCAAGGCTGTCACACAGCGCGTCACTCAAGGACGCTGATGCCGTGAATGTTGAGCAGGCATCTTGGGCTGGCATCGAACGTTCGAGCTGCTCGATGTTCTGGCGCTCCTCCTCCCCTTTGCCAAGACGTGCAATGACGTTCGCAAATCCGTTGTTAGTGTTGTCGACCAACATTTCGGAGAAGGTTCCAATTGACTTGAGCGTATTGAGCAAGATCGACTGTTCTTTTAACGCTTCAAGGCTTCTATTCATGTCCGCCCATGCGTTTTGAACATAAGCCGCATAGTCGCTCATTGGGATAAGAGCATGAGCCTTCGGGGTTGTGGCTGGCAACGCTGCGGCTAGCGCCGTCACCGTTATGAAGGCGGCAACTAATGGCCTCATTTTGAATGCTGGCTTAATGTTCATGGGCGTACCTGTTAGGCAGAAAATTCTTTTGATGGACTGACGTCTCGACCCTTGCGCAGAGCTGGAAGCTCACGGCAAAATTCAGAAAAATAGCGGTTGAGCCCTGAGATAGAGGCTTCGACCTCTTGTCGTGAGGGGGAGTCTGCCCGGTATGAGGCATTCTTCTCGTAGGATTCGAGCACCGTTAGGCAGTCGTAGGCGCGGGCTGGATTAACCGCAATTTGAAGTTCGGGCATTGACTATGCCTCTTTTTATTTTATTGTTTCTTGATCATACGGACTGGCATTTTTCCAGTCAATCATTCACTATATCAAAAATAAGAACTAGAGCGTGGCAATATGACAGATATGTCTATGTCCTATATGCTATTTTCTCCTGAAGCTCAAAAGGCTTTTTGGGATGCAATGCATCCCGATACCCGGACACTTTTTGAGCATCTAGAGAAGAAAGAGCGATTCACGCACAATTTTGATGAGACGCCTGAGCTATTCATCAAGATGTCGGCAATCCTGCCGGATGTGGCGATGCTGCCTATGGATAGCAAAAACCAGGAGCTCCTGGTGAAAATGATCCCCTTGATGACCAGCATGCCACTGATGCAGAGCATTTTTGCTGTGCATTGGCTGAATGATCGAGCCAAGGACAGCCCTATTGGCTGGGGTACGTTGATCTACCTCGAGGCGCTGAACATCCAAAACAACATTCCCAACCATATTCATTACGCGATGGCAAAGGCCATGGTGGCACGCGTCAAGACAGTGATGCAGGCCAGGCAAGCAATGGGCATGGTTTCTAATTGGCCACTCAAGGCAAGCTAAGGTGCTGAAGATGAAATCACCAAAATTGTTTCGAACCTCACTCGTTTTTGCGGTCATGGCCCTGGGCAGTGCGTCAGCTTCAGCTGACGGCCTGTGCCAAGAAATGAAAGACAAAATGGCCCGTGTATACGGAAATATTGCCCAAGATCACTGCGTGAACCTGAACAAGACCCCCAGCCTCACCAACAACCCGTTTGTGTACACCAACCCGGATGCGCAGTGTGACTTCGGTCTTCAGCTGCCAGGTCTTCCTGGCTTCGGTATCTCGGGTGGTGGCCTGAACATGTGTTCCATCGCGAAAGCCATCACTGGCTCTATGGTCAATGAGGTCAACCAGGCAATGCAGACTGCTGCAAATGAAGCTGTATCCGCCGTCGACAAGGTTGCCGTTGACACGATTGGCGTCCAGGCGTCTGGTGGAATTGACGTTGGTCAGGTCGTCAAAACTAACTATGACAAGGTGTCTGGCGACACGACATCGAGCAACTGGATCCAATAAAGATGCACCGTGTCTGGGTCATCGAAGCCCCTGGTAAAAAGGAGGCATTCCAGCGGGCTTTGAGTGACGCAGGGTTCAAAGGTGAGGTTGTGCTGGCCACCTATGGCCGCTTGTACGATCTGCCCGACGACGATCTCGGCTTTGATCCAGCCATGATCAACGAGCCGCTGACTTCATCTGAAATCCACTGGACTCCAAAGCGGGCCGACCAGGTGCGCAGGCTCATCGAGCTGTTAGCAAAAGGCGATGAGATTATGATCGCTACTGACAGCGATCTCGAAGGCGAACTCATTGCGAGCCAGGTGGAAGCCCTTTGTCAGATTGCTCAACGTAGTCGGTCGAAGCCGCAAAAAACTCGTAGAGTTCATATCGCGGCGCTTACGGGTCAAGACCTCAAGACTGGCTTAAGCCGAGCTTCCGAGGTTGACACTAATCGGGTGAGGGCCGCGAAGGCCAGACGTGTGCTTGACCGCTTGCTGGGTTACCGTCTGCATGATCCCGAGGATCCTTGGCGTCTGAGCATTGGTCGCGTGATCTCTCCATTGGTCGCCAGCTTGCTGGAGAAACCTGGCGAGGCAGTTGTTGTGCGCAAAAAGCTCGATGAGGGCTGGAGCGCCATCGTCCGCCTGGAGACAAGTCAGGCAATTCATGCTGATACTTTGGTAGGGATTCTGCATGCACTCCCCGCCCCCACGCTTTCAGTTGCCAGTGCTACCCATGAAGAGTACGTTCACAAGCCCTTGACTGGGCCTGAAGCCCTAAGCTTGTGTATGCGAGGTCTACCCTACAGTCCAAGTGATATCCAATCCTCTATCCAGCAGAGCTACGAGCGTGGGCGGCTCAGCTACCCACGAACTGATAGCAGAACGTTGAGTGAGGTTGGCAAGAAATGGATTGAGAAAATGGCGGGTCGAGAGGGGGTGCCGTTTGATCCTACCCTGGTGGAGGTGAGGCAGAGCGAAGTCCTTGAGCGGTCATATGACGCCCACCAGGCGCTTTTGCCACTGGGGGACGATATTGCGGTATCGTCAGTGCCAACGTCGTTTTTATCCATCGATCAGGCCGTCATACGCTGTATCGCCAGTTATAGTGCCCACATCGGTGCGCCAGCGGAGCAATTTGTTCGTGAGGTTGGCAAACTATCCTCGAGTGATCCCGTAAGCCAGAAGTGGTCTCAGGTGCTGCGCGCTTGGGGGGATCGGGTCAGCTTTTTACGGGACAGTGATTCTTCCGGTCTTTATCAGGATCCCCTTCGGCATGAGCTATCCCGCCCACCTGATCGCACTGAAGCGATGGTTGCCAAATGGGTACACTCCCCTACGCAAGTGGTAATGGAACGGCTTATCGACCTTGGGCTTGGCCGGCCATCCACCCTACTCAAGCTATCAGCAAAGGCTTATACAGCGTATCTGGACGCGTACGGTACGGTGAATGGACGGGGCAAGATCATGATCGAAAAGGTCATGAGACGCCTTCCAGAGTTGCTAAGCCCGGATGCTGCTAAAGCTATTGAAGATGTGGTGTCCGATATAAGCCACGATGCCTCGATTGGAACTCGCCTGGCTCGGGCCTGGGATATCCTGAAGAAAAACCCAATTCTTCTGGGCTCTGAAGCCCCAGGCGGCGCGCATATTTCGTCTGCTCCCGCTCAAAAACCGGAGAACGGGCTATCAGATAAGAAAAATCGTCAATTTATCGATAATACATATGGCATGTATTGACGTTTTTTGACGGATTGTCAAAAAAAACCTCCTGGGCTCTTGTCGATCAGTATTTTTTCCTTATACTAATTTGCAAGTGAATTGCCATCATCCTTGCTTTGCGTGACGCCTCTTATGGCGAACCTTGGAGGTTGCTACGAATGCGAAAAAATTTCGAGATTCAAGACTTGCTGACGATTTTACACGCCAGCAAGCACCCAATGAATTCAAACCAGATTGCCGAAAAAGCGAAGACACAGCGCAATCGCGTAAACCCCTTCCTGAAAATGATGGTTACTGCTGGGCAGGCTATCGAAGTCAAAGAAGAGGGTAAGCCTGCGGTATTCTCCATCAGCGAGACCGGCGCAAATGAGCTTCTTGCCTCTGGCGCGCCAAAGCCTGCAAAGCCTGCCCCTAAGTCGCGCAGCGCAAAAGATGGTAAGTCTGTCGCTAAAGCCGCCCAAGTTAAGTCAGCTCCTAAGGCTCAGCCATTGAAGCCCGGCATGGCTGAGTCCAATGTCCATCCCCTCCTGCGCCCTTCTGATAAGGCCCCTGCGGCCCCTGCGGCCCCTGCGGCCCCTTCGGCACTTGCCAATGCGCCAGCGGCTAGCGCGAACGTTACACCTATTGATGTTGGCTCAAACGCCATTCCAATCAGGGCGCTCAAGTTCATGCGTCAATTGGTTGCAAACGGCGAACAGTCCAAATCTGAGCTTGCTGCATCATTGGGCCCGGTTGATGACATTATCGAGGATCTGAGGAAGAACGGCCTCATTACTCAGGAATACATCATCAGTGACTGGGTTTATACGCTGACCCCGCAGGCTTATCTCGAATACCCTGTGATTGCGGAAAAACCACTGGAGGTTGCCGACGTGCCGGCTGATCCAAAGCAGGTCATCGACACGGCATCGGCCAGCGCAGTTCCATCAGAAGTGGGCGATGAGCCTGCTGCTGTTGTAGACGCAACGGCGATGATCCAACCAGCTCTCGAGCCGGCCCCTACCCCAGCTTCAGCCGCTGTAGAAGAGGTGTCAGTATCTCAAGAGCCTGTAATCAAAGCTCCCGAAGCTCCAAAGGCCGCCCAAGCACAGGAACCGGAAGCCCAGGTTGAGAGTAAAACTTCTGAAGCCAGGGCGCCACTTCCAGCATCGCCAGCGCTTGAGCCGGCAGCTGCTATTGAGGAACAAGGTGATCTTCCGCCTGTGCTAGGGGACATCTCCCGCGAAATCAGCACTGTGGTAGAGCGCATTTTCAAAGAGCGCGTAGAGTCTCTGGTTGAGCAACTTCACCTCAAAACGGTGGCTGAGGAAGAGAGTCGGAAGACAATCGCACAGGCCAGTGAGGTCGTGGATGACTGCATCAAGGCTTTCGAAGGAGCTATCACCGCCTTGAGCAGTCTCTCAGACAAGCTGAAGAACATGTCCTGATCGACGTTTCCCAGACCTCCCTTGCTATAGGCCGCCGTAAGGCGGCCTAGTCGTTTTCCTCCCATACAAACGAGTCGAGCTGCATCAGCTTCAAGTTGAAACCCTGCAACGCATCGTGCTCACGGGTGGTCTCACCATTTTTGTTCATGGGCACTGCTCGAAGACTGGTTATCGTCTCGCCCAGGGCTGCCAGGCGTCGTGATCTGAAAAAAATTCTGAGCGCGATAGGGTGCTGGCTTTTACCCACGCCAATCTGCATCACTAGGTACAGGCCTGACTGCCCTTTCACCTTGGCCATGTAGAGCCATTTTGCTGATTTGAATTTCTCATAGAACAGCTGAGGAATCCCAAAGTACAGTTGGCCATTAGTAGGAGACAGGCCAAACATGCTAGAGCCATATGGGCTCAGCACAAAGGTGTGCTTAAGATTGGACTTTGTAAAACCAGGCCTGAAATTTTCTATCTCATGACCAATGTTTAATAGCAAAGTTTCTTCTGGCGTTTTGCCCTCAATCAAATGATGGTTGATTGCCATAAGGACTTTCTCTTGTCAATTGTTTTGCCAAATAGTAGGATCAATTATAAAACAATTCAAGGGATGACCCAATGTCTTACCCGGAAAGCACCGTCGCACTTAAAGACGTCTACGCTATTGAGCAAGGATTTCTCAGATCGTTGAGTCGCTTGAATCTAGATGGTTACAAAGTGAGCGTTGACGGTGTGGAGTACCCCCTTGAAGCTGCAACGCACCCCTACGTATTCCTGCCAAGGCTAGCGCTGCGGGCAGAAGAGCTATCGATCCTGGTCTGTGGGGTCAGGCTTTTTCCTAGCATGGTCTACTCGGTCAAAACCGACACGGCCTCAGGCTTTGTCATGACTGACTCCAACCGTCTCGTTGGTGAACAGAAGGAAGACCCTAACGCCCTACGGACGCTGGCGATCCCCGTCGCAGATGAAACGACTTTAACCTTTGGTCTTCAGGGGATGCTTTTTGATCAGGCCATCACAGAATGCTTCGACATTGATCAGGAACATAAGCTGCTTAAATCAAAGGACTTGAATCTAACTGTTCACAAGACGTTCAAACAGACAGCCAGTTATGTCGATGGTCAATGCATTCCGCTGCTGACCGCTGATTACTTAGCGATAAACGAGCTTCATGGCTTGGCCGGCAAGGAAGGCCCTCTGAGAGCATTGAACATGGCAAGGCAGAAAGCGGAAGAACTGAATCGAATGATCGCTCAGCGTCGCGAAGAAGCTGAGCCAGAAATGCAGAGTGGGGTCTGATTATGAGTGCTCGTGGCGGTTCTGATAATCGCAGTCATATTATTGATGACGATGACGATGACCCTCTCAATTTCCTCAATGGGCTCGATGACGACGACAAGTCAGAGGTTGAGAGCTCGAGCAGCACTAGAACCCGCTCTAAGCCGCATCGATCCATGGCGGAGACCAGAGCCAAACCCCCATCGCCCCCACCCTCGTTGGCTAAAAAGGACGAGGGCATCCAGCGAATTCAGTACTACCGCGCCCTGCAAGGCTTCCTTCAGGCGATACGCGAGTCTGGCCCCCTTTATCAAGGGGAGCGGTCGCGTCACCCTGAGATGGATGATCTGGCGTTCCGCGCAAAGATTGGCGGGGCCTGCAATGAGCATCTTGCCTTGGTCGACCTCTGTCTTAAGGTAAACAACGCTGACGCTGCGGATATCATGCTTCGCTATCAGCGCAGATCCTTGGCAACGAGCCTAGCCAATCTGTACCGACAATCACCGATCAGCGAAATACGCGGATTGGTTGAGGTAGCGCAGCAGTGGATGCTGAGCAGTACCGATTTTGAGAACGCCAGCGCGGACTACAATAGCCCTGATAACATTCTGGCCGTTCGGATGACGCTGTTCACGGCAGCCCTTCGCACGCAACTCAACCTGGAAGGCATGTGTTGCTCGTTTACGCCTGCTGAGGTCATCCAAGAGCTGCAGAGGATCGCCGTAGGCCTGGCGAATGAGCTTGCCTACAACTGGAGTGTGCGCTCAGAGATCTCGGACAAAGAAAACCTCTTCCAAACGTCGCTCCCCCATTGCTTGGAGATCGTGGAAACCGCCTACAAGGAGATTGTCCTCAAAGAGCTGCCTCCCATAGAGTATCTGTATACGGATCCTGCGCTAAAGCTACCTCGTTTCGAGGACGCGATTGACGATATGGACGTTGGTTACGAGGCCGAGGATCGTGAAGCATTGTTCAGCCGGGCACGAACGATCATTGCCGGACTTTTCCCCAAGCTCAAGCCACCTGCCCTGTCGTTGAACGACCAATGCCGTTGGTACTCGGCCTACATCGCGGAAATTGACCGGCTTTTGGCTCGCAGCTGGAATGATGCAGCAAACGCGTTTATGACCGAGTATCACTCGATGCCGGCGCATCAGAAGGCCAAAATGGTCGAAGACAATCAACTGATGGATCCTGGCCGATGCTTTGAGCGGTTCATGGATCAGCTGGATGATATTGAAACACCGCTAGCCGATGCAGAAATCGACTTCTCCAGGGTGGCTGATCGCGCCAAGCGCCACCTGGCCTGGCTTTGGGCTATCTCGGACTCCTTGATCGTTGCTCGCAAGGAATGCGTCAGGGAGGAGTTCACATGATCCGCCAGGTAAAACGCTTTACCAGTTGGACGGATGTTCCGTTGCCGGTTCGCATAACAAAAAATCGTAGTGTCAGGGAGGTTCGATGATTAGGTTGACCAAAAGTTTGTTGGCTGGAGCGATCCTCAGTACGGTATGTTCTTCTGCTCAGGCATTGATCGTACCCGTGACAGACTACGCGAATTTTTCGATCAAGATTATGGATGACGTCAACCGTGCCATGGAGTACATGAAGTCCACTGGTATCTATCAAGCAATTGACGCAGCGAGATCCTACGATACGCAATCGCGTGTGGATGCATTCAACAATGGCGCGGCCAACTGGATTGCCAGGGTTCAACAGCAAGCAGCAGACGTCTTCAACCTTGAGCAGCAAAGCAAGAATCAGCCGATGCAGGACGCCTGCCAAACAATGTCTGTGCAGGGATCGCTGACTGATGCGGTTTGCGGTGAGAACGGAGTTGTCGAAGCCATCCGCGAAAAAATGGGGATGGCCGAAACAGGTACCCTGGAAATTTATCAGAAGGCTAAAAATATCGTGGGGTCGTTGGTTCCAACGAACATTGGGGCCAGCACACCGAGCGCGGCAAAATCGAGCAGTAGCGAGTCTGAGAGCGATAAGGCCTATAAAAAGTTCGTGGCAGAGGAAGCTGCTGCCGTGGACAAGCACATGGCATGGATCGCTGCAGGAAAAGGGGCCAAATCTACGTCTCCAACCTTGCTTCTAGTGACATCTGACATGGCCCCCGCCTACACGCCAGAAGAACTCGATATGGCGCTGAATCTAGCCAGGCTGACGCACCCTCCGTTCGTTCGCTCGTATGGTGAGGATCCAGTGAATGACCGAGAGGTTGTTCAAGACATGCGCAAAAAACTGGCGATTGAGTCAGCCAACGATGTGGTCGCACGCCAGATCGCAATGCGTACCACACTAGATCCAAAGGAGCCCTCGAAGCTGATGGCCCTTGGCCTACCGGTTGCGATTAAGTTTGACGAAAATGGTGAGATCGCTAACGACGGTGAGTCCTGGCTACACAAGGTCGCGTTGAACAACAACACAACGACCACTGAAATGACCAAGGAAAAGCTGCTAATGACCGGTTTGAAGGTCAATCAGGCTATTGAGAAGTACAAGTCACAGTTGGTCACTGAACGAATGATTCTGAACATATATCAGACTCGTTTGGAAAAAACCGCGAAACTTTAATGTTTCTTGCCCTGGGGCTATCTCCAAGTTGAAAATAGTGATAAATACCCCAGGAGCATCATCATGTCAGCACCACGCGCCCTTGAAAAATGGACGATACCATCTTCGATGGGGTTGGGTACCGAGTACTTCTTCAGGAATATCCTTGCCGGAAGCGAGTATCTTAATAACTTCATCCGTGAAAATATCGCTTGGTCTGACGCTCGCCTGAAACCACCTTTCAACACGATCTATGACGAAGGGCAATCAACCCGCGCCACTGACCGCCCCACCTATGGCTGGAACGGTGTGTTCACAATGCTCACACAGGCAGGTGTCAGCGCGCCCATCATTGATCAGATCGAGAAAGAGCTAGCCCATAGCGCGTATCGGCGTGGTGATGCTGTGGATTTCCTCCAACTGAAGGAATTCCTCGCCTACTGTGGTATTGAAGGCATCTACGACCTGGAAAACAATCGTCATTTCAGCGTTCAGCCAACCGTAGAGGTCGTTCCTCGTACGCTTCTGCCGGCTGAGTGGCAAAAGCGTGAAGACATTGAGGTTGCACGCCTGGAAATCGCCGCAATGATGGCGCCAAAAGGTTACCTCAATGAGTTCGATGCTGAGATCTACTCCCTCACGGAGAAAACCTGGCATGCCTATGGCGTTATTGCTGAGGATGTTTTCAGAAAGACTGGTAAGGCTCCAGACGAGGAATTCAAGAACGCCTACATCGCTGAGCATACGGAGATGCATGAACCGTTGGCTAGAATCGAGTCCCTGAAAGCTATCAAGCTTTCTCGGGAAGTCGAAATGAAGGACAAATTCGCACCCTTGGGTAAGGCGTTCCAGCTTCCTGAGGTCGGCCATCGCTTCAACCAAAAGTGGCATGACTCTTTCGAAAACATCATGGGGCGCCCCACCCCATTCAAAGATCGTTTGGCGGCTTACCACAAAGAAAACCTGATCAAGCGAAGTGACCCTCGTTTTATCAAGTTCAGCATGGATGCCCTTAGGCTTCGTGCGTTTGCCATGTCCGACTGGGCACTGCGCGACTTCATCACGAGTAAAGTGAACCGTGGTGAAAACGGATCTACACGCCGGCATGACGTTCCTCGCAACTTCGTGAAGGCGGTATTGCAGGAGCGAGAGGATGGGCTGCTTAGCATCATGCAAACACCTCACCGTATCGAGTTCCTGGATGCCGACAAGAAGCGCTTCCGCCTCATCTTCAACGAGATGGAGGTGGAGACGTTCACCATGAAGCAGGTTTTGGCCATGCAGGAGGCACAAATCAAGGAAGACGCTGAACTCAGGAAGCAGAACTCACCTCTGGTGAGGGAATACAAAATTGAGCCGGTAGTGCCGGTGGTAAAAGAAGCCCAGAAATTGGATTGGGTGATTCCTGAACACCTACAGCATCTAACAACCGTCGTGGATGGCTTCGACGATGACCTTGATCTTGTAGCTGAGCGTGAAGGTCAGGCTTTTGATGCAGAGATTGATGCCAAAATTGCAGCTCTTGCCGCTGGTGAAAATCACGATGAGAAACCTTCGGTTCAGCCAATGCCCGCTGAGGCCTCTGTGAGCCCCACAGAGACGCAAGAACAGCCAGCCACCCTTTCGGGTGGAGAGTCCGACCTCGTTGTTCCTGAGATCCCAGAGGCCCTCCTGGAAGCGTTCGGCGAGGAGTTCGACGCAAGGATGGCTGCCGATGGATTTGAGGATCCTCATTTTGCAGCGGAATCCGGTCAAGAGGATCTGCCAGAAAACAATCCTGTGAGTATTGAGCAAAGCGCGCAGACGGAGGTAGCAGTCGTTACGGTGACCGAGGATGTGGACTCCTTGGAGAAAGCCATGTCGGCAGCCGATACTTCTGACATTCCTCTTGCAGCGGAGCCAGTAGCTTCAGTAGCGCCAGCAAAAGCTTTAGCGCCTGCGGTTGGCTCGGATCCTGAGCCACTACCGTTCCCAAATGAGGCGGTCGGTGATGATGCTGATCAAAATCCGCAAAGCCTGGACGATGTCATTGTGCAGTTTGACGTTACCCCCATGAACAGCGCAGCTACGCCCGGCAAAAGCAATGCTGCCGAGAATCAGCAGGCCAGTCCGAATTCCCCGAGCAAGTCAAACGGCAAGCCAGGTAAGAAAGATCAAAAGGATCCTCGTGTAGAGGATGCTGATGCAAAGGCTGCGGCCTACGAAGTCGAACAGCGGGCCAAAGAGGAGCAAGAGGCTGAAGCTCGTCGTAAGAAGTATAGCCAGCAGGCCTTCCCAGGTATGGGTATGGGCGGAATGGGTGGCATGGGCGGCATGGGCAAGTATGGCCCGCCGCCGAACTACAGCCTCAATCTCGGCTTCGGCTCTATTGCTGGAGGTATGCGTGATGCGGGCAAAGCCACAATGAGCGGAGTGAGTCGCGGTGTTGCGAGTTTAGGTAGCAAAATTGCCGGCAGCGTGATCAATGTTGAGCAGCGCACTGCCGCGTTCAATAGCAGTGCGGACAGCCTGGCTGACCTGCGCGAGCATTTGTCCAGTGGTAAGAACGGTGCCGGTGAAGCACTGTCAGCGGATGAACTGTTTGAAAAATGGGGCACCCTGAAAGAGGTGGCCAAAGACGTCAAAGCGGGGATGAAAGGCATCAGCCGGCTTCCAGACGCCAAGGTCACCAGTGAGTTGATGGAATCGCTCACCAGGGCCAGTAGTGAGCTCAATGAAACCAAGCCGATGGTCGACGAGGCTGCCAAGAAGCCTGGGAAGGTGGGAGAGGCCGCCAAAGAAACCAAAGCTTCTATGGACAAAGCTATTGAAGCAATGGCGGCGCTACTGAAGATGCTGATGCGCTTGTTCAGCAAAGACAAAACGCCATCACCCGAAATGTGACTAATCGTCGGCGATTGACATTTGCCATCAATTGCCTAAGATCAGCGCCCTTGATGATACAGGGGCCTGATTCCAGGAGGTAGCAACATGCAGGAAACCTATTACGTAGCCCTTGAGCCAGACACCCAGCGATGGAGTGTGTCGCCTATTACCCATGAATTCCCTGAGACCCACTGGGTGTTCCGCGTCAATGCTCGCTCGCAGGCAGAAGCAGTGCAGAAAGGTCTGGAGTCCTACCGGACACTTACCGTCATCCCAACTGAGTCGGAGATGGATGTACTTCGCGCTGTGTCGAGCCAGGTTGGTCAACTGAAGCGAGTCGCGAGCGAAATACTCATGGTGCAGCTGGACTCACGGTACATGGCCGACGCGGAGCAGCTGTCGCGCAAGGGGTTCTTTGATGTGGCCCATCATGATGAGCTGGTCATCCACACCGGCTCGGCGGGCTGGAAGGCGATCCAAGGGCACGTGACTCGCCCACCGTCTCGCCGGCCAGAGCCGATCAGCCTGTCTTTTGGTTGATCGACATTCCAAAAATCCCTCTCAAGTCCTGCCCAGCGCGGGATTTTTCTTGAAGCCGATTACGACCGGGTAGCGGCTCAGTAACTGCGCCGCTTGAGTCTCGAACTCGTTCAGGTCTGGTAGCGAAAGCTTCATTTTGCCGGTTGGCAGCTTACCTTCTTGAACCTGCCTGGCCAGGAATTGCCCGCTCTCCAGACCCAAGGCAACGCCCTGCTTGGCCCAGTACAGCAAGGCCTCATCTGCATGGTCGACAAGTTGGAGGATGTCCTCGATAGCCTGGTAGTTGCCGATTCGTTCGATCCATGTCGGCAAGTTCGACTTGTCTTCTTCGTGGCGTGCGATGATGGGATCAACGAAGCGTAGAAATTCCGCATAGCTCTCTCGCTCCACTGCAGTCAAATCACTGCCAGGGAAACCGAGGTTGGCGCGGATCCAGCTGGTGTGCCTGTGCAGGACGCGAAAAAGGCCGTAGCGGGCCCAGTAAGCGACGGGCGTGTCGAGAGCTTTTGTCGTGCTAAAAACGTGCTCAAATTCGCTGTAGTTGTGCATGTTATGCACCTCAGCGGGTTTGCCTGCCGGGAGAGACAGAGGTTGGGTGAGTTCAGTCATTCTGAGCCCTGATAGTTTGAAAAAGAAAAATCCCGCCGAAGCGGGATTTGGTTAAGCCGCCAGCGAATCCTTGTCGACGACCTCTTTGGCGAGTGAAAGGATCGTGCCACGCATCCAGTCATCACACTTGAGGTCATCGCAAATCTCGTCGATGAAAGGAATCAGACTGCCCTTCCCTTCTTCTTCGGCGCTTTCCAGTGCGGCTTTGCGGAGGTTTTCAACGAAGATACTCTCACGCTGCAAATTTAACTGCTGGGCATGGGCCTGGAACTCCGTTGCGGCGAATACCTTGGGCAGTACGGAAAGAGGAAGTTCCTCAATCCCATCCAGGGTCACGGCATACACATTGACGGTCATCAGCTCTTCGACCGGTGTGAGTCGCAGCAGGCGCCCGGCGATGATGCGGTTTCCGGTCTCATCACCTTCCATGCAAGGCAATTGCCTGCTTTGCATGATTTTAAGATTTTGACCTGCCACGTTGAGGTACGCGCTGCAACCAGGCTCGAGGCGTTCGTGCCCACCCCACGAGGTGTAGGCCTCCAACATCATGTTGTGCACCTTCCCCTCTCGGGAAATCTTCAGCTGGAAGCGTTTGGCGCTTGCACCAACCACCTGGACGATGTTGGCAGCCTTTAGAATGGCGGCAATCGAGCTTTCCTGCCAGCGCGTGCTGTGCGGCATCATCAAGGCCCGCGTACCACTCAAAAGATTAATGATTGGCAGCAATTGCCCTAGATCTCGGGTTTCGTGAAGCATGTCCCCGACAATGATGGGCAGAAGCTTGCGCTCTGCTGCAATTTTGATAGCCTGCTCCAGCTTGCTGAAAGACGCATCCCAAGGGTTATCTGCGCGCCCTACACGACGGGGCGAACCGAGCCACGGGTCTCCAATCACCAGGAAGCCCGAGAATCCCATCGGAGTTGCGGTTTCAATGCAGTCCATCAGTTGGTCAGTCATGCTGGTGGGCTCCAAAAGGTTGATCACAGGTCGGGCAGACGCCACCCAATTGCTTCATCAGTTCTTCGCGCTCTTGAGCCAGGGCGGCTTGCTCAGCAGCGTTCGCCCTGATCAGTTCATCGCCCCTACCAAGGCGTGCCTGGAGGGTTTCCATACTGTTGATCAAGTTATCAATGGCGCTGTGGTCTTTGACCTCAACGGTTGGAATCGGCTCGATCTCGTTGACTTTGCTGAGCACCTTGACCTGCTCACGAAGCCTTTTCAGCATACTGCCAATTTCAATAATGCCGGCCAGATTGTGAAGCTTAGGCTGCTTGAAATCGCTATTCGCTTTCAAGATAGGCTCCAAGGCGATTTTTCGATTCCCCAGCGACTCCAGCTGTTCGATCAATTCGCCCATTTGCGGATTGGTGATCAACTCTACTGGGCTGATCACTTCGCGCTCGAAGCGTTCGCAGCCGTTACGAAGGGTCGACTCCATTTGCTGCAGTTCTTCAAGCCTGTCGATCCGAGATTCTCGAGCAGGAGTGGCTTTGAGCTCAACCGTGGCAAAGGCAGTCTCATTACATACCCGCACACCTTCCTCATAGAGGGCGGCAAGCGTTTGCAGGCGCTCAAGGTTAGTGATGAAAGCCTCTCGCTGGATCAGTTCCGAGTGTGCTTCTTCCAGCTCTTTGCTGCGTGCATAGAGAGCGTCTGGGTCAATTTCGCGCTCAAGGATTACCGACATCACTGCAAGACGATTTTGATGAACCAGCAGCTCTTTGACCAGGCGGGCGCGATCCTGTCTGGCGGCGTTTACACGAGCATTGAAGGCCTGAATCATCATCAGCACATCGCGGGACTCACGTCCAAGCGGCAGCATCTGGGCCCGATCAGTCGACGAGAATTCGGAACCCAAAAGGTAATTCGGCAGTTTCTGGCTGTGATAATGGATATTTTCTCCATTTACCAGAGGCATAGCTAGGTAGGTCTGCAGCCAGTCTGGGGCGTTTTTTCCGTCACTCGAAGACTTGAGTGTTTCTCCGTTGGCATCCTTCAAGGTGACGGAGGTTTTTCCTTCACCCCTGCGAGCATAACGCCATTGCAGAGACATGCCTTCCTCAAGACCCAGCTCCACTTCGAAGAAAGGACGTTTGTGCGTGATACGGCGGCTCTTCGCGTCGAAGGTCGACAGCTCAGCAATCGCTTGCATGAGCTTGCTCTTGCCCAGGTTGTTATCACCCGTGATCACGTTCAAGCCAGGAGACAGCTCGATTAGCGCATTCTGAAGGCGACCAAAATTCTGCAGGCGGACGTAGCGGAACGCTGTGGCCGGTGGCTCGTACCCTTCTGGCAATGGCCCCTCTTCGCTCAGCACGCGGGAATGGGTAGTGCGACCCTCACGGTAGAGCTCAATCACACGACCGTAGCCTACAAAATGGCTCGCGGGGTGGTGACTGATGAAGAGCACCTGAATGCCCAGTTTGACCGCCATTTGGCTGATCACTGCAGCAAATGCAGGAATGTACTCTTCACGCAGGTGGCAGTCGGACTCATCGAGCAGCAATACTCGACGGTTGGGGTGGCGAGCCAGCACGATAAACCGGGCTCCCATCGCAGTGATGTTGCTGATGGAGCCGCCTTGGTCTTCTGCGATGTTTTCCAACTCGCCGTCGACCATGATGTCAAAGTCCAACGAAGCTTTGTTGTTCTTGATGCCGGTGGTCAAAACCACATTGTCGTAGTTGTTTGGCATGACTTCCTTGATCAGGTCAGTCAGAAGGCCTTCATATACGCCCTTGTTCTTCGCCGATGCGCGGATCTGTGCTTCGTTCAGAGTCTTCAGCACATCGTCCTTACGCTCAAGCAGCCGGTCATGCTCAGCAATCTCGGTCGAGATTCTCTCGACTTCACTCTTGGCGTGTCTGGCGTTGTTGGTCAGCACCAGGTGCTTACCGACCACCTTCATTACATTTTGCTGAAGACTCCTCATAAGGCTGATCCTCAGGCCACGCTGCGCTGGGCTTCAACAGCCGCGTTGACGGTAGACACGATGCCTTCCAGAACGGTAACCGACGACTGGTAGTCTTTGAGGGCCTGCTCATCTGTGGCTTTATCGTTCATGAATTGTTCGCGGAGCTTGGCGACGTCGTCAGTACCGTACTGCTCCCTGGCCTTCTGACTGACCTTTTTCAGCTCTTCCTGAACGGATTCGAGCTGCGTGCGAAGACGGGTTTCGTCGTTACGAGCTTTCGCTTCACGATCTTTGAGGTCAGCCAGAATTTGGCTTGGGGTACGCTGAGCTTGCTGAGACATTAGAAATCTCCTAGTGGTGGTTGATATTAATATACCATCAAATGACAAAATGTCAATTCATTGCAAATGTTAACTGGGGTTGCTCGGATGCTAATGATCCTGGCAATCCTAGCGCGTGCATGGCCAAAGGGGTTACCTGGCGGCCACGAGGGGTGCGCTGTATGTAGCCTTCTTGGAGAAGATAGGGCTCAATCGTGTCCTCCAGGGTACCGCTGTCCTCGCTCAGTGCTGCAGCAAGCGTATTTAGGCCAACGGGGCCGCCTGAGAAGTTGGTGGTGATCGTGCGCAGGTAATTCAGATCCTGGGTTGAAAGCCCACTTTCATCGATGCGCAGCAGCCGAAGGGCTTCTGCGATGTGCTCAACAGAGTCTCCTGCGTACTTCTTGGTCTCTAGAACGTCTCTCACTCGACGCAGGAGGCGAAGCGCAATTCTTGGGGTACCTCGACTGCGTTTGGCAATAAGCTCGGCGGATTGCCGGCTCAGGGTCATTTCCAGCTTCTCTGCAGCGTTGTAGACGACGGTGGTGAGGTCGGTAAGGTTGTAAAATTCCAGTTTCTGGGTAATACCAAACCTGTCCCGGAGTGGCGCCGAGAGGTTGCCGGCGCGTGTTGTGGCGCCCACAAGGGTAAAGGGTGACAGTTCAACCCGGATAGTCCTCTTTTCCACGTCACCGACCATCACGTCTAGCATGAAGTCTTCCATTGCTGCATACAGGATTTCTTCCACCTGGATTGGGATCCGATGGATCTCGTCAATGAACAGGATCGCGCCAGGCTCCAGGCTCGCCAACAGCGGTGCCAGCTCAGTTGGGTTTTGCAGCAGTGGCCCGGATGTAGAGGTGAATGGGCCTTCCATCTCATTGGCGATGATGTTGGCCAAGGTGGTTTTGCCCAGGCCTGGCGGCCCAAATAGCAGGACGTGATCCAGGGTTTCTCCCCTACCCTTGGCTGCCTGCAGGAAGATTTCTAGCTGCTCCACGATAACAGGCTGTCCAGCAAAGGTATCTAGGGTCAGAGGGCGCAGTGCTTTATCTTGTAGGGAGATATCTTCAACAGCGTCGGTGGTCATGGGGCATTCCCGTGGCAATCTAGGCAATAAAAATCGCCATGAGGGCATGGCGATGGTTGGCGTGCGGCGTAAACCCCGCCCAGTCGTTACTCCGCGCAGCGGCTACCGAGAGGGCCCTGAAAATGTGGCCGCAGGTACGCCATAGCGGAAGATCGCGTTATTGGTACCAAGCGACAGCTCTCGAATGAACGGTGATGCCCTGGTGTAGCATGGCTTTCCGAATTTCACCTTATATTTGGAGTAGCTGATGCCAAGCTTCTCCATCGCTCGAGTGATGCCGACATAGGTGAGGCGTCGCTCCTCCTCGACTTCATCCGGGCTTTTCTCTTCAGCCCCAACGCCCGGCGTATTGTCTTCGTCCATCGCCGGAAGATAGACATGCGGGAACTCAAGACCCTTGGAGGCATGGAGCGTTCCGAGTACTACCATGCGCTCCCTCTCCCGCTCGGTCTTCTGCTTACGGTCAATCAGCATGCTCAGCTCTTCCAGAATGTCCTCAGGCTTGCGCCCCTCGGCCAATTCGGCAAAGAATCTGTCGAACAGCATCTTGACGTTAGTCATCCGGGCTTCAACGGCTTCGTCGACTGCGCCTTTGTCTTTCTCTGCTGATTTCTTCAGCTTGCTGCCCATGTAGCAGTCCCACAAGCGCATTATGCTGGTGTGTATGTATTCGGCCTCTTCATTGCAGGCTACCAGTTGCCTTACGATCTTCATCGACTCGAGTAGGGGGGCAACCTTCTGTGCCACCGCAGAAAGCTGGCCTTTTGTGCCGCGTGTCTTGGTGGAGAGGTTCGTCAGGTAGGCATGCGCGGTGATTTTCTCTTTCGAGATTGCCTTCTTCGCAGCGGAATCCGACACGCCAAATGAGGTGTTTTGCAGCACGCGCAGGATAGCCATGTGATCCCACGGTCTGAATGTCATTCGCAGCAATGCGATAGCGTTTTTGACCTCGGAGCGTTGATAAAAACCAACGTCACCAATGATCTCGTAGTCGATACCAGCCTTCACCAGCTCTTGCTCGATCAGCGTTTTGCTGGCGCGCTTGCGGTAGAGAATGGCAATGTCCTTGCCTTTGACTCCGCGAGACAAATCCCGCTTGACGGCCTGAGCAAGCATGGAAGCCTCCTCCTCTGCCGACCTGAATTCGACGATAGAGACCTTGGAGGGGTTATTGACTTGTTTTTTACCGCGTTTGAGCTGCCCATCGGTCATTTTCCTGGGCATATTCTTAGCGACGCAATTGGCAGCTTCAAGAATAGGTTCGGTAGAGCGATAGTTAAACTTGAGCTCAATCAGTTTTGCTTCTGGGTAGCGCTTGGGGATGCTTCGGATTATCGAAACGTCCGAGCCACGGAATCCGTAGATCGACTGTTTTTCATCGCCCACCATGAAGAGGTTGCGATGGTGCTTGGCGATGTTATCGATGATCGCATCCTGTACCGGGTTGGTATCCTGGTACTCGTCGAGCATGATATATCGGAATTTTTGCGACAGTGCCTGGCCGATGGTAGGGTCTTTCTTCATCAGGGCGAGCGCGGTGACCATGATGTCGTCAAAGTCGATGCCATTCGCCGCCCTGCAGAGCGCGCTGTAGTGATTCCAGACGTCAACGGTCAGGCGGAACAGCACGTCGTTGGGATCGCCATATCCGATCTTTTCCCGTGCGTAGATTTCAGGGGTATGCCCTTTTGCACGGGCCGCTGCCATTTCGATCTGAATGGCTTTCTCAAATCCATGCTCATCAATCACTTCTTGTGATTGCTCATCAAGGGACTTGATTGCCTCTCTGAATAGGGTTTCAGCTTCCGATTCATCGAGGATCGTGCACTCGGCCATGTTGAGGTTTGTTCCCAACAGGTAGGGGTGATCGGCGTTGGCTTTGAGGATGTGTCGGAAAATAAGGGAGTGGAAGGTGCCTGCTGCTATGTGCTGGGCGTCTTCGCCAATCATGACCTGCAGACGCTCCACGATCTCGCCGGCGCCCTTGTTGGTGAATGTAACCAGCAAAAGCTGTGTGGCTGGGATACCTTTATAGAGCATGTAGCAGGTTCGGCGGGTTAGCGTTGCGGTCTTTCCGGTACCGGCGCCAGCAATCACGCCGACAGGGCCTTCGATGCTGAGCACACCTTCCCTCTGCTCATCATTGAGGCCTGAAAGCAGTAGCTCGATTTGAGCTTCGCGTTCCGGAAGACTCCTGATATTGGCGAGGGTAATTGGTTGGCTCACGTGCAGCTCCAGAGAACGGTTTCCTTTGGTTCCATGATCGCACCAAACGCCTTTTCAGAACAATAGCATTATATTGACACCCAAAATCTTCAGTGGAAGAATACCTGACAGCAGGCATTCTCATGTCACATGGAAATGCCCCTATCAACTGAAAATTCACCTACATCAAAGGCTTACCAATGGCTAACGAAGCTGACCAGGCGGCAGAAGCGGAAGAAATCTTCCTCAAAGTCAGTCTGCTCAACGCCCAAACCGATCCCAATAAACTGGAGGTCGAGCCTATGGGCGAGTGCCTGTTCTGTTTCGAACCGCTGGCGCCACCGCGCCGTTGGTGCGACAAGGACTGCATGGACGACTGGCAGCGCTCTCAAGACAGTGAGCATCGAAAGTCTGGTCATGGCAAGAAGCTGCCTGACAGATCGAGCGAGTGATGAAACCCCGCTCGCTAGCCGGGTTGAAACTGCCTGAAATCCAGCGCATGTCGCTGGCCGATTACAAGGCGCTGGGATTGACAGGCCTTGTCGCGGGTAACTCAGCCAGTGCCCGCCAGCGCCAGCCGCTTCGCCTTGAGATGCAGTCAGGATTCCAAAATAATTCAACTCAATTGCCAGCTGCAGCCGGCAAGCCGACAAGCAAGGGCAAGGTCTCAAGCAAGCCGTCTGGCAAGCCAGCCGAAAAGTCGACCTCTCAGCAGCGCATGAGCGCTTCGGATTACCGCGACTATGTGGCCGGCGCGACAACAAAGGGTGTACGCCACGGGAAGCCCAACAAAATGGGCGCCATCAAGGTTTACACCGAGGATGAGGGCGTATTCGACTCGAAGGAAGAATACCGCCGTTTCCTGGCCCTGAAGATGCTGCTGGCAGGTGGGGTCATCTCTGATTTGCGCCGACAGGTGAAGTACTCCCTGGATGCAGGCGGCATACACATCAGCGACTACGTTGCGGATTTTGTGTACGTGAGTGAAGGCCAGACCATCGTTGAGGACTCCAAGGGGTTCAAGACGGCAACCTACCTCCAAAAACGTCGCCTGATGCTTGAGATTCACGGCATCGCGATCCTCGAGACCGGACGAAGCTGCTCAAAGCCTGCGAGAGCAAAGCGCCCGAAGAAGGTGAACAGTGAGTGATCTCCCGCCCGAACAGCCTTTGACCCTCATGCAAGTGGATTACTGCGTCACCCAGGCGGCGAGGCAGTATCCCGGAACCTCGCCGTGGATGGTCAAAACGCTGTTGGCGGTGGAAGGTGGTCAGATCGGTACGATTCGCAAGAATACCGACAACTCCTATGACCTGGGGCCGATGCAGATCAACACGATCCATCTGTCTGACATTTACCGCAATCTCGGGATCACGGTGCGAGAGCTCGTATTCGATGCCTGCAAGAACATTTCTGCAGGCACCTGGCTGCTTTCCAAGCACATGAAGGATGCCGATGGCCGCTACTGGCTCGCCATGGGCAATTATCATTCAAAAACGCCATCGCGGCGTGCTGCGTACCTGAAAAAGGTCGCGGAAGCATACTCGCGACTGGTTGTCGGTAGCCGGACTGGTCGGGAGTCTGAGGCCCTAGGCCGCTCCACGAACTGGGGCCGGGAGCCCAGTATGGTGGTGCCGTCATTGGCCCGCCTGGAAGAACTTGTGAATAACAACCCAGGGGCGATTCAGGCCCCTGTGCGTCGTCCTATTGCGCGACAAGAGCCACCAAAGCCAAAGGTTGTCACCATCGACAACCGGCGCAAAACCTTGAGGTTTATTGACTGATGAAGCGAATACCTACTCTGCTGTGCGCCACCTCCTCCATCGAACATTTTAGAGGGGTGTGATCATGCGCCTATTCATTGCGGAAAAACCGACTGTTGCACGGGCCATCGCTGCTGAGCTGGGTATTACCAGTAAAGGTGATGGCTTCATTCTGTGTGGTGCCGATTACGTGACTTGGTGTGTGGGCCACCTGCTCGAGCAGGCGCCGCCAGATGCCTATCTCCCAAATGACATCCCGAAGACCAAGTCAGGTAACAAGATCTGGCGCGAGCGTGATTTGCCCATTATCCCCCAAACGTGGCAGCTTCAAGCAAAGGATGCTACCAAGGGACAGCTTGCGAGTATTGGCAAGCTGCTGAAGCAGGCGACGCTTATCGTTAACGCCGGCGACCCTGATCGTGAGGGTCAGCTCCTTGTTGATGCCGTTATTGACCATTTCGGTTCCAAAGCGCCGGTAAAGCGTTATCTGGCCAAGGCGGTAGACTCGGTCAGCGTTCAGCGAGGTTTAGCTGATCTAAAAGACAACAAGCAGTACCTGGGCTGGGGCTACGCCGCGCAAGGTCGTGGTCGTGCAGACTGGCTGATTGGGATGAACCTCACGCGAGCCTATACGCTGCGAGCTAAACGCGGTGGTGGAGACGCGCTGCTTGCGCTTGGGCGTGTGCAAACGCCAACACTGAGCCTTGTTGTCGACCTGGATCGCAGGATTGAAGCCTTCAAGCCTGTAGATCACTTCAAGATCAAGGGCGGCTTCACTCATACCAACGGCAACCTAGTTGCCGAGATGGATTACAGGGATGATCAGCCTGGCCTGGATTCCGAAGGTCGCCTGACGGTCAAACCCGAAGCCGAAAAGCTTGTACAACTCGTTAAGGGTAAAGATGGCTTGGTGGTTGGCTACACCCAAGAGGCGAAGAAAGAAGGTCACCCTAAAGGGTATTCCCTGGCCGGTATCACCTTGGAAGCTTCCAAGAAATTTGGATACACCGCTGACGATACCTTGAAGATTTGTCAGGCCTTGTACGATGCGAAGTTTACTAGCTATCCGCGTACAGACTGCCCTTTCCTCCCAGAATCTCAGTTCTCTGATGCCCCTAGGATTCTGGCAGCACTGCGCAAAAACGAGGCGGTAGCCAAATCGGTACTCGAAGGGGCGGACACCAAGATCAAGTCAAAAACCTGGGATGACTCCAAGGTCACGGCTCACCACGGCATTGTGCCTACCATGCACATCGGCAGTCTCGCCAGCCTGTCCCCGGATCAGCGAAACCTTTATGACTTGATCGTTAACCGCTACCTGGCCCAGTTCTACCCGGTTCATGAGTACATGAGCACCAAGATTATCATCGAGGTGGAAGGGGAACGCTTCAGCGTCAGTGGCAGAACCGTCACCAAAAATGGGTGGAAGGCAATCAACATCAGCGATGACGATGATGATGATAAGCCTAAGGATCCAAAGGAGTCGAAACAGATCCTGCCACCTATGAAGAAAGGCGACAAGGTGCATTGCGCCAAAGCAGACATCGGCGCTGTCCAGACCAGCCCTCCGAAGCGTTTTACGGAAGGTACGCTGGTTATCGCAATGGAGAACATCCACAAGTACATCAGCGACGGAGAACTTAAAAAAGAGCTCAAGGATGGTGACGGAATCGGCACCTCCGCAACGCGAGCATCTATCATTACCGAGCTGAAGCGAAAGAATTACCTCGAGGTCAAAGGTAAGGCCATTGTCAGTACAGCCCTGGGGCGCAACCTGGTTGACTCGGTTCCAAATGAGGTTCGAAGCCCTATCCTGACCGCCTTGTTTGAGCGCATGCTCAAGGAAATTGAGCGAACTGGCGTTGGGCTTGATGATTTTGTTCGCCAACAGGAGGAATTCGTTCGTACTCAGGTTGCTGCAGCCAACGACGGAATCATCACCAATTTCGTGAGTAAAGGTGGTACCGCTCGCCCCGTCCAGACCGGCCCATTTGTTATGAGCGAGGCCCAGGTAAAATTCCTGGCTCAGGTCGAGAGTGCCGCAGGCGTCAAAGCAACAGATGATGAAAAAGCTGATCGCTACCTGATTCGTCAATTCATCGATTTGCACAAGCCTAAGCTTGACGCCCTGATGAAGGACGCTGCGCCATCGGAAGCCCAGGCCAAGTATGCGAAAGATCTGGCTGCCAAGCTGCCGGCTGATCAGCAGCCTTCGCCAGAAACCTTCCTGAAGCGCGATCTGTGTAAGGCTTTCATCGATAAGCACGCGACGAAAAAGAGTGGCTCGGGGAAAACTGGCTCTGGTAAAACTGGAAGTACCTCAGGTGGCGCGAAGGGCGGCACTAAGGGCGGTTCGGCGGGTGGCGCCTCTAGGGGGGCGGCTAGAGCCAGCTCAACCAAACGCAGGAGTTGAACCCGAGATGCGCGTACGTTTCGAGAAAAACATCACCGAAGAAATGTGTCGGACTCACCCAGATGAGATTTTTGTCTTTGGTGACAACCTGATCCATAAGGGGCAGCGCAAAGGTGCTGGCCAGGCGTGTATTCGCTTTGAGCCGAATGCGTACGGCATCCCGACAAAATGCCTTCCGGATACCACAGACGAGTCGTATTTCAGTGACAAGCCGGAAGAGCTGGTGAAAGTTAGGGAGGCGCTGGTGGGCCTGTATAAGCTCGCAAGGGGCAAGCGATTGGTCTTTCCGCTCGATGGCATCGGTACTGGTCGGGCGAAGATGAAAGAGAAAAGCCCCAAGGCCTGGTCGTACCTGAACCAGATCCTTGAGGCCCATTTTGGGATCGAAAACGGGAAGCCGTCAAAGCTCGCCTCCCCTACGCTAGCTCCCTGAGCCAGCAATCTGGAGAGGCCCTTGCTGAGCAGGGGCCTTTTCCATTGGGCTGACCGAGCCTGCTACGCAAATCAGCGCTGAAGTCTTCCGCAGAGGTGATGAGATCATCCGGTTTAGCGAACAGCCACCCTTGCCCATGGGTGATACCCTCTTTCCTCAGCCAGGCGAGCTGTGCTTCGTTGTCGATGTGTTCTGCGACGATTGGGATGCCGTGCTCAGCCGCGAACCTGATCGCTTCTCTAACGGCCTCCTGTGCCCTCTCAGAGTGCATGACCCGTGTGGTCAGTTTGGACGAGAGCTTGAGGTAGTTAAGATGAAGGCGCTGCACCAGACCCAACCTGGAATATCCATCCCCAAGGTCGTCCAGACCGACGCTGCAGCCGTACTGCTTCAGTCGTTGAACAAACTCCCTGGCGCGTTCCATATGGCTAATGGGCCACGTCTCGGTTATTTCGAAGCTCAGGGCGCTGGAAGGCCGTGCCTGTTGCAGGTGCGAAAGCACCTCATGCTGAAAACACGGATTAACCAAGCTCACTGCAGAGATGTTGATGGCAATCGGCACAGGGAACTCTCCCCTATTGGACTGTATCTGCTCCAGCGCGCTAGTTACTGCATGAAGATCGATTTCGATGACAGATCCCTGTCGCTCGAATTCGCCTACGTAGGCCTCGATATCCGACACTCCATCCACACGAAGCAGCGCTTCTTGGCGGACGATGTCCAGCGTCTCGAGATTAACAATAGGTTGATACTTATAATGGAGGTTAATTTCCGTCATGACTCCACCCCTTTCTTTTCATAGTACGGGTGGATAAATGATTTGAATAGGCGATGAATTTCGGAAAGTTAGTTATATTATGTGAAGGATTAACAAATGTTTGCCGTTGAGAAGTTCGAAATCACTCATAATCATCGTTGGTTTTGCGTTGGTGAACTGGCTGGGCACTTTGATGCTTTGCAGCGCTTTCTTAATAAGGTTGATTTTCAGCCATCGACTGACAGGCTGATCCTCCCCGGCAATTTTATTGGGATGACACCGACGTCCAGGGCGGCCCCAGCATGGCTGGGGAAGCATTGGGTAAAGGCTGTTCTGGGGGAGAACGAGATAGCGCTAATGGCCCAGCTCCGTGGCGAGCGGAGCCCTGCATTGGTGGGGCAGTGGTTGCGGAAGATGAGTGTAGAGCAGCGATCCATACTGCTTGGGCAGTTGGAAGCCATGCCAATGGCCTTGGAGCTCAGCCGGGCTGGTGCGGTAACTGTGGTCACCCATCGCCATATCCCATCGGGCTCGTCTTGGTATGAGTTGACCGAAAAGATGAGCGAGGACATCAGCCACGGGGATGCCATTGAGCGATTCGGCACCCGACTTGATGGGCTGCGGTTGAGTGGATTGATGGGTAAGCTGGAGCATCAATCCATCTCTGATATCTGCTTGGGAATTTCCACACTTGTTGTTGAAAAGCCTTCACGAATATTTTCAAGAAATGGCAACAGATGTGTTTTGTTGAGTTCTGCCTTGCTCAACCAGGGGAGACGCTTCGACTGCCCTGCACTCTTGCCCTTTGTAGAGCTAAACAGTTTAATTGAGCAAAAATTGGAGAAATCTCAATGCCAAGGCCAGCTGGACACAATGTCAAAATCTTAAACGATGATGCGCTTTTGTACGAAATGGCGGTCAAGCGTCGTACTACTCAGCGCCTGGTGACGGGTGTGGTGATGGCGTTGATCGCCTTTGGCATCATATTGGCCTCATTCATCCCAATCATCGCGAAGTCGACGATCCCCCTGATCTGGATCGATTACGCTAATTTGCATGGCTGGACAAAGGAGCTGCAGGAGATCGGGACAAAGCTGATCACCAACGGTAGGATCGAGATCTACCCGTTGTGGGTCAGCTATCTGATCATGGTCTTTGGCGGGATCCTGGGCTGGTTTGCAGCACACATCATTCGAAACCGCAGGTCGACCTCTCCGTTGGGCGATTTGTTGACCAAAAGCTATTGGCTGCATTTCTACTGGCTGAAAAAGCCGGGTGACAGCCTGACTGTCGATTTTAAGTCGAACAGAAAATCGACAAAATAATTTCCCATAAATGAAGAAAGCCCAGATTTCTCTGGGCTTTCCTTTGGGGGTCAGTAGCGGTTACGTGAGAATTTGTAGTTGGTGATCGCCTGCTCCATCTTGTTCACCTCCTCCAGTTCGGCATCCTTCAGCTGACCATTGCTGCGCAGACGCTTGATACGATCCATGGTCTGACTGGGGTTAACCTTAGTTGTCACGGTGATTCGAGCGTCAGGTTCAACCTCGCGAATGCGGTCGATCACATCAAGCTGAGCGGTCTCATTACGCAGAATTTCCATCAGCAAAGAGGCCTGCTCTTGGCCGCTGGAGGCGACCTCAGCAACTACCAGGTCACGGTGCTTGGCGCGCAATTTCTCCAGTTGACGTTTATCAACGTCTACACCAACCAAAGCCGCGTCATAGGCTTCGATGTCCAACTGAATGTCCTCAATGCTGGACTGCAGTCGAGCAATCTTCAGATCCTGCATCTTGCTTGGCGTGCTGGCGGTGACCTTAAGCTTCTTCTTCAGATTTTCCAGCTTACGCTCCAGCTTACCTACAGCGCTGACTTGTGGCCGCCCACGCTTGCTCAGTTCAACGTTTTTGATGGCCTGCTCAATGGTGCGAATCTTGCCGCTGGACAACACATTTGCCTCAGCAACCAAGTCCAGCAGGTGGCGTTCAGTACGCTTGAGCATGGCTTCCAAAGGCGGCCTGGAGCGGCCAGGCAGGCGCAAGGCCCGGCGTTTATCTTTGTCCAGAAGATCCCATTCGGCCATGGTCATACCAAGCTCAGGAATGGAGTTGATCAACTCCTGAACTTCTGCGCCCTCAGCTTTGATGAGGTTCTGCAGATTGACCAGTTCATCAACCACGTTTGGCGCCAGCTTGGCTTTTACAGCCTTGAGGAGATCGCGTATTTCCTCAGCCCTTTGCTTGTAAGCGCAGAACAGCTCAGCGACCGTGAATCGCAGCTCAGCAACAGCTTCCAGATGCTTGTGCTGATCTTCCTCAACCATTTCAAGGCCGAGAGTGTTGTCGTACGTCTCACGGAGGCCGTCAAGCTCTAGCTTGGTTTTGAGGGCTTCGCGACGAATATCCTCAAGAGATGGAGGCTTGGTGGTAACCGGGCGTGGGTAGTTCGAGAGCACTTTTTCAACAGCATCACCCAGCGTTTGTACGCGCTGATTCACTGCCACAAAATTTTCAGGAAGTGGGAGGGTAATTTTAGAGTCTGTCTTTTTCATGTCGTCTGCCGATTTCATAACCACCTCCATGAGGATTTTAGGGTATGCCCCTAAGAGGCCAAATCGTTCGGCCTGCCTGAATTGATTTCCTGAGCAAATTTATAGCCATGTTTTGACAAGGTGTCAATACTGCTTACTTAAAAAAGGTATGAATTGACATCATGTCGCCTCGCTTGATGCCCAACAACACCTTGATATTTGAATGGTTTTCTCTGGTATACCGCTACAGAGGCGCGACCGAGACACGTCTGTTTCAAATTAGTTCCAAAAAAAATGCCTGTACATTTATACAGGCATTTCATGGGAATCGTTAAGAAGGGCTAATTTTTTGTTTGAATTGCCCTACTTGACTTAATGTTAGGCGGTTAATGACAGTCCCTGATGCTGCTGCTCACGCTCTTTTTTCATAGCCCTTGAGACCTCGATCATGAATTGTTCAATCTCAGCCGTTGTGACTTTGAGGCCTGGGAACAGCCCATCATCGAAGCCTTTCTGAGCCTGGCCCCCTGCGCTGAGGTTACCGAAGCCGCGCTGCTCCATGTCGTATTGAGCGATGTCGGAGCCTCTGGTGTATTTCACCAGCAGCTCCATACGGGCTTTGGCCGTAGGGTCGATATCGTCAAAAGAGGAGCCGGCCATCATCATGAAGTCACCGGTGCCACCATTTCGGGCAATTCGACCACGCAGCTGGTGCAGGGTGAAAGCACCCATTCGGTCTGCGCCTACAACCAGCAGGCTGTTGAGGTTTTTCACGTCAACACCAATTTCAATCAGGGTGGTCGACAGAAGGACGTCTGCACCACCTTGGTTCATGAACTCGATGATTTCGCCTTTCTTTTCACGCTTTGAACGACCATGGATGACTGCAATTCGCCCTGGATAGATCTTTTCCCAGACCTGGGCAGCGCTTTCAATGGTCGTGCGGTTTTTCTGGCTAAGGTCATCATCCTGCTGGGCGCCCAGATAGCTGCAATTCGCCTCGTACTCGCCGAGGTATTTCGAAAACTTCTTCTGCAGCCTGGCAAATTCAATTTCTTCGCCGTGCATAACTGCAATGAAGCCGTCGCTAGCCGTGTTATCCAGCTGGCTAAGGAGCTCTGAGGCTTCTGCCAGCGGTTTTACGCTCTGGAAGGTCATCCCACTACCTTTCATCAATTTGGCGATTTTTTCGGCCTCTTTGATGGTGTCTGCCTTGATGTGGAAGACATACGCCTCCTTCTCGGCCACCAGTGGGTAAATAACTGCGACTCGACGCCCCTGCTCTACCCAGCTTTTCAGGGTTTTCATTGCTGAGATCTTGTCGTCCTTCGAGTTGCCGATCAGTCTTGTCTTAATTGACTTCTCGACCGGGCAATCGTCAATGAACGAAACGGTTTTGCTACCAAACTGTGTCTGCGCCATGGTGCGCGGAATTGGCGTGGCGGTGGCTTCCAGCACATGGGTGCCGAGGTAGGTCAGCGCATCACGCTGGCCGGTACCCATTTTTTGCTGTTCGTCGGTGATCGACAGGGCAGGCACCCACTCAGGGTGGTTTTTCAGCCAGGTCAATACGGCAGTCGTACCGACTAGAATTTGCCCCTGTTTCACTTCATCGGTGAATCCAGCTGTTACCAGGTGAACCTTCAGCTGCGGGTACCAGCCTTGAATGTTTGATGCCACCTGGCCGGCGAGGGGTTCAGTAGGCAGAAGAATTACAACATTTTTGCCCTGGGAGGCCACATAGGCAGCTGGGATGCCGTACGCCATCGTCTTACCATTACCCACGTCTGCAGACAGCAATCTGTCCATAGGCTTGAGTTCGGCCAGGTTCTGAACGATATCCCAGATTGCTGCTCGCTGGTCTTTGGTCGGGGTGAATGGGTGTTGCTTGACCAGATCCGCAATCAGGGTGCGATTGACGGGGATCGCCGCCTCCGGGCACGGCTTGCGCTCAGTAGCGTTGATTGCCTTACGGACTTCGTAATAGGCATTGAGCTTTCGAGCAGCCTTCAGGGCCAGCTGCAGATCTTCTACACTTTTTGGCTCGTGCAGCGCCATTAGCACTTCTTTAAGGGAGCTGTAGCCTAGGTTGCAGATTCTGACAATGCTCTTCTCGTCTTCGTCAAAGCGCTCGACGATCTCGTTGACCACGGTTGTAACGCAATCAGGTGTAGCTAGAACGGAGCGGGTGCAGTCAGACATGGTCGCCGGCGTGATGACCTTTTCCTTGCCGCTGTACCGGGCAACAATCCGATCACGATCACCTGGAGGAACAACCTCCAACTGCTCCATGTTGGTATAGCCGTTCTTGTGGTTGACCTTGCCGCTCACGAAGACAATTTTGCCAATGCTGTAACGCTTGAGATCTTCCCACGGCCTGGTCTGACCGAAAATGAATGAGGACGTCTTGGTCAAACCGTCACCCAATTCGACGATTGCGTACCCTCTGGTCGATTTTGGGTCGACGGTGATCCCTTTAGCTCGCTTTTCGGCGATCACGTCCTCTTTGGTCTTGATCGTCACGCTTTCCAGGCGCAGCGAGGCGTAGAAGGAGTCTCCTTTGTTCATTTTCATGATGGTTGAGACGTTCTTCAGCGGTACCGTGAAGTTGTCATAGTTGTTCGGCAGACGATAGAGAAGGTCTGTGACCTTCTCGATATCTAACTTCTGCAAGCGTGAGAGCAAATTCGAGCTAAAGTCTACCGACATAATGAAGTCCTTGTGCGCTGTGTTCCTAGTCTACCAAATGAGCAAACATTAAGTGTCAATTGACTTTGATCTGTTGATGGCGTTGCGGTTTACGCTTACCAGTTTGACGAACGTTGCACGCTCCTCGTTTGTGATCACGCCGGCGCCAGCCTTCTGTTGAAGTCCTGTCATCGCCTTTCGGGCGCAGATCCCGGTGATGTGCCAGCAAAGGCTCACAGCGACTGACTGGATGGTCTCCGGAGCTTCCCGCATCAACTGTTCCATGTACTGTGGCGCTAGCTGAGTAAGCATGCGGGCCAGTGCTACCCCACCTTCTCGAGTCGATTTTTTAGCTACACGATGCCCTTTTGGCTCGGCATGGATGGTGTTTTGATCATCAGGGGCTGGGCTGGCATCGAATTCTCCGGCTTTGAGCTGAATTGCCCAGGTTCCCAGCAACTGCACAAGCTCGTCGCCTTCCTGAACCCAGAGCTCTGGATACTCAATATTCTTGCTGAGAGTGGGGGTATCCCACAGCATCCTGGTTAGACGGACAGCATTTTCATTGACTGTCTGTTTAGGTGGAGCTGACCTGGATTTCGCATAACCGGATCGAGGAGGCGGAATCGCCTCAAGTTTCTCTTCCAAGGCCTTGATTGGGAACCCTGTGTTCTCAGCCACTCGTTCGAGTGCCTGGTACCTCAGAAGGGCGTCGCGGGCCTGGTGTATCAGATCAATGGCTTCATTGGCATAGGCCATTTTCCCTTCTTGCGTATCCAACTTTTGGCTTGATGCCAGGTTTTCGAATAGGCAGTCCAGCCATGGCTTCGCATTCTCAACTTTTGAGAGGTAGACGTCAGGGGTGGTAGTGATCAGCTCGTGCGGGTCATCCCCTTCTTCGAGAACCACCATGTCAAAGGTCACGTCGAGGTCAGTCAAACTCTCCAGCAGCAGCGCACCAGAGCTCACAAGGGCTTTGAGGCCGGCTTTGTCGCCGTCGAACACAAAGGTAACGCGCTTGGCGTATCGGCGCAGCAGGTTCAGTTGCTGAAGCGACAGCGAAGATCCGAGTGCACCGGCTGCTGGTAACTCAATCATGTGATGGGCGATTACGTCAAATTGGCCCTCTACCACGAAGATTCGCTCAACACCGTTTTGCCCGAAGGCTTTCAGGCTTTCATACAAGCCATACAAAAGGTTGGTCTTGATGAAGCTGTTGGATTCCTTGCTGTTAAGGTATTTCGGCGTATCCTCAGGGTCGAGGGCCCGGCCTGAAACGGCCACTGCCTTGCCCTTAACGTTGCGAATTGGCAGCATCACGCGATTACGGAACATCGAGAAGACCCGCTCGCTGTCCTCAGCTCTCCCCAGGATGCCAGCCTCGATCAGCGCAACCTGATGATCGTGGAGGGTTTCTACGATCTTGGGCCCATATCCCGCATATCCCAGGTTGAATCGTTCGATCAGTTCGTCCGTTACCTGCCTTTGGGCCAAGTACTGGTAGGCTGCCTCAGCCTTCGGATTCTGAGCGCGATCAGCGAGACTGCTGGTGAACAACTGGGTGGCGGCTTGGATAGCCGGCAATAGGCTCATGACGCGTTTGTCATGCTGAGCAATCATCAGATAGGGCGTCAGGTCGAGACGAGCGGCCTCAGCCATCTCCTGTATGACGTCGATGAATGGACGGTTGTGCATGTCCATTGTGAATTCAAGCGCGTTACCGCCCGCGCCACAGCCGAAGCAATAGTAAAATTGTTTGTTCGGACTGACGGTGAACGAAGGCGACCGTTCCTTGTGGAATGGGCACAGACCAACGTAGTCACGACCCGATCTCTTTAGCTTCACATCAGCTTGGATGATCTGCAGGATGTCCGCGTAATCAATGGCGCTGTCGATGATGTCTTGAGGGATCGTCAGCTGGTTGTCTTTGGCGCTCATGACAGAGGCTCAACTAAAAAAAGGACAACATTTATACTGTATTGACATCAAGTAGTCCACTGCATAGGATGCTCGCCCTCGACATTTCATTGGCATCGTTTTACCAGCGTTCTGAGCGCCGGATGGGCGCTAGCGTGATGAGGCGAGCCATAGTCAGCCATTTTTCTCTGGAAACCTTGATGGAACTCATTACCCCCGACAACAAAGCCATTTTGCAGCCCTGGGTGGAGCGGTATTGCGCCCTTAACCATGGCGACGCTTCTGTTTGGCAGCACCTCTACCACGCGAATTACACCTTCGAAATCGCAAGGATGTGGGACGAAATTGACCAAGCAAAGCTTAAGTCAGTGTGCTCTGAGCTTGATTGGTCGAAAGGTGACTGTAAGGCTACCAATCGTTTAGTAAAGCGCGCCCTGCAGACCCTGATTCACCTAAAAGACGGTCGACTCTGCACGATGCTCGAGCCTTTGCATGAAGCGGTAAGCGCCCACCCGAACCCATTTGGTCTGAGGGCGTTGATGGCAGAGGTCGAGTACAAGGTTGCTTACCTTGGGCCACGTGTGGATAGCGAAGAGGAAAAGATGATCCGCGCCCTGGCCTTTGCATAGCGAAGCGAGGCAGTCGAGATCTCCCAGCGTAAGCTGGGCTCAAAGGGGAGCGCAGAGCGCTCCCTTTTTGCTGTCAAAGAACGCCGTTGGCGATGTACTCACCGCGAAGATTCCCTTTGGAAATCAATGGTGAGTAATTCAAGGCGTTGGAGAAGCTGTGTTTTTTAGGGTGGGCTTTGCCGTCCTGCAGTGGTACCAGCGCATTTTCCAAAACCTTCTCTCGGCAGATCTTCTCAGGTGTGCCCCAGATCAGATCAACGATCCCCTTTTCGAACATCGTCAGCTTGGCGTTGGACTTGAAATGCGTGGTTTTGCGCACTCGGCCTTCTGGAGAGCAGGTCGCCTGGCCCCAGTGGTTGATGAAGGCCTGAATGACTTCAGGCGGTGCGGTCAACTCAGTGGCCGTTTCTGCACCCTCTTCCTTGGTTTTTCGGAAGTAACGGTTGGTGCCGGCAATGACCGCTTCTACCGTAGTGCTGCTGAAGACGCTCAGCATTTTGTGTAGGCAGGTGATCAGGCGGTTTCTGGGAGCCATCTTCAGCCATGCCCAGTTCTGCCCTGGGTCAAGCCAGACGGTGTCAGGTCGCTCGGCTAGCACGTCACGGATGAAGGCCAAGCCCTGCTCTCTCGACAGATCAGGAACCAGATACAGCAGTGTTTCGATGTGCACTGACCCCAGATGGGTGCAGGCTTTCTGCGCGTGGGCGCTGATCTTTAGCGACAGCCCTTCCATTGACGGGGTGATCACCAGGCGGGCATCCCCCTCCTGTACCACCTTGATGGCTTTGTGGCCGTCGAAGAACAGCGTGGCAGCCTTCAGCACACCCTCGAGCCGATCTTGGCCTAGGCCACGGTCTCTGAGGAGGGATTCGATTCGACTGGCACTTGCTGGGGCGAGCTCGATGATCGCCTCGACCAGGCCTCTCACTGTAGTGAGCTGCCGGTGCGCGTAAGGTGCTAGTTCGCCGGCGAAGGTTTTGGAGATCTGGCGAACACGTTCGCGAGTTAGGCCGAATTCATCCCCTGCCTGCTGCAGGCTGCAAGCGCCTGCGCCGTCCCAGCCGAATAACCTCAGGGTGATGTTTTTGTCACGCTCGCGGAACTCATTTGCGGGGAAAACATCCGCAATAAGAGCCCGCACTTCGTCTCCGAAGTTTTTCATGGGCTTCGCCTCTTTTTATTATTATTGGCGCTGGATTAATCCAGTTATTGCGAAATATACCGGGCGTTGACAAGCTGGTCAATATGTGTGTTTTGTTTTGTTCTCTTAGGCTGCTCTTGGATCTTTGCTGGTGACCGCTATAGGCGTCATCCAGCGGGTATCAAGGATGTAACTTGCAGCAGCATTTCCACTGTTGGTCATCCCTCGTTCTTTCAACCAAGGATCAGTATCCTGCTCCACCCGCTTCTCGTAGCTGTGGCAATGAGCAATCCCCTGGTCGATCATACTCAGCACCTCACCCATGGTAGTGAAGTAGACGGCCCATTTGTAGGGCAATGGGGTGTACTTTCCGTCTTTACTGATCCCCTCTGGCCATTGTACCCAGAAGAAAATACCCATCTCCGGGTAGAAGCTCCGATATCGAAGTACGTCTTTCACATTGAGCGTGATTGCGTAGTAAGGATCAAAGCCCCAGCGTTTGCTGACAAAGAATGGCGTTTGCACGGCCTTTAGGTCGCACTCGCCATAGCCAGGCACCAGCAGATCGGGCGCTTTCTTGTCCGTGGCTTTTCGTGGATTAATTTCAACCTGGAGGTGCGTGCAACGATTCATCAGCTGGATGAATGTCAGCTCACGAAGCTCACCTTCGTGGCACCAGGCCAGTTTATCTTCATTACTCGATGGAACAGCTACTTCGCACTTAACATCAGACATAAATTGTCAGCGTTAGTGAACCACGTCCTGGGAGCTCAGCCTGCGCATTCTCCTATGCATATGCTTGAGGTCGATACAAACAAGGGCTGTGGCCTCTCCACAGCCCCGCTAAGCCCTTTTGTCACTCCGGGATAGGGCCATCCTCGGCTGAGCCGGTCATAGCCTTCTCGGCGTCGCCCAGAGCCTTCTCCAAGGCCAGCCTCAAATCAGCCCGATGCTTGTCCATATCCTGAATGTCAGAAACTGGAATCGAATCGCGAGCAACCTTGTAGGAGATCTTACGTGTGTGTTGCTTGACGTACTGGATCTTAACATCGTCTTTCCAGAGGCTGAGCAGTTTCTGCATAGCTGGGCCGCTGGCGGTGATCGGAGGAACCGGAAGTTCGGTTTCCTCTTCGTCGCCGATTTTGAGGAATACCCGCAGCGTCCCTTCGTCGTTCAGTGCCGAGAGCCCGTGAACCCTGCCCATCTCGCGAAGAAGACTAGCCCCTTCGGGGAGATGGACGACTACTTTGCCGGTCTGGTTCTCGAGGAAGGCTTTCAGAGGCTGGACAGTGTCGATGCTCAGGCTGTAAGTCTTTGTCTTTTCGTTGGCCCTCACCCGCCCCTGCAGCACAACCAGATTGTGGTTTTGCAGGAATGCCTGAAAATCGTTGTATTCCTTGTTCCAGATGACGCACTCCATTCGTGCCGTGCCGTCATCCAGTTTGAAGTTGGCGTACGTACCTTTGGTGTTCGACCTGAGGTCAAAATCAGTAACCAGGCCGGCAACTGTTACGTTGAAGAACTTGTCCTGCCTATCGATTGTTTCGTCTTGCAGGTTGGTATCAATAGCGGCCAGGGTTTCGGTCAAGGCTGGGCGAAGGGCTTGTCGATACTGATCATAAGGGTGGCCGGTGAGGTACAGACCCAAGGCTTTGCGCTCACCAGATAGGCGGATTTCCTCCTCCATTGCAGCCACGGTCATTCGCGGTACCGGAGGGATCTCCATATCGAAGAGCATGCCCTGACCTTGGTGTTTGCGCAGGTGCTTACCAGCTTCCAGGGCCAAGGGGTAGATGGCCAACAGCTCTGAACGATCAATACCCGAGAAGTCGAACATACCGGCGTTGATGCAGGATTCGATCACGTTCTTACGCAGGGGAACGCGGTACAGGAAGTCGACAAGGTTTTCGAATTTGCCGACCGACTGGCGGTTATTCAGGATCTCTTGTGTCGGAAGCTCACCCAGACGATCCACGGCACCCATCCCGTAGAGAATCTTCCCTTCGTGTGGGGTAAACGCCCAGTTACAGTGATTGACGTCAGGTGGTACAACCTCCAAGCTCATCTGGCGGCACTCGTGCACGAGCTTGACGATCTTGTCCGTGTCGCCGATATCGCAAGTCAGCGCTGCAGCCATGAAGTCGGCTGGGTAGTGAGCCTTGAGGTATGCGGTTTGGTAAGCAATGTAGGCGTAAGCGGCGGAGTGCGACTTGTTGAAGCCGTATTCCGCAAATTTCGCCATCAGGTCAAACACGGACTCAGCGAGTTCAGCTGAGATCTCGTTCCTCAAGCAGCCATCAACGAAGATCTGCCGCTGCTTGGCCATTTCCTCGGGTTTTTTCTTACCCATGGCTCGACGCAGCATGTCGGCGCCGCCGAGGGTGTAGCCCGCCATCACCTGGGCGATCTGCATCACCTGTTCCTGATAGACGATCACGCCGTAGGTGTTTTTCAGGATTGGTTCCAGTGATTCATGAGGATAGGCCACCTCTGCCCGACCGTGCTTACGGTCAACAAAGTCGCCCACCATCCCTGATTGCAGCGGGCCTGGACGGAACAGTGCCACCAGTGCAATGAGGTCTTCCAGGCAGTCAGGTTTGAGTGCCCTGACCAGGTTGGTCATACCGCTGGATTCAAGCTGGAAGACGGCGGTAGTCTCGCAGCGCTGCAGCAATGCGTATGTCTCGGCATCGTCCAGTGGGATGTCGTTGATGTCGAGTAGCGAGGATCTGCTCGTTTTGAGCCTGGCATTGACCGACTTGACTGCGTAGTCGATGACCGTCAGGTTTTTTAGGCCAAGGAAGTCGAATTTTACCAAGCCAGCTGACTCGACATCGTCTTTGTCGAACTGGGTTACCAGGTTCGAGCCGTCCGCGTCGCAGTAGATCGGCGAAAAGTCGGTAAGTTTGGTCGGGGCGATTACAACGCCACCAGCATGCTTACCCGTTTGGCGGGTAATGCCCTCAAGCGAAACCGCCTGATCCCAGACTGTCCTGGCATCCTGATCGGTGTCGTACAGGATCTGCAGCTCGGGAACCGTCTTCATCGCTTTGGCAAGGGTGATATCCGGAGCCTTTGGAACGAGTTTGGCGATGGCGTTACCGAGACCATTGGGAAGGCCCAAGGCGCGTGTCACGTCACGGATCGAGCTTTTAGCTGCCATGGTGCCGTAGGTGATGATCTGGCTGACCGCATGGTGGCCGTAGTTATCAGCCACGTACTCAATCACGCGGTCGCGCTTCTCCATGCAGAAGTCGATATCGAAGTCGGGCATGGAAACCCGTTCGGGGTTCAGGAACCGTTCGAAAAGCAGATCGTAGGGGATCGGGTTAAGGTCGGTGATACCCAGCGCATACGCCACCAAGGAGCCGGCACCTGAGCCTCGGCCAGGGCCAACGGGAATGTCGTTTTTCTTGGCCCAGCGGATGAAGTCCGCAACGATCAGGAAGTAGCCAGGGAACCCCATCTGCTTGATGGTGTTAATTTCAAATTTAAGACGGTCTTCGTATTCCTGACGATGCTGAGCAATGACTTCATCGGTCTTGAAGTAGTAGCGCAACCTGGCTTCGAGACCCTCGAAAGACATGTGCTCCAGCAGATCACCCTCGGTCATCCCCTCAGGGGCTGGGAAGGCTGGCAAGTAGTTTTTGCCAAGGGTAAGGTCAACGCTGCACTGGGCGGCAATGACCATGGTGTTCTCAATGGCTTCAGGGATGTCAGCAAAGAGATTGATCATCTCTTCTGGCGACTTCAGGTATTGATGCATGGTGGTGTGCGGGGTGATGTCGCCTCGCAGTTCATTCACCGTGCGCTTCTGAGCCACAGCCACACGAATCTCGTGGGTGGAGAACTCTTCACTTTTGAGGAAGCGGACGTTGTTTGTCGCCACGACGGGGAAATCCACCTCCATCGCCAGCTTGACCGCTTCGCGCACGTAGCGATCATCAGCCCCATGTCCGATACGCTGCAGCTCAAGGTAGAAATTGTCGCCGAAAATCTCACTGAAATCGGACACCGAATCCATCAGCAGATTTCGTGGGCGATTCTGCATCAGAAGAGAGCCAATCTCCCCTTCCCGTCCTCCGGACAGGGCAATCAGGCCGGACGTGTTGTCCTTGAACCAGCTGAGAGGAATGACCGGTCGATTTTGGTTATCACGTATAGCTTCTGCATACCCACGCGACATGATTTCACTGAGGGCTCTGTACCCATCGTTGTTTCGGCAGAGTACCGTCAGCAGCGACTGGCTCAGGCGGCCAGTCTGGATTTGCACCTGGGCGCCGATGATCGGCTTCACCCCGGAGTTCATCGCAGCCTTGTAGGACTTGATCGCAGCGAACATGTTGCTGTCGTCAGTCACTGCTACCGCAGGCATTCCGACATCAGCCGCGCCGTCCATCAGTGAATCGATACGGACAAGGGAGTCGTGTAGCGAGAATTCGGAATGTAGGGAGAGGTGGACAAAGCTCACGCTGGATGCTCCTGGGATGCGTAGTCTCTTCAGGGTGACAGAGAACACTAATTGCAATCAATTGACAATCGAGGTCGGAACCCTATACTCGTCTCCCTCAAACTGCAACCAGGCCGCACCCCAATGACTTCTTTCGCTGACCCATACGGCATCGCCAATTTCTCGGAGCGTGCGTTTCCTCTCGAACGGTCGTTGATGGCGACCCTCCTTGAAAACCCCGACATTTTCTCGTCGGTAGCCGAAATCATCGAGCCAGGTGACTTCTTCCATGACTCAGCGCGGCAGGTGTATTGCTGGATCAAGGGTGAGCGCGTGCTCAACAACCCCGTGTCATCGGCTCTAGCGCTGTCCCGCTTTGCCAGCTTGAACTTCGTCGAGGAGTTTCTCTACGACGCGCTACAGGCAATGCCTGATCCCTTGAGCGTTACCCGTGAAGCGGAGGAGTTGCGTGATCTGGCCGTTCGTCGTGATACCGTGCTTCACTTGCAAAGGAGTTCCGCAGAGCTCCTTCGGTTTGACGGTAGAGTTGAGGACGGAATTTCAAAGGTTGCATCCGGCGTGCGAGAGGTCAACGAGCGTCTATCGTCGGGCGCCAACACAGTCAAATCCTACGGTGAGGTATTTGATCGCTGGTTGATTGGCTTTGAAGAACGTGCGTCGGGCAAGGCTGCTCCAGGCCAGCCAACAGGCTATGAACAGCTGGACGAATTTTTAGCAGGCTTACAGCCTGCTGACTTGATCATCATTGGTGGTCGCCCGTCGATGGGCAAGACCACCTTTGCAATGAACCTCGTTGAACACACTGGAGTTGAGCGTAACGAGGCGGTGATGGTTTTCTCTCTGGAGATGCCAGATCACGCGATTTTCCAGCGTTCTATTGCCAGCATCTGCGGAATCGACTTTGAAGATCTCCGCCGAGGTAAACTCAAGCGCGGCGACTCTGAGAAGCTGCAAATTGGTGCTGAGAGGCTCAAAAAAGCCCCGATTTACATCGACGATACCCCTGGGATCAGTCTTGAGCAGTTGTGCTCGCGAGCGATCAAGCAGCATAAATTGACGCCGCTGAAGCTGATCATGATCGACTACCTTCAGCTGATGAAGTTCTCTGCCCTTCACGCCGGCAACCCCACCCTCGCACTTGCTGAGATTACAAGGGGCCTGAAAGCTCTGGCGAAGCTGTTGGGGATCCCGATCATTGTCCTGTCTCAGCTTTCCCGAAGCCTTGAGCAGCGCCCCAACAAGCGTCCTGTGAACTCTGACCTGCGTGATTCCGGCGCTATCGAGCAAGACGCGGACGTCATCATGTTTGTCTACCGCGACGAGGTCTACAATCCGGATTCTGAGTACAAAGGTATCGCCGAAATTATCATCGGCAAGCAGCGAAACGGCCCGCTTGGCACTGCATACCTAGGTTTCAGAGGCGGCCAATCCAGCTTCACCAACATGGATCCGTCTTCGATCAAGCACCCAGAGCCAAAAGCCGACAAGCGCAGAAAGCCAGGCGCCAGAAAATCTCCGGGGGGCGACAAGCAGCCAACGTCGGCCGCACAAGCATTGGAAGGCGTTGAATTTACGGGTGAACCGGGCGATGCATTGCCTTGGATGGATCCTCCGTCCGAGCAGCCGGAAAGTGATTACGCTGACAACCCCCTTTAAAGTGCGTATGCGCCCATGAAACAATGAAACCAGTTATTCAAAATTTGGTACTCCTATGTCTGAGAACACGCGCTATTCGGTACTTGACACCGAATCGACAGGCCTGAAGTTTTTTGAAGGTCATCGTTTGATTGAAGTCGGTATCGTGGAAATGATCGGGAGCCGAACTACTGGCAGAACATTTCACGTGTATGTCGACCCGTTGCGGGATGTTCCTGAGGAGGCGTACGAGATCCATGGTAAGTCCCGTGACGACTGTATCCAGCTTGGCAATGGGCAGGTCTTCTCTGACATTGCCCTGGATATGCTTGAGTTTATTGGCGATTCCACGATTGTTGCGCACAACGCTGGCCACGACATCGATTTCCTTGATGCCGAGCTGAAGCACGCCGGCCTCAAGTCGTTATCAGAGCTTGGCAACCCTGTAGTCGACACGCTGACGCTGGCTAGGGCCAAATACGGGCCTGGTAAATACAACCTTGACCGCTTAAACAACCTGCTGCTGGGCAGTGCGAAGATCGAGCGTGAAGTCCACGGGGCTTTGCTCGATGCCACGATCCTTGGTGAGATCTTCAAGGTCATGCAGATCAGCCAGGCGGGGATGACTTTTGACACGAGGGCTCGCCTGGCAGGCCCTGTGCTCACGCCTGAGCGTCTTTCGATACCTGCAGGGTCTCTCAGGACGGGGGTTGTCACGGAAGATGACCAGAAGCGCCACCAGAACCTCTGTGAGCGCATTAAGAAGTCGTCTGGAGGTTCATGCCTGGCCTCTGGCATGGAAATGCGCTGATTGCGCCTCCAGGGGCCGCTGATGCGATTTTTTAGGTATGCGCCCTTCCCTACCAACACAAACAAAAAACGTGCACTCTGTGCACGTTTTTTTGTTGCTGCGGCTAATCAGTCCAGGAGCAGGCTGATCAGCTGCTGGGCATCGGAGAAGCCCGCTTTGGATTTGCCGTTTGAGGCAAACATGGTTGGCGTGCCATTGACATCGAACATCTGACCCATGTTGTAGTGATCTGGCACGGGGGCTGGCGGGCGATGCAGGGATTTTGGCAGTGCAGCACAGTCCGCCTCTGGAACGCGGTAACCCTCGAATGCAGTGTTCATGGCGCCCTGCTGATCGACCGAACACCAAATATTGCGCATGTTCTTGGCCATCGTCGAGAGTTCGCCTGGGGCCGCTTGAGCCATGTCGCGGGGGTACATCAGGTAGTGGACAGAGATACCGGCGTTAAGCAGCTCTGGAAGCGCATGGTGCAGCTTCTTGCAGTAGGGACAGGACGGGTCTGTGAATGCGTAAAGCCTAACTTTCTCTTGCGGGGCTTTGTAGATCAGTGTCCATTCATCGGGAATGTCACTCAATGTTGAGCGGATCTGCTCAGCTTTATCCGGGGCCGTCATCAGTGAGCCATCTACGTAGTAGCCAATTTTAGCCACACCAGGCCTGCCAGTTTTCATGAACTCGGCAGTCTTACTCTCGATACTGGCCTTGGCGGCCTGATCAACAAAAGGCGCCTTGTGTGTGGTCATAGGAAGGCCAGAAGAGGTGGTTTCCTTGACTGGCTCAGCAGCTGAGGTGGCTGCAGGGGCCTGAGGGACTGACGCTGGGCTCGAAGTAACCACTGTTTGTGCAGGGGGCGACTGAACACCAGTCGTTGCGGGAGCCTGAGCGACGTCCCCAGCAAAGACCACAGGGCCGACTTTATTCAGATCATCAATTTTTTGTTTGATGAACTTGGCAAACGCCTCACTGTTTTGGTCAGAACCGATATCCAGCTTCCCGCTCACTTGCTGTGAAGTTTGTGCAGGTGCAGTGGAGTCGGTTGAAGGTGCAGCAATGGAGACTGGAGCCTCGATTGGGGCGGTCGCCGTTTGCACAGGTGGCACGGCATGCTCGGGCTGCTTTGTCGAATGAAGCGCAGCATATGAGACAGCTACTGCGGCGCCGATCAATGCCAGGTTGCGGGCGCTATCAAGCGTCAGCCATTTTTTCTTACCACTGGTAGTTGAGTTACCAGGGTGGCTACTTACGGTCATGGGGACTCCTGAACTGTGCTAAACCTCGTAGGCACAGCCTGTAAGCCACCCTCCCCCTTTTACTGGGGAGGCAGCCATAGGCTTACCTCCGAGTCAATATATCACATATGTTTCTTCAGCAGACCATGCTCAAAGGCATGCTAGGCATCTCAAGGTGCTCCTTGAAGTTCTCTTTCTGAAGCGAAGATACGAAACTTTCTAGGCTCTTGAAGCGTGAAATGCCATCTTTGAAGTCGTGTCGGTGCTGGTTCCACGGCTGATCGATCAGCACAGTGTATTTGACCAGGCCTGCCGATTTCATGTCATCCAAGTTTTTTGGCAGATCATCGATCATGTATAGGAAACCATCCGGATATCGAGCCATGGCGGCTTCAGCCTTGCTCTTCCCTTCAGGTACAATCACGACGTCATCGTGCGGCGCACCGTGTTCTTTCAGCCAATTGCTGGTCAAGTGCGCCGGCGCATAGCCTCTGGACGTGATCAGCACCAACGGTCGACCGGTATCCTTAAGTGCCTGCATGGCAGCCAGGGCCCCTTTTACCATTGGGGCCTTGGTCAGTAGGTCATCTTCCAGGATGATCGACAAGAATTCTTCGAGAGGAATGTTGTAAGTGTTATAGATGTCGAAACGCTCCCATTTGTCGCAGTTTTCGACTTGCGGGTAGCGCTTCTGCAGGCTTGCGCACAATGCGTATTTCAGTTCGACGACTACATCATCCAGGTCTAATGCAATTGGCTTCAAGGTAATAATCCTTTCTAAAGATATGTCAATTGATACCAAATATCCGTTTTTATGTCAATTAACGCGCTTTGTCGGACTTCGGGTTGCCTCGCCCTAACCGCAGCTTTTATTATCAAGAAATGACATGTGAGTAGGCGCCATGAACCAGCAACCAGAAGAATTCCTTTACGTCGTAGACCTGAAAAACTGCTTTGATGTTGACGTCGGCGTTGGTCAGCAGGAGTTCTCCTGGGAAGAATTCAAAGAAATGGTTCTTACCCACCGCCTTCGCGACAAGAAGGATGGTGTTGGGTTCATGCCAGTGATGATGAAGCACGAGGCAGAATGGGAGCTCATTTACCCGAAGAAAAAGGGTGTTGTTGATCCCGTACCGCACTTCCGAGGCGACGTTAACGTTGAGGCGATCACTGCTCTGGTCATCGACCTTGATAAGCCTGGTGCGCTGGATCAGGCGGAAGAGCTTTTCGCCGGCTATGAGTACTGCGTTTACTCCACCCATAACTATTCGCTTGCGACGCCCTGGAAGTATCGGATGGTTCTCCGCCTGCACGAGCCTATATTGGTCGAGCACTGGCCGTCTTGCTTTGAGGCATTGAAAACCAGAATTGAGCTGGATGTCAGCTGCTGTAACCCTTCCAGGTTCTACTACTACCCGAGTCACGCCAAAGCTAATTCTGACATCAAGCCAAAGGCGTTCCACAGATTTGGCGAAGCCATCTCGATGGATGACATTCTCGGAATGGCTGCTGAGCAAGAGGCGGTGGTCAAGGCAAGTCGACCAATCAAATTCAAGGCGCCAGCTGCGCAAAAACGCGTTCAGCTGGTTCATTTCACTGGAGCTGCAGTTAGCCGCTTTGATGCCGTTCCAGACCAAATCGACATGTCTTGGGAGGCTCTGTGTGAACGACACAAGGCTTCCATTGAGGACTACCGACTGCAAGGCTCTAACCATAATCTTGCCCTAACGATTACAGGCCGTGAGTTGAGCAAAATGGGGCACAAGGTAGACCTTAGGTCGTTACTTATCTTTATCTTCCAGGTCGCAAATAACGAGGGCAATAGGCCTATCGAGACCGGAGATACGATGGATGAGATGCCGGGCTTCATCGCAACAGGAATGTATAAGTACGCAAGGGAGCTATACGAAAGTTTAGAGAAAGACCATACGGATATGATTGCGTGGCTGTCATCGTTGGTGCGATGGGCTTACCTTAGCTATGCGACAGAGAGGCTTCCAGATGTGCCTAAGCCTGTGGCTGAGCCTGATGCTGAATCCGTAAAGACTACGACTGAATCTACAGACAGCTATTCCGTGATGAAAGAACGGCACCGCAGTTTGCTTAGAGATTTTATCGCCACCGGTGATGCAAAATACCTGATCAAGCAGGTGCTGCAGCAAGAGTTGAAAGGCTCGACGCCAAAGTATGAAGATCTTGCACATGCGCTAACGAACTACCTAATCGGCTACCAAACGTCGATCTGTAAAGTCCCTGAGGATCAAGGCTGGGCTCGTATCCACTCAGAGGCCGGAAACCTGGCTAAGTTATTTTCCGATAAGAATGTCGAAGCTGATGCGCAGAAGTTAACTTTTGCTAAGAGCGCATTCATGGTTCATCTGATGCAGCGCATACCGAAAGACATACGAAATCCTGCGATAACAGAGTCGACACAGGCTCCGTAAAATGACCGCCCTTAGGGGCGGTTTTTATTGATGTTCAATTAATTGACGGCCGCACGGGCGCAACCTCAATCATCACTTCAAGCATTGAGTCGCAATTTACGACTCACCCCTTCAGTCGCAAATTGCGACTAATCGCCCCACTTAATACATCGCTTAAGAGATATGGAAGGTGCGTTGTCGCAATTTTCGACACTGTTATTCTGCCGTGCCAGTCGCAATTTGCGACTGGAGAATCACTTCATATCAGTGATGGTTGGATTCTGTTCTGAGTCGCAATTTACGGCAGTTCGGCCTTTGAACCGACAATGGGGATGTCGCAAATTGCGACTTGCGACCTTGGGTGGAGAGTCGCAATTTGCGACTTTTCCAGTGGATGGAATGTGGTTGAGTCGCAATTTACGACATGATATGATATAACATTCTATTCTTGAGTAGTCTTTTCTGGTCGAGGTTACCCCTCCCCTTCCCTGCAATGGTTCAGGGGGCGGCGATGGCAGAACGACCAGGTGGACATGCTCTTATCGCCTGTTGCTTTGCATGAGCCAATTTATGTACCCGCCCCTGAATGGTTGAACTGGCCGAGCGCCGCTTCCAGTAAGCTCTCTCCTTGAGTTGAAACGTCATCGGCGGTTGTCTACCGAGCGAGCCCAAGATCGCTGCACAACTCAAGATGAGCTCCAGGCATCGCCACTGAAACGTGCTTCCCTCCCAAGTCTATGGTCTCTACCCCTGGCCTCACTATCCTGACGCTTAGAGCTCGCATCTGACCAAGAGGCCCTAGCATAGGGAGGGAGGTCATGATCGTCAGCTTTGACAAGATTTTTAGGCAGCTCGGATGTATTGGGTGCGTATCGACTTTTGAACAAGATCGCTAAAGGGAGCTCATTGCTCGATATCCACCCGACTAAATACAGCGATTTTGAAGGGGATTATCCTTTGATGGACGCTCATACCCAAACGCGAGAATGTTCTTAGCGGCGTTGACGTCTCGGTCGTGAGTGATAGCGAATCCACAACAGTCCATTTCTATATTTCAAGCTCTGCGATACCACTCAGCCTGGAGTCCGGCAATGGCCTGTAGCTCGAGCAGACTGGCTGATGCTACCACTGCTTAGATCACGAGAGTTTCCCACCCCGGCGCCCCACTGTCAGACCTGCAAGTTTGCTGGAAGGCTCTCGTTACGTACTGGCTTAGGTACCGCCCGTAGGAATAGAGTTTTAGCGGCAACACTGGCTATACCTGCTCCGGTGCCATCACCTTATCTCACTGTGAATCCATAGCTCCTGCTTCCATGACCATCCTGCCCCCCTGTCAGTGTTCGGAGTCCATTAATCGCCCATGCGTATTGGGCAAGCTTGAGACGTCCGCTAGGATGAGTGGTAGCTTCTGGTACCCAGCAGGACGTCCTTCAAGTGATCAACACGCGAAAACTTAAACTGAATATGCAGGCTAGATGACTCCTTAACAACGCCGGCGATGGGTGGCCAAAAGAATATTCGAGTGTTGGATTTACCATCTCAACTGGAGCTTGGGAAAGAGTGTCCTGCTAGTGATCATCTCCGTGTGGGATCTCAATCGATTTTTCCATTGGTTCAGCGGGGAGCTGAAAGGCAGGGCATGGCCATCAAATTAGGTGGACGGGCCCCATCAAATCGAAGTCGCAAATTGCGACATGGTGGAAAGCGGAGATATAGAAAATTTAGCATGTAATGATTCGTATTCAGGACAAAGAATAAGCGAATACCCATGTATTTAGTATGTCAAATACGTGTCGCAAATTGCGACTTCATGCCAAAACCCTCCAACGAAGGATGACCGCCTGTCGCAAATTGCGACTGTCGACGAACGAGCCTCAGCCTATGATTCACACCCTTGGATCTGAGAGTCGCATTTTTCGACAGGTTAGCCGTGACCCGACAGAGCAGGAATACCGACCAGCCCATCAGTTCAACTGCGCTTCCAGCGTGAGTAGAGTAGTCCGCCAGCGGTTGCAAGCTCGATGGTCTTTAGCATGATGTCGAGGCTCGACCTCAGGCAATTAGACTGGCCTTCTTTTGCCCAAGGCATGCAGTGCCTTATGCACTGTTTGTCTCCAAGCCCTCGCTACCCCCACCATATTCGCAACCGGCTGCTTGGCATCATCAGCGGTGCGTAGCCATGAAGGAATACTGCAGAGGGTGGTTTTGCTCTGTTGCCAGGCGCTGGCGTGGTGTTTCAGAATGAGCCTCCACCCTGATCAACCTCGCCCTGCTCGGGTCGAAATACAAAAATCGGGCTGGCAGACCTGAGTGGTGCCGGCGCAAAACAATGGCTAATTAACCCTTCTTGGTGTCCTTGCGGGAGACGTTGGAGAATGCCAGTTCATGTGCGAAGTCCATTCGCCCATGTAACGCCACCATCTTTGCGCTGCTCAAGTCTTAACGCGCCTTGATTTGCCACGTAGTTACGAGAGTTGGCGGGTGATCCCATCTACTGACCTCATGACGACGTGCTGGCGATGACCCGTTACGCACGCGGCACCAACCCACCAGGCCGTGTCCGACCTGGATTTCATAAGCAATTTCCGCAAAGCTCTAAACTGCCGCATCAAAGTTTCGGCAAGACCATTAACAAGGCGAAAGCACTGACCGGCGACGCGGCTAAGGCTATGGTTGCGCGTCTAGCCACTGACTCAGGAGCGCTAGGTTTTTCATACGCTGAGGAAGACTCTGGAGGTGCATCATCAGCGAGCGATCCACCTCATATCGGGGCTCTATTTGGCTCAGCGCAGGATCATTGCCACGACACCCTAACCTCACTTGTATGGAGTTGATCGAAGCATCATTTTATGTAGGCTCTCGAAAAAACTGGCAGAAGGCGCTTGCAGCGACTTGCGGACAGGTATGGTTAAGTCCTACCCCGCGCCTCTGAGCCTGGCCCAGCTTGGTGTGGTTTTTCTTAGGCGGCGTGCTCCTCCCGGATTTTGTCGGTCGCCCTCCACACACCAGGCGCCAGAACGAAATGAGATAAGCTGGCGTTCAAGAGTCTGGATAGTGAAACCGCTTGGATCTCGTCTGCAGTGTCAGAAGATAAACCCGATGGATCTATGTGCTGGCCCCTTGGTGTGGCTTGCAGTGGGATGATCGTATGCGCATCGCGAATTTCAAAGCACGGGCTAGATGCCGAGGTCTCCAGCCTCTGAGCGACTGGTAATTATGCGAGCTGCCGTTTGCCACCTGGATCACTGCTGGTTTGCGAGTCGGAACACCCCCATAAACCGGCAGTATGTTAAAGATGCTGGATGGGCGGTAGTTCTCGACGACATGGATGAAGCGCACAGCTTGTAGGCTTGCTGATTCAGCTAAAGGCGTTGTATTTAGGCCGATTCTGCAGCTTTCCCTAATTTCGCTGGTAGACCTTGCTCTAGCAGATCTGAATAGCTTTGGGTATTTCCACCGTGGTCTCGGCCTTTCACTACAGGGGATGCTGTTGATTTGTACCCAATGGATTAGCTAGTCCGTCAGATCGTCATTTTGTACCATCTGGTTAGTACACAATCACGTACATAATATGTGGTTATCTTGTCATTGAAGTCGCAATTTGCGACATCGATCATTGACGCAACGGGCTGTTGTCGTAATTTTCGACAAGCCGCTACTAACGAGTCGTCCAGGAGTCGCAATTTTCGACTTTCGATTGCACGCCTTTTTCTCGGTTTGAGCGCTCAGAATCACGAGTCGTCAAAAGTCGCAATTTACGACTCTGGAAAATCGCACTGCATCCAATCTTGACGAGATTCAGGTCGAGATCCGTGGGCTGAAGCGGTTGTCCGCATGAGTCGCAATTTTCGACAAAGAGCTCAAAACAAGTTCTCATCCATTGGTTATCATGCGGAGAGATGGCGACTCCTAGTAAGAAAGGTTCAATGACTGTCTGACCTTTAATTCTAAGATCCTCGCTCGCTTTACGATTGACTGCGTGACTTGAAATGTGAAAGTCAAAAGAGGGTAGGGTGGTGCAGGGCTGGCCTAGAAAATACAAGGCTTAGATCTACCTGGCCGTGGTTTGCCCTATTTCGAATTTGGCCTAGAATTCGAATCTAAGGTGACGTATCACGATTCAGTCAAGGATCTGGCATCGCGGGTTTTCGGGAAACTAAAACTCCCTGTGCCGGTACAAAGGATCTCCAAGTCGAAAATTGCGACAGAGAAATCCAGATGATGTGAAAATCTGTAAGAGTTATGATTTGACAGGAATGCCTGTAAGGCTTATAGTTTTACCAATTGCTTAGGAGCGCTAAGCAAAAATCTCAAACTACTATGGATAGGCTGCAATGAACGAAGAACTCGCTATCGATCACATGAAACGTTTCGCAATGATCGAAACCTACGTGACCATGTTTGCCAACAACAAAGGCGGCGTCGGCAAAACCACCACCACGCTGAACGAAGCAGCAGCGCTGGCAGAGAAGGGCAAAAGGGTTCTCATCATTGATCTGGATGAGTCCAAAAACATCACAACCCATATATTTGTAGAAAGTGGTGAACGCTCCTTCACAAGTACAGGGTTCGTCACGCACACCCATCAGAACATTGATGTGATGGACTACATTCTGTGGGGAACTAAAATCGATGGCGTCGCGCTGATCCCATCTGACGGGATGATCAAAAAGGCGATCCAGGACAAGGTGCGCGGCAACCCTGATGCGGCAGCGCTGGAAATGGCAGTCCACCTGAAGAAGATGATTCATCAGCTGGACACGCTCTTCGATTACATTCTTATTGACGCATCCCCATCCATGGATGTATTGGTTCAAATTGCTCTCACAGTGGCCACTCATGTTGTTTACATCGCCGACGGTAGTTCTTATGCCGAGCAGGGAATCTACAACATGGTGAACTCAGAAGAGCTTCAGTTCGTAAAGAAATACAATCCAGACCAGAAGGTTCTTGGTGTACTTCTGAATAACATGGATCTTCGAGTTAATAACGATAGAATTCGAGTAGATCTGCCTGAAATCGGCGGTGTTCCTCGCATTCCTCTGTATATTCCAATGCGCACTGAAATCAGAGAAAGCTCTCACCTCAAGGATATTGCAGTAGCTCCTGGCAAGCAGGGATTGTTGGCTGAAAGTTACCGAAAAGTCGCTGACTTCATCATCGAAAATGCATCCTTTAATGTAGAGGCGGCTTAATATGAGCACTGCTGAAAAAGCACTAACTCCTGCTAGCCAAGCAATGAAAGATGCAGCCTTGCAAAGAAAGCCTAATGGTAGTGGGAGCAGTTCTCAGCAGCGACTGCGAGAGGCACAACTGAGTACAAGTACATCCTATGCAAGTACTTTTGCTCCCCCTATTGAGGCCGAAAAAGTCCTTGAAGGTGAGTTGATCACTGCAATTGACCCAAAGCTGATTGATCCTAACCCTTACCAAAATCGACGGGATTTTGACGGGGTTGAGGAGCTGTCTCGATCTATTGATGAGAATGGTCAGAATCAGCCTATTGGTGTACGTCGGAAAGGCTCACGTTTTCAGATCATCTTTGGAGAGCGCCGCTGGAGGGCTATCCAGCTCCTAACTGATCGAAAAATCGACGTAGTAATTCGCGAGTTGACTGACCTTGAAATGGTCTACATCTGCAGCTCGGAGAACAGCAATCGTAAGAAACCTTACGACTATGAGCGGTCGCTTACCGTTAATCAGCTCCTGCTGATGAACGAGCCTATGGAAAACATCCTTAAGCGCATGGTGATCAAGAAAGACGTGTACTACAAACTTCTTAAGTACGCCGACCTTCACCCTGAAATCCGGGCGTTCCTGGAGGTCAAGCCGAAGGCTCTTCAGATCAACGAAGCGGCAGAACTCGAAAAAGTTTTTAAGGATCTGAGTCCTGAGCATGATCCGAACGAAGTTTGCAAATTTGCACTAGAGTTGATGCAGAAATACCTCGATGGCAAACTCAAAAATCGTGGGGAAATCATTAAGCAGGTCAAGGCCAAGTATGTAGTAGCCAAGCCTCGCAATCGCGAAAAGGTCAATACTGAAATTGACCTAAAGGTTGGCGATACAGTGGTTGGTCAGATCATCAAAACCCCGACAGATTTTCGGGTGATGATCACAAAGTCCGAGTGTGAGCAGGACAAAATTGAAAAGCTTGAAGAGCTGATTCAAGAGTTTTTCAAAAACTAAATAAAAAGGCCTCAGATTTTTCTGAGGCCTTTTTCGTTACAGGCATTTCAGTCTCTTTCGCCGTACAACGGGATGTAGAGAAATTTTAGTCCTTATATGATTGTCTTGCGCTTTGGTAAGGCGAGAAACGGTCAAGGTGTAGAAAATTCTTTCAGGAAGTCTTTTGTAGAGTTGATAGAGTCTTTTTCTAGCGCGAAGAACTTTTTTGCTTTGTAAGTTGAAGTAAGCGACAGCCTTCTCTCGCTTCAGAATCAATACATCCAACTCATCCTGGTCGACCTTGTTCTGTCCGACTTTCAGCAATTCAATCTGTGTCGTTAGCGCAATATTGCGAAGCTCAGCGGACTGCATTTTCCCGTAAATGCTATCGCGCTGTTGCTCGAGCATCGGGATCTCATTGCTGTTACTTTGGTGATTGTCGGGTTTGAATTCCGGTGGCACCTGGCGGACAACGCGGTCGGGATAGAGGGCTTCTGCTGCCCTCAGATATGAGGCTTCGTAGCGGCGGGCGCGTTCGATTTTGATCCTGCTGTCAAGGTCGTGAAGCCGAGATTTGGTAAGGCATCGATTGAGTCGAGCTCTCTCGAGTGACTCATTGTGAGAAGGGGAGGGGTTTTCCTTGGATTTGGCTTCAATCTCAGATTCAATGAGGGCCAGCTCACAAGCTAACTGACACTCCCTTGACTTGAGGGTCTCTAAATCGAGATCAAAGGTTTTCATACAAACGAACTCAAAATGTCAATTTGTATGTAATAAAACACAAGATCTGTCAATAGACAAGATATGTTTGATTGGTCTGGCAATTGATATGAACAAAAAAGCCCCCGTCTGGGGGCTTTCTGACGCTGGAAGGCCTTAGGCCACAGCTTTACTTACGGCGCCAACAAGCTTCGCGCCCACAACTTTCTTGGCTGCGATTTCGACAGCAGCGCCGGTCGAAGGATTGCGACCGATGCGTGCTGCACGATCTTTGACTTTCAGGTTCACGACGCCCGGCAGGGATGCGGTACCGTTGGCTTTCAGCTCGGCTGCCAGGGCCTCAGGGATCGCCTTGAGGACGGCGTCGATGTCTTTCTTGTTCAGATCAGTGGCGGCGGCAATCGAATCGATCAGGTCGTGCTTGGTCATCATAGACTCCAAAAAAGATGGTATAGCGACGAAAAACGCGGATTTAGCTATAAAAATCCATGTTTCAGCGGATTATAGGTTGGAGTAAATGGCTGTCAACATGAAATGTCAATTTATGATGATTTTTTGAAGTGCAATCCTTGATTCGCTATCATGGCAGCCTTCATAGTACAGGTATGAGACAAAAACGAGTGGCTTCAACATGACCTCCTCACCGTCAAAACTTGGCATTCTGGCGAAAACCATTGAGATGGAGTACGCCTTTCCTGGAAAGCTCCTCAAGGGTTGGGAGGTTGAGCGTATTGACGCGAGCACATTCCGACTACATCGGGCCAACGGTAGCTCGCGAGAAATTATGCTTGATAGGCACATGGTGCTGGAAGACCGCTCTGTCGTCATGCCTACGGTGGATGAAACCGGCGTCATGTTGTTTGGTGAGTGGAGTGTTGTCATTGGCCGTGGTATCGACCATGACATGCACGCCCGTAGAAGGGGCAAGACCAAAAACTATATCTTGATGGGGGCCGATGGCAGATCCGCAGGTGAGGTTTCCTTGGGTGGTGTGCATGAAGGGCAGTCTGTGAGCCTGCTGGACTCGCATCTTCTTCAGATTGGTGAAAAAATCGTACCTGTACTACCAAAACAACGTGATGTCACCCTCAAGGTTATGGACAGGGAAATGAATGGCGGAAAGCTGGCTTACATCAACCTGCATATACCAGGTTTTGGTGATAGCCGAAGAAATGCTCCTCCAGGTGCATTCTTCCGGCCAACACGTGCTGGTGAGCCAGCACAATACAAGGAAGTTGTAGCGGGTAAGCTAGTCACCACAGCCCTGTTCCAAATCGCAGAGAACGGTAAATCGGTACAGTATAAATTCCGCACCGGTGAGATGGCGCTGGCGGATGACAAACTGGTACAGGCGCTCCAGGCTGCGAGGGATGTTGCACTGGATGTGGGTATCCCTCCTGAAGAATACCACGCTTATGTTGAGGCTAACGATAAGCTGCTGGAGAACCAGAAACGCTGGGTCAGGGGTCGAATGAGCCTAAACTTTGGCGGTCAGTGGTTCCGTCCAGAAGGGCCCGAGAAGAGCTACGAAAGCTCCCCCCAGCCTTAAACGATAGGCGCCCTACAGGGCGCCTTGTTTTTCCAGGAATGCCGCAAGGCCTCGCTTCTTTGGCTCTGGCGCATCGTTGACTGGAGTCAGTGGAGGAACCTCAACCAAAGGACTTACAGCAGGAGCATCTGCTTCGAGGTAGTTTTCATCGGTATCTACCTTGGCTACCTGGCGAGGATCACTCCCTTCGGTTGATACGTCGATCATTCGCAGGTCGTCTGCCGGCGACGAGGCGCCTGAAGAAGAATCCTGAATTTCCAAAGTGACTGCGGGAGTGGCGGGCTGGATGGTGCTTTCAGTAGCTGTGGATTCTGACTCACTGATAGTTACAGCGCTAGCGTCGTCTTGAGCGACCTCTGAATCAACATCGTCGTTGATTGGTGGCTCAGCAGCCACTTCTGCCAGAATCTGCGCAGCGGCTTGCTCAGCCTCTCTCAGCTCATCCTCAGGCACATCCGCAAATAAGTCTGATAGATCAGTGCCGTCACCCTCAATCGATTCTGCAGAGCCTTCAGCGACCTCCTGAGAGGAATCTTCGGAACTTGGGGCGACCGCATCAGAAGACAGTTCTTGAGTCTGTTCAACCTCCATAGGCGGTTGAACGCTGCCAATGGCTTCATCGGCCCCGGTCACAACCTCTTTGGTTTCCCGTGGTGGAGATTCTTCAACCACCTGCGCTTCTTGCTGAGTGACTACGAGTGATACAGCCGGGGCTGTGGTGGTCAGCAATTTAGGCTCGATGAACTCTGGCTGATACCACACAGGGAAGAGCAGGGCAGGCGTGACGGAAAGTCCAACCTTTGGCCGCAGGCTGTGGTCGAGAGGCTCAAAGATCATTCCTGGGCTGTGGAAGTCATCAGGATCAGGCGCGATAGCTCTCTCGCCAATGGTTGCCACTGAGCACAGTGGGTTACTCAATGGGTAATACTTGAGCATAAACCGATCACCGCTTTCCTCGCGCTTGCTAAGCGTGAATGCGATCCTGGATACAGTTGGCTCATTGTTGATCAAGTAGCGTTTCTTGATCTTGAGTAGGGATGATTCAGGGTCTTTCTGAAAGTAATAATTTTTGAAAGACGGGCCACACGAGTAACGCATGATCGGCATCGCCGTGATCGTCGTTGCCTGATCGCCTTTTGAGCGCTGGTCGAACGATTTGAAGAAGAACTTCATGACATCTGACGCAGATTGATAAGTGTTTTGCCGCTTCCATCGTGGGAACACTTCAACGCTGTGACCTGGCACGAATGCACCCTGATCGTCCTGGAGGCGAATCAGCAGGCCACCAACGACGCCACCTTTGGTGTAGCCCGTAAATATTTTGTCGGCAAAATCGACAAGCAATTGTCGCTCATCGATTGGAAACGAAGCTTCCTCTTGCTCTTGGTACAGCTGACCGAAGTAGGAGAAGTTCATGGCATCGCCCAGTGACAGGCGCTTGCGTTCAGCTACGGCTTCCCAGCCTTCCGGCTTAAGCCTTTCGAGCTCTGCGAGCTCATCGTGCAGATTCTTTGTAGACTGACTGTCGGCGAGCATCACAACACGACCCAGGCCGAAAACCGGTGTTTGCGCCTCTGAATGTGAGGCCAAAACGTAGGCCCACCGGGCAGTGAAGGTTGGAATCCCCTTGCGGTTTTCCCCATCAACCTCGCAGCCGGTGAACAGCAGCATGCCTTCGCGCTTATCAGGGCCATTGTCAGGGCTGGCCAGGCAAGGGCTTTTGGCCTTGACATCTTCCCTAGAAAACTCCGCGATGCTGGGGGTGGATTCCTTCCCGAGCATGGCCTCGTCGATACGGAGCTTCACGTTGACCTCACGTCCATCCAGGGTAACCCCCTGAACAGAGTGAAGGCGTTCCTCGCCACGCTTGTTGTAGCTGCGAGGGTAGACGACGATGTTCTCGTCCGCAGGTGCGGTCGACTTGTCAATTTCCATAGAAAACTTTATGCTCTCGGCCCGTTTTGTGGCATCTGTCAATTGTATGTTAATGATTGACCTGAGGCCACTCTCCGACTCTTTTTGCCAAAATGATGACATTCCATGACGGAAGACCTTCGAAAATTACTTAAGACAAATGCCAGCACATTCCTGGAACGTGCCGTGGCGAGGGAGCTCGGCGAGCTGCTCTATGCTGCGGTGCCTATCGGCCAGGTCGATCTGGACGCATCAAACTGGGCTCAAACCTGGGGGCTTTCTGATGAGCTGGTCTGGGCTGTGATTGATCGATTCCAGGCCCTTGGTTTCTGGCAGATTGAGCAGAACGCCACGGGCGGCATGCTTGTCTGCGAGAGCATGGTCGGAACTGCATCTGTCATCGGCAAGCGCAAAAAAATCGTAGCGATGAAAAGTATCAAAAACATGTCGGCAGATGATCGCGCCAGCTCGTTGAAGCTAAGCGAGATTGGGCCTACGGCTATGTCAGCGATCACCGATATCATACCTAAGGACAAGCGTCAGGAGGCCCTCAATCAAGGTTACCCTGGTTGGCTTCCGACCTCGCGTTACTGGTTCGAGGGTGTTATCTTCAAGCCTGATGAAGGGTTGATTTCTAAGCTCCGCGAGGAGTTTCCCGACCTGTGCATCGACTCATGCCTGACCAAGATGTTTGATGACTTCAAAAAATTGAAGGAAAAGCCTACGCTGAAGGCCATGCCATTCGCCATCAGGCGGTGGATCAAAGCGAACCCGACTCGTGCTGTGGTGCAGCAGAACGCCGAAGACATTGCCCTGTTGGCAGCTGCGCGTATGGATGACTACTGATGACCAATAGTGACAAATCTGAAGTTCTTGCATTAAGTGCGGAGATATCGCGCTTTTTTACCCAGATGAGCCGCCGCTATAGCTCAAAAATTCTAGAGTCCACCTTTGGTGAAGACGATGAGAACAGAGCAGCTGACTTGCTCAATACCATCCTTCATGTGGGGATTCAGGCCGCAGAGTTTAAAGCCTTGCGTGAATGGTTGAAGCGTGGGGTTAAGTGCTTCGACGAGTATCCGCCTGGCCCGGAGTCGTTGATCCAGCTCTGTAACCTCGTCAAACAGTACCCGATCACGGAGCATACGGAGCAGCTGACTACCGCCTGGTATCGCCTGGATACCGAGTACAGCCAATATTACGGGCGACAGTGGAAGGGGGATGGTAAGCATGACGCCCTGGTCAAGGAGCGGGTGTGGCTGGCTAAATTTGAAGAACTTCAAGTGACAGCGTCGGAGATCCTGCAAGCGATGTCACGGATAAGCCAAAGCGGCTTCTTCAGGACGTACGTGCCTAAATTTGAAGAGTTTGTGGACACCATTTATGCCATCCGTTGTTCGAATGCGCCCATGGTCGAAGAGGCGTGGGCAGAAGCAGTGATGGGCCAGACAGCAGCCTTCGCTCATCCCGCCGTAAGGCGGGCTAGAGGACACATCGGCGCACACGACCTGAGAACCCGTGGTTATGACCGGGATGTAGAGCAGCGTTTTAAAAGCACCTATCGAAATCTGCTACTAAATCCTGAACTCATCGAGGAATATGAAGATGAGCCAGAAAAGCCGGCAGCACCGTACATGAGTCAGGAAGAGCTTGTGGGTTTACTCAGGAAATGATGGCAGGGCGGAGAAGGCGACCGAAATGGGTCGCCTTTTTCTTTGGCCGTTAGGTGGCCTTAACACGCAGGTTGCGAACTTCCTGCTCAGGCGCTTTGACCGCGAGCGCCTTCAGCACAGCGAGGTCGTGAGCGAGATTCCGGACGGTCGCCATGCTTTCATTTAGGTTTACGATGGCTAGATGATGCGGATTATCATTTATCAGCACCGCAACGCTGAAGTGGTTTACCAACACCATTGTCGAAGCATGGTTTTCGCGATTTTCGACACGCGAAGGCCGAGCGTAAGCGTTCAATCTGAACTGATAAACCTCGCCGGTGGCGCTCAACTCGATTTGGGAAGGATATTGGCTAGCTGAACTCACCAGGTCGCTGTAATTCATCAAATCGCTGAACAGTGATCCCATGGCGATCACGTCTTGGTGCTCTAGCTCGAGCTGAAAGGAGCATTGAGGCTCACCAGAGTGCGAGCCGCGTGGAGAGAAAGTCACCAAGAATTCCTCCCGCTCGTGTGCGTTGGCGTTTTGCTTCCGCCCAGGCGAATGATTTCCAAGCTGAGAAGGGGTGATGTAGAAGCATCGCGATTGATCACCGCATTCACTGAACAGTGCAGAGGCAGCGGAAGCGTAGGGGGTGGTGCAATTTTGGGACACGTCAGACCTCGTCTTGAGATTTAAAATTCAGTGCCAGCTCATCCTGCTTTGCAGGCTGGCCCCGGAGGCCATTCGCGACCTCATCCAGATTTCGTTTACTCAGTGAGCTCTTGAAGGGCTCGCTTCAGTTTCTTGATGCCATTAGCTTCGATTTGGCGGACGCGCTCTATGGAGATCCCCATAGCGACGGAGAGCTCGGCAAGGGTCTTGTGGGGATCGGTCAAATGTCGATGCCGGATTACGCCCAGTTCGCGCTCAGGAAGGCTTGCCAGGGCCTTGTCGAGCGCTTGCAGTCGGCGTTCATCATCAACATCCAATTCTTCCTCACAAGCCTCTGTCAGTTGGTTGAAGCTCGCTGCACTCAGGCTTACACATGAGGCATACCAGAAGCCGATCAGTTGATGCATGCGGAACAGCGTGATGCCAGACTCTCTGCTGAGTTCAGCGAGAGCTTTGCATGAAATCATGTGACCTGCCGTCATGCATGCCCGCACTTGCTTGAGCACCAGCGTTTCTCGGCGAGACAGGCGTGGGACGTCAGAAGCTTTCTGTGTGAGGTATACCAACAGCTTGCGGCGCATGAACATCCAGGCGTAGTTTGCGAACGTTTGCTGCATCTCTGCATCCCAGTCTTGCACAGCCTCCCACAGCGCCAGGAGGACTTCCTGGACAGCATCTTCCCTCAGATCCCTGCGGAAGCAGTAGGCTTTGACCACATCGATTGCGAGGGCGCGATGACCCTCCCAGAGCGACATGGGGGTTGGTGGCGTGGTGGGGGTGTTCACAAAACCGTTTGACTCATATGCGACAGGTGGCGGGCGCGAGCTACGCGAGAGGCGGCTCCCGTCAATTGATGACAAATGTAGAGCAGCTAGGGGATGATGGCAAGGGATGTTGGAGTCGAATATGATGTCCTTCAGCCAAACGGCAAAAAACAACAACTATAAATTGACGTTTCAGCGCGCCTCAGCCCTCGTGACCCAATCTGATTGGATCATTTTCATGGCCGGCTCGCTCTTGGGAGTGCTGCATGATTTTCAAAAACCTGAGCATTTATCGAGTGGGTGGGCCGGTAGATCCCGCCGTACTTGAGGCCCATTTGAACAAGCGCGCTTTCAAACCCTGCCCACCTGGTGGAGAAAGATCTACCGGATTTTCGCGAATCTTCGGCAGTGACGGACGTCTGTTCAGCCATGCTGGGCTTCATCTAATCTGCCTAAAGAGTGAAGAGCGAAAAATTCCTCCAGCAGTCGTGAAGACCAAGCTGAAAAAGGTCATTGAGAAGGAACAGCGTGCGATAGGTCGGTTGGTGAACAGGGAAGAGCGCAAGGAGTTCGTTGCTCAGGTTCGGGCTGTTCTGATGAAGTCCGCTGAAGATTTTGTGCAAAGTCAGGACACCTGGGCCTACTTTGACAATACAGCACAGATGTTGGTGATCAATACCACCTCACCAAAGACGGCTGCGAATCTCGCAGACTTCCTCAGGGATGGGGTTCAAGGCCTGGTGTTGTACCCGCTCAAGCCTGACAGGGATATAAGCGATCAGATTACCGGCTGGTTGAGGGAGCGAAGCCTGCCTGGCTCGTTCGTCGCCGGCGTGAAGTGTGATCTAACCAACGATCTTGGCACCTTGAAATACAACAAGTTGGATCTCGATGATCCTCGCCTGATCGGGTACCTGGCAGAAGGGATGCGTTTGACGTGCTTGGCTCTGGAATATGGTGAGCGGTGCACCTTCACCCTTGAAGAGGACTTTACAATCAAAAGCCTTGTGTTTTCTGAGCGTGTATTGATGGATCTCGATCATGGCTCGGGAGAGCCTTTGGAGGAGCTGGCAGGCGATCTGACTCTGATGGCAAGTGAAGTACGAGACTTGGTGGATAAACTTCTCCAGGTTATCGACAGTGAGTAGACGGCGAATTAATTAATCAGACGCAGCGCCCATTACAGGCGTCATGGTGACGGAATGGCAATATTTTGATTTCAAGGGTCAACCAGTTTATATTGCCAGGATAACCGGAGGTATGTTTATGGGTAGCTTGAAAAACAATGAGGATTATGACTTCCCCATTGTTGAAGAGGCCAAAATCAGTATGGCGTTAGCCGAGGCGGCAATGAATAAATCTGATATTCATTTCCTCAGCCTTCGTAGCGAGCATGAGCAGCCTGGCCTGATCTCACAGGCGTTGGGCAAGTGGATTGCGGTCTCGCCTGAAGGGCACGGCGGCGGTTTTGCTGTCGTGACCAAAGATCATCCGCTACTGATTCCACTCGCCGGGATCAGACGGAGCTCAGTTTTCCGGTTGAATGACGCCCTTCAAGCAAGAGAATTTCGTGAAATCCTGCTGATCGGAAAGGATCTCTCTATCTGGGACGTATCTGGCCGCATTGTCATTCAGCGTAACGATCAACCCCTAGTCAGTTCAGCCAAGCGAGCCATCACGAAAATGATGAGCATCACCCGGCTTCTGCAACAACAAAATTCAGTTGAGTGACCCCATGATTAAGCGGATCGCATTGTTCTCTTTGCTTGGCGTCTTGAGCTTCACCGCAAACGCCGGGATTCTGTCTTACAGTACAATCAAAGGTGACCTGATTGACCTTTCGATCAATCCTGCTAACACCCTGGCAAGCGAGCGTTTGCAGGCAAGGATGCTCTATTCGACAGAGGCTCCCAGAAAAATATTCCAGGCCTGGTCAAACTATGTAGATCAGAGTGAGCACGGACGAAACTGGGGAGAAGTTGGACTGAATCTCCTGCGCTGGACAGAAATGGGGCGCAAGTACGAATGGAAGAGCGCAACGCCTGTTCCTGGTGGCCCGACATTGATCTATCAGCAGGACAGCCTGGTTGATCTGGAGCGCGTCCAGGCGAAGCCAATTCACTTCTCGACCGTAAAGACAGCTGGTTATGCAGTAGTCGACACCAACTCTTACAGTGGTGGAAGGCCAATTACTTCGGATCAGCTCCTGCGTAGCGGCCAAGCTCCCATTGGGCCTGACAACCAACCCGTTCGGGTATGCAAGTTGGGGCGTTCCAGCATGGCCCCCTACATCGAAGTAAGTGAGACTCAGCGCCAGCGATTCATAAAGGTCACTGGTCTGAACTGGGATGGTTGCCTTGCTGGCCTGCAGCAATCCAATTACTGGAAGGCGCGTCACCGAGACTTCATTGACGCCTATCATGACAGGACGCCTAATAACGCCCCAGGAAGCTCGTGGTGATGACTGACGATCAGAATGTGGCCGAGAGGCTCACAGCCTTCTACACAGAAGCCCAGGCCGCTCTCGCGGCATTGGCGAGCTCTTTTGGACTTCACATGCCTGAAGGCCATGTTGGAATGGAGCAAAAGGGCTTGCATTGGCGCTTTACGGTTTACGTAGATCCGCCTGAGGTCTACTGGGCCGATCAGTGGAATGCTCACGCCACGCGGCTTGGTTTCGGTATTGTGATTGAGCCGTATGATGTGATCATTGACCAGGAAGGGCACATCTGGACACTGCTTGGATTAGACCCGACTGCGCCGATGTATCCAGTCCGCCTGAGGAATGCGGAAGGTGTACACCATATGGCATCAGTCGAGTCAGCGCAGCTTTTCCAGCTGATCAGAAAAGCTGCGGCTGAGCCAGATCCTGTTGGGGAATAACGATCTTCGGCGCTTCCACCCCGATAAAGCCACAGATCCGGTCTAGGTGATCCTGCCGATTGAGGTTGAATACCGGAATGTTCAATGCGCTAGCCAGCGCGATGGCGATTCCGGTACCACCAGTAACACCCATCTGATATTCATCCAGTGTCGTGGCGCCGTCCGGCGTCCAGCAGACCACCATTTTTACGGGCTTATCCAGAGTCTCCTCGAGAATCTGGAAGACGTTCCTGGTGTGGAAATCGGCAAGCATGACCTCCTGTTCACTGAGCTTCTTTCTCGCTTCGCCTTCGAGGGTGATGAACCGAGGGATCTTGCTGCCAGGACGATAGTCGTAGATCTTGTGGTCGATGAGCAACTGTCTGGCCCTTGCCAACGTTTCTTGGTTCTGGACGAAGATGCCATCCGTGTGTCCATTGAAGGGCCGACGGGGCAGATATGCCTTTAAAAGACCCTCACCAATAGGGTCTCGGCCCGGAATCATGAGACCTTTTTCAAAGAAGGTGTCGGCACCTTTTGCACGCCCACCGGTCATAGACCAACCGCGTTCATACACCATGACTTTCGAAAACGCGCCCATGAGATCGCCGATGGGCATTTCTTTGGTGTTGGGTGTCTTCTGTGAGCCGACGCCGGCAAAGGTGTTATTAGATTTCATAGGCGGCCTGCTTTTCGTCTTTTTCGATTATGCCGAGGATGTTCTTTGCGTGCTTGTCGAGCCAGCCCTTCGTCATGCCAGCACCGGTCAGGGTGTCATGAGATAGTGTGGTGAGCTGGGCAATTTTCTGGATCTGCGCCTCAGTCAGCAGGTTAATCTCCAGGGTGTCTTCCTGGTAGGCGACTGACTTGCGCCAACGACGAATCAGCCGCACCCGGTTTTCGACAACCTGCAGAGGCAGTAGAGGGGTGGAGCATTCGACTGGTTTTGGCTTTTGACTGATCGGTATCTCAAGTCGACCCCCGACCCATTCAACGCCCTTGGCGGTCAATTTACGCTCATTGTCAATGATTTCGTTCTCAGCAAGGGTCTTTACCCACCGGCGAAGGTCACCCACGGCATGCCAGGCGAACCGACCGGAGATTTGAGTTTCTTCCTCTGTGAGTTCGGTGACAGGCAGTGTGCCCAGTACGATGTGTTCCCATTGCTTTTGATGTTTGTCTGAGATGACATTGAGGGCGTTGGCCAGGGCGATCAAGGTTGACGCTCGAACCGCCTTTTCCTGCGCATTTATCTGCAGGACAGACAGAGCTTCACGCTGACAGTTGTCGCAGTTTCCGCAATGATAGTGCGGTTTCCTCTCATCGAAGTAGCGCAGAATCTGCCAGCGTCGGCAGAGATTGGTTTCACACCACGAGCACATGGCATTGAACTTCAACCAATTGTGTCGCTTTACCTCATCAACCCAGACGTACTCAGCCGAGTCTTGCCAGTTGCCAAGAGCGTAAAGCCCGTCGCGCTCCTCGATCTCGCCCTGATTCTTCAGGAGGGTGATAGTAGCGAGTACGTCATTTCGAGTGATCTCCATCACTCGTATCCCCACTTCGGGCAACGCGGCATTGAGCACACTCAGCTGCTGCGTGCAGTTCATGGCGATCTGCCGAGAATCCAGAGAGGTAGGGCCTTGCTGCAGGATACGTCCCAGCATTTCTTTGATAGGTGCGACGCGATGGCTTTCCGGGCTTGCCTGGCCGATAAAGAAGCGGTGAATGTTCTTGTCGGCGTCGTGATAGAAAAGCATCGCTTTCGCGGGCAATCCGTCACGCCCGGCCCGGCCAGCCTCTTGATACCAAGCCTCAAGGGATCCTGGCATCTGTGCATGTATCACCAGGCGGACATCAGCCTTGTCGACACCCATGCCGAATGCACTGGTTGCGATCAGGCACTTGATCCCGCCGTTGATGAAATCTTCCTGGATCTGGTTCTTCTCTTCAGTCTCCAAGCGACCGTGGTAGCGGTTGCAATCGACCCCTGCACCTTTCAGGTGTTCATACAGTCGCTCAACTTCCTTGACTGTTACGCAGTAGATAATCGCGCAGTCACCTTGGTGTTCTTCCAGAGTCTGAAGAATCTCCAGGCTACGATCCGATTTCCTCGACATCACTACGGCGTAACTGAGGTTCTCGCGGTCAAAATCCTGGACATGCAAGTCCGGGGATCTCAGTCGAAGCATTTTGACTATGTCAGCCTGGGCGCGGGTGTTTGCAGTGGCCGTCAGGGCTACACGTTGAACCTTACGCTTGAGGTAGCCTTCCAGGGTATCCAGATAGTCGCCAAGTCGTGCATACGCTGGCCTGAAGTCATGTCCCCATTGAGAAGCACAGTGAGCTTCATCAATCGCGATCATGTTCAGTGGCGAGCGTGCCAGGGCCTGCAGGAAGGCCTGATCTAGGAAGCGCTCCGGAGATACGTAGAACAGGGAGTAGCCACCTCTACCCAAGGTGGTGTAGCGCTGCTGAACCTCTTCTAGAGCCAAGCTAGAGTTCACATAGGTAGCAGGCACACCTTTGCCGACCAAGGCGTCGACCTGGTCTTTCATCAGCGAAATAAGAGGACTAATTACAAGCGTTGTGCCACCACGATAAATGGCTGGCATTTGGTAGCAAAGGCTTTTTCCGCCAGAAGTCTTTAAGATGGCCAAAGTGTCATGTTTATTCATGACGGATTGCACAATTGGCTTCTGCAAGTCGCGGAAATCGTCAAAGCCGTATGTTGACTTTAGAACGCCCCGCATAAGGCTGATGTCGAAGTCCATTTTTATTTCCATATTGACCAACTTGTCAATTCATTATATAAATTCAAAAGCGCGAAGTCATCTCCCGGAGCATCAGTAATGGACGAATCTGCCGTTAAATCCACAGTACTTTCCTTAGACTCAGCCCGAACCAACTCTGTTGCCAAGGCTGAGCTGCTTGGCTTCCTGCGAGGAATGCAGTTTTTCACCTGGGACATGCTGGTCTCAAAGGTGTTCAACTACTGTGGTCTGGCAGTTACCGAATCCTTCCTGACCAGTGATCTTATCACGCCTGCCCTCGGCAGCGTAGCAGCCGATCTCGGGCACGCTACCATGGAAGAATTGGTCAGCAAGCCTGAAGCTGAGCTGGGGATCGGCCAGGATTGGGCTGAGTTCAAGCAGAAAGCAGCCGCCCTGATCTACCGGAACAAATATGCGCTAGCCTCAAGCGCCAGCTTCCTGGAAATCCTCGACCAGGTCGAGGATACCACCAAGATCCTCAAGCGGGCTCCTGGTGATGCTGCTGAATTCCATAGCGCCAAAGAAAAAGCGCTGAATGACAACATCATCGAGATGCGTCGTGACTATGAGTTCAAGGCATCGCAGGCGAAAGAGCGACACCAGGAGCTGATGAAGGGACTGACTGCATCCAAAGCCGAGGTTGAGACCCTCAGAAACGACAATCAGCTTATCAAGCAGGACAGCGCCGCTCGGATTCAGAACATCACCCGTGAAATGGCTCAGAAGCAAGAGCAGTTGGAGCAGCAGCATGACCAGAAGGTCAAGGATGCATGTGCACTGGTGCTGCAGGACTGTGAGCGCCGGATCGCAGACGAGAAACTTAAATTTGAGGCGTTGGTTTCTGCTGCTGTGGCCGAGCGCCAGGCCGCAGAGCAAGCAGTCAATGACTACAAGGCCCGCATCACTGCCGGTGACCTGATCGAAGCTTCGGTACTCGCAGAACTCACTGCGAAGCTGGATGAAGCCGTTGGCGCCGAAGAAAACGTTCGCGCCAAGTTCCTGGAGATCAGTGATGAATTGACCCAGGCGGTGAAGCGCATTGAGCTGATCACCGACGAGAAGTCACTGCTCCAAAACAATATCGACATGCTCAACGAGCAGATCGCTCGACTGGAAACAAGCATGCGTGACCTGGTTGAGCAGCGCACCGGCTCCACCGAGTTTGCTGTTCTCAATGACCGTCTCAACATGCGTATGGAAGAGATCGTAAAGCTGCGTGATGAGCTCGAAAAGCAGCTGAATGCTAGGAAGCAGGCCGAAAGCTCTGTGGCACAATGGAAAGGTCGATACCAGCAACTGCGTGCACAAGGTGAAGGCATCATCAACAAACTCCAGGGCAGCGTAAACATCCTCAATCGTCGTGTTAAAACCCTCAAAGGTGATGTGGCTGCTGCTAAGGGCGAGGCCGGCCAGGTCAAGATTGCATTGGGTGTGCTAGCGGTCTTGGTAGCTGCTCTGACGGCGACTGTATGGGTTACAGCGTTCATGTAATCCAGGGGACATATAAAAGCAAAAACCGCACATCAGTGCGGTTTTTTTGTCGCAGTGTGCTAAGCCTTGGGAGGCTGGATTAGCTCCTCACCAGATACCAACAATATAGGTTTATTGCCAATCCAGTCCCTTGCTGCTTTGGTGAAGCCCGACAAGCCAACGATAATCACCGCATCGAAGCCCTGATCCTTCATGACTGCGAACATCTCGCGCACGGTAGGTACACCAACCTTGGCCTTCCAGTGCTTGCATTGCACGACCGTCGTCTTCCAGCGCCGGCGCAGGAGCAGATCCATTCCGCCATCGGCACCGCCCAGGCCACACATCTTCACTTTGTAGCCTTGGGCCCTGAAATGGAGTGCGCAGACACGTTCAAAATCTTGCCAGCTCATCTGCTTGAGGTGGGCAAGCCCGCGTTTTCTAACCTTGTTGAAGGCAATTTTATGCCTTCGTTTTCGGTGTCCATTGATCAGCAGATCGAGAACAAGCAGGCCTGGAAAAACCCCAAGAGCCAAGTTGGTGTAGTCAAAATCGTAAATCATCTCAGGCTCTAGAACGCATGCTCGATATCGTCAGCCCTGCGCCGATGCTTCGGCGCAGGTATGTGCGGAGTTTTACTCTTTTCGGCTAGTTTCCGGAAGTCCTCGTAGGGCGATACCTCGCAGATTTTTTCGGCTATCAGGAATGGTAGGTGGGTAAGACGCACCTTGTGCTTTTTGATGATCCGTTCGAGGGTCTCTTTCTTCCCAACGAGACACACCTGGGTTTTCCCCCTCGTGATGGCGGTGAACATCGACTGACGATCTAGGCTGAATTCATGATCGTCTGGCACGCTGATGATGACACATTGGTACTCTGAGCCCTGGCTTTTGTGAACCGTGATGGCGCCAGAGTGAGTCATGTAAGGGTGGTTGTCGAAGGGCAGGGCGATGATACGATCATCAATCTGCACGATGACGGCCTTTTTGATCTCGTCAAACGAGAGGATTTTACCCACCTCACCATTCTGAACGTCTAGGTCATAGCGATTGCGCAGCTGCATGACCCTATCGCCAACGTGGTAAGTCTGGTTGCCCAGGTTGCGACTCGGCGTGTTCACATCCAACGATGCACTGTTGAACAGCGGCTTCAGGACTTCATTGAGACGGTTAACGCCGGCTTCACCTTTGTACAAACCGGAGAGCACTTGGATGTCATCAATGTGGATGTTGAATCTGACCGGCATAACATCTCGCACCAACCGCTGAATCTTTTGGCTGACTTCCTGAGGTGTCTCCGCGTGAAGGATGTGCAAGTCACCATCCGGCCCGGAGAATTTCGGCAATTTTCCTTCCTGGATGCTGTAGGAGCCTGCAACGATGTCGCTTTTCAGCGCCTGTCGGTGGGGTTCCGTAAGCTCAGCCGTGGTCACGTAGCGAGACTCGATCATGTCGTTGAGTACAGCGCCGGTATCAATCGAGCTCAACTGGTTCTTGTCACCACCAAAGATAACCCTGCCGCGCTTGCCGATCTGCTTGAGCGCCGAGGCCAGGAGGTACATGTCCATCATTGATGCCTCGTCGAGGATCAACGTATCGTTGTCGTTGAAGCCGGCCAGAACAGGACTGGTACCAGGGGTCATTCCCATCAGACGGTGGAGGGTGGTGACTACCTCGCCGGTGACTTCGGCCAGGCGTCGGGCAGCCTTGCCAGTTGGAGCCGCCAAAAAGATTCGACCCTCAGGGTTGATACGACGGAGCTCGCGGATAAGAGACTTAGTCACGGTTGACTTACCCGTTCCAGGCCCACCGGTCAACACCGAGGTATTGGCACTAAAGACAGTTTGGATGCCGACTTCCTGTTCGGAAGTCAGAGTGATTGTTCGACCGTCAGGGAGAAGCTCAGGCTGAAAATCCTGAATCCAGATTGAGTTGTCTTTGTTCTCGGCTCTCATCGCAAGGGATTCAGCAAGCGAAATTTCAGTGGATAACATACGCCCCATGGATACGGTAGTTTCACCGCGCAGAAGACGTATGCTAGCCGTACCATTTTTAGCCATTCCCTCAATGGCGTACTTGATATTCGCTTTGCTTAAGCGAAGCGCTTCACTGGCCAAGCTGATGGCCTTATCGAGGATCATTGCTGATTCACCGGTCTTTTGCATCTGGGTTTCCAGGAAGCCGGAAATCATCCGAGGAAGATCGGTCTTACAGCGTTCATAGACGCCCATGGCTTGGAAATAACGGTGTCTAAACTCTTTCGATATATTCTTCTGCACCGTCAAAAGCAGAAATGGGTCGAGGCGCTCGGACGGTTCAATCTGTGCGTTGAAAACGTCAAGAATACGCTCAGCCTCGTCCATCGGCATGTCATGTCGAAGCAAAAACTTGAGCTCGTTCCAACGGCTCCTGATGGTAGCGACTTCATTCGATAGCCGCCTCATCTTGTCTTTGTTCAAGCGTAGCAACTCAGCCACAGTGTCTGGCCGGTGGGCCAGCATCATGAAGGCTTGTTCACCATGAGCGCTGTACCAGCGGTTGAGGTTGCTGCCACCCAAAAATCGGAATCGCCATGACTGGAAGGCCGCCATGACAATCCGTTGGCTGCCCCACTCCTCATAGGGTAACACCGATTTCAGTTTGATCTTGGCTTCATCGACTCCGTTTTCCGAATCTTCGAACACGCACAGGTATGATTCCCCAGGGTGAAGATCCAGCCCCTCTGCTGCGTGGATGGTGACAAGCTTCTGTGGCTCGTTTGGGTTGTACCATGAAAACCCAGGCAAGCTATTCGCTTTGACTGGGGACAGGGATTCCATAATTATCTTAGATGGCGTGAGCCTCTCGACATATCGGAACGCATGTTCATAGTCCATGTGGGAACAAAGTGGCAGTGTACTGCATTGATTAAATGACACGCCTCCTTTGCCATGGCTTCTGCCCATTGATTATCTCCGATATAATTCACGATATTCCTAGACTATACATACAAAGAAGTGGAGAGGTCATGCTGAAGACGCTATTTCCAGCCGTTTTTTTGTTGGCGTGCACGGGCGCATTGGCGTCACCTGCAGAGGTCTCGATGTTGGGGGGTGTGATCCCCTTCGAAAAGCCCATGGAAGTGGCAGTGACGGTCATTCAGAAGGCGCCAAACAGTAGTAGCTTGGTCTATTGGGCTCAACCCATGGAGTCAGATACGGTCGGGCGGGCTGACGTTAAGGCGTACATCGAAAAGACAAGAACCAATAACGCGATTCAAGATCCATTTGTTTTCCAGTTCAGATTTGCTGGTATCGAGAGTGCCCTGCTCGAAGGCACCGATCTTACGCACGATAACTTTAAGCAAGAAGTTGAGGGTACGATCCAGGAAGCTGTTGAAGGAAAGCGCTTTGTCCTGAAATGCTATGGTTATTTCAACAACCATATCGTTCCGGTATGCGATGCCTACGACCGCGATGGAAATTCTATCGCGGTCGCCCTGATCAAGAAGGGCGTGGTCGTGCCAAACGAGCGGCTTGGCATCGTCAGCGAGGAGCAGCAAAGGACTCTGGATGCCGCGCTTGAGCAGGCGAAAAAGGCCGAAGTCGGAGCCTGGCGGCCATTCCACGGCATGTTTCGCGGCCTGAACTGAGGCGCCTGACCGGTTGCTCAGCAGCCTAACAATGATGATATATTGTCTGTCTGACTTTTGCCCTGACCTTGCTCTGAGCTCCAGTCGCCACCGAAAAACACCCTGGCCGATGCGTCGGCCATTCCACATAGGTTCACGAATGATCACTGTCATCAAGCGTAACGGATCGCCCACCGAGTACAACGGGCAAAAAATCAAGGACGCGATTCTCAAAGCTTTCGTTGAGGTAGAAGGCCCACAGGTACGCAACTCCCAGCGTATTGCGGCGCTGATCGACACCATTGAAGCCCAAGTGGTCGAGCAGGCCCGCAACATGGAGTCTATTGGTGTGGAGCAGGTGCAGGACTTGGTAGAACGCGGCCTGGGCTTGAGCGGTGAACAGAAAGTCACCAGAGCCTATGTGTTGTATCGCAACGAGCACGCCAGGTTGCGCGGCACTCAGGAAGGGCTACAGAAGATCTCCTATAAGGACGAAAACGAAAAATCGTATCCGCTCACCATGACCATGCTGGTCAGCTACCTGCGTGATTGCTGTGAAGGCTTCCCAAGCGTTTCGGCGGACACCATCGCTAAGGAAACCATTCGCAACTCCTTCAACGGCGTAGAGTGGGAAAAAGTTCAGCTGCTGCTGGAGATGAGCTGCAGGTCGATGATTGAAAAGGAGCCGACCTATTCCAACGTTGCGGCGATGCTGCTGCAGAAGCGTCACAAGATTACGTCTCGCGCCCTGCTGAAGATCTCGGCCAAGGCCAGTTATGGGACTGACCTACTCAAGGCCATCGAGTATGGCGTGGCCATTGGCCAGTTGGATCCACAGCTGATCGATGGCCGCTTCGACCTGAGGGCTCTGGGGGCGGCTCTTGTCGAATCGCGGGATCTGCAGCTCGATCACTTGGGTGCGCAAACCCTGTTTGACCGCTACTTCCAGCATGACAATGGTATTCGCTACGAGCGCATGCAGGTCTTCATGATGCGTGTGGCGATGGGACTGGCACTTCGCGAGTCGGAGCCGACCAAGCGAGCCATCGAGTTTTACAACCTGATGTCGTGTTTCGATTACATGTCATCGACGCCCACCCTGTTCAACGCTGGCACCCTGCGCCCGCAGCTGTCCAGCTGCTACCTGACCACCGTTCCGGACGACTTGTCGGGCATCTACCACGCGATCCACGACAATGCCATGCTGTCGAAATTCGCTGGTGGCCTGGGCAACGACTGGACGCCAGTTCGTTCGCTGGGCGCCTACATCAAAGGCACCAACGGCAAGTCGCAGGGTGTTGTACCCTTCCTGAAAGTGGTCAACGACACTGCCGTTGCCGTGAACCAGGGTGGCAAGCGCAAAGGCGCCGTGTGTGCCTATCTGGAAACCTGGCACCTGGACATTGAGGAATTCCTCGAATTGCGCAAAAACACCGGTGACGACCGCCGTCGCACTCATGACATGAACACTGCGAACTGGATTCCAGACCTGTTCATGAAGCGCGTGTTTGATGACGGTCAATGGACTCTGTTCTCGCCGAATGACGTCCCCGATCTGCACGACCTGACCGGTAAAGCCTTCGAAGAGCGTTACGCGCACTACGAGAAACTGGCCGCCGAGAAGCAGATGCGCCTGTTCAAGACCATCCAGGCCAAAGACCTGTGGCGCAAGATGCTGTCGATGCTGTTTGAGACTGGCCACCCATGGCTGACCTTCAAAGACCCGTGCAACCTGCGTTCGCCGCAGCAGCATGTGGGCGTGGTTCACAGTTCGAACCTGTGCACCGAAATCACCCTGAACACCAACAAAGACGAGATCGCGGTCTGCAACCTGGGCTCGATCAACCTGCCGAACCACATCGTCGATGGCAAGCTGGACACCGTCAAGCTGCAACGCACTATCAACACCGCCGTGCGCATGCTCGACAACGTGATCGACATCAACTACTACTCGGTACCGCAAGCGAGTAACTCGAACTTCAAGCACCGCCCGGTCGGCCTTGGCATCATGGGCTTCCAGGACGCACTGTACAAAATGCGCCTGCCATATGGATCTGAAGGGGCGGTGGAGTTCGCGGACACCTCGATGGAGGCGGTCAGCTACTTCGCCATCCAGGCCTCGTGTGACCTGGCTGATGAACGTGGCAGCTATGAGACCTTCGAGGGCTCGCTGTGGTCGCAGGGCATCCTGCCACTGGACTCTCAGCAAATTCTGATCGAACAGCGTGGTGCCGATTACATCAGCGTCGACCTGACCGAAACCCTGGATTGGGCTCCAGTCCGTGAGCGCGTCAAGAAAGGCATCCGCAACTCGAACATCATGGCCATCGCGCCGACCGCGACCATCGCCAACATCACTGGTGTGTCGCAGTCAATCGAGCCGACTTATCAGAACTTGTTCGTGAAATCGAACCTTTCTGGAGAGTTCACCCAGATCAACCCGTACCTGGTTGAGGATCTGAAAGCCTGCGGTCTCTGGGACTCAGGGATGATCAACGACCTGAAATACTACGACGGTTCGGTGCAGAATATCGAGCGCATCCCGCAAGCGCTGAAAGACCTGTACGCCACTGCGTTCGAGGTTGAAACCAAGTGGATCATCGAAGCGGCCAGTCGTCGCCAGAAATGGATTGATCAGGCTCAGTCGCTGAACCTGTACATTGCTGGCGCCAGCGGCAGCAAGCTCGATAAGACTTACCGGATGGCCTGGTACCGTGGCCTGAAAACCACTTACTACCTCCGCGCACTGGCAGCGACCAGCACCGAGAAGTCGACCATCACGACCGGCCAGCTGAACGCAGTCAAACCGGTGTAGTTGTATTTGACTGATTGACAGCCCTGCCCTTGTGGCGGGGCTTTTTCATAGTTGATAATAAAGCATGAACATATAGTGAGTATTGTCAGTGGCCATCGCCCTTAAACCGATTATCGAGACGCAGCCGGAGAGCGACAGTCCGATTCATGAGAACCCGTTGATCGACAGGGTTCTACGCAATCGTGGCGTGAAATCGATGGAGGAGATGACATATTCCCTCAACAAGCTGATTGATCCCTTCCTCATGATGGGGATGCAGAACACGGTCGAGGCGTTGGAGCGCCATTTGAGGCGACAAAGTCGGGTCGTGATCATTGGCGACTTCGACTGTGATGGCGCAACCTCATCGACCATCGCTACCGAAGGGTTGCGGCTCATTGGCTTCAAAGATGTGCACTTCCTGATCCCGGATCGCCGTATTCACGGCTATGGCCTGACCCCCTCGATTGTTCAGCTGGCGGGGGAGCTTGAGCCAGACCTGATTGTGACGGTGGACAGCGGAATTTCAAATATCGATGGCGGCCTGGCGATCAAGGCACTCCCTCATCCCTGCGAGCTGGTGATCACTGACCACCACCTGGCTTCGAAGGCCGGCTTGCCAGATGCCGTGGCCATCGTTAACCCTAATCAGCCAAATTGCACCTTCCCAAGCAAGCACCTGGCCGGCTGTGGAGTGATTTTCTATACGATCCTAGCCTTGCGCACGCACCTGAGGAACGTAGGTTATTTCGAAGAAATGGGGCGCAAGCAGCCGAACCTGATCGGTCTGGTCGACCTGGTTGCTGTTGGCACTGTTGCCGACGTTGTGAAGCTGGACGTCAACAACCGAAACCTTGTGAAAGCTGGTCTTGACCGAATTAAGGCAGGAAATACCCGACCCGGAATTCTGGCGCTGTTGAAAGTCGCCAGGCGCGATCCTGAACGGATCACTGCGCAGGATTTCGGCTTTGCCATTGGCCCTCGTATCAACGCGGCGGGTCGACTCGAAGACATGACTCTTGGTGTTAACTGCTTGCTCTCCACCGACATGGAAGAGGCCATAACGCTAGCCGGGCGGTTGGAAGAGCTGAACTTGGCTCGTCGAGACATCGAGGCTGACCATGTTGAGGACGCGAATGTTCTGATTGAGAAGAACAATCTATGGGAGCGTCACGGTGTGGTACTGCTTGATCGAACCTGGCACCCAGGTGTTGTCGGTATCGTGGCATCCAGAGTTAAAGACAAGCTCAACAGGCCGGTAATCTGTATGACGTTCACAGATGCTGCTCAGGAGGCCTGGGAAGCTCTAGAAGCTTTGAAAGCGGCTAAGGCAGACCCAGAGGCCATTGCTGCTGCTGAAGAGCGCCTAGGTGAATGCGACGTCAAGGGTAGCGCTCGATCACACCCCTTGGTGCACCTCAAGCACGTACTGGACAAGCTCAATGCCGAGTTTCCAGGGCTGCTTTCTAAATTCGGCGGCCACGCCATGGCTGCAGGCCTGTCTCTGAAATACAAAAACTTCCCCATGTTCGCGGTGGAGTTTGATCGATTGATCAGCCTTGAGCTCTCGTTTGAGCAAATGATCGGAAGCATTGACGTCGACATAATGAATGTAGATGCCCAGCACCTGACCCTGGAAAACGCATACGCTATCCAGAACATGGGCCCTTGGGGGCAGTTGTTCGGTGAGCCCGTTTTCCATGCCAAATTCAATGTCTTATCACACAAGACAACCAAAGACGGAAAGCATATTCAGCTTCAGCTTTCGATTGATGGCAGCCCTGGTACAAGATTCAAAGCAATCGCATTTAATGCCATGGTTGAGGGAAATGCGCCTTTCCTCAAGTCATTTGACGGTTCATTCAGCCTGGGAATCAACCACTGGCAGGGTGTGGACTCAGTTCAACTGATGATGAGTCAGATCCAGGATCCTGAGTGGATCAAGCAAATGGAGTGGCAGGCATCACAGCCCGCGAAGAATCAGGATCCGGCAGATCCTGTAGTCGCGGAGTTGGTTGAAAAGCCGAAACCTCAGGTGGCTAAGGCAGCGCCAGCACCATCAGTTGCTCCTAAGGTTGAGCCTGTGGTTGCCAGCAAGCCAGACCCGGTGAGTCCTCAGTGCACCAAGATCGACGGACTTTCGCGGCAGCAACCCATCACAAGCGGCAAGCCAAAGCCTGTGGCTGAACTGCGAGCAAGCCTGCAGTCGGTCGTTCAGCAAATCAAAGAAAGATCGGTCAAGCCGTCGACTGACGATGCCGACAACAGTCCGCCATTCTGAGGAGCCGGAAATGAGCCTAATACTGACACTAAGTGGAATGAGTACCAGCGGCAAGTCGACTCTTGCTACAGCATTGTCTCAAACAGCCGCATTCGACGAGGCGGTCAGTGTGACGACTCGCCCCATGCGGGCAGGTGAGGTGGATGGTAAAGACTACCACTTCGTCAGTCAGGCGACATTTGATGACTATGTCAGAGATGGTGTGTTGATCGAGCATGTCAGGTCGCACCATGCTTGCTACGGCGTCCCCAGTTTTGAGGTTGAGCGCATCAGAGGAAACGGGAAGTCCGTGATCATGGTGCTGGAGCCCGAGGGCGTTTCCTCGATCAACCAGCTGGCGCTGAAAAACAATGACAGCCTCATCACCGCCTACATCCACACCAGTGCCGACAAGCTGATGGAGCGCTTCTTCACGCGGATTGGTCATCAGATCTCGAATGGGAAGGCCTTGGATCCTACAGCGGAAGCCAAGCGCCTACATACCATGCTGACGGTCGAGCGGACGTGGGCGGGTTGCTGGGAATGGGACATGACCCTGATGAACCTGCACCTGGATAATCGTCAGGAAGCACAGGTCGCGACATTTGTGGCGATGCATGAGCGTGGCGATGTCCTGGCTCCCCGGCAGCGCCAGCTGAAGACCACAGTCAAACCGGAGTCCTATTCCATTGAGCAGCTGGCGCATCTGATCGAAACCCAGCACTACAAACCGGTAAGTCCTCAGAAGTTTTACGAGAAACTACTGGAACCACTGATCGAAGCTCAGCGAAAAATCACGTACCAAGACGGCGTTCCGACCCCTTCATTTTGACAACTTCATAATTGTTGAATATATAAGCCCGCCCATCAACGGCGGGCTTTTGATTTTCGGCTTTGTTTGATCTAAAACTTAACAAACAAGGGTAAGCCAAAGAAGGCTCGGTTGTAGAGCGTTTCAAATTCATTTATATTCCTCATATTGACAACATAACGAGAATAATAAATGTCAGCCGAGACGGTCATCTATGCCGGCGTTGATGGCGGCCATCGTGAAGTCAAACTCACCTTGTCCACCGGACTCCAGATCATGAGCTCTTCGAGCGCGATGAGCGGGCTTAGTCAGCGAATCTCTCTCAAAGGGGGGAGTAGCCGAACGTTCTCTTACAGCACCGAAGATGGCCCATTTACCTTGGGTGATATCGAGAATGCCGAAGACACGGCATACGACGAGTATCCCTACAGCGCTCAAAACCGCGCCATAATCACGCACGCCTTGCGTGTAGCCGGCCTGGACGCCAGCACGCAGCTGGTAATTGCCTCAGGCCTGCCGCTGAAGCGCTTCTATGTGCGCGGTGAGCCGAATCGTGCGTTGATCAAGATGAAGAGGGCCAACCTCCTCAAGAACGACGTCAAAGGACTCGATGGTTACATCCCACCGAAGATCATCAAACATGATGTCGTGGCCGAAGCGGTAGCCGGTTGGGTCAACTATGTGTTGCAGCGCGATGCTACGAAAAAGTTGTATATCGATACTGAACGGGTGAGGCAACGCACTGCGATTGTCGATATTGGCGGGCGTACCTTGGACATTGCGGTCGTCAAAGACTGGGAAATTGATTACAGCCGTTCGACCACTGATGATATGGGTATGATCACCATCATCAACGGCATCAAAGACCGCCTGTTTGATTTCTTCGGCGGAATAGAACCCACGGACGAACAGACCGACCAGGCGTTGAAAGAAGGAACGGTGACGCACTTTGGCAAGTTGATCGACGTGAGCGAACTTGTTGAGAGCGCTGTTCTCTCTGTAGTGAACTCGCTGAAGTCGACGATCAAGTCAAAGTTGAAGAACGCGCACGATATCCAATCCATCCGCTTTATCGGTGGCACCAGCAAATACCTGGAAAAGCACATCAAGGGCTGGTTCGAAAACCAGCAACTGAGTGACAACCCTGCTTTCGAGAACGCTGATGGCATGTGCAAACACGCTGAATTCATGGCGGGTGGAAAGTAATGCGTCATCGCCGCGTGATCAGCCTCTACGATGAGGATCAAGCTCATAGAGAGCTACTCATCCACCTGGAAGGTATCACAGGCCAGTCCAGACAGGCGCAGGCACTCTTGCAGATGTGCCTGGTAGGGTTCCGAGTCATGGTCTTCCAGGAAGGTGGCGAGCAGGCGTTCCTGTCTGTTCGCAATCCTGATCTGCTGCTGCGTGCCGGCAAGCGCAAGAGCATACCTCGTTTGCCCGCAAGCCAGGAGCATCTTGCTCAAACCTACGAGCAAGTGGCCGAACCTACCGCGACGGAGTCTCCAACAGAGCCTGCCATGGCGCCAGAGCCAGCAGCGCCTAGTCCGCAGGTGGATCTCGCGCAAATGCCGCAGGAGGGCGTGCAGGAGGCTTCTGAGCCCCCTGTGATCGGAATGCCGCCACAACTACAAGCCGGCGATGCTGGCGAAAGCGTTGAATCTGAAGATTTCGCGGTCGACGAAGAGTACGACACGTTAAAAATGCTGCAGCTTAGAGGGGGTCAATAGCGATGGCGCAGAAGGGTGGGGGACAGCCGGATACAGGCGGCACCGAAACGTGGGGTATGATCATTCTGATCCTGTTCTGCCTCCTTTATTTCGCGGCCACTCAACTCTTCTGGGTGTATGCCAGCGCGTGGAAATGGTTGCGTATCGTTGAGGTGGGCATGTTTGCTTACCTGATACCGGACTTCCTGCAAAAATTCATGGACAACAGTTTCAACGCCGGCCTGGCATTCCTCTTGGCCAGCGACCCGAAAGACCTAACTGTCTCGATCACCAGTCAGTTTGACGAGATCTACCTGAAGTGGGGACGTTGGATTCCTGCTGCCATCCTGATGCTCTGGGGCTTCCGCATCATGGACAGGGCGCTCGATGTTGACATCAAGTACGACATGGAAACGCTTCTGGTCAAGATGCTGCCGGCATTCCCTAAAAACAAGCAGTTCGTGGGAATTCATCCGGAAGAGACCCCCCTTGATTTCTATCCTGATGACCCGGACAGCTACTCATATTCAATGGCGATGGGCGAGAGACAATTTTCTCAGTGCGTTCCACCGGTAGGGTTACTGAAAGCTGCTGAGCGTGACAAGACTCTGGACAGGCCGATCTGGGATGGCGCCAAAAAATTCGACGATGACTTGGCACGAAAAAGCTTTGAAACCCAGCTGGGCCGGTTGTATCAGGGCTTCAACAGGCTGAGCTCTGATGAGAAGACATTGCTCAACCAGTTCCGGGATAAAATGCTGGTCAAGCAGAAAGAGGTGTTGCCGATCATGGTCGACTACACCAAGCAGATTCATGCGGCTCGCTTGAAATCGAAGGTCTTCGAATCAGCAAACCTCAGCACCCTCGATGCAAAGACGCTGCCCAAGCTCAAGCTGATCTTCCGGCGAGACTTCGGGTCTCATCGGGCACTGGCAGAGAAGCTGACGGAATACGTTGACCAAGGCATGAAGAAGAACGGTACCAAATGGGTACCAAGGGAAGTAGAACTGCGCCAAATGATCGGCGGCAAGGAATACAAGTCCGTACTCAGGAACATCATGGCGGACGAGCGCATTTCCAAGCACGCGTTTACCTCGACTGCGCTCATGAGCCTGCTGGAGGCCGCCCGTGAAGGCGCCACGTTGGCCCCGTCTGGTCTTAGATGGCTTAAGAGTCGGAACAGACCCCTGTGGTATGCACTCAATTGTGTGGGTAAGAAGGTGGCCTATCCGGAAGCTGCCGGCACCTTCGCCCATTGGCTGCTGGAAAAAGAAGCCAAGATCGCCATCCCTCATGCAGAGGTAACCGAGGCAATTGAAGCCCTTCGTATCGCCCTAAAGCTTAATACGCCGAAGAGCGCAACCAAGAAGGACGATTGGGGTTGATGAGCAATAGGGCGAGCCAGGCTAGCTGACCTGCACGCCCTAATCAATGCGTTAAATTGCCTAATTTGCTCAAATCTTACATGTATTCAGTGTTGTAGAAGACTCAAGCCATAGAACAATAATAAGAATGGTGAAAAGATGGTGCACGGTGTATCAAAGAACGCGGATCTAGATCCGTCGATCATGCAAAGGGAGATCCGGCCATTCAGGTACCAGATTGCTGACTTCTTTGCATTCGCCGGTGGCCCTGTCACCATGTTTTTCGGCTTTCTGATTTTCGCGTCGACGCTGACTGGCGTCATCGGGATTGGCAATTACAGCTCCCTTTCTGACTTCGTCATAATTGTAGCTCTGATTATGTTCCTGTTTGCGAGAAGGTTTGAGAAGAAGTACCCACTCAGGCGTCCAATCGGTCATGACAACGACAACCCACCTAAACTGAAAAAGAATGCTCCACCGCTAGGCGATGGCCTCATTCTTATCGGCAACGACCTGAACACGAATGAGCAATTCTGGGTAAGTAACGACGACGCACGTACTCATATGCTTGTCATGGGATCGACTGGCTCGGGCAAAACTCGATTCCTTCTTTCATTGTTCTACCAAGCCCTGCTGATGGGGTCTGGTGTTATGTATGTGGACGGCAAGGGGGACACAACGGTATTCGGTCTTGTGTTCTCCATGGTGCGTCGTTTGGGTCGAGAAGACGACCTGATGGTTATCAACTATTTGACCGGCTCCAAGGGTGTTAACAAGGAAGACGACGGTACCAGGCTATCCAACACTAACAACCCATTCGCTTATGGCCCAGCTGAAACTTTGCGTTCGCTTATCGTCAGCTTGATGCCCGACAGCGGCGGCGACGACATGTGGAAGAACCGTGCTTCTGCATTGCTGGCTGCTGTGCTGCAAACCTTGGTTTACCTGCGCGATACCGGCGAGATCAACCTCGATGTCGGCGTTATTCGAGACTCGCTACCGCTCGATAGGATTTGCGATTTTACGCAACGTGAAGATCTGCCTGAAATTGCAATTACATTGCTTAATAAGTATTTACTTGAGCTTCCTGGTTTTAACTTGGATGAGGCATTGGCTGGCAATATATCAGCCAAATGTTACGAACAACATGGCTATCTAATTATGCAGCTAACCGGGGTGCTTTCCGAGCTGTCATCTACTTACGCCCACATATTTGACGCACCTCTCGGCGAGGTCGACTACAAAGACCTTGTTTACAACCGTCGTATACTTTTTGTAATGTTGCCGGCACTTGAAAAAGACCCTGACGCTCTTTCCGGACTTGGCAAATTAGTTGTTGCCGGCGTTCGAAGCGCTCTCGCCCCAGCACTTGGTGAGAAGGTTGAAGGCTCTCACGAAGAAGTAATGGATGCAAAGCCTACAAACTCTAACGTCCCATTCTTGCTTATTATGGATGAATATGGTTATTACTCGGTTAAAGGTTTCAGCGTAGTTGCGGCCCAGGCCCGAAGCCTTGGTATGAGCGTTGTTTTCGCGGGACAGGATTTCCCATCCTTCAAGAAAGGGTCGGAAGACGAAGCTAAGTCGGTAGTTGCTAACACCAACATTAAGGTCTTCATGAAGCTTGAAGATAGTGGTGAGACTTTAACCCTTGCAGTGGATCGTGGTGGTGAGGGTGAAACAGCGGCAAGTGCCGGTCATGAGATTAAAGGCGAGCTCTTCTCTGGTTATGCTGACAATCAGCAAACCCGCACTGAACGGCGCAAGCGTATCAACGTGCGAGACTTGGTAAGCCAAAAGCCTGGTCAAGCTCATGTGATCTTTGGCGATATTCTTGTCCGCTGCAACCTGTACTTTACCAACCCTCGCAAGTCGCCAGAGTACCGCATCAACAAGATGCTTATGGTGAACGCACCCCGTGGCGATATGGTTAAGAAGATTCACGAGGCCAGGGAGTCGGTCAGCAGGCTGTTTGAGGCGGGTCAGGACACCAGCCGTAATCGCAACATGGAGCTCGATGGCGGCTTGAAAGCGCTGTTCAACGCCTATGGCGTAGCGATTTCGCGCAAACAGGAACCGGTACTGGCCAGCCAGATCGCATTTGGGATGATGGAGAAGAAGGAACGGCTCCTGGACGAGGCCTTTGTTCGCGCACTGAAGGGCGAGCAACCTTCGACCGAGCCTCAAGGTCAAGAGCAAGCCGGCCAGAGGCCGAAGGTAGCGACTTCCTCTGTAGCAGCCCCTCCTGCGCCTACCATGCCGCCAGCGCCAACTGCAGCGGAGCGTAAAGCCGAGGCCATGCTCAGCGAAAGGCGTAGCGAAGAGCCTGCGAAACATAGCAAGGAGCTGGAGAAGGCCATTGAGTCCGGGATGCCGTTTATGCGCGCTCCTGAGGCTTCTGACGGATCTATCAAGGCGGAGGCTGACGAACTCTTCACTTCGCTGTCGAGCATCATCACGGATACCGTCAAAGGGCATATCGAGACGTCCAAGGTCGCGATGTCACCAGCCGCTCAGGAGCAGGCATTGCCGGTAAATCAGCTGGCAGCTATCGAGGCTGAGCGTGGGCTTAGCAAGGAAGAGGCGCTGGCGGAAGCACGACGCGGGATGGAGATCATCGACGAGCGGATTCAGTACCCAGCGGAGCCGCAACCGGCCAAACTCTCTGCAGACACGGTCAGCAAAACGCTGGAGCTGATGCTAAGGCAGATCGAAAAGAACAAGAACGCCGATAGCTAATCGGCACCGACCGAAGGGGGGCGCCGACAAGGGCGCCCTCTTTCTTTCCAAGGCTCTACGTAGCTCCGGCCCGGTGAGGAATTTGGTGTCATTTTGCCTTGAATGTTGGGGCTGCACGAGAGATAATGAATGTATTGACATTTTTGGAAGGTCTTAGACATGACTGATAAGCGCGAGATGATTGGCAGCCTGGCTGCTCTCAATGCAGGGCAGGCAGGTGGCTTTGTGGGATACCCGCAGGAGTACATCAAGGGTGCGACCCCGGAAGAAAGCTTCATTCGAGGTGTCGACCAGGCCGGTCAGCCCTTCACGTTGATGGTCGTTCCACCTGACCGCCATATCCAGGCGGCCAAGGAGTCGACCGACCGCATCGTCCCCTCTGTTGCGTTGCTCTCCGATACGCGTCGTACAGCGCAGATGCCTTGTACCTCCATGCCAGACAACTCTCCGATTACTAAAACGGGCGGCATTATCCTGGCGGAGCAGGTGACTGTGGTGGATCAGGCCAAAGGGCTGTACCGCAGTAACTGGCTTTCGGTCATCCGTGAGTCCAACTCGGTGCCAGAACCTCGGGTGGCTATCGGGTATCTTGAGTCTTCCTTCGTGTTGAACGCTACCAGCCCAGAAATTCAGGGCATGAAGCAGAAATTGATCCATATGAATGCCTGCTACCAGCAGGCGGTCTCGAGCAAGGAGAAGCCTGAAAAGATTGATGGCAAAGACCTTGTCGACTTCATGGCGGAGCGGGATTCACTGGCTTTGTCGCTTTACGCCGATCCGTCCACGAGGAAGTGGTTCGTGGCCGTTGATGTGCAGTATCGCCGACTCCAGTCCTTGCCGATGGACAACGAGGCGACGGTACGCAGGACAATTCTGGAGCTGATCGACAGCAACTCGATCTCGGGCATGTACGGTGGTGTGATCCTTCGTCCAGTCCGCCAGGACGGTGAGAACCGGATTGTTCAACTCGACAGCATGCGGCGCATGAATCACGAGTTTGATTACAAGCTCAGGGCTAAAAAACCGCTGGAGTCGACGTGGGAAGATTTCGTCAAACGAGGCGGCTCTGGTTGGCTGAAGGCCATGAAGCGTGAAGGCTACGAGGTCGAGGCGATCCCGGTTCAGCGCATCAACAGTGGGCCGATCAGCAATGCCAAATACGGTAAGGAATTCCTCAAAGGGACTCTGCCCAAGTCGATCAAGGCGTTTGTTGACACCAACTTCTACAACTCGCCGCACCTGAATTTTGCGAACCAGAATGCGTACCTGGCCTCGCCAATTGCTGTGCGCTGCTCCGAAACCACTGACCGCAAGGATCTCCTCCTCGGTAGCATCCACTCGTTTGGCAAGGTGATCGGCAACGCGCTGGAACTGGACAAGGACGGTAGTCGCACCCTCAAGCTGAGTGAGCCTGTTCAGCCGCGAGAGTACAAGCCGAGGGCTCCAACGCCGGCCCCGGAGTACTGATCAAGACGCACGACAAGCCGCCCTGAGGGGCGGTTTTGTTTGCCTGTACAAGCCTTCGTCAATATTGTTGATATGTTTACGCTAACGCGCTAGCATGCGCTTCCTCTCCGGGCACCGGCCCAGATAAATGATGAGTATTAATCGATGAGCACTGTAGAAACGCGCGTCAAAGCTGTAGTCGCCGAGCAGTTGGGTCTGAAACCAGATGAAATCAGCAACGAATCCAATTTTTCCGATGACCTGGGCGCCGACTCGCTCGACGTCGTTGAGCTGGTGATGGCTCTGGAAGAAGAGTTCGAGACCGAAATCGCCGACGAGGAAGCGCAGCAGCTGACTACCGTCCAGGCGACTGTTGACTACATCGTCAAGCGTCAAGCCGCTTAATCACGGCTTGGTAAGCAAAACCGCAGGCGCTGTTGGCGTGCTGCGGTTTTGTTGTCTTTGCCCGGTCGCTTCTCCCTTTGATAGAAGGGCTACACACGCGTTAAGGCTGCGAAAATCTGCCTGGATACCTTGGAATTTCATGGCTTATCGCTTGCAATAAATATGTAGAATTGCCAGAATCGCGACACGATTAACGAGCTGCCCACCAGCGCCGGCGAATCCGGACGTGACAGTGACAATTCTGAATGAGTGCTCTTGGAGAGAAGATAATGGTTGAAGTTGGATTTGAAGAAAACGCTGGAGCGAGTGGTGTGGGCCCTACTGGCGCGGTAATCAAAGTCATCGGTGTTGGCGGTGGTGGCGGTAACGCAGTCAAGAATATGTCGAGCGCCATCGAAGGCATCGAGTTCATTTGCGCGAACACCGATGCGCAGGCTCTGCATTCGATCACCACAGCAAAAAGACTTCAGCTCGGCGCCAATCTGACCAAAGGTCTGGGCGCTGGCGCGGATCCAGAAAAGGGTCGCGAAGCGGCCAATGAAGACCGCAAGCGAATCGAAGAAATGCTCAGCGGCACCGACATGCTGTTCATCACCACCGGTATGGGCGGGGGTACCGGAACCGGCGCCACGCCAGTGATCGCGAAGATCGCGAAGGACATGAATATCCTGACGGTCGCCGTTGTCACCAAACCATTCTTGTTTGAAGGCAAAAAGCGCAGCCGTGTGGCGGAAGAGGGCATCGAAGAGCTGCGTAAGAGCGTCGATTCCCTGATCACGATCCCGAATGCGAAACTTCAAGAGTTGATGGGTAAAGACGCAGCTCTGACCTCGGCTTTCGCAAAGGCTGACGATGTCCTCACCGGCGCTGTTCGCGGTATCTCCGACATCATCAAGCGCCCTGGTATGATCAACGTCGACTTTGCTGACGTCAAGGCCGTGATGAGCGGGATGGGCCTCGCCCTCATGGGTACCGGTTGCGCTTCCGGCCCAAATCGCGCTGCTGAAGCTACTGAGGCGGCGGTGAAGAACCCATTGCTGGCCGGCGTAGACCTCAAAGGTGCTCGCGGAATCCTGGTGAACATCACCGCAGGCCCAGACCTGACTCTCGGTGAGTATTCGGATGTGGGTTCGGTCATCGATATGTACTCGTCCGAAGACGCTACCGTAAAAATCGGCTCTGTCATCGATCCGAATATGCGTGATGAGCTGCATGTCACTGTCGTCGCAACTGGCTTGAGCGAATCTCCAGTTCAAGATCTCCGTAGTGACGTTCACCGCATCCCGGCCATTCCTCCGAGCCAGGCAGCGCACCATGTTGACCATGCTGCTTCGCAGCGTCAGCCAGCAGCGGCGCCAGCACCTGCTCGCACCCATCAGCCGACTCAGTTCCACGATCAGGCTCCGGTTCGTCAAGACTCAGTTCAGGTGGGTGGTCACAGCTATCAGGCTGAAGACAACCGCGTAGCTGCGACCATGGCTCAAGAGCCAGCGCACGCCTACCATGGCCGTCAGCGCGAGCAGGTGCGTGATCATGCGCCGAAAGGACAGCATGGACAACAGTCGGTCGACATGGATTACCTGGATATTCCAGCTTTCCTGCGCCAGCAAGGCCAAGGCCGTCAGCACTGATCAGCTTTGGAGGATAAGCCACTTGGGTGTTTGTCCTCCACCTAGCGGTATCGAACAGGCGCTCCCAAAAGGGGCGCTTTTTTATTTCCGAGTGGGGATACTCATTTGAAATTGTCTAAATTTTTCTCGAAGCAGGCGCTGCTCGAGTACGCGCTGATGGCCGCTCTAGTCGTTGTTTTAACATTGGGGGCTGTGACCTTTTTCAACGATTTCAATTATGGAGCCTTTGTCCGTGGGATAAAACGCACACAACATAATGTGCTAATGCATTATGAGAAAACTCAAGATTTCCACGGGCTGGATAGAGCATACGCTGAGACCTTTACTAAGGTTCCGGTACTGTCTGATCTGACTTTATCATCCTATACGGTTAAAGCTAATGATGACTCATTCGCGATGAACGTGCACCTTTCCGAAACCTCATGCAAACACATTGGGGTCGGCGTATTTGGTGCGTTCAATAGCATGCTCATCAATGGTGTGGAGGTTTTGGATCTTCCGCAAATTCTCAATGCGTGCAATCAAAAGTTGAACCTTGTTGAGCTCATTAGTCACAAAGTTCCGCCAGAGGCGAAATAGCCTCAGGAAAGCAAAAGCCCAGCATTGCTGGGCTTTTTTGATCTGGCCGTTTAGGTTGAGGCTACCTCAGCATCCAGTTCAAGCTCCGCCTGGCGGATTCCGGTATAGGCGAAATCAAGCACGGCGACAGGTAGTTCAGCCTGCAGGTGCTTGAACGCGGCAAAGACCTCGTTCTTGAATGACAAGTCTGGTTTCTCGTTGGCGTAGGCTCGAAGATGGATGCCGGCCCGGATGGTTTCTGTGGTGCTCAGGAACTCACGCCACAGCGCATCGATAGCGGCCAGATACTGGGTACGACAAGCACTAGAGTCTCTGACCAGCACCTGGTTGATTCTGGCATTGAGGTCGAATTCGATCCACTTTTTGAGCTCGGCCTGGAGCTTTTCAGGCTCTAGTGCCTGCTGAGTGCAGTCGGAAAAAATTGTGTCGAACCACTCAGCTGACAACTGCCATTGACGCAGTTTAGCCTTCAGACCGTCAACATCCCACGAATCCTCATGCGTGTTGAGTTCATCCAGGTAGACTGTCATCAGCCTGGAAACCGCTGGGGCTATCTGCTCGAACACCAGCGACCTGCCACCCTCATCATCGACCAGTAACACGTTTCTACGCAGTTCGTAGAGGACGTTACGCGGCATTTCGATCACGGTGTCTTGGCGAAGACCAGTTTTGCGAGAGTCGTAGTAGAGCGATTGCTTTTTCCGTTGAGCAGTCACGATAGCCTTGTCTACCATCTTGTGCTGTACATAGTCGGATTCTCCCAGCCCCATCTTCGTGAACATACTGTGTAGGGTGCTCCCCCCGAAGTTGGCCAACAGTGGATCTTCCAGAGAAACGTAGAATCGGCTGCACCCTGGGTCGCCTTGTCGCCCGGCTCGCCCGATCAACTGCATGTCGAGTCGACGGTCGTTCAAGCGCTCAGATCCTATGACGAATAAGCCGCCCGCAGCCAGCACCTGCTCCCGTTCGACCTGCAGCTGCTCCAGCGTAACCCCATCATCAAGCAGATCTGGATTTCCGCCCAGCAAGATGTCCGTGCCGCGTCCAGCCATGCTGGTAGCAATCGTGATGGCATTCAGGCGGCCGGCCTGGGCGATCACCATAGCCTCGTTCTCGTCTTGCTTGGCATTCAGGAGGTTGTGGTTGAGGCGGGCTGCAGTAAACAGCTCTGAGAGCCGTTCGGACTCTTCAACACTGCCGGTACCGATCAGAATCGGTTGGCCGGTGGCGTGAACGAATTTCGCATCCTCAACGATCTTGTCCAGCTTTGCCTGCTTGGTCATGAAGATAAGATCGGGATGATCAACCCTGATCAATGGGCGGTGGGATGGAATGGGGATGAACTTCAAACCATAAAGATCAGCGATTTCACCGGCGACACTGGCGACAGTGCCCGTCATGCCAGCTACCTTTTCGTAGAGCCTCATGTAGTTGGCCAAGGCAATGCGACCCAGCTCCACAGTTTCCGGACGGATCTCCACCAGCTCTTTGCACTCGATGGCCTGGTGCAGTCCTTCGCTCCACCGCTTGCCTATCGACAGGCGCCCGGTTTCTTGCTCGATGATGACGATCTTTCCATTCCGGACGATGTAATCCTGGTCACGGTGGAACAGAAGCCGAGCCTTTACAGTGGCCAATACCGCTCGCCACAGGAAAGCATTCGAGGGCAGCCATAGCTCGCCGGCCTCCTGGATGACGCCACGCTTGATGAAGAACTGCTCCACCTTCGCGATGGCCTGGTCAGACAAGAATGCGTCTTGGTTTTTGGTATCAACGCCCAGGTCGGTATCAATCTTGTACCCTTCGAGCAAGACCCGCTCAAGGTTGGTGCGGGTATCTTCAGCGATCTTCTGGTGGGAGAGGGTGGACACGAATTCCTTGAGCTCAGTCCACAAGAAAGCGTCGAGAGAGCCTTCACCGGAGAGGATCAGGGGCGTGCGAGCCTCATCGATCAGGATCGAGTCAGCCTCGTCAATCAAGATGAAGTCATGCTCTGTTTGTAGGACGGATTCGAAATTGTAGGCCTGGTTGTCACGGAGGTAATCGAAGACCAGTTGGCTAGGCGTGCCATAGACGATTGAGCACTGATAGTTGATCTGCCTTAGCTCGGGGCCCATCTGATCCTGCACGTAGCCACAGGAGACGCCAAGTGCCTCATAGAGGGGTTGCAGGTGCAAGGCGTCACGTTTGGCCAGGTAGTCGTTGACTGTCACCGCTCGAGCGCTCCCTTGCAGCCCATGCCAGGCCAAGGCCAGCGAGGCGGTCAAGGTCTTGCCCTCACCGGTGGCCATTTCGACAATGCGCCCATCACACATCGCCAAGGCTCCCATGACCTGAACTTCGTAGGGATGTAAGTTGAGGGTTCTCTGACAGAATTGAACCGCAATGGCCAGCCCAAGCATGATGCCAGTACGGTCTGTTCTGCCGCGCAGGTTCTGGAAATTATGGTTCAGAAGCCCATCCGACATGGTGGAGAGGGAGTCGCTGTAGTGCAGGATCTGCTGGGCTTCGCGGTGGTAGGTTTCAAGCTGGCGCTTTGACGAGAAGGAGCGAAGCTTCGGAAGAAGCCTGGTGATGAGCTGGCGCATGGTGGCCCCGAAGATGAGCGAACGATAGGCGAATACTAAAGCAAGAAACATATACCGTAAATTGACGGTCTCCGGGCTCCGGGATATTCTGGTTCACTACGATTGGCCAGAATCGCCTGGCGGTTTTGACCGACACCACCTGATAGCTCACATAGGAGGAGGCGGGACTGGGGCCATCGGAGCCGCGCTATCCCGACCTCAGCGACCCTGAGGTTCCCGCAAATTTGCTGATGAAAATGAGATCGCTTGCTTCGGCCTTGTTGGTTTTCTCCCTTAGCTCCATTGCCGTCGCCGCACCAGAAATCTCCGCTGCCCCACCACTGGAGCTGCCCAACCACGTTACTCAGAAAATGACTCGCCTAACCCCTGATGACTGGGCAAACACCGAGAAGGTGAGGGCGTATGTGGCCCCTGTGGATGGTGGGAATGACCTCTACCAGGCCTACGTGAACAACGGTTATCTGCCGTTCCATGCAATGTTGCTGACCAACTGGGATGTCACCCAGGGGATGAGGCTGCTGTCGCCAAACATCCCTGAAAACCCACCTCTCGTCGAAGCAAGGATCAACAACCTGAAAAATTCGTACCGCCCTGCTCATTAAATCTAAGGATTCACCCGATGACGCTTAACCCGGCAATGCTCAGCACCATGTTGCGGTACCAGGAAAAATTGAATGATGTCTTCGACCCACAGTGGCGTACCAACCGCCACCGCTACCTGCGGGCAGCCGGCGTCGAATGCGCGGAGATGCTCGATGATTTCGAGCATGTGGAGCTTTCGACTGCGGTTGTAGAATGCAGCAAGCTGATCGAACACCACGGCTACAAGTGGTGGAAGAAAAAGCCGATAGGCAACGAAGCTCAGCTCAAAGATGACATGGTAAGACTGTTCCGGGCGCTGTACACCTCGGGTAACTACGGTGAGGCCGCCTACACTACCGAGGTTTCAGCTGATCTGGCGATCCCTTTCGACGGTCGCGTTTACTACGTGAATTCGCTCTCGCCGCTGGAGAAAATGGACTTGCTGATGGGGCTGTGCTGCTCCGGCAGGGTCTATTTCAACCTGTTCCATGCTATCTGGGCTGACCTAGGTCTCCCTGTGGACGGTCTCCCTGCCGCTGATGAGCTGCTTACCATGCAGCTACCTGCGAAAACACACGCGATGGACATGAAGCAGATCTGGCTCGAAATCGTCGACATTGCACACTTCCTCCTGAGTGAGGTGGCACGTGAGATGAATAACCCAGACCAGGCGCAGGCCAGGCTGACAGAGCTGTGGGCTGAAACCGGATCTGTGATCAGATTTGATGGTGACCTCTACGACCTGAACACCATCGACCGGTTTGCGCGCATGGATCTGATGGCGGGCCTGTGCTGCGCCGGGCGCATCAACTTCGAGCTGTATCGCCGGATCATGGCCGATTGCGGTCTGACCTTCCCTGTGCTGTATCGGATGTACGCCGCCAAGAACGTCCTGAACCTGTTCCGTCAGCACAATGGAGACAAGCAGGGCGAATACATCAAAGTGTGGATGGGCCGCGAGGACAACGTCTACCTGGGCGAGCTGATGGAGACCTGGACAGAGGAGGAGGGCATGGACGTTCTGTACGAGCGCCTTGCCGAGCTTTACAAGGAATTTGCCCTGCAGGCTTAAGTTTAGCAGCCAGCCCTGCGTTAAAACGAAAGCGGGAGGCTTACAAGGCCTCCCGCTTTTCCATTCTCGCCTGGCGCGTTACATCGCCCAAGGCGCAAATACCGCACACCAGGCCTTGTCAGCCCCACCGCTGGCAGAGACACGATGCTTCTTGATGTTGAAGGAACATAAGCTCTTGATGGATTGTTTGCAGCCGCATTCGCCAGAAACGCTCTTCGCGCTCAAGCCGCCACTAGTCACGCCTGAAAAGCAACCAAAGAGGTCAGCCGCAGGGTTTGCCTGCTCCATGATGCCATCTTTGATTTGAGACTCCTTCTGACCGCTGGAGTCATTGAAGTTTTTGACCGCCAAGCAGGATGGGTCAGCGAACGACAATGCGGGGAGCAAGCACAGCATTGCAGCAATCAGAATTTTTTTCATCACAGCCTCCTTTGGCATTATTTATGAATTATTGCAGAGGCGACGCGCCGGCTCAACGGCGACTCCGCAATGAGGCTCCGAAGGATCGATGAGGTTAGATGAAACCACCGATTTTTAGGGAAGTAATGACATAAATTGACGAAACGATTGCAGGGCCAGCGGGCAGCCCTTTGGCTCCCACCAGGCTAACGAACACTCCTCGTGTGACCCACTGCTTTTTGAATGCGTACCATGTAGCTAGCATGAAGGGAATCAGGGGAACACTGATCCAGAGCACCTGGGAACCCAGGAAAACCCCGGCCAGGGCAATTATCTGCATGTCGGCGAGCCCAAGCCCATCCTTGCCACTGAGGGTTGCATACAGTTTGAATGGCAGGTAGAGAACAAAGAAGCAAATGAGCCCGGTCTGGAAAGCGTCGAGCATGCTCACCCAGTGTGGCCCAGTGGCAACGATCATGCCCATCACGTATCCGGCGAAGAGCACGGTGTCAGGCATGAAGCCTTCTTTGAGATCAACCATCGCGGCAAGCGACAGGATCATTAAGAACGTGCCGATGGCTAGTCCATAAACACTTGGGCCAATCGTCAAGCCGATGGATCCAAACAAGACCGCACCGAAGACCTCATAACCTAAGTATTGGAATTTGATGGATTTTTTACAACACTTGGATTTTCCGCGAAGTAACAACCAGCTAAAAATCGGGATGTTCAAGTATGCCGGTATTGGCGTTCCACAACATGGACAGTTCGATCTACCACCCATCAAAGTGGGAATTTCTGCTGCGTTCGCCAACAATAACTGTTTATTGTCTGACTTGCGCAAGGCAACCCAAGTAGCAGCCTCTTGGTCATTCTTTGCCAGTTGATGGCGCGGCCAACGAACAACAAGCACATTAAAAAAACTCCCCAGGGTAGCCCCAATCATCATGAACATGATCAAGTAGCCCTGAGGAAGCCCTTCATAAAGCGGCAGGTCAAAGATTGCCATTACATACCTATTGGGTGGTGAAGTGTTCCCTCATATCTTTGTGCATGACTGGCCAGACATTGCTAACAAAGTGTTTAGCTAGAGGGTGTTGGGTTTTTTTGTGACGCAGGGGATGGGCTTTGCGCAACACTTGTTCGAGGTGTTTCTCTTGCCGAGAGTGCTTGATCTTGCCAGCTTTCGCGGCTTGTTCATAAAGTAGGTTTTCCAGGTTTTCATCCCAATGCTGGGCAAAAGCCTGAACTCCCATTTCTAGAATGCTGTCTCTGCTCTCTTTAAGCAGGCTTGCCAATTCTTCGAATTCATTTTCAACAAAGTGGCTGCAGATACTATCGAGCATACCGGCTTGATCGAGCTCGATATCCCAAGCACTCACACTGTTAAGATCCAACAGGGTCGCAAGGATGCCTGGATCAGCAATACTTTTGAACGAGCTAGCGAAATCATCATGAACAAATCCGGCGCCTGGAAGATCGCCGATCTGAACCGTCATGAATTTGCAACCAACTCCAATGCTGGTCTGAATATTTAAATCCGTGCTATTGTGAGAAAACTGCTTCATTATCTCAAATCCAAATAAGATTGGTTTTTATACCCTTTTAGACCATAAGTGTCAATAGACGGTGTCCGCCATGGCTCTGAAGAATCTAAATATTGGTTATATTGTCGAAGAAACGAACAGACTGGGAGCTTCTCGTTCCAAATTGTTCACCACCTGCCCTTGGCATGCTTTGGCTGAATGGTTGGTAAAAAGCTACAAACCCATGGGTTTTCCTCCCGGAACAAGAATTGGATCCAAAGACGGCGAAGGAGATCTCGTCCTCCACGTCAAGGGCGAGTCAGTGATTGTCGGCGCTGCGTTGCTGTCCCTGGAAGGGATATTTCGACTGTACGATGAAGAAGTTCGTGCAGTCCGCATCTCAACCGAATTTTCCATGTCTAACTCACCTCCCTATTACACCTCAGGTTCTGCTGAAGTTTACCTAAAAGAAGACTACGCAAGCGCCATACTCAAAATGAAGGACAAGCTGAGCTTGTACTGCCATGATCAAATTGACGCAGGGTACATCCTAACTCAATTTGCCGTGAACGATCACCGGCATCCCTTCTGGAAGCCACGGTTCTTTAATCGAGTCCGTGGCCTCTCTATGTAGCGTTTAGAACACTGTCCCGGCCAGGATCGCATCAGCCACCTGACTGACCACAGCCTTTTTGATCACAAACGTGCGATCCTTCTCAGTGCGCTGGAAACGTTGCTTAAAGGTGTGACCCAGCAGGAAGCTGAGTGCTTCCATTTCCTTGACGTAGTTCATCTGGATGATCACGTTGTCACCATCCTCGCGGATTGTATCGATTCCCCAGTGCCTCGCGGCGATGTGTTCGGAAATCGAACGCTTGAGGTCGTAAATTTCCCCCGGCAAGAAGCCGTACAGGTCTTCAAGCTCCTGGGTATTCTGGTTCAGTTCCTGCAGCGACTCACTGGTCATCAGGCGCTGGTACCAGGTCAGACGCTCACCGTTGCTCGGCATGAAGTCGGGGGGGATTTTGCCATAGATTGGCATGTTGACGTGGCTGTTCAGAATGGCCTTGTCAAGCTGCGTTTCACCCCGATCCAAGGCCTTGATAGACAGCTCAAGAAGGCGCATGTAGAGGGTAAAACCAATGTTGTGGATATGGCCACTCTGCTCATCGCCCAGGATTTCGCCAATGCCACGGATTTCGAGATCGTGACGAGCTACAAGCACACCCTCTCCGAGGTTGCTTGCACGTTCCATGGCCTTCAGGCGGCGCATGCTAACGGTGTTCTCACGATCTGAACTTAACAGGTAGGCGTACGCCTGTGTACTGCCTCGACCCACGCGACCGCGCAATTGGTGGAGCTGAGCGAGGCCAAAATTGTCCGCATCTTCAACGATTAAGGTGTTGGCATTTGGGACATCGATGCCGACCTCGATGACAGTAGTGCTTACAAGGACATCAAATTCCTTGTTCCTAAACGCGAACATGATCTTGGTCATCTCGCTGACGCTCATCTTGCCATGCAGCTTGCGGATCTTGGCCTGAGGCGCTATGCCTTGCAGTACTTCGATGCAGTCATCCATCGATTCGATACGATTGTGCAGGTAGAACACCTGGCCGCCCCGCGACAACTCGCGGGAGAACGCTTCACGAATTACGCCGCTACTGTTCGGGCGAACCAAGGTGCGGACGGAAAGCCGGCTGGCAGGCGGTGTCGAGATGATCGAAATATCTCGAATACCGGAGATAGCCATGCCCATGGTTCGTGGGATTGGCGTTGCTGCCATGGCCAGAACGTGCTTGTTACCGCGATGAGTGCGCAGATGTTCCTTCTGCTTAACGCCGAATCTGTGTTCTTCATCGATGATGATCAAGCCTAGGTTGTCAAAAATGACGTCGGGCTGGAGGATACGATGCGTACCAACGATGATTTTCACCTCCCCATTCTTAATCTTTTTCAGCTTGCCAGCATTCAAGATGCCTTCTGCTTGCATGATTTCGATTGGTGTATCTTTGAAGCGTTCGACCAATGATTGGTAGTGCTGCTGGACGAGAAGAGTGGTCGGCGCCAACAAAGCGACCTGGTAACCCTGGCTCGCCATCAAGAACGCTGCCCGCATGGCGACTTCAGTTTTACCAAAGCCCACATCGCCACAAACCAGGCGATCCATTGGCTTACCAGACGTAAGGTCGTTGTGAATATCAATAATCGAACGCTTCTGGTCTTGAGTTTCCTCATAGGGAAAGGTTTCACAGAAGGAGATATATTTCTCGTCTGGCGGATTGAGGACGACTCCAGTAGAGCGCTGGCGCATATTGCGCAAGGAGATAAGCTCACGCGCAGCTTCAAAGGCGCTCTCTTGAGCTATTTTCAACCCCTTGAGCCAGCTTTCATCATTAGCCTTGGTCAAGGGCGCTTTATCCGGCTCTGCACCCGAATAGCGGGAAATCAGGTCTAGATCATTCACCCGAACAAAGTTGATAAGGCTATCGGCATAGCCAATTTTGAGCATGTCTTCATCGCCGGAGCCCATGTCGATGGGCTCAAAGCCCTGAAAACGACCGATGCCATGCCTTGCATGCACTATTGGATCGTTCAACGCAATGTCGCCCAGGCCCTGCAGAATCACCTTGCGCTGGTGCTCTCCAAGCTCTTCCTCAATTGAGGACTCGATGGTGACTCCAAACACTTCGGGTTCAGTGATAACCCTGAAACCGGCGTCAGGATCAGTGAAACCCTCAACGATGCCGCCCTGTGTGTAAGCGACGCCAGTTGGGGCTGAAGCGAATGCCCTAAAATCGTCGATGGCGACGGGTGGATTGGCGCTCATGCGGCAGATTGTTCGTATGTTGCGCATGCGAACGTCGCTCTTCATCACGAAGATGGTGGGCACGCCATCAGAGAGAATTGACTTAATCGAGTTGATTGCATCATGAAGGGTGCCTGGCCGAATCATGCCGCTGGCGGTGCCAGTTTTCTTCAGCTTGAATCGGGTTTTCGACTGGATGGCATCGAGTATCTGGTCAGGGCTCTGCCAGGACAGGTGTACAGGAGGACACAGCCGACTCGAGTCATCTTTGATATCGAGGTGACGAGCATTGACCAATGTCCACTGTCGATGCAGGGCTTCTTCAGCTTCGCCGTCGAAAATGACTTCATTGCCTGGCGCGATTTCCATCACAGAGGTGTGATCAACTTCAGGAAGGGCAATCCAAGATGAGAACTCAGGATGATCCTTACCTTCTGAAACTGAGCGATAGCTTTCAAACTTGCGGGCGTCTTCATGCACGGAAAACGCGGCGCGACGAAAGCCTCGACTGAATTCAAGGTTGAGAGCATATTCCCGGTTAGGGAACAGGTTCAAGAGGCTCACAGTCATGCTGGAAGATTCTTGAGTCAAGGTGTCCAGCTTATGCATGGCCATGATCTGAAACTGAGCATTATGACGAACACGGAGCGCCATGTGCTCCGCTTTGCCATCAACGTAGGACATCCCAACCGGGTAGATATCGAAAACAAGGCCGCGCTGAGCCCACTGTCCAGGGCTTTTGACGCGGTCGACTTTCTCATACCCCATGGCCTTCATGATGCTGGCCGGGTTTTCGCCTAGCACCTTTGTGATGAACGAGCCGGGGGTGAGCTGGCGAACCTGCTCAGTCCAGAAAGAGCGCCCAGAAATGGCGCGCATAGCATTGCTGGCTGACACGATAAGCACGCAGTCATCATTTTTGCCAATGCAAAGGCGATGAAAGACCGCTGCTCGCTGGCTCATGATTACAGCAGGTGCGGCTTGTAAATCGAAAGGAAGGGTTTCGCTGTCCGGCAGATAAAGCAAACGGTCTTGAAGTTTTGGCTCAAAAAAAGCCATCTCCTGGAAGAGAACCTTGGCGTCCTGTTCGCAGTGAGTGATGATTAAACCGCCTTTGTTGGCAAAGTGATTCGCGTATGCGATAGCTCGTGAAGCACCTTTAATATCATACCAGAGCATGCTGCTTCCTATAGTCAGACTGGCGTATAGCAGGAGTATACTGATTATCCGACCAGTTGACAAGTTTAAAGAGCTGGATTTCGCATTGATTACATGGCTAAATAAAAATAAAAACAGGGGTTTGTAATGTCTGGGATTAATCTGTCGTTTGAGCAGCTGAGGGAGGCTATTTTTAGCGGCATCCTTGATTCTCTGACCCGTAAATCTTTCAGTGACTTGCATAATTCAGTCATCAGCGGGAAGGATCCAAGACAAATTGTCTTACCCCGCCCAGAAGACGCTATGAACATGGGGAATTACGGTACGCTCAATTTGAATTTCAGAATTCCTGACGAATACCCGATTTCATTGACGATTGTTTTGACCATGGGCCGCATCTCTTACACAGTTCAGGCTCAGTCCAACCTGTGCCACCGGGGAAGTCTGCGCCAGGCAATGTTTGACCTAGGGGTGGAATTGGGTCTCAGTTGTGACTGGCGGGTCGCCCGTGGAGTGGAGCGGTTCGAATACTCAAATGCGTATAACATCCTGTCGACCGAAGACATCATGAACATCCTTGGAGCCCCTCAGCTGGAGCTCGGGTTTAAGGAATTCGTGAAGCTGCAGGTGGATCGCCTGGTGATCGGCATTGCGAACATCCTAGCGGATGCCGGGCTCCATAAGGAGGTTCCCGCAGGGTTTTTTGCGCTCTGTGTGATGAACAGCGTGACCAATGAGGCGCTTGCAGAAACGATCCTTAAGGAAACGTTTGACATCTTCGCCAAGGATACCAGGGACTCGAAGCATACAGTCTATGGGTTAGTCAGCAGGGATGACGACGCCAAGCCTCTGATGACGTGTGCAAATGTTACCGCCAGGCTGCGGGTAGCAGGCTTTGAATGTGCATTCAGGCCTACATTCAAGTACGAGGCAATTGATGAAATAAATTTAGGGAATCAGGAGGCGTTTGAGCGAGGGTTTCGCGACAGCGCTGGAGAGGGTAGTATCCCAAATGGAGGTGTCTACCTGGAACCTGCGGCGCCAGCCGTTTGGGCAGATGACTGAGGGGGTGGTATGTGGGATTTGGTTTCTTACGTTGATCGGGATCTGTCCCTGCTCCTCAAGGAGCGCAAGGGATCTTTTGCTCTGTACGGTTACCCATGGAAAGAGCCTGTCCATACGACCACGCCGGAAGACGCCGGCAAACCGGAAGCGATCAACATACCCCCCAATCGACTTTTCGCAGAATTGACCGTAAGGGCAAGCTTCTGCGCCTTCAATCAGATCACGCGGTTGGCGCGTGGCAGCCTCAACGGCAAAATCCCTACGACGCTTGATCAACTGCACACCGAAGCTTTGAAATTTGCCCTTCGCCGCTTCGAAAAGGAGCAGATCGGAGGTGACGATTTTATCGGGATGGTTCGGTCGGCGGCGTTGATTGCTCCGATTCCCGGCGGATTTTGGGGGCGATTAGCCTCATTCCTTAACCCTGCAGCTCTGGAAAAACTGAGACAATCGATGTGGTCATTGTCGATTTTTCACCAGTCTGACAAAGCTGGTTGGCTCGACGCGCAGTTCGCCTACATGAGTAAGATTGCATGGTTTGCTGACGAATTCGACGCGATCCAGACCAACTGCCTGCAATTGGCCATCATCTTCCCTGAGCATCCTCTTAAGGATGAATTCATAGACTTGGGACGCAAAGCTAAGAGCATGCTGATGAGGACTCAGATCGAGGCTGATCAAGCGAATCAGAAGCCTTGGCAGCGCTCAGGGCCTGGCGTGAAGCGTAATGTTCGAGGTGGCCCCCCATCCCGTCCAGTCAAGAAGCCCCAGGATGGCGAAAGCGACAGCAAACAATAGAAATGTATTGCCAACCTCTGCAATTCTGTCAATATGGGTGGAATTACGCAGGAGATCGCTTTCATGATCAATTCTCGAGCCAAGAAGGAAGGGGCTGGCGGCGCTGGTCTGGTACTTTCTCGCAAAACTGGCCAAAACTTCAGGATCAAAGGCGATCCTGACGCTACGGATGAAGAAATCCTTGCGGCCATGCGTGGCCCTGGCATCAACATCAGGTTAGTGGAAATTACCTCGATGGGGCGCAAGTTCCATAATGCTCCAGTACACGTCGATGGAAATCCAAGTCAAGATTCATCACCTCGTGATGGGGCAGTCGCGGTAGCTGTTTATGACGGCACCAAAGGCTCCGCGAAAATCGGTATCCGGGCTCCAACCGTTCTGGCCATCGAGCGCGAGGAAATCATCAAGCATGATGATCTTCCTGAGATCGCCCGAGCCTACGCCGGCTGACATATGTAGCACATATTATGATTTCACAGGGTACCCGGACACGTCCGGGTATTTTGCTTTGCTTTTTTGTGGCTTTTGGCTATCTTTGTTCACTTCTACTCAGAGCTTGGGGCGGAGGAGAGTAAAATGGAAGCCATGTTGTTGACGGATTGCATCAGACAGCTGGAAATAGCCGTAAATGATCTCACTGAGGCTCTTCGTCCAGGTGATCACCCTGCTTTCATAGCAATTCGACCAGGTCTGTTCGAAGAAGGAGAGAGAGGACTCGAACTTGCTCGTGCAGGCATTCGTGACATTTTTACACCGGAGCATGCTATGGATGGGCGGTTCACGCCCATCTGCGTAGGCGCAATTGGCGTCGACGAGATAGTTCTTGAAAAAGCCAAGTATGTGAACATCTGCAAAGACCACCTCAGAGGTGCTGTTCATACCGTGACTGATCGGCTTTGCACCGGACAAAAATCCAGGGCGGGTAAATCAAAAGCCATTCGCTCATTACTGAGAGACCTTGGGTGGGGCTCCCTGTCCCTGCGGCTCTGCTACAGGCACCTTCCAATCGTTGAGTATCAGCCTAAACGGATTGGGTTCTCATACTCGTCGGGAGGTCGGAGTATAAAAAGGATGACAATCGAACAGGCGCTGAGATTCATCGACGACCTGGATCGTGAACGTCATGAGGTTGAAACATCAGAGAATGGACTGAAGAGTCGAGTAACCATCGAAAATCTTATGATTCAGCGGCCTGACTTGATAGTTGCACATGTCCAACCATTGGCTGGTTATTACAAGGCCAACATATTTAGTGATTTAAGCAAAAAGCCAAAGACAATTCCAGCCTATTTGCCTGTAATTTACCTGAAGAACGACCATAGTCCAGTCAGTCATACGCTAAAATTGCCAGAAAAGAACGATTGGCAGAGAATTACGAGGGAAGAAGACCGAGTTGAAAATGGAAAAAACCCAAATAGATCTGACAAAAAGCTCAGAGATGAGCCATTTATAGAATCCTTAAGCCTCTATGTGTATGACTAGTAATAGTGAAAGTTGGTGAGCCGTTTCGTCGGCTCACCGAGTTCTAGAAGCTACTACTCAACCCATCCTTCTACTACTGAATGACCCCAATTTTGCTTCCACTCTTTGATCTTGGTGTTATTACCACCTTTAGTGATAACAACTTCTCCGGTGTGGGGGTTTGTATACTTCTTTTCTTTCCTGGGCGCTCGTACTGGTTTGCCATCGGCGCTTTTCTTGATTTCCAGTTCAGGATCCAAGGTCAGTGCCAACTCCCTGAGGGAGACACCTTTCTCAACTGCTAAAGCCTTTACCTCTTCTGCCAGCTCATCTGTGGCTCTGGTTCGCTTTTCCAGCTTATCGATTTGACGGCTTAGCGCATCCCGCTGCTCCTTCAGGGATCGCAAATCCTCAACGTTACTCTTCATGTCAGTGTTCCACTTGCAGTGATGGTATAGCTCAAAAATATAGTGCTTACCTATTAGAGTGTCAAATTATGCACTGGTCGTAGGTATCTCAAGCCAAAAACTGCGAAATGCTTAACAAAAATAGAGCAAGGCGCCGAGTGGATTTGTGAAAATTTTGTTAGCAATCAGAGCGTTATTGGGTGGTACACAGATGTTTCCAAAAAAATGACGTCAGAATCCGAACGCATCGTCTTGCGTCTATCTGCTACGCCATGTCAATAATAGGTAATAATTATATGGTTTTGGTTCTGAGGCAGGCATGTCTGATATTTTAGAGCGGGTTCAAAAAGCCACTCAAGTTGCGCTAAACACTTATCTGAAAGAGCATACTACCCATCGCCTGGCTCGACTTTTGGCGCTTGTTGACAGTGAGCTAGCGCTAGCGCTGAATGACGTTCAACCTGGGATTCTCAACGAATTGAAAAACCCATCAAAGCGTAAAGCCATCTATAAAGAGGCTCTGAGGGAGCTGTTGTCGTTAGATAGAATGCCAGGTCGTGTTGGCTTCGGGATGGCGACTACTGAGGGGGATGAGCTCTATGCGCGGTTCTTCGAACGTGTAAAGGTAGAAGACCCATATCACCTCAGCGAATTTCACAAGATTGTTCAGCATTTCCGGCATGCTCAGCATTTGGTAAAAGACGCTTATTCTAATCCTCTCGCAAGTCATGAGGAGATTGAAAAAGCTGACACAATCAACGAGCACCTTGAGAACATGTATTCGGATGCCGTAGATCGTGCATCGGAAATGCTTGAACGCCTTGAGTATGAGGCTCGCACAGGTTCTAGACGCCAGCCAGAGGTACTTGTGTTTCAGGGCGGTGGTGCGAAAGGGATGGCCTACTCGGGCGTGGTTCAAGTTCTAGAGGATGCGAACCTTCTAGGGGGCATCAAGCGTGTTGCTGGCACCTCGGCTGGCGCTCTCATGGGTTTGCCAATTGCGCTTGGTTATGACTCCAAAGCAATAACAGAGATTGTTTCAAACTCGAGATTCTCGCATTTCTATGCCGAAGGAACTAAAAAGTTCAAATTCGCGACAAAAATCGTGGAAATGACATCTAAGAAGTCTCTCAGTGACCATGCTTGGTACGAGGGTGATCTCCTAAATACCTTTGCCAATAGCTACATGCTTCCAGAGCTAGCAAAATGGTCTGGAATCACGGTAAAGCAATGGTCGACCTGGCCAGAAGATAGAGTTCAGGAAGAGTTGCGCAGGCTAGAACTGATTAGTTCACCAGGAGGAAAGCACAGCCTTCAAGAAATATTTGAACTATCTATGGATAGGTTTAAGCGAGTTCAGAAGCAGCTGCATGAAAGTACGGATGTGCTTAAATTTGAAGGCCTACTTGGTCGGTCTATGCCATTCCAGGCTGCACTCACTTGTGTTCGCGTGATGCGCCCGTCAAGCGCTCTCGAAAGTGACTCAATTGAAGATTTCATCGGGGATATAATCCAAGAACGACTAAAAATAGTTCTTGACGCTCATTTTGATCTATTAGATCCACCGATTAAAACACTAGAAGATAGAAGAAATATTACGTTCACTCAGTTGAAAGCGCTAGGCGAGATGGATTCCAACTATGGGTTCAAGGAGTTCGGCGTCGCTATAACTGATAGCTACATGCCTATCACGTTTAATAACATGAAGCGTAAATTTATCCGCGACCAAGAATTTAAAGGCGTCAGGGAGCCTGATCCAGGTACTGGGGACTATGATAGCGGAGGTGATTTCAAGCCTGTATTCGTCCGGGCCTCCTCTCAACATCATAGCTATATTGACATGCCGATTAAGAAGGCAGTTCGAGCGAGCATGAATCTGCCGTTCTTGTTCAAAGCTATGAAAATCAATAGCATACGCGCGTTTGATGGCGGATTGACATCAAATATGCCACATAAAATGTTCGCCGACGCTTACGATACTCAGGAAGAGGTTAGAGCCAATACAATCGGATTCATGTTGTCTGCTCTGGAAGATGACATTGAGAATGAAGCACTACAGGATCTCGCTCGGAATGGATCAAAACCACTCGCTATCGATGTCCAATTTGAGGAAGAAACCACCGCTCAGAGGCTGCAGAAGATTAAAGAAGGCATTCTCCATCCTGGAAAGAAAATCAAGGGATGGATAGGCTCGGCGGTTGGTGAGGTACTGTCGCTCGGAGTCAAAAAGTTGATGAGGGCTAATGCGATGCCGAGCATGGAGACGCTTTCCACCATCGGCCTGATCAACACGGGAACAGTGGGCACCGGTGATTTTCATGCTTCTAGAGAGGAGCGTTACGCGTTGCGCCAGGCGGGTGTAACCTCAGCGCTTAACCTCCTTCGTTGGGATGCAGATAAACATCTCAGATTCGCTATGGGTCGTTTGGTTAGCCTAGCAACAATCGAGACGAAATTGCTCGAGGAAAGGGGTATGGATCCCAAGCTTCGCCTTCCTACTGAGGCTCTGTGGGACGCTGAATCGTTAACATCATCGCTCATGGGAGGAGCCAACCGGTTCAATCTTGCGACAGTGCTGCTAGGTAAAGCCAATTCCATCACCGCCTTGCCCGCCAGTAAGGTAGTTAATAGAATGCCCACGATCCCGGAGTATGAGGCTTGATGATATGCCGTTGATTCATGACTACCAGTTGATGATCGCGCAAGGCTTAAAAAGCCCTTACATCAGATCCACATACGCAGCCTCAGCGATAAGCGGCCAAAACGTACTCACGCACATTGGTTTTCCAGGTCTTTCCGGCCTGGTGACCCTTGATGAGGGGGAGGTGCCCGTAATCTATGTGGAAGAATTGCCGATGGAAGGGGCACTAAGCGGAACGTTAAGACTGCGGGCGAGGCAAGAAACAGAAAACGATGAGGATAATTGGACTGTCCACGTTGAGTCCTCAAGCTGTTGCTGGGAGTTCTCGGCTGGTAGCGGCAGTCCACGCTCCCCATGTGATCGGATTGTGCTCTGTCAGTGGAAGCCCGGAGGCCTGGAACAGGCATTCCGGCTGCACCACGAGATGGTCAAGGCGTCAACAGAAGGGAGCACTGCATGGCTAATTGGCAGTGACCTGGAAAAGGAGGCGTACACCGAGTATGCGATTGCTGCTGGACTCTCTACTCTGGCCCACCCGCTCGAGTGGCTTGGGTTGATAAGCAAAGCGGCAAAAAGTCTCAACTCCAGGCTTCTTATCGAAGTTGCCCCAGAGTATGAGGACATCCCGTGCTTGGCGCTGCAAGGCTATCCTATTACCTGGAGCGCCCCGCAAATGGAGGCCTAGCTAGGATTCTATGTCAATTCATGTAAAAATGTCTTTATCGCCACGCAGGTGCTCAACCCCCTGTACGACGGTCTAAATCCACTATAATGAGATTCATTGAAATGAACCTGAACAAGCAGCAGCAGACGCAATGGCAACTGGTCTCAGGCATCTTCACTGGCCTGAGCGCAGCCATTACCGATGAGCAGATTCTCGCTACCCATATGAAACCGCACGTCGACGCGTTCGAAAACCTGGTTGGTGGCAAAGCCAAGGTCAAGATTCGCATGACGCCGACCCCGACCATTGCGTGGGTCGACTGCAGTAGTGATAGCTTGAAGCTGTCCGGCAACGACAAGAGTATGGTGATGCGCGCTTGCATGAATGGCATCCGATTCTCTACCACATTGACCTATGGTGAGGCGTATGCCCACACCAACGCGGATCTTATCGATGCCTTGGAGACGCTCAAGCAGAGCCTCTTGAAGCTGCCTTCGGATATGAAGGACATGCCAGCCGGCGATCTTTCTGCGTTGATTGGCCTGGCGCCGTCCAGCACCGAAGATGACGAGGTCGGTGATGAGCCCCCAGCCGCTCCAGGTGGAATCGTGAGTGAAATCATTACCCATGCTTCTGTAGTTGCTGCAGCGGTAGTAGCCCAGCCTGCCAGCCCCGATGAAGAGTCGGATATCGTGATGAGCTTTGAATCGGACGACAGCATCCCGGTTGAAGATCCGGAATTGCCCGCGTAATCCGGCAGTGCATACAAGGCCTGTCTTTACGACAGGCCTTTTACTTGTAAATTTAAGAAAGGTTAGGTGTGCTTTTGAGAGGCATGGCAATCGTTGCTGAATCTTTGGAGTGCGGGGGTAAGGGTACCTGCTCGCCGTTCATCATGAAGTGGTTCGCAGATAGGGGATTGAAGGCAATTCACACGCGTGAGCCAGGAGGCACGCCTTACGCAGAAAAACTTCGAGAAATCTTGATTTCGAAGGAGCACAACGCGCCAGCGATTTCAGATGCGTTGGGCTTCTACGCCTCCCGTTGCGACCATACCCAGAACCTCATACTGCCAGCTCTCCAGAGTGGTACGAACGTTTTGTGTGAGCGCTACTACGATTCTTCGCTCGCATACCAGTCGACATACCTGCCGAAAGTTTTTGATGTGCACGAGTTGTGCAAGCCTTATCTGATCGAGCCAGATCTTGTGCTATTCCTCAACATAAGTGCAGAGACCAGCGTCGCACGTATGGAGAAGCGCAGAATCGAGAAAAGCATTCCCCTCGATAAATTTGAGTCCAAGGGTCTGGAGTTCCTCTCCCAGGTTCGCGAGAACTACCTTATGCAGTCAAAGGATGCATCTGGGAACCCCAAGCCGAACTGGCGTATTATCGACGCAGAGCAACCGCTTGAGCAGGTGGTCGCTGATATTTACAAGGTACTCGACGACTTCTTCCAGGTTGGCTAAGCAAGCGTTGATCTGACGGTTCCCTGGCAGAACAGCCAGCGCTACGCGCTGAAGTCACGACCCTGTCTGTTCCTGTGCATGAATCTTCACATGGCAGACATTATGTACCAGAGCAAGGAAGCTCAAGCATCGATTCATCTCCGGACAACCTTCGCAAGGTGGCGTCATTACGTGGCGGTCAGCGCGACCTCGAGCCGCCTGGTCTATCAGGATCGTCTTCTCGGTCGTGCAGCGATGGATGTAGGACACGTGGTGCACGGTGAGGCTTCCCTCCAAGCCGCACTGACAGACCGGGCAGCGGTAATTTTGCTTGGCGCGGAGGGCTTCGATGATAGCTGGACTCCTCTGGATCCTGCGGGCGAAGTTACGCCAGTGTTCTGTATCACCCAACAGCTTACCGGCATCGTCGGGGCCCACCTTCGGCAGGAGTCGCTGCAATACGCTGATAGTGCTCAATAGCTTTCCCTCGCGATGTGGCTTCGTTCCTGAAGCTAGTTGATGATACCTGTGGTTTTTGAACGTCTTTGAAATTGCGACCTGCGCTTTCCACGAATTTCATCATGGACTTCGATAAGGCCTTGATTCCCCTATGGATCACTCATCAAACTAGATGAATAGGGAGGGTCTTGCCATGGCAATAAAACCAGCAGAAATTGAAGTCTTTATTCCGTATGGCAAGAGCATGAGTTCTTCAGCCCTGGTATTTGCTCAGCATTATCGATCTAAGTGGGGCAAGGATATCATAAAGGATGAAACCGATTGCTACTGGTTTAATTTTAGCAGTACAAAAGAGCTTCTAGAGGCAATATCACAGCCTCAAGACCGGATTAAGAAGGCTGTCGAGCACATTGCTTGCCAGGCAGTTTCAAAATCATTCAAAAACCTCGTTGCCGATAGGTTTGTCATCGGATTTGACAGTCGTAAAGGTTACACGGTTGATGCTCTAGACAGCCGACACATGAAGCTCATTGCAAAAGCCCTTGAAGCACAGATGAACCCATCAAACCCTACTGCGCAGCCAGGCTGAGTAATCGCCGAACGCAGGTCTTAACACTTCTGAGGCTTGAATATGACCGCCACCGATCTTCTGAATCATGACCATGAGCGCGAGGGCATGGGGTTATCTCTGGCTCGTGACGGGATATGGAACCATTGGAGCAATATGCCTCAAGAGTCCGAGGTCTTTGATCGTGCACTCGCTCTCTACCCATGCCTTGAGCACCAAAAAGGTATTGTGGATAGACGCCGACACGGGATGGGGATGAAGACGGCGGAGATTTGTGGGCTGTTGATTGAGGCCGGCGAAGCAGAGCAAGCGGTTGAATTTTTGGCCTTCGTGAAAAAGTGCATGCCTGACGAGTACCCCATGGTTCAGGACTATTTGATTGGAGCTCAAGAGATTCAAACATTCATTGTTGCCTCTTTCGTAAAACAAATGGATAAAGAAACATCGGAGTCGTGGCTGGCATCACCATCGAGGCGTGCCCTGAAAGTCATGGTTGGGATGGTTGATGGCATGTTTTCAACAGGTCTAGGCGAAATCCCTAAACATGTTGGGCTTCAAGCTCTACACAAACCGTACATAGCAAAAAGCCTATACTTAAAAAATGATGCTGATCTTTTTGTGCAGGTTTACAATCGGATGGATGGAATAAATCAGCTTAATTTCTTGCGAGACCTAAAAGACGTAATGTGCGCCGCCAAGGCTGGGGATGCGGCCCTTCAACTGCGTTTGCTCAGCCGATTTGACGGAGATAAAGTAGGGTTTGGGCCAATCGCATATAGCGCAGTTGTTCTAAGTTTTTGGAAAGATCTTGAGCCCCTCTTGGATTTGCTGAAGTCCAATGGCACTCCTGAGCAATACCGTCAATTGATAGACATGGCTACGACAACCCTGAACATAGGCTTTGTTCATCAACCAAGCCAAGAACTGCAGAAAAAAACACTCTTCCCCATCGTTACCGGAATGGCGAAGCTTCTTTTGGCGGCACGAGGCGCTGGTATCGAATTGACCGCTAAAGACTACCGAGAGGCGTTACGTCCCATCGAGAAGGTCTCTGATGCAGCAAAAAGAATGCAATGGGTAGCACCGATGGGTGACTCCTTTGCTACGCTGAAAGAAGACATGAAAGGCGCTTTCGATGGCTACACGCCGGCTGACCTATTTAAGCGACCGCTACCGAAAGAGTTGGCATCTGCGATGAGTGTGGTTATGGACGATACCCGGTGGGTGGCCAAAGCGAAACTGGCTGACCAGGGCAGGATATTCAGTGACGACCTCGGGCTTTAATGCCGGGCGCCGAAAATTTAAAGAGAGGTTGTTGTGACGCTGGATGAATCGATATCCCACAAGTTGAGTTCCGAAAGCCGGCTGAATGGCGATTTCGATGCCTGGATCTCTACGGTCTCGGCAGACCAAAATATGGCCATTCAGGTGAGCAGAGCACTTCTCATGCATGGAGACAGGGTCTGCAGGGGAGTGGATCCAGATGCCTACCGAGCTCTGATAGACGCTGTAACGGGCGTCTCAGGGTTGGGTAAGGGTATCTTCATGAATACGCTGAAACACATGCCCGAGTCGTTTTCCAGAACCCAGCTTAAGATGTGGTCGCTGCGAGGCCTGCTGCCTCGCACTACACCAGACCAGTGGCAGACTTGCCTCGCCCACGCGCTGACCAATGATCGACTTCGTTTGGGCCTTGAGATTATTGGTCAGATGAGTCGACAATCTCAAAAGCACTTGGTTGTCCAGGTTCTGGCCACGCTGGACGATGTCACGATGAGCAAAATTCCGGTGATCTGGAAGCCATTTTCTGACGACCTGGCGACTGTGCACTGCGGCCATCAATCATTCATTAGGGCGCATGAATTCGCGGTCACACCAAGCGCGAAGAAGCACGTCATGCACCAGATCGCGGCATCCGTGTATTTCCCTGGACAACCAAGAAATTGGGCCGACATCATGCGCCACATGATCAAACGGTCAAAATATGCTGGCGATACTGAGGAGCTTGTCGACAAGCACAAGAGCGCTGCCACGGTTGTTATCAATGAGATCCTGGCGATGGATGATGAAGCCATAAAATCAGATCTCAACACTGACGAGTTGCGTCTGATGGCGTTTAAGCTTGGACTGGATGCAGCCGTCAAGAGCATTGAGAGCCTGCAGATGCGCGGAAAGGCTTTCGAGCACTCTCTTGCTCTTTGACGTCCTCTCCCACCTGAATGGGTTTCACGGCTAGGACTGGATGAGGCTCATCAGAACCAAAACGCTCCCTCTCGGGAGCGTTTTTATTGGTTACAGCCCGAGGTCTCGACTAAATTTCTCTCCAGCAACTTGTAGCGAAAATTTCTTTTGAAGGGCGTGAGCAACCGGCGTCAGGTCGTAGTTTTGCTTCACATAGTTGAACTGATTGTCAGTCTTGATATGTTTTGCAACTTCCTCAAGCGGATGCCTATCTAGAAGCCCTAGTATCTTCATTTTAGTTGTTTTATTGTCGTCATTATCCTTCAGCCTTGCACCCTTGTTGATAAGCTCTGAAATCGACATTTCAAGCAAGTCGTAGGAATAGCCAACCGCCCCCAGGGTTGCTCCAACCCTAATTCCAGCATAAGATCTATGCCATTTGTCGTCATCACCCCTCTTAACATCAATAGCATTTGGCTCAACAAGCTTAATAGTTGCTTTTGCTAATGACTTAAGATAATCCGGCGAGCCGATGAACTTGAATCTAGGTGTTGCCCCGAGCTTCTCGGTGATGACGTCTATCATCTGGTGAGTCCTTTCGATATTAGCTTCCAATGTCTGATAGCTTTTTTCATGAATCTCCACCAGCTCAGAGTCATTACTAACTCCTTTTTTCTCAAACTTTTTGCGTAGACCATCGACTTCGTAAGGCGTAACAAAGTTTTTAATCAGCGATGGCTCGTCACCGATATCTCCATACAGGTCTAATCTTCTGTAGGCAGACTGATAAACTTCTGTCCCCCTGAGGTAAAGCCGAGTCGACAAATTAGCTGCACCATTTGCAAAATACTCATCAGCAGTCAAAAGCTCAGGTCTATGATATCTCATAGAGATTCTTAGATCTTCTGGGATAATGCATGGTATCACTGCAAGCGCCTGAATCTGCTCGAACGGAACGAGAACAATATTTTTATCTACTGAGGATATAAGCTCCGATATTTGCTCGAGTGACAGTAGAGACATAGCTAAAGTTATCTGATTTTGGGAGACTTCTAACTGTGGCGCTGAGGCATGGAATGCGTGAGATGGATAAGTTCCTCTGTCCCCCAAAGGGGTGGTGTATTCACTCGAGATTTTAGGTTCAACCTGAACCGCGCCACGAGCTAAAAGCTCATCAATCGTGGTGCTGGAAGCAAGAACGGGAACATGACTGGGGAAATTTTCTTTGTGCCAGTTACTCATGTCTGATTCTATTCTGACTCTTTCAGCGACAAATGAATTTACCAGCTCTGAGTTGGAAATGACTATTGGCCCAGCTCCGACTCTGCTTGCACTTGGGACTTTAATCTTATTCTGACTAAGTGAGCGACCTACCGCCTCAATATTCATTCTGAACCTGGACTCATCCCAAGGCTTGAAGTTTGAGTCTGTCTTTTTTGAAGGGTAGCTATTCGCCGAGAATGTGCTCGGGATATCAAGATCAAGATAGTCAAGAAGTTTTAGAGTGGATTCGGTAAGGCTGTGGTCACACCCGGTTTCCGCAAAATAAGCTAATGGACTATGCTGGCATATTTTCCTGATGTAGGTGCCGAAGTATTCTTTAAATTGCTCTGTGCGCTCAAGATTGTGGATGGACTTTATGGCTATGTCGTGATTTCCGTTGGAGATCAATCCATGAATCATATGATGACGACTAGATATATCTACTGTTCTCTCAACTAGAGATATTGCAAAATCTTTGTAGCTCGGATTTTGCATAAGAACTTTATCCATTATCTTTCTCGCGGATAAAAGATCATATGCATCACGAGTTAGCGCATCCTTCCAACCATCGGTAATCTGAGTTTCATTGTTTACCTCGTACTTAAGTTGGTCAATCAGGCTGGCGACCGGAATCATTGATTTGAGCGCGTTGATGTAGCCTTGATGACCTTCATTTAAGGCCTGTTTGAATAGTTCTGCTGCTTTGTCTTCAATCTTACTCACGCCAGGCGCTCCTAAGGATTTTTATTCATTATTGGCAGGGATCTGCCACCCGCACAACGAATGCGTAGAATTGACAGATCTCTACTTTCTGGTATCATTTTACAATCATCAATCCCAGAAGGGAATCTCATGTCCGTAGTCGAAAGCAGTCCAGTGTTTGAGCAAATCCAACAGCTTCGTGCAGAGCTGGATCATCACAATTACCAGTACCATGTGCTCGACAACCCGGTCATCTCGGATAACGAGTACAACGCAAAATTCAAGAAGTTGCACACCTTGGAGGCAGCTCACCCGCAGTACCAATCGGACAGCTCGCCAACCCAGAAAGTGGGTGGCTTCGTAGCTAGCAAGCTACAGCCTGTTTCGCATGACGTGCCGATGCTTTCGCTCGGCAACGCCTTCGAAGATGATGACATGCTGAGCTTTGATGCGGCTGTCAGATCTGAGCTTGGTATCGATGAAATTGAGTACACTGTCGAGCCCAAGTACGACGGTCTGGCCGGCTCGGTGAAGTACCTCAATGGTCTGTTGCACCAGGGAGCCACTCGTGGTGATGGCACGACCGGCGAAAACATCACACACAACGTACGTACGATCAAAAACCTCCCGCTCAAACTCGTTGGTGACTACCCACCTGAACTTGAAATTCGAGGCGAAGCGTACATGTCGCTTTCGGGCTTCGAGAAGATGAACGAGGAATTGGTTGAGCAAGGCATCAAGCCCTACGCCAACCCTCGAAATGCGGCAGCAGGTGCGATGCGTCAGCTGGATTCCAAGGTAACTGCTACTCGACCTATGGTCTTCTGCGCTTACGTTATCGCTCAATGCCATGGACGTAGCTTTGAAAGCCACACCGACGCGATGGCTGCACTGGCTTCTTGGGGCATCCCGGTAACTAAAGACCTGAAGGTGATTAAGGGGTTCGCTGCAGCTAAGGCGGCCTACCAGGACTTCGAAGCCAAGCGTGCAGATCTTCCATACGAAATCGATGGTGTGGTGTTCAAGGTCAACAAGCTGGCGGATCAGCAAGAGCTTGGTTTTGTCTCGCGAGAGCCTCGCTGGGCCAGGGCGTGGAAATTCCCGGCGCAGGAAGAAAATACCATTTTGGAGGACGTTGATTGCCAGGTGGGCCGTACCGGGCAAATGACGCCAGTGGCCAGACTCAGTCCAGTTAAGGTTGGTGGTGTTACTGTTGCCAACGCGACGTTGTTCAACTGGAAGCGGGTTGCTCTGTATGACCTGCACCTCAAGGATACTGGCATCATTCGACGCGCAGGTGATGTGATTCCACAATTCATGGGTGTCATCGAGTCGAAACGCCCTGTCGGTGCGGTCAAGGTGCAGACTCCAACCGAGTGCCCATGCTGCGGCTCGCCGGTGGTTACTGAAAAGTCGACCATGTATTGCACCGGCGACTACAACTGCTCAGCGCAGCGTGAGGAAAAGATCATTCATGCTGCCGGGCGCACTCGGCTTGATATTGATACCCTGGGTTCAGGTACCGCTGAATTGCTTTGTGAGAAGGGGCTGGTACACGACCTGGCGGACTTATACGCCCTGACGATGGCAGACGTGCTCAGCCTGCCTTCATTCGCTGAAAAATCGGCTACCAAACTGATTGAAGCAATTGAAGCCTCGAAGAACCCGACGCTGCAGCGTTTCATCGAGGCCCTGGGTGTACGCCACGTCGGAACCGGCACCAGTAAAATCCTGGCTAGCAATTTTGCAGATTTCGATGCCCTGTGTGCCGCAACTTACGATCAGCTGATCGCCCTCGAGGACGTTGGGGACATCACCGCCACTTCCTTCCTCAAGGCTTTTGCGCCTGGGGCCAAGATCCGTGTGATGACAGAGCGCATGCGGGAATTGGGAGTTGTAGTTCAAGCCAAATCGGAGAAAGGTTCCAGCCTATCGGGGAAAACCTACGTCCTCACCGGTACGCTGCAGTCGATGAGTCGCGACCAGGCTATTGCTCGCCTAGAGGCCTGTGGTGCCAGGGTATCGGGATCTGTCTCGGCTAAGACAACCGGCATAATTTGCGGAGTGGATACTGGAGGAAAGTCCGGCAAGAAGCTGAGCAAGGCGCGGGAGCTTGGGCTCGATCCTCTTACTGAAGACGATCTTCTGGCCTTGCTGGGTTAAATCGATACCCAGGCGGGGGTCTTCCCCCGCATTTTTTGTAGTGAACCGACAAAAAGCCCTGGAGGCGGCTTGTTCCGCTCTCCAGGGCTTTTTTTGGCCTATGCTGAGCGTACAGTTAGCTGGCGAAGACTAAACCGTGATCTCGGCAAATGCTTTCCAAGTCGCCGTGGGAGCCCTGACCGATAGGCATGTAGTCCCAGCCGGCCTCGTTGCGGTGAAGGTCGCACATCAGCATGGCCGAGTAATTGTTGTAATCCTCGTGCATCGGCCAGCGCGCAATTTCCTCGCCGCTAACGTTATCGAACAGCCTGGCGACCAGATTCTTGGCTTTGCCGAAATTGAGGCGCTTCTGAGCTGCTTCATCGATGGTGACGACAAAAAGGATACGCTCGATTCGTACTGGAACCTTTTGAAGCTGAATGTTGATTGCTTCGCTATCGCCCTCATCACCATCTGTCGAGCCTTCGCGGTTATCCCCTAGGTAGTGGACGGAGCCTTCAGGGGAGATCTGCTGGTGGTAGAAGATGAAGTCTTGGTCAGTGACGATGCGATTGTTTGCGCTGAGCATCAAAGCGCTGAGATCGACGTCTACGCTTTGCGCTTTTGAGTCAGCTTTTTGCCAGGTAATGGCTACACGAGCCTCAAGAAGGTTTGGTCTGACCTTCTTTAGGGTGAGTTTGGCGCCCTTTTTAAGGGTGAGGGTGCTGGTTACCAGATGCTCAGTCAATTCATATACTCCATTTAGACTCAAGATGGTGGCGTTTTATACCACCTTTGTTTAGCTCTGGCAATTGTTAGCCAATGTTTAAAGGCAGTACGGAGCTGAGCGCTCGAAACAGGCCATAGCCGAATCCAATCGATATCAACGGAACAGAGATCCAGTTGATTCTGTGATTTAAAGTAACCGCCATCTGCTGGCTGTAACCCGCGATGAGGGCCAATGAGAGCGAGGTTAACGCTGAGCTGGTGCCAAGGTTCCAGAAACCGAACGTGAACGCCAGCAACGTTACTACGTTGTAGAGCACAAAGTAGGTTAAGAAGAAACCATGGAACGCCAGAACTGCGTTGAAATAGCAGTCGGATAGCAGGATCAGGGAAAATCGTTTCGGGGATAGGATATGAGAGGGTAGGGCCATCAGGAATGTTGCCATCACACCTATGCCGGCCAGGTCTATACCCAGTCTCACACCGCCAGACAGATACCCTATGAAGAAAAATGCGGAGAGATAGAGGAGATGATACTGCAGTTTGAGAATCGCAGATTCGTGTACCCAGGCCTCAAAAACAGAGGGGGCGTGGGAAACCACACCGAAAGCATAATGAATGGGATGCTGCGGCTGAGGAAGCATGTGGCACCTATGAGCGGGGAAACCTAAACGCAATGGTACCGCATGCCGCCTCAAACACCTATCCGGACAAGATCAGCCTCGTGTTGGAGCGTTCTCATCAGGTGCTGGCGCCGATGTGCTGGCAGCATGCTCAGCAATGATTGCAGTCATCGCTACAAGGTAGTGATCAGGCTTGCCGTGGTACAGGTGATGCAGACCATTGAAATACTGGATGATGGCTTCGTGTGATTTGAGAATTTTCTTGGGGTAGCCGAAGCTCGTTTTTGGGGAATATTGAAATTTGATGGGCTCGCCCGATTTGTAGTGGAGCATAAGCGCTCGCATCACGGTACAGGTCTTGTCGTGGCTGCAAGGCGATCCTTCGAATTTAGTGAACAGCGCGTCCAGATGACTGCTTACGAACTCGCTGCTCGCCATCAAAAACTGGAGCTGAGGGGATCCTGGATATTCGGCCTCTACGATGGCATCGATGACCTGCTGAAACCTGTAGGGGGCGGTGAAGAAGAAATCCTCTGGAGAGTCCTCTTTCACCGCCTCGCGAGCCTCCTGAATGAGGGGATCATCTTCGAGGCTTTCGAGAAGCTGGCGCCCCTCCGCAGTCAGACCGTCAAGCACCGCACTCACTACGGTAGCTATGCCATTTGCCCTGTCCGTCACGCTAGGCTCCTTATCAGTTCAGTCCAGCATTTACCCAATTTCAGGGGCATCGTCGACGATGTCGGCTTCATACCTAAGCTTGCGAACCACCGCCTTCCAGCCTCGCTTTTCAAGCTTGGTGAGGTTAGGGCAATCGGCAATTGATAGCAAATAGTCGGTAAGTTCGCCAAGTTCGTAATCGGCACCTCCCCGGAACGGGGCTACTCGAATCACGTTGCCGTAGTTGCGGGCAAAGGTTTCGGGCTTGTCCTCGATCCCTACGATGTGCTCCTTGCGGTACTGAGGGAAGCGGGCGCGTAGGGTGCTGATCTCTTTGAAATGTGGCGTGCCATAGCCGTCCTTGACGAGCATGCCGCAGTCGGCCTGGGATAGAATCCCAACCAGTTGAATCTCTTTTGGCCAGAAGGCCTCGACGATCTCGTTGATGTAGGGAAGGCCGCTGTTGCTCCAGATGAGGAAATCCCAATGAGGTTGCAGGCGCTCCAGCATCTCAGCGAGTCCGGGGCGAACGGCCAGGTGATACTTCGCAGTTTTCGTCTGCGCATGCTCAAACGGCTTTTCGTCAGCATGGATAAGGGTCTGATCCATGTCGAGCACTAAGAGTCGTCGCTGATCCTCAATTGCCATGAATTGTCCTCCCGGTAGTGAGTTGTGAGATTTAGAGTACCCAGCGTAGCTTGCGAGCAAGCCAACGGGACAGTCCGGATTTTCTGCGCCGGAATCCAATTGAGTCCACGTTGTGGTCTTTTAGCCACTGAGTCATAGAGCGTGACTCTCGTTCACCTACATCCTGGAACAGCTCTTCGAAGTCCAGGGTATCGGGTTCACCATGCAGCAGATCATCCAGAACAGCTTCAGCAGCAAGCCAGTTGTACTCAGGCCAATTGCTAATACCCAGTCGCACATAGCTCTCGAAAGCATTGCTACGCTCTCGGTAGATACGCCTAGAGGCACGCCCGACGCCGGCCATGTCGATGTAGTGGATGGCGTCCATGATGTCGGCCAGCTTGACGATCACTTCAAGGTAGGTGCCTTTGACCGCCGTTTTCAGCTCAGCGTATGGAGGGCACAGCTGCATTTCCAGCTTATCCAGGGGAGATTCGCCCTTTGGATAATGCCGCTCGATGCTGCGTTTGAGCGGAGTCGACATGTCGCCTGTCTTGGTCTCGGGCATGTCGTGCCACATGGCAGTCTCAAGTAGCAGTAGTAACTCGCTGGCGCTCATTTGGGGCGAAATGACGGCTGCCAGGTAGCGACTGTATAGCGTGACCAGGTGCGAGTGAGCGGCAAGCGACTGCTTGTAGACCGTGGCGACACTGTGCCAGCGACTTACGTCGGCGCTGTGAGCTACGTTGGAGATCGGAAAGCGGGTGAGGTCGAGCACGGAAAAAATCTCCACAGGTGGGAAGGCGCCACGATACCAAGAACGCCTGGGTGGTGTCAGCCGCGCTCAACGAACCTGCGTAGCTTCCAGATGCCCAGTCTGATCGAGATTTTTGCTACGGGTGATGATCCATCCCTATAATGCAAGCATTACATTTGGATGATTACCATGCGCCCTGACCAGAAAATTTTTGAAGCCTTTAAGGAAATCGAGCAGATTAGTGGCGACGCATTAACAATGTGCTCACCAAAGCGCATGTCGCTTGAGCCAGTTAAGGCAATAAGAAAAGCTGTTTTAGGTGAATTTTATGACAAGCTTGCTGATTTTGCGAAACTTGAATTGTCAGGTCTAGAAGTTCTGTCTGAGATATTCTCTGACAATCGCTTTATTGCGAAGATGGCCGAATCTGGATGGAATCGCGGATCTATTGAGACCTGCTATGCGATTATTCGCCATCAGGTAGCCAATGGGGCGGTTTATTCAGTAAACGAACACCTTGGGCGTTTGCTTGAAGACACTGGCGTAAAAATGAATATCCCAGTTCGTTTCCTCGCAGCGCCAAAGAAGACGTGCTATATAGAATTCGAATCACCAGAGCATCGTAGAACTTCGAGCTTCACGATCTATGATGATGGTCGGCTAAGCATCTGTGAAGGATGTTACGTTCAGGAGCGTTCTTTTGATTTACTACCACGAATGTCTAAGGACATTCGAGAAAACCTCGAGCTCGATCCTCAAAAGCCGGTAAGGTTGCTGTATATTGGCTTCACTGCGTCGCCTATCAGCGATAAAAAGATGCAGGGTGTTCATTTCGACCCAATGGATTACGCAACTCTTTATATTCAGGATGAAGATGAGCCGTTGGGCGACATGCTGGAGCGCAACCTCAATCAAATTCTCCACAGCAAGAAAGAGTCCTTGCTGATGAAGACGCCTCAAGAAATTGATTCTTTTGTAGAAACTTATCGAACGAACTTTGCACGATTGTTTAAGGTTCTGTTCTACCTGAATATTGAGCGTCGACACCAAGTTAGCCTGAACGAAGCCAGCGATCTTGAAAAGCGCTTGAGCTCGATTTCCGAGAAAAAGCGTGGAAAGTTGGTCAAGCAATTGAACCGCACCTATGATCGCATCGTGGTGGGGCCGCAGAGCTACACGCCACGGCATGAGCGGGTAGCATCCGGGTCATTGCCGCCTGGCACCAAAGCTCCGCATTATCGCTCCGGGTATTTTGGTATCCGTTACACAGGCTCAGGTCAAGCTAAGGTACCAAAACTGGTTCGAATACCAGAAGTTATCGTCAACAAAGAATTTTTGACTGACGATATCGGCGTCAAAGATTACGAGATTAGATAACTATGAAACTTGACGAGCTTCTAAATTATTTTCAGGAATTTGGTGCCACTGATCCAGAATTTTTCAGATCTGGGGCAGTGGTGGATTTTTGTCAAGATTACTTGGTTTCGATTATTGGCAAAGGATACAAGATTGATGAATTAATATGGGGCAATAAATTCTGTGAAAATACCCAAAGCGATGTTTATTCAGATGGGATGGAGTTTCTGGTGGCAACGGCCATAGCGTTTCCTGGAAAGCATGTGGCAGACATTATAACTTGGGCTGCTGACTACAATGATGTAGGCATTAGTGACCTCAACACAATTATTACTAATATATACAATAACATCCAGGTAAAGCTTGGCGAGAAACACACTGGAGAGGTGGTGCCAGTTTCAGATATCTACTCTTCAAAGTGTCTTCGACTGGCTTTCGAAAAGTTTTATCCCATTAGTGACTCGGATCAGCTAATGAAAAGCGTTGAGGCCGACAACTACTCACTGGTTAACAAAATAGTTGTGAGTGCTGCATCATTGCCACAGGGGCATGAGCACCTGTACCTCCACCTTGCAAAATACAATGAAACACTAAATGTTAGATTTGCCCTTACTGGGACTAAAGATCTGACAAGGGCAGAAATTCATGGAAAGCTTCTTGGCTTGTTCTCCATATCTGACAAACGTAATAGAAGTCTTGGAAGTACGCACTTTCCACGTTGGGATATTGAATTAATTGAAGTGCCCGCAGTGAGAAAGTACCTGTCCGAAAATCTCGAGTCAGTTTTGCGGGATGTGCTTGACAGTAGAGACCCTAACTCTAGATTCAAGCTGCATGATGGTCATGTTATTTCGTGCAGTGATAGGCAGGTTGAACTCATAAGCACGTTGGTCTCCAAAGGAGCTTGCTCGCCAGACGTTTGCGCAAGACTCTATTACACCTGCATAAAAGGCGAGAACCAGGGTTACGTACTGGATCTACTAGACTGCAGCGATTGGCTTAACACCTTCTGTGTCGACCTCCTTGAGGAGACCACGGAGAAGCCTCTGTATGAACAGGTGATCAAGGATTTCATAGGTATAATCGGCACACCCAGAATGGTAAAAGCCGTTAAGCTCTGGGATGATGAGCGAGCTGACAATTTGCTTAGTGCCCTCTACAGAATAACGGGTGATGACACAATTCCACCGCAGCTGAAGAGCTTGGCAGCGCGAGCAGAGGCCTTCACTCAGGATCTTGGAATTTAAGGATATCCATTGAAAAATCAAAACATCATCGTTCTCGATCTCGAAGCCACCTGCGACGAGCCTCAATTTGAGCGTGAAAAGGCTGAAATCATTGAAATTGGGGCATGCCTGGTGGATGCAGACCTGAAGGTTATCAGTCAGTTTCAAACCTACGTCCGACCGGTCGTTTATCCGACATTGTCGGCCTTCTGCACCAAACTTACGACTATCAAGCAACAAGATGTCGATTCAGCCCCAGGCTTCTCGGAAGCGATTCGAAAATTTGAGGTCTGGATCGCTGAGTGTCAGGAAGAATATGGCGCTATAGAAGCCTGGGGCAGCTGGGGCGCTTATGACAGGAAGCAGTTTGAACGACAGGCACTATTGATGGACGTACCATCGCCGGCGTTCCTGAGCATTCGGCACATCAATTTTAAGGAGCGATACGCCAAAGCGGTAGGAATCAAGAAGAGAGGCGTTGGTCTCGGTAAGGCTCTTAGCTATGAAAATATGGCATTTGGGGGTGTCCAGCACCGTGGTATAGACGACGCCCTGAATATCGCCAGACTGCTTCCGGTTGCCCTGGGAATTCTTGAGAGTATCTGGAGTGATCGACCGACTAATAAAACAACTGGTAGTGCTCTGAGGGGTGTCCGTCCATGAATCCAGTCACGACCGCCCACTGTTCAAGCACAACCTATCTGCGCCGCTGGGCTGAGGCGCCCACCCTGAATGAGATTGTTCAAGAGTCATTCGCTGCGCTCGAGGCGGCTTTGGCTGAAGGGGAGTATGTTGATCCAACTAGCCTGCGCACCCTGTATCGGGATTTCTACCTTCGAGCCCTGAGCGAGCGGGGCATTGGAGGTTTGACATTACAAATGACCAGACTGGATCGTGAGGTTCAAGAGTTCATCCAGGCGTTGGAAGGGCACTTCCTTGAGAATAATGTCTATGCTGACATCTACCCGATCCGCAAGGAAATTAATTGGTTCAAAAACGCCGACTACCATGCTTACTGGATGACCATTCAAAACGACTGCAGTAGGGTAGTTGATTTTATTCAAAGCTGTCACAAAGATCATCGAATTGGCTTTCTTGACAGGGTATGTGTTTTTTCGAGAAGCAGTGGTCATTTCGATGCCTTGTCCGCAATTTTAAAGCTTGATGATGTTGAATTCGTTCGGTTCGGCTCAAGCTACAGCAGGGATTTGGATTTTGACTATCAAGTTGAGAAAAATTGGCTGACCAACCTCATTGAAATTGGCATTGACGAGGCTGGATTCAATGACAAGACAAAGATAATCTGGGCGCATTGTGTCTGTGATGCTGTAGAAAGAGCATCCGCTGATGACAGACACCTAGAGCAGACCGGCTCCAGAATGATGTTTGAAATACTGGAAAGCTTTTCCGAAGATAAAAGGCAAGCTGCTTGTGCCAGTTTCATTAGTGGACTGTCTACTCAAGAAGGTAGTCACTATGTAGTTCAGAATTTCTTCCAGTGGTGTAGTTTCGATCACTACTTCGGGATGTCGCCAAGTGAGGCTGTGTCGGCAGTTTACGATGGTTCACTGGAGTTAGACTGGAAGAGGAGATACATTCTAGAACTTATCGACAATGTGTTGGCAGACGGGGGGAGTTACGTTTCTAGCAAAAAATACAAATCTGCCTATCAGGCAATTTCACTTGCGTTGGATTACAAGGATGGCGGCTCACTCATTAATAGTTGTTTTTTAGCATACGCATCAAAAACACTAGAGCTTGCATTTGAGAATTATGAGATAACTTCAGACTTATATGAGTCTGAGCTCACTGACGATACTTACCCAGCTGAGTCCAGGGTTGTTAGTGACGTGGCTTCAGCATACAAAATATGTCTCAAACATGTTTTTACTGATGGTAAATCCCACATGACGCCTTCTGATTACGAGCGTAAGGTAAGAAGTTTCAATGAGGACGGCTACAAGGCTGTTTTATCAAAATCATTCTTTGCGCTTGGCTCAGTCATTGGCTGTAACGAAGACATTATGAATCACTTCAATCTGCTAGTTGAAAAATACGGCGCCAAGCCAGAATTCCTTTATGAGGCTTCCGGTATTGAGAAGTCTTTAATGTGTAAGGACATTAACTTTGCTGCAGCAATTTTCTCGTCGGAATTGGGTCTATGAGTAAATTGATTTACAAAGATATCGGGGAGTCGATACGAGCAATCGAAGATGCTCTTTACAAAATTTCAGTGAGTCGTGTTAGAGCAAACGACTTGTTGGATATCGTTCAATCAAGTATCCATGAACTTGCTGAGTTGCTTAAGCACCTGGACAGCTCGCTTCAATCTAATATTCTGCGCGAGCGAAGCCAACATGTCGTTAGACGAGTCTTCGATCAGACTTCGTACTTTGTATCCAAGTCTGACCTGCTGCAATCCTGTCAGGCGATCAATCCTAATCCAGCTCTGCTGAGTGGGCAGATTGCTAGCGGCTTGAGCTACATGGTTAACAATCCTGAGGAACCAAGCCACATCAATGCTGGACTGAGATTCGTCAGAGCCGGTGGAATAGTCGAATCGGAAGTTGGTCTCGGTAATTTGATACGAGGACTTTCAGGAAATCCTGAAGGTTCTATCAGATACTGCGCCAAGAGGCTTAAGGTATTAAATCAAGCATCATTAGCCACTGAGTATGTCAGTCGCCTGTTTCAAAATCACATTGATCATCAATACCTCATGGATCCACGCCATCTCGGCGTTTTACTCCATGATCTTCTTGTTATTCTTCCAGTTATTGGTGGGCGCGAAGGATCTTTGAAGGCATTGAGTCTTATTGATCAATACGCTGAATTTATATTCGAAAAAGTAAGTTTGCGTTGCGATGAATGGTCGCCGGGCGCGAGCAGGATTGAAAATATTTCACTTACACTGACGCTATCAGTCTTTAAGGCCAACTTTAGCTCCAATCTAATTTCCGCAATAAAGGAAAGTGACAGGGGTAAATACGACACATTTATCACCAGTCCTGTTATGTTGCATTATTTGTACGTTCTAGTTTTGAGAAGTGATGCAGGTTTCGACTTGTCATGCATTGAAACCGATAACCCGTTGGTGCAAGATATTTTACTTGATTGTGTGGCTTCCCGGTTGTCAAATCAGGATGTTGTGGACAAGAAACAAGCGACGTCCTACATCGCGGCTCTTGGCAAAAACGGGGTTAGTACAAATACTTTAATTGATCGCCTTAATGGAGGGGATGGCTTATTTTGGTTGCTGAGGAAATCTATCAGCAATGTTCCTGAAGATCGCGCTTGGTCGGCGGATGATGTTTTCGATATTTTTGAACATAGTCCTTTAGGTGCTAATTGCATTTCTCTGTCCATTCACCTCAAGCAGAAAGATATAACCAGTACTTTAAAGACCGATGATAGCGCCAGATCATTCGTCTCCTCTTTGATGTTGTTTAAACACGGCGTAGATATTTGCGAAGATTTGCACATTTGCAGAACACACATGAGTCTTCTTGAGATTTTCGCGTTTTTGAAGGCGTCTAAGAATGATGACAATATTAAGGATATTTTTGAGCGTCAATTCGCTTCTACTTTCGCAGATCCAAGGACGCAGGAGGCGATATCCAAAGCCGATCCTGAAACCCTGAAGGACTTAAAGGGTAGGTTTGGCTCGCTGTTTACGGAAGAATATATGAGCAAGGTTCAATGGAAATCACCCTATGTGCTGAAAGACCGATTCACTGACGACCTGGGCCTTTAAATCTCCAAGGGCCTTGAGCCGCTCCATATGGGCGGCGTAGAGTAGGGAGGGTAAGAGGAGGCGGCATGTCGAGAACCTACCGTAGTAAGCGTGAGCGATTCCAAGACACATATTTCTGCACCATCGAAAGATTTCAGGCTGATGCGGCCTTGTACTTCAGCAATGAGCCAAAGGGGTACACGAGCAGCACCCTGAGCCGCACACTGCGCCATGCGAAGGATTACGATACCTACCTGCGTATTTCCACTGCACGGCTTCACTCTGAGTCAGGCCGTCACCTGAGCCGTTTTAGGAGGCAGCGAGCACCATCCTGGCTGGTTAACCTCATGTGTGAGAGAAAATTCCGGCGCCGGCACAAATCTGAGGTCAAGCATGCGCAGGCTCTCGACGACTTGGACTGGCTGGTGCTATCACCCTTCGTCAAGGACGCCTGCTGGCTGAATTGGTAGAGCGGAAAGTGCAGGCAAAAGGCCATTTTTAGCCTTTTCTCTATTCAACATTTACGGTATATTGACAGCAATCCAATTCACCCCCTGATGGGGGTTTTTTCGTCAAGGTACCCCATGGACACGCTTGTCAACGCACCATCTGAGCAAACTGTAGAAAGCCCGGCCCTGTCAGCCTCTCTGGTAGTGCCGGCGCCACAGAGTTTTAAGATTCTCCGGGCGTTTCTGATCGACTCCCTGGCCAAAGGCAGGGTAACAGAGCTGCTGACGGACGGCGGTGCGGTAATCACTGGGCGCAATGGGCGTGGCAAAACCTCCATGCTCCAATTCTTGCCTATGTTCTATGGGGTCAACCCGAACAAGCTGGTATCTCCGGGCAAGGACTCTTTCATCCAGTACTACTTGCCGAACTCGACCAGCTATATTGTGTTCGAGTATCAGCGTGATGATGGTTCGCTTCGCCTCGTCGTGGCCTACAGTAATTCGACTGGCGACAAGGTTTACTACCGATTCGTTCGAAGCGGCTACGACAAGCAATTCTTCGTCCTTGATAACAACGAACTGGTGAAGAACAAGGACTTCCGTGCCAGGTTGAGCGAACTCCGCGTCGATTGCTGTCAGCATCAGATTGAAAACTATGCTGACTACAAGAGCGTTATCCAGTACGGCAAGATCACAAGTTCGGATCGTAAGCAGCAGGAGTATCTGAAACGCCTGCAGGCCGACTATGCCTATTCGCGTTACGGCACTCAGCTGAACCATGTCGACAAAATCGCCCTGGGGATGTTCTCGCGCAAGACCAATTTCGAAGATCTGCAGGCCATGGTGGTGGACTGTGTCTCCGAAGACGCCGGTACGGAAAGCGTGCACAGCATCCGCAGTGATCGCAAGAAAATCGAGGAATGGCCTCGGCATTACCGTGCATACAGCGATGTGATGCGCATGGAGCCGGTGATGCACAAAGCTGACGAAGAGGAGGCTGAGCACTCCCAGGTTCGCAATACCCTGTCCGGGATCAAGGCGAAGCTCACACTGCTCGCCGGACATCTGCTCTCGGAGGAGGGCAAGGAGCGTCAAGCCGCTTTGGATGCTCGTGCGGCTCGCGACGCCGGCGTCTCCGAGCATGGTGACAAGGTTGCCAGCCTGGAAAAATCCCGTATTCAGGTCGAGATGAAGGCCGCCGAGCTGCACGGCAAGGTCAAGACCTTGCTCGAGCTGTTTGAGCAGTACAAGGCCAATGACATCGATTCCAAGGTTGAAAAAACCAAGGTCATTAATCAGGTGCTGCAGGACATCAAGGCTTTGGAAGACCGCCTGGCCGTCTTGGAAGGGTCGTTTGCGAACATCGGGGCCAAGTACGAGCAGATCAAGGTCAACTTGGCCAACGAGCTGGAGGGTGACCGCGCACGTTACCGCGAAGAGCTGGATGAGGTTGCCCGTCTGTGTGAGGAAATGATCACCAAGGCTGAAACTCGTTTCAACGAGACTGAGGCTGAGCTATCTGCCGCTGCAGAGGCTCCGCTGAAGGCGCTGAATGAGGCGCTTCAAGATGCCGGCATCAACCTTGGAGTAGCGCAACAGAACGCTAAAAACCCACAGCCTGATCGTCAAATCTTCGATTTGGTTCAAGCCAAAGACGAGCAGGTCACCCGCCTGCGCTCGATTCGAGACCAGGCGGACAAAAAGAACCGTGATGCTAGCCAGAACGTAGACCGTTGCCGCCGTGATGAAGAGGCTGCCGACGCTGCAGTCATGAAGCACATCAAGCGTATCGGCGAACAGGAGTCGCTGATCGAGAGCATTCGACTGGCTCACACGCCAGCAGAAGGCACGCTGTTGCATGTGCTGCGCAATGAGCATCCAGAATGGAAGCATGACATTGCGAAGGTGATTCGTGAAGACGTGCTGCTGCGTACCGACCTGGCCCCTCAGTTTGTGGACAACGCAGAGTCCATTTATGGGCTTACCCTGGATCTCGCAGTGTTGGAGCCAGCCCCGCAGGCCGACGAAAGCATTGTCCAGGCTCAAATTGACGAAGCCCAAGAGGCGCTGAATGCACTGCAGATTGGACGCCAGGCAGCTGAAGCTGCAAAGGCGACTGCTTGCGCTGCGCTGAAGGTTGCTCTGCAGGCGGAGAAAGACACCGGCAGGGAGCGCCTGGACGCAGTGTCCAATGTCCAGATCAACGAAACCGAACTGGCGGCCCTCAAGCTTGAGTTGCGCAAGAGCACTAACGAAGCTCAGGCCATTGCCGACGAGGCGCTGAAACAGGCCAAAGAAGCTCACGCTGCCAGCAAGGAAGCCGTTTCCGAATTTGAAGGTAAGCAGCGCGAAGCTCAGGCAATGCGCCGCAATGCGTATGCGCAGAAGCGTGCTCAGGCGATCAGTGATCGTGACAATGGCGTTCAGCGCATCAAGACCAACCTCAAAAACCGTGAGATGACCTTTGAGTCGGCTGTTCGGGATTGCAACGCCGAGCGCGATGAGGTGTTGCGCAAGGAAGGAGCGGACGTCGATCAGATCAATGCCCTGAAAAACCAGCTGGCCGAACTGACCAAAGAGCGCGACCTGATTCGTTCGTATTGGTCAGAGGTTCAGCAGTACAAGCTATGGGTGGCTAACGAGTACCCTCAACGTGAGTCTCTGCAGGCCCAGGCTGAAGAGTTCTCGCAGAAAGAGATCGAGATCGCTGATGAAATCAAGGCGATTGAGCAAGCCTGGAAGGTGCGTAGCGACGCGTTGAACGCCACTGCGGCGGCAGCTGACGCTCGCGTTGAAGTATTGACCAAAGAGGCTGGACAAGTAGCTCTGGGTACTGAGCGCCTAGAGCATGTCTCGTCGAGTGAAGAGTTTGTCGCCTATGACCCTACCTGGACGACCGATGCCCTGATCGTGCTGCTGGGCAATCAGCTGGATGCCGAGAAGCTGCTGATCAAAAAGATCGCAGGCTATGTGCAGCAGATCAAAAAGAGCTTTACCCAGCAAGTCAACACGCCGCCATTCGACTACATGCAGGAAGCCGGCAAGCGCCTGGACAGCGACTCTCCTCTGGCCTGGCTCAAGGTCTTCAGGGAGTGGTTCGCAACTCGCCACGCCGACATGCGCCAGATCCTGATGACAGAGGTGCGCACCATCACGGCGGAAATCGAGCTGTTCCACCGCAAGCTCAGCACCTTCACCAACCGCATCAACAGCTTCAACCGTGAATTGCAGAAGTACCTGGACGGCAGCACGTGCTTCGACAGTATCTCGGGCCTCACGGTATCGATCATCTCGACGGTTGACGAGTTGAAGTACTGGCCAGCGATCAAGCGCGTGGTTGAGGCGCGTCGTGAGTGGTCAGAAATGAGCAGCGAGCTGCCTGACATGGAGTTCGTGCAAATGTTGGAGGGTCTCCTGGATCACTGGGAGATGAAGTCCGGCATCAACGCCGACTTCAAGCACATGGTGAACATCCGTGGCGAGGTCATCGAGAACGGAAACACCCGCTCGTTCAAGAACTCTGCGGATCTGGATAACGTGTCCTCGAACGGTCTTTCGTACCTGGTGCTGGTCATCATCTTCATCGCGTTCCTGAACCGTATCCGCCGCAATGTACCGATCAACCTGGTGTGGAGCCTCGATGAGCTTAAGGCCATCGACTCGGGCAACATCGTTGGCCTGTGCAAGCTGTTGAGCCAGAACAACATTACGCTGGTCAGTGCTTTCCCGGATCCTGACGCCGAAACCCTGATGCTCTTCAAAAACGCCTACACCATCGAATCCGACCGTCGACTGACCACTGCTGTGGTTACCGGTCAAGAACTGAACCTGCACGAGGTCGCCGCCCATGTTTAACCGTATCGTGAAGCAACTGCTTGCAGGCGACTTCATCTGTGGTGTCACGTTCCGTGATGGCTTTACTTACCTGGCTGACGAAGAGAATTTCCGCAAGGTGGATGACTACCTGCGCAAGATCGACTTGCGCCTGTCCAAAACGGCGTCCGAGATGGCGTATTTCATGACGCACGCTGAACTTGATGATCAGGGCAAGAAATCGGCCAAAGCTCTGTTTGCGGATATCAAGCACAACATTCGCCCCTTAGTGTCGTTCCTCGACCTAGTCATGCGCACTGAGCGGGATGACAACGCGATTTCCCCAGGCGAGACGATTGAAGCGAACAAGATGATGAACCTGATTGCGCAGAACCCAAGCCTGACTGAGGCGCTGCGCAACGTCGCCAACCAGACACGCTCGGTTGCTACCGATGGCTCTGACCGGCAGCGTCTGGATCGCATTCTGAAAAAATTCAAAAGCGATGGTTACCTCGACGAGGTCAACAAGGACGAAGAAATCTACAAGTTTACGGGCAAGGTCGAGTTTGCGCAGGAGATCATCATTTTCCTGATGCAGAACGACCACATCAGCCAGGAAGATGAGGCATACGATGCCCGTAAGGTCTCGGCATGAGTGCGCACGAACTGATCGAGGTGCGGCGCAACTCTGGCATGGCGCAGAGTCACGACGACATCGTGAGCTTCATCGAGATGCTCCACAAGGATCGTCACCTTATCGCTGATGCCTACTGCAACGGCACCATTGAGCTAACGGAGACCAATCAGAAATCGGTGCGCCGGCTGCAGCAATTCCGCGTGATGCGCCCCGACGGGGTACGGGATGAATCGTTCCGCCTGGGCTCAACGTTGAGCAAGCATCTGGACGAGGTGTTCCAGCGTTACCGTAACTTCACGGTATCTGCGAACTTTGCCGACCAAACAGCCAGGCTCAGCCAGCTGGTGGAGGAGTACAGCAAAGCGCGTGACGAAGGGCGCAGTGACGATCAAGAGATCTACCTGTCCGACTTCGATGCGGCTGTTTTTGAAATGTCGGAAGAGGTCTCGAGCCTGCTGACGCGGGTGCGCACGTTGGTGGACAACAACTTCGCCAACGTGAAAACGCATGCTGAAAAGCTGCGTCAGAATGAGTTCTATCTGGCGCAGATGAACAAGATCGATGCGGCCCTGACGGCCCTACAGAGCCGTCATTTCCTCGATCTGCTGGAATCATCGTTGACGCTGGAACCGCTGAACACGGTCTACTACCGTCACATCGTGGACAACCTATCGGAATGGCGAGCCATCTTGCTGGACATTACGAGTGTGCTGAAAGCGTTCTTGGATAAAACCCGTGAGATTGAGCCGAAGGCGCGTCGAATTAGGGCGATGGCGCTGTTCCTGCAAAAGAACCCAGGCTACCAGCCCCGTGATGTGGAGGATTACCCCTACATTCCAGGGTGGGCCTATCTTCACGAAGGCATTGCAATCTCGCCGGCGCCGGATCTGGGCCGTGACGAAGTAAGCGAAGGCCTGATTGAAGTCGCTCGTTCGATTCCATCGGCTACGCTTACGCCTCGCCAAACCCGAGGCGCAGGCAGCCTGCTGGAGGATGACCAACCGAAAACGGTTGAGATCGAAATCACCCCAATTCAGGCCGCCATCATCAATTTCCTGCGCACCGCCAACGGCTCAAAGGCGCCGGTTTCAGCGCGTGAGTTCCTGGCCCTGGATCAGAAACTGAGCCATATCGATCCGAAGATCAGTTTGCTGTGCCTGATGAGCATTTTGGACAACCATGCCAATGCTGGCGCCCCGTTGATTGACGGACTGACCATTGAGCGGAAGGTTGTGCAGGGTGATGACCCACGAAGCGGTAACCTGAAGGTTGAGGACATCTGGGCATGGAAAAAGGGGTAGCAGTGATTCTCCAGGCTATTTGCCTGCAGGATCTGGATGAGTACCGGGCTAGCGTACGGCTTGAGTCGTTCTGCAGAGAGTTTGGTGTTGGTCGTCGAGACGGTCGCGTCTTCCGTTTTGATGCGACTACGCGAGAGAAGATCAAGGGCATTCTTGCCGCCCATAACTACGACTGGCGTCAGGACATCAGTACCTTTAACCAGATGAGCCGAGCAGAGGTTTCGCAACTCAGTGGTAACGAGAAAGATACCTCCCGACCCGTACGTGTGGGGAGGGTGGCCATCAAGAGCCTGCCTGGCCGGCCATTGCTTTTTTCGAGTGGGGAGATGCACTTACCACCTGGGGCGAATCTCGACGTCAGCATGGAGTGGATCGCGGCGAACTCATTGCATGAGTCGGTTCTGGTTATCGAGAACTGGGAATGCTTTGAGCGCTCGCACGAGGTCGGGTTGTTGCAGGAGGTTGAGGGCAACCCGCTGGTCGTTTACAGAGGTGATAAAGACGTCTACAGCACTGCTCACAGCTATGCTTTGCTGAAGGTGCTGAAAAGACCGGTAATTGCCTTCGTCGACTTCGATCCAGCCGGCATCCTAATTGCAAAGACACTGCCTTATTTTGAGGTAATGCTAGTGCCTTCAGACGAGGTGTTGAATGACCTACTGAAAAAGGGATGTGCGCAGCGATTCTCTGTCCAGTATTCATCGCACACGGTGGGAACTTTAGAATCGCTTGAGAGTTCTCAGCTACGACATGTCTGGGAATTGATCAAGGCCCGAGCGAGAGCGGCGCCACAGGAAAAAATGATCTCAAAGTGCTAGTAATAGGCCTGCAAATTCGTTTATCGTTCAGGCTGCCGTTTCCCCTTGGAAGGATTGTCTGCAGGATGTCGGTTGAATTGTTCATGGATGTCGATGCTTCAGGCTCGGAAAAAGATGCTGATGCATTTCCGATCAGGATCGCGGTAGCCGGGCCCAACGACGCGGCCTGGATGTGGTGCATTTGTCCTTTGGAGGATTGGAATCACTGGGATCAGGCGGCTGAAGATGGGCATGGCCTCAGTAGAGATTTTTTGATCGCGGAAGGGCAGGATCCCTACATTTTGAGCAGGGTTCTGAACAGGTTGTTCAAGGGTAAGGTCGTTTTGGTCACCAGCGAATCTAAAAAATCCCTGGTCGAACAGCTTTTCAATGTCATTCAAGTAAAAATGGCGTTTGATCTCGTTACCCTTGAGCAGACCTACGACAGTGAGACTGTTCAGAACATTCACGATGAGTTATTGGAGGCCACCTTTACGCGGGTGGCAGAAGAAGACGTCAAAATCCTATACAAGATCATTCAGTCCTGGGCATCTTAGCCCATCAATTGACTGTATTGCGGTTTTGTATATACTTTTGATATCAAAAGGAGGGCGTCATGTTGGATAAAAAAGTAGAGGTGCTTCGGCATTTTGTTGCATTTGCTGAAGGGGCTCTAAAGGCGCCCGAGGCAAGTGAGCGCCAGGGGCCAAGCAACGAATTCTTGAAGGCGTTGAAAGCCTTCAATGATGATCCGTCTCAGGCGGATTCTCAGCCGTTCTACTTCATCAACCGGGTGTCGGAGAATCAGGGCCTGGTTAATGAAGAAATGCTCAACCAGATTTTGCTCGAGGCGCATGCCCTGGGTGAAAGCAAAGGATTGCGCAAGGATCGGCACCGCGATGATGGTTTCATCCTGTACTTCAGCCATGACGTGAAGGGGTTCGCGAGCGAAGCCTGTGGCAAATACGGTCTCGGCTTTGCCAACGTTGGGTCTGAAGGTATCTCCCTCAAGGACTTCAGTTTCCATGGCCTTCACTCAGCCTCCATCGCCGAAATCCAAGTATCCTTGGAAGAGGCGAAAGTCCTTCTCCAATCGCTTCAACATTGAGGTCATTGATGTCCATTATAACGTTGAACACCGACGGGGCGTGTAAAGGGAACCCAGGCCCAGGAGGGTGGGGCGTCCTTGCTGAAATCCCTGGCCAGGCTCCGCAAGAGCTGTTTGGTGGCGAGAAAATGACCACCAACAACCGGATGGAGCTGATGGCGGCGATCCAGGGTCTGAAGCTGCTCAAAGCGCCGACGACGCTCACCCTTACCACGGACTCCCAGTACGTGATCAAGGGCTTTAACGAATGGCTTCCTGGCTGGAAAAAGAAAGGCTGGAGAACCGCCAGCAAGGAACCGGTCAAGAACGTAGATTTGTGGCAGGAACTCGAAGCCGCAGCCAGGGGCCACCAGATCGAATGGGTCTGGGTTCGCGGCCACGCTGGACATCCTGGAAACGAGCGGGCTGACCAGCTGGCCAACAAGGGTTGTGCGCAATACATGTGATTAAAAGTAGAAGGCTCTTCGGAGCTTTTTGCGTTTTGGTAGCTCGCCGCTTTATGGATGCTCATGGGTGTGGATCCGGGTGTACTGTGTACGCAGGTTATTGGTGGAAGCTGAGACTTAGGTAAATTACGCGACTCGCGGGTTGGGGGTTCGATCCCCTTGGCGTCCACCTTCCGCTGTAGGTTGGCATCTTCTGTATGCCTTTATTCAATTAAATTGACGGAAACAAGCATGACTTCGAATGACAGGTTGCTGTCCTCGATCCTCGTGCTGGCGCTGTTGGCTGCCAGCTTGTGGATCTTGGTGCCTTTTCTCTCAGCAATTTTCTGGGCCAGTGTCCTGGCGTTCTCGACCTGGCCGATCATGAGCCGGCTGACTGTGCTGCTGAATGGCAAGACAACGGTAGCAGCCTCGCTACTGACCGGCTTCTGGATGCTGTTGTTTGCGGTACCGGTGCTCTTCTTCGTGATCAACTTGGGTGAGCATCTGCACATGCTCTCGGGTGTGATCAAGAACGTATGGGTCGACGGTCTACCACCGGCGCCTGAATGGCTGAAAGGCATCCCGCTGGTTGGAGACAAGTTGGTGGAGCTCTGGGCCAAGGTTGATCATGAAGGTGCTGCACTGTTCTCCTCCCTGCGTCCCTACCTGGTGCAAGTGGGTAACTGGCTGCTGGCGCGTACTGCGCAGATTGGTGGTGGACTGGTAGAGCTGTCGCTGAGCTTGGTCTTCGTGTTTTTCTTCTACAGGAGCGGGGGGCAGATCGCCGCCTTCGCGAAGAGCCTTCTTGAGCGCCTCATCGGCAGCCGGGCAGATCACTATCTGAACCTGGTGGGTGGCAGTATTCAGTCGGTGGTCAACGGCGTCATCGGTACCGCCGCAGCCCAGGCGGTGCTGGCGCTGATCGGGTTCCTGATCGCCGGGGTGCCAGGCGCAATCTTGCTCGGGTTCGCGACCTTCTTCCTGAGCCTCATCCCGATGGGCCCGCCCATTGCCTGGATACCAGCGGTCGGATGGCTGGCCTATCAAGGGCACTACGGTATGGCAATCTTCCTGGCCCTGTGGGGTGCCATCATCGTCAGTGGCGTGGATAACGTGCTGAAGCCGTTGCTCATCAGCCGGGGCAGCACCCTGCCGCTGGTAGTAGTGTTGATTGGCCTGTTTGGTGGCCTCGTCTGCTGGGGCTTCATGGGAATCTTCCTCGGCCCGACCCTGCTGGCAGTGGCGTACTCGCTGCTGAACGACTGGATGAAGACTGGTGTAAAGCCAAATCCGGTCGTCTGATCGAAAGGCATCTAAAGCAGCCCACTTCGGTTGGCTGTTTATTTTCGAAGTTTGGAAGGGTATTTCACCTAAATCGGTGGCAACGGCTCACTGCCTCAAACAAGCTAGGCGAGGCTTAAACTAACCACAGCGCATGGTAATTCCAAACCAACCATAAAATATCTGTCACATAAGGGAGATTGAGTGGTTTCGGCAATTATGATAATTTGTTTTTCAGTCCAAGCCTTCGGTCGCCATCACACGAAGGCTGTGTAAAGATCTGCACCAGCCTGAAGGCGACTGGTGCACGGCGACAAACCCAATCTAGATATTTCAACACAGAGAAGGGGCGTCCTCATGGATCAGCAGAAAGCAGAAATTCGCGGTAACCGTGGCGAGCGCAGGAAGCACAGCTTCCGGATTAAGGCGCATGTTAAGCGTCTTTGCTTCGCCGAAAAGGCCCAAACTCCTCGAGAAATCGGAAAGCTCACAAACACCCGTACTGTTTGTAGCTGCGTCGGGTGCTCGCCAGATCACAAAGAATCAGTCAAATATGCTGAGGCCACTGAAGTTTTAGAATGCAACATGGCTGAACTTTCGGATCAGCAACAACACCCTGATAACCATCCTCAGTAATTTGTAAAGCCAATGCCTCATGTGCAATTCTACTTGCATGCACATGAGGACTTGCCATGCCCGCCAATAATCTATTCTACCAAGCTGCGTTGGCGCAGTTTGTTAAGAACAATCATGCTCAAATAGCCAAGCTCTATGGTGGAGAGGCTGATGGCTTTAGTCAGTCTGACTTGGAGCTGGTTCTCGATTATACAGCTGGGAAAATGCTAAAGGTCTGCTTCGAGTACAACGGCAGATTTGACGATTACACCTTAAAAGAACTCGCGTTGATGCCGGCAACTGCCAGGAACCTCGATGTCGCGGCGAAGCTTATGGCACGCCATGAGGTTGGGCTGATGATGAACACCCCGCTCTACAAGGCGCGGGAGGTGCGTCCATCGTACGGTAACCTACTGGGGCCTCGTGTCGATGAATGGCGGACGAATCGGATGCGGGAAACGTTCAAAAAAATCATCGACACCGGTACCGAGGTTGAGAGGCGCACACACATTCTAAAAATCTCGATGCAAAACTATAGGCTTAACCCGTCACGAGACAACAAACTCAAAGTGAATGTAGCTGTAAAGTCTCTTAACAAGAGCCTGCAGGCCAGTCATTACCAGGCTAAAGCTGGCGCTGGGTGGGCATTGAGGGCTGGATTCTCTGCCCACTCAGTAGCCAAGGCGCTTGATGTAATTTACCTGGATAAATTAGCCAAAATGGCTAATAGTTTTGGTAAAGTAGACGAATGGCTGGCGCACAACGGTCTGAAGAACGGCATCAGCGAAGGAATTAATCGCAGACGTAACATTGTTCTTAGAGACCTCCAGCTTGCCCATGCTAACCCTGAATACGAAGGCCTTCAAAAGTTCCAAGAGCGTCTGAGGGCCAGGACAGTGATACAAACAGAAGGATTCTTCTATGCTTAGTGAAAAACCCGTCAACAGCGAGCAAAAGACGGTGGCTGCAGCATTCAAAGAAGTCGGGGAAAATTTACATGGCTTCGATGCTGCGAGTGCTTTGATGGACGACTTCATGAGTAGTCCAGAAATGCAGATTGACAAAGAGCCTTCCATCGAAACAAAACCTGTTTAAACAGGTTTTTGGTCTGTGATACGCTAAATAAAATAATAACAGGGGCGTTAGCATGAGCGAAAAGACTGAAGTTCGTGATATCGAAGGATTGAGCGGAAAACCGGTTACGGAAATCGTGGCAGAAATTGCTGCTAGTACGCCTGCGCCGGCAGTAGCTGAGCCAGAGGCCGGTCGAACCTCCCAGGAGATCGCAGACGCGGCCTACGAGAAGTTCAACACGCTGCTTCTTGAGGATATAGCAAAGATCCAAGAAGCTGCTGATGCGCGTCGTGCTCAAGCACGCGAGGATGCTTTGGAGCCAGTAAAACCTGCTGATCCGGTTGTGGAAGCTACTCAGCCAACTCAGCCGAAAGAACCCAAGAAAGAAGTCCAGGCACCGCTAGACGAGCTTGGTGTGCCACTGGAAATGGAAGAAGCGAGCAACATCAAAATCGCTCAGATCGTCTGGCACATGGCCCTTCAGAAAGGTCGTGAGCAGGAAGGTCTGAAAGCCGTTGCTGATAAGCTCGGAAAGAACGCCAAGGACGTACTTCCCCTGACGATGGGGAACATCGCTCTTAGCGCTGATATGTCGAAAACGGTGCTGGAGACTTATCCTGACCTGACTGGATTGGTATGGGATGCTGCACGCAGCAGCCCTGGCAATTCGTTGATGGAAAAGGCCGGCTACACCAAAGAAGAGATCAAGAAGATCCCGCATGACGTGCTGGATCACTGGGCCATTTCTGACGTCCATGACATGGTGTTCCAGCCTGAAGGGCCATCCCTTATTGAGCGCCTTAAGGAACACAAGGCGACCATCAAGGAAGCCCTGGGCAATGACCACGTCCAGCGTTCAATGAAATGGGCCGGCTTGATCATTGGGTGCGCCACCGGTGGGATCGTGGCGAAGGTTGGCGTGAAGGGTGTTACCTTCCTAGCAGACAAGCTGGCCCAAAACCCGAAAGTGCAGGAGCTGGCCAAAACCCTCGAAGACAAATCGATCAAGTTCGTCAGCAATACGTTCAAGATCGATGAAGCGAAGGTGCGGGAGAGGGTTGAGCACGCCAAGGGTATCGCAGAGGAGGTCAGCAATAGCAAATGGGCTACCGCTGCAAAAGCCGCCGCGCTTGTTGGCCTAGGCGTTGCCATGGCTAACCTGGACTTCGTCCATGACGCAGCAACGATGGTGGCTGAGCAATCAGTAAACCTCTTCCATGGTGCTACTGAACTGGCGTCGGCAGGAGTTGAGTACGCGGGCTCTGCAGTAGAAGCCACGAAAGATTTTGTGGTCGAAGGGACTGTCGCGACCAAGGACTTCGTGGTTGATTCGGCTCACACTGCTGGTAGCGTGACTGCAGATGGTCTGCGGGCATTTGCCAATGTGGTTGATCCGTCCGTCACGGAACAAGTTGCGAGTGGGGGAGTTCTGGCCAACGGTGATGTGAGCACTGGCGCGGTAGACCTCACCACTGGCGCCACTGTTCCAGACGCCGAGGCAGCTGTCCCTGTAGCAGCTGCGCCTGCACCAGCTGCGCCAGCAGTGCACCACGTGTCCAACACCGAGATTAATAATCTGGTGCACCAGATCTACGCAGATAACAAAGGCGTGATCGGCAACAATCCAGACCTGATCTTCGAGCATCAGAAGCTGACCATCGGATCGACTGTGGTTGATGTCAAGCCGGGCGACAGTTTATGGAAGATTGCTGAGCAGCACTTGGAAGCGGGCAATAACCTGGAGGCCGGACACAGTGTTAACGCGGCAGCTGATGTTAAGCCTGCAGTCGTGGTGCCGGCTCACCCAGCGACTCCAGCCGTAATTACGCCACCTAACGTGGATATGTTGAAAACTGAGGCCCTGCCTAACGGAACGCCAGCTCAGGTCGAAGCGTACATGAACCTGGTGACGCAGCGTGACAAGGGTGTTGATTCAGGCATGGAAATTAGCTGATCGACAGACGCAAGAAAAAGCCTGGCATAGCCAGGCTTTTTTGTGACCCCCCATCGAAAGTCCTTGGCCTATGGCCAAGGCTTTAATTGGGTGAGGGCGAGAAGAGAGTAGCCTCTCTGCCAGAGAGGGAGGCGTTGCAGCTATAACTCAACCATCCAGTTCCGGCTGAGTGAGTTTTTAAGATGCAAGCATTTATTGCCATTGTATTGCCGTAACCAATCAAGAGCTAGCCAATCCAAGATTGGAAATTGCTGATGCCAAAATGACATCAATATTTGATTGAAGTATTGACAGCTTGTCAACAAAGCGTATACTTTAATCAACGGACGGAGATATTGATATGAAATTGCCAACCTTGAAATCGATCATGAAGCACTCGCTTATGGCTGGAAGCCTGGTTGGCGTTGTTATTTCTGCTTCCGCCGCAAACATCTACAAGGCCGGCACAGAAGCCGATACTCTGTTCAGGAACGTTCAGGATGTTCTCCCAAAAGATGCCGTAATTGTTTATGTGCTAAAAGACGACCGTGGGCGTTTCTTGAAGCAAATCGACGGTTCTGCTTTTCTGAAGGCCGGCCTCTCCACGACTACGATGGACTACTTGTTGGATAGGGTTTCGCCAAAGCTAACTGCAGAGTCTGGAGTAAGGGCGTATACCGTCAGCGGCAAGAACATTCCAGGTAACGGTGACCGGCAGAAAGTGACAGCTATTGTGGTTACCAGCGACCGTTGGGCCAAGGATCAAGGAACCATGTTCCATGAGGCTCTTCACGCCAAGAACGCCTATGTAAATGGAACGCCTGCTTACCAGACTGCTTTGATGCCAGCCTGGAAGAAAGCTAAGAACCTGACTCCAAGCCAATTCATGGGCCTGTTTGATGAAGCGGTCGTGGCCGGTCAGCAAGTTGCCTACACCTACAACGAAAATCGCTCTGCCGGAATCGAAATGATCGAGAAATACGCCAGTAATGGCTATAACGGTCGGGTTTCCATCGGTTACAGGACTGCAAGGAATATGCTGAAAAAATGCGGCAAGAAGGATGCTTGCCCAACAGACACCGTGGCGATGATCAAAACGATTGTTGGTGACCAGGAACTGCTGAATGATCTACTACTGGACATCGATGAAATCATGGTTGCTAGCAAGAAGATGGGCGTAATCGTAGCCGATCAGTAAACGTCATTCCTGAAGCCCCGTAAGGGGCTTTTTTGCGTTTGAACAGCCATCACGATGATGGTGGCTTAGCTGAGGGCTGAACAATCCGCTTCCAGCGGAAGGGCTTGCTTCGTTTTTCGGCAGAGGAAGTGGAGCAGGGTTGTCACGATACTTCTGCAACCTGCCTTTCCTCACTTGGAGCGCAACGCAGCGTCAGGCCTGGCGCTTGTGCCAGGCCAAAACGATCCGAACCCTGTGGGTTGGCTACTGCTTTTCATCCTAGGGATAAGCCGCTTCGCGGATAGATAAGCCACAGGCGCCAACTCGTGCATCAAGTCCAAAACAATATATTGAAGCCAACAGCGTCCGATTCCGGAGGAATGGCTCCTCCAGCTGTAGTGCAAATCTTTGGCAATTGACATACAAAATTCTGAGTCAATATAATCTTTATATAGGTGTCGCCGAATTTGACCAAAAGGCTCACGCCAATAAACAAAAAAGGTTAATCATGAACAAAGAACAATTGCGCGCCCATATCGAAAGGCAGACTGAGCGGTTTGAGTACTATGACGACGTCACAGTCTACGCGGCGTACCCATTGCCTGAGCGTAAGCACCCGAATACCAGGTTCCCAAACCTGCGTGAGGAGAATTACCAGAAATTCCTCGACGATATCGGTGTAAATAAGCCTTAACAGCTTCTACTGATGTGTTCTGGTTTGATAACCTGGCTGTAGACCAGGAGAGCCAGAATGACCATCAACGATTACTACGAATTATCCCTATCCCAAATGTTTGATCTGTTGGGCGACCTTGAGCAGCCTAACCGCGATCTGTGCTATCAGATCGAATTGATGATCATCGATCTGTTCAGAAAAAAAGAATTCCAGGTTGTTGCCGATGCCGTTAAAGAGCATCAGTTTAAATTTGGACTTATAGATCCTGAAAAGAAGCTGCCGAGGGTAACCTCTTTCTCTACCCTTACTCCAGACCATCCTCGATTCAAAGAGCTGACCTGGAATTTTCCAGAAATAAATCCAATACGGCGACTGATCGCCATGGGCGAGCTTGACTCGCTTAAACCACTATGGCGTTTCTTTACTGGATTTACACCATCTGGATTGGTTGTTGGCTCGTCACCATCAAACTATGGTAAGAACATGGATGGGCTGAATTCAGGTAGCGCATATTCTGGAATCGCCGCAGAAGGCATTGATGCATTAATATTCAGAATTGACTCTAAAAAGACTTTTACTGACGTAATTAAGATGTACGGAAGGAATGATCACTGGCTTGATGGTGGTGCGTTCTTAGAAATAATGAGAAGCCATATCGCTCCGCTTGAAACATTCAATATATGGAGTGACAAGTTTACTAAGTCGGAGGAGGAGTTATGCGGGTCAACTGAGGTTCCTCAGTTGCTGGCAATGGCTATTTATCAAGGTCATAAACCAGACTCAGTAATCGACAATTTTGTGCGCAGTACACTTGATGACCCATACAGGGCTAAGAGATTTGACTTCTGGATTGATCGCTTGACTGCCTCAGGCAGCAACGTTGTAACCGTTGCAACATTGTTTAGGCGCATAAAGGATTTGGTAGTTCCCTCAAGCTCTCCAGAAGCAATGATGAATAAAAACTTTATCGAAACCTTTAAAGCTATTAGCCTGGCAGCTGAAGCCCTAAAGCCAGGTACTCAGCATAAGGTCATGTGTGCCCTTCTGGTAGGTCAGGTGCAATTAATTACTGATTTCACAACCTCAGATATGTTCCGGGATTTAGCCAACTCAGAAATTGACAGAAAAGCTTTGCTTCAAGAGCTTGATGGCCGTAGAGTCAAATCCATCGAGAATTACCTTGGATGGTCTGAGTGCTTGGAGTACCTAGGCGCCAAGGACTTGAGCAAACGATTCTCAGACGATCTGGGACTGTAGAGATTTAGCGCGATGGAGGCGGTATGGGCGGTAGGGCACTAAAGGAGCATGGCACTGTTCGAGTGACCTCGACAGTTGAAGCTAAGGTTTCCTCGGAGGTCATTTCGGTTCTGTCTGCAAAAATGCTCGAGGCGGGGCTGCAAAGCTTCCCACGGAAGGTGATTGCTTACCGAGAGAAAGTCGATCACGGTGACATCGACATCCTTGTGCCGGATACCCTCCGCGACATTACCACCCCTGTGCAGATCGCCAAAATGTTGGAAGATTTTTACGGGGTTCCGATTCCGTGCGTTTTCCATGGTCAAGATGAGCCTGATCCATCCGTGGTACCGACCTCGTCAATGATCAGCCTGGCAGTGCCTCTTGAGTCTGGCGGGCGCGTCCAGGTCGACCTGATCTGGGTCAAGGAAGCTGAGATGGACTACGCACAGAGTTACTACAACTGGAACGATCTGAGTAATCTAATGGGCGTCATCGGTAAGAAGATGGGGCTAAAATTTGGACACAAAGGCCTGACGATGCCCGTCGCCTATGGTGATCGCTATGCTGGGGAGGTGCTGATCTCACGTGATTTTGGCGCCTCGCTTGAGTTCCTGGGCTACGACTCTCGACGGTGGGCCGAGGGCTTTGACAACCTTCCTCAGATTTTTGAGTTTGCGTCGTCCTCGCGCCTGTTTGACCCGGATCTGTTCTTGCGAGAATTCCGCAATCACAGTGCCCGTGCCAAGGAGCGAAATCGCACCACCTACTCGGGCTTCCTAGACTACCTGCGCACAAACGAGGTACCGAGTAATGGCGTGGTCTGGAAAGCAAGCGTGAAGACTACCTGGAGGCGATCCTTGACGCGTTCCCTGACGCGAGGCCGGCGTACCAGGCGGTGATGGATGAGTTGGCGCTGAAGATGGTTCGAAGAGTCCGGCTCAACGGTGCACTGGTACACTCGATAACGGGACTAGACCGAGAACTTCTCGGGCATTTCATCAACGACTTCAAGCACCATCATGGGCTTGCTGCGTTCAATGAGATCTTGGACAAGGGTGAGGAGCACCTGACAGACCAGATTAAGGTCTTCCAACGATGCTGGGTAGCGCCAGAGCTAGCGATGTAACTACCCGCATCCAGAGAGCCCGCTAACGCGGGCTTTTTGCTGCTCTGGAATGCCTGTTTCGACCGATTCGGTGGTACGTGGTACAGTACAGCAAGAAAGGGGGTTTCCATGCTTTTGAGAGTTACGCAGACGGTGCCGGCATTCGATTTGGCTGAGGGTGTTGATGGGGAGGGGGAGTTTTCGATTGTCCACTGGCCAGCCGCAGTTGGCTTCTTTCCATTTACGTCGAATATCCATGCAGTTTCGGGCTCCGGCCACCTGGTGATCTATGATGCCGAGGGCGCATGCGTTGTGGCCTTTGCTGGCTTCGATGAGGCGAGTCTCCAGGGTATGCAGAAGCGCAGGCTGTTCCTCACTGAGCGCTCGGGAGATGCCTTTGTTCACCATGCGGTTGAATGGGATTGCGTAACCAAGTTACAGATTGACTTGCGGTTGGCGCACTAGAAATCTCAGAAACAGAATAGGATAATTGCCAAAATAACTAGAGGGTAAACCCCATGATTGGCGCGATCATCGGCGATATTGCAGGATCCTACTGGGAATTCCGAAATGAGAAGGATCGTGATGCGAATTTTTTCATTCCTGGTCACTCCACGATTACCGACGACAGCATCCTGAGTATCGCCACCGCCGATGCCATCATTAACCATCGTCCGTACACTGAGTTTTATCAGTTATATTGCCGAACATACCCGAAGTACGGGTATGGCCCTAGCTTCATGGAATGGGCTCATGCCGGCTCAAACTATACGCGACAGAATTTCTCTTGGGGAAATGGCGCTGGGATGAGGGTGTCACCAGTCGGTTGGGCGTTCGAGAGCGTTCAGCGGGTGATGAGCGAAGCTCAGATGACCGCCTGCATCACACATGCCCATGAAGAGGGGACAAAGGGGGCGCAAGCAGTAGCGCTGGCAATTTTCATGTTCCGTAACGGTGTGGAACCAGCAGTCATTGAGGAGGTACTGAACGATTGGTTCGATTACTTGACCCGTATGGATCTCGATGAGCTCAATCGAGAATATGAGTTCACCCCGTCATGCCAAGGCACGATCCCACAAGCGCTCTCTTGCGTGTTCCAAGCCTCAAGTTTTGAGGAGACAATCCGCAACGGGATGCACGTCGGAGGCGACTGCGATACATTGCTGGCTATCGCGGGAAGCATTGCTGAAGCAAGGTTCGGTGTACCTGACAAGCTCAGGCTGAAGGCGGAGGAGATGCTTGATCAGCACAGCGCCAAACTGCTGGGCGTGGTACGTCAGTTTGAACGTCTCTACGGGCGGAAGGTTGAGCCAGGTGGTATGGATCTGCCTGGGCTCAAAGCTTTGCTCAACCTGGTCAAGCTGCACCTCAAGACCCGTTGAGACGCTGCGGCTGCCGGCATGCGCCCGGCAGCCGCTTTTCAGCTTAAGATTTGCCACCAGTCAAAGCGTGAGCGAGCTTCTGGTAGGTCATCCCTTTCTTGGCCAACTGAGCCTCTACATCCGACAGTTCGGCAAGTCGGGCAGCTGAAGCGGTATCACCCATGAGCGCTGCACGTTTGAGCCAGTAGTAGGCTTCGAAATCAGCTGAGTGCTCGTAGCCAATGAGGCTGCCCTGGACTTTCCTGCTGAGCAGAAGCTGGGCATACCGGTACATGCTCTCTACATCGCTTTTCATGGCCTGGCGTTGCAGCTCGTAAGAGCGCATTACGTTTTCGGAACGCTCGCTCTCAGTTTGCTGAGTTTTCGCAGCGCCTTTGACGAACCCTTGGTCGGCAGCCAATGTCACTAAGCGCTTGGCTTCATCAGCTCTGCCGGCGCGAGCAAGCAATCGACTCAAGTAGAAGCTGGCCTCACCATCGCCCAGGCCGGAAGCTTTTTTTAGGTAGAACAATGCCTTTTCCGGATCATCCAGGCGAGGTTTGCTCAGGTTCCCATACAAGATCCCCAGCTGGCGCATTGCGCGAATGCTATTGGTCGCCGACTGCTCGAGTAGGGCCACACCCAGAGCGCGCTGATCTGGGCCCTCTCTGAGCTTCAAAAGGCCAAGTACGCGCATGGCTTCCGCATTACCCAGTTCTGCGGCCTGGTTCAGTAGGACAACAGCAGCCTGTTTGTTTTCTTCGCTTGGAGTACCCTCCATCAACACACGAGCTTTCTCGTAGAGCTCGTCACTTGACAGTGAGGAGTCGACAGAAAGTCCATCATCCACGTTGATGGAGTCAGTTGGGGTGGTGGATACCTGGATCGGCGTGACGTTCTCGCCAGGGGCAACCCAAGGTTCTGCCTGAGTTGGCGACTCCCTCACAACAACCGGTGGAGCAACAGGTGCATGGGTGGTCGGTAGTTGGCTTTGGCACCCGGCGAGCGTCAGGGCAAGCAGGGTAAGACTCAATCGGGCTCTGGATTGGTACATGTCTACTTCCTTCAGTTGGCAAGCTTTTGCTTCGCTTCTTTACTGCCTGCTTCAGCTGCAGCCTGCAGCCAGTGTTTAGACTGCTCGGTATCTCCGAGTTTTTTCAAGCGTTCGCTGTAGAGCAACATCGATGGCGCGTGGTTGTTCCTGGCTGCATAGTCAAGAACAGTGTCCGCTTCCTCGCTGCGCTTTTCCTGGTACAGGATCTTGGCCAGGTCATAGGCTGACTGAACATCACCCTCGGCGTAACGCAGGGTCAATTTATTGATTTCATCCTGACGGTTACTAGCCTGCACTGCCTTTTTAGGCTTAGCCTGCTTCGCAGGAGCGGAAGCCTGAGCCTCGAGCGCGAGCTCCCTGTTCAGCGATTCTGTGATGTCATAGGGCTCAACGGCTTGCGCAGGAGCTTTCTGTGCGGCCACAACCTTCTGGACAACCTTTGGTGCTGGAGCGGTAACAGGAGGGCTGTATGGCGCGGAAACGACCATAAAGGAAGCGCTTTGAGCAGGTACTTTAGGAACAAACACCTGAGCCTCGATCTGCCCCACGTCATGATGATCCTGTTTGGCCTGCTGTTGGATCACCTCTCCACCGCGCATGATAACAGGGCCTGGCAGGTGGGTGCTCTTTTCTACGACAGGAATTCCCGTGTTTCTAGAGGCATGCTGATATCCCGTGGTGCACCCGGATGCGAGTACACCACTCAGCACGATCAGTGAGATATAGCGCATGGTAGCCTCGATTCAAAAGTCCAATTATCTCAACGTCTTCAGTATTGTCAATCAAGGAAATCGAATTGACCGTCACTTGACGCCCTATCTAAACTGAGCAGATGAGATGATATTTTCGGGGATCCGCCGTGAGCACAACACTTGAAAAGCTTATATGCGAGGAGCTAGAAAGCAATAGGCGACATATTGTTGGCGCTCTTTTAAAAAATGTTATCCCTTTGCTGGATGATGAAAATAAAAAAATCGTTATCGATAATGTGATGAAGTACGCTCTTTTGAATCTTGGTTCTGAACACGTAGGAATACTTGTCAGCAATTTTGAGATTTCAGATAATTCTGCATCAGCTTATCTTCTTGACAGGATTTACACGCCAAGCAAAAACAGGGATTCGATTGATATAGCCGTAAACTCCCTGAATGAAAATTATGGTAATGTTTTGCTTTCCGCAATATATAGGGGTGATGCTGATCTAGCAAGATTGATTATAGAAGCTCACCATGGTAGAGCTATAAAGCTTGAGAGGTCTAAAGATACCTATCGATGGGTAGCAGATGACATTGAAATAGCTCACCAGTTTGAATCAATGAGCCAGATTTCGAATGTTACTGACTTCAAGTTTATTATTGAGAGGCTACTAAAGATTGTTCATGATAATAAAATAAATCAAGAAGATTTTATTGGGGACTTCTTCAGTATTCCAAAATTTGTCACCGTACATGACTCCACCAGGGTTTGTAAGTATTCCCATCAGCTTCCTGCTGTAAACGGTGGCATTATTGAGAGCCCAGAACTTTTTCTTGCGTTTTCTGAGGCTCAGAAATTAGCTGCGCATAAGTCGATGTACAGCAGAATTTATTGCTGGGTAGGCGAGGCGGATGCCGATCTATTCAAGAGTGGAATAAAATACACCCCCTCGTTAGAATTCAAATGTTTTCAAGAGCCCATTAGCTATGAAAGTCTTTGTGACGAATCCGCTTTAACTAAAGCTATATTTCTTCCTGGGTGTGAAATTGCAAAGCCCTTGATGGATTCCTATCCAAACGTAAGTATGTATCTTGATCCATCGTTCGCGGGCCTGGAAGACGGTGATTCTGATACTGGGCCGGGTCTCACTGTGGTACTAGCTAGAGACAGAGTTATGAGCGAGATGCTTGTCGACAGTATTTTCATGGGGTTGGAATCCAAGCCTGGATTTGTATTGATGTCGGTCGACATATCAGAGTTAAACGCTTTCTCAGTAGGAACAATTGATAGAGTGTCGTTGGATGTGGCGCGAAAATATACCGATGATTTTTATTGCTCATCACTGCTCAGTCCTAAGCACCTATTGCATAGCGCTGATACACTTTTTAGAAAAGAATACAAAAACAAAAGCCTGGCCGCACTATTTGATAGCGCCTCAGAGATAGCGGATGGAGGGCTGATTTTTGATATATTTGATAAAGCTTTCTGGGCCAATATATTCAAAGCTAGCTCTACAATCCTAAGTGCCGAGTCAATTCTGCAGGCGAAGAAAAGATTTAGCCTGACGAATCTTGATGCGCCGCTAGGGTTTAAGCTTTCAAAGTCGTCTGTTATCGCGCTTCATGAAAATGGTTATAGGTTTGAAGGCGAAATGAAGGCTGTTAATGTTACCTTTGTTCATGGCTCATTAGTTGGCGAGTGCAACGAGCTGTTCCTGAAAGTTATTGAAATGAATGCTTGGCCTAGCCGTGAAGAGGTTCCAGAGTCGGTAGAGGATGCGCTGAAAATAGCGTATAGAAAGCAGTTCCCAAACCCTCAATCAATCTATGTGAAAGCAAAGGGGGTTGAAGAAGCCATAGCGGCCTGTAAAACAGATGCTCAGTATAAGTTTGTTATGAAACTCTTCAATCAGGATGAACTTAGAGCATTCGCACATAAGATGCCTCTAAAATACACTGGAGAAGTGTTCTCTAACGACCTCGGTATTTAACATCTTTCGGCACGTGCATGAAGGCACCTTACCCATTCCAGCGCTTGCGCTTGAACCTGATCGTCGATTAGCGAGCACTGGAAGCCATGCTTGGTTTTACGAACCCTAACCTCATTCCCAATATCAAGTTCATCAGGTGAGCAGAAAAATTCAATCATCAGCTTTGGATACTGGGTCTCTGTCACGTAGAGCCGGCCCAGAGGGCCGAATAGGCCGAATTCATACGATTGCCCTCGTTCTCTCACAATGAGGTCGCTGGCGGTGTCCTTCAGTGCTTCCACGAATCTGTAAAACCGTTCCTGAGCTTCCTTCGGCGCTCGCCTGAGTGCTTGAGTGAGGCTGAGGCGTTCGCGTCGTGACTTTTCCTTCTTCAGCCCGTTTAGGTAGTCCTGGCGCCGTATGGAGGCTACAGTCGAGAGGGCAATGATGTTGGATGCAAAGCATTGGTAGGTTACAAGGTCTAGATTGCTCTCAAATTGTTGGACGGCTTCCTGGTCGTAGCGCGAGAACCGTTGAGCAATGCACACGACTCGGGCTCCTGACCACTCAATCCGCTCGGCCAGCGCCTGGCCATATCGGTTTTGCACCAGCAGCTGGAACTCAGCCCGGTGGTTCTCAAGCCAGTTTAGGTAGAACAGCCCTTGGTTGATCACCGAGCTGTCCGAATCTCGCTTGTACTCGATGATGAGGGGTGCGATGTTCTCATCCAGCGCCAGAGTGTCGATACGCCCTCGATGCGTTTCACCTGTGCTGTATTCGCTGGCGATAAAACGGGCGTTGAGCATGGGCTCCAGCTGACTCTCAAGCATGCGCTGCAGGTCGCGCTCTAGCAGCATCTGGGTGGCTGCAAGCTCGTGGCATTGACCGTCTTCACGGACAGAGAAGAGTTGGAAGGTTGTCACAGGGCCTACACACGCTTTGTTCTGGCAATTGATGTCTATTATTCATGCTTTTGCGCCCTGCGCAAACGAAAACCCCAGGCCAGGCCTGGGGTTGGTCGATCAGCTGAAGCTGTCGTGCTTGGCGATCTGCCACAGTTCCCGGTATTCAGGGTAGGTGGCTCTACCCTCAACCAGCTCCGCTTTATGCAGGAAATGGTAAAGCTGGGTGTACGGCACAATGCTAGTGTCAGACATCCGGCGCATCATCCTCGCGGGTGTGACGTCGCTGGTCGACTTCATGCCGGCAGCACCCAGAATTTCAGCAACGGAGTGCAGCGTGTTCTTGTGGAAGTCGCAGACCATCTCGCTCTTGATCTTGACGTTCAGCGCCTTCTGGCGAATGGGGTCTTGCGTCGCAACTCCGGATGGACATAAGTCCGTGCCGCATGTTTGCGACCCTATACAACCGAGAGCAAACATGAACCCTCGGGCGCTGTTTACCGCATCTGCTCCGAGCGCCAGCACACGAACAATGTCAAAGCCGCTGATGATTTTGCCACTGGCGATGATCTTAACCTTGTCACGCAGGTCGGCGCCTTTGAGCAGGTTGTGCACCACCACCAGGCCATCGCGCAACGGCATACCCATGTGATCGGAGAATTCCTCCGGTGCCGCACCGGTACCTCCTTCAGAACCGTCCACGACGATAAAGTCTGGTGTGATCCCTGTATGCACCATGGCTTTCACGATGGCGGCAACTTCGACCAGGTGGCCAACGCACAACTTAAAACCGACCGGCTTGCCACCGGACGCCTCACGAAGCTGCTGAACAAACCGCATCAGTCCATCTGGGCCAGTGAATGCAGAGTGCTTTGCTGGTGATATGCAGTCCTTGCCAACAGGTACGCCGCGAGTATCGGCGATCTCTTGACTCACTTTCGCGGCTGGCAAAATGCCGCCATGGCCAGGCTTGGCGCCCTGCGAGAGCTTTATCAGTACCATCCGCACATGCGGATCATTCACCTTCGATTTGAATTTTTCAGGGTCGAAATTCCCTTGCTCAGTCCTGCAGCCGAAATACCCACTACCAATTTCCCAGACCAGATCATTCCCGGCCTCCAGGTGGTATTTGGAAATCGATCCTTCACCCGTGTCAAGGGCGAATCCCCCAGCCTTTGCGCCGCTACCCAAGGCCCGGATTGCATTGGCTGACAACGAGCCAAAGCTCATTGCGCTGATGTTCAGCAACGAAGCGGAGTATGGTTGTTTGCAGTCTGGCCCACCGATCACTACGCGCAGTGATTTCGGGTCAACTGTGACAGGCTCGATGGAATGACTGATGAACTCATGGTCATCCTGGTACAGGTTGTCCAGGGTGCCGAAGCTCTTGTCGGCGCTGATCCCACGTGCACGGCGGTAAACCATCGAGCGGGCCGAGCGGCTGAAAGGCACCTCCTCGTGATCGCTTTCGAAGAAGTACTGGCGCAGCTCAGGCCTGATGGACTCCAGTAGGTAGCGGATATGGCCGGTGATCGGGTAATTCCGCAGGACAGCATGCTTGCACTGAGCGACGTCGTAAATCCCGAGCAGGGCGAGGGCTGCAAAAGGCAGCATGCAGCCGATGTTGAGGATGCCGAGATAAGTGTAGTAACCACTCACGACCGTCAACGCAACGCAAATCAAGAACACCAGGTACCGCTGAAACAAGCTAATCATCTTGCTGGCTCACAAACCAAGGTCGGTTGAAAAAATAACGCCTCTAAGCTCCAGAGGCAGAGAGGCTATTTGTTGGGGGGTCAGTGGGCAGAGGGCTGCCAGGCGTTCGGTAGGTTTTTTGTTCTTAAGGTTAGAAATGACTCGGTCTACCAGGGCAGGGTATTTATCAATAGCCGTTCGGGCTGCGTTGGCGTAGGCATTCCCACCTTTTTCGAGGTATTCATGGACGGCCTTCAGGCAGTTGTCTTCGTCCATCACGGATACGTTTTCTTTGGCTGCAAAAAGGTAATGCCTAATGTCCAGCCGCTTGAGCTCGTTAATCTCTTGACGGGCTGATGTGTAATCGTTGTCGAGCGCTTTCCAGGCATTGCAGCATGTGCCTGAACGGGTGATATTGCGGGCATCTCGTAGCTCCGGATGAGCCTTTATCATCGCGGTAGTAACGGATTTTTGAGCCTCACCCAGGCGTCTAGATAAAAATCCTTCAGAGACGCCGGCAAAGGAAGGGCCATCATCGCGGACATGGGGTTTCAGCTCAAGCCTGGAGGGGCCTAGCAATTCCTTGGCTTCGAAGCTGAACGCTGGCCAGTGCTCAGGGTAGTGAGCCAAGATATGGCCCATCAGATTTCGAACCAGGGCGGTGTGCAGTATGGGATCGAATGTCGGATACAGGATGGGCAGGATCGTCTGCAGTCGCCGTTCTAATTCCTGGACAGTGTCTACAACATCCGCGCCAGCCAACGTTCTGAAATAGCTGTTATTGACCAATGACATGACATAGTTGAGCTCCAATGCTTTGGAGGGTTTATCAATTTTGGATCGGAATGACAAGAGTGATTTCGACGCAGCGACAAGCACCTCAGTTGACGGGTAGCCAGCTAGGGCAAATGTGCTGAGAATCGCGCTGTCGAGACCATCTCGTGCTTTGGTGAGAAGATCTTCTGCGTATTGCTCCTCTTGCTGCGTATAGGCCAGGCCCCGAATCACCCGGATGTATTGCTCGTGGTCGAAGCTGAATTTGTTGGTTTTTGGAGGTTCGTCCATCCACTTCACCGCTGCCTGATATAGAGGCTCTGCGGCAATCTTGAACAATGAGACCGGATCGCAGCCAGGATTGGCCATGACCACATCCGAAAGATTGGCTTCTAAGATTTCCTCGATCAGGTAGATCGTCCCCTGCTCATAATGACGATCTCTCACCTGGATCATTGGGTGAGCACCGTTAGCAATCAGCGCCAGCGCATACAGCTCAAATCCAAATCGATTTTGGAGTTTTTCATGGAACCTGGCGAGATAACGCTGTAGCTGCGATTTCTTATTGAAAGCTCGGTCGTTGACTTCAAGGTATTCCAAAAGGTCGAGATTATACGATTTGAAGGATTTGGCGATGTATCGTGCAAGGCCTAGGCTTATGGTCGATGGCTCAACGCGATTGAACGGCCAATAATCGATCTGAGATTTCATACGTAGCTCCTGCCTGGACAAAAAGGAAAGGGGCCGCAGCCCCTTCATTGAGATCAATTCTCTTCTATGATTTCGGCGATCAGTGGCCCGACCTCTGGGTCAGAGGTGATCTCGTCATACAGGTCTTCAGGGATTTCTCGATCTTCAAGCAGGACGAGCGGGAACTGTTTCAGGGCGATCAAGTAAGGCTCTTTCTCAGTCATCTCCAGATCGAATGGCAGCATTGGATCGATCTTGATCAGCAGTGCCATCAGATCAGGAGCCGACTCCCAGGTGAGATTTGGATGCATGTCCAACGCGTCTTCAAAAACGGCGTGTTCTCCAGTGCAGTCGTACACCACACCACGTTCGCCATCTGCTTGGGGTAGGGCACATACAAGCGGGCCGGCATGAGTGTTCATAACATAGGCATCACCGATGGCCAGCAGGTGGCGATACTTACCTTCCCCGCGCTGATCGAATGCCTTGTCGCCACCAGTGATCACTAGCACGTCTTCAATGCACCTGGCTTTGTGCACGGAGAAGCCCTCGAATGCCATGACCTGGGTTTCCAGCAGGCATTCATGGATGTCAAGCAGCTTCATGAACTTCTTGGAGGCGCGGAAGCGGGTAGCTCGATTTTCGATCAGCACCTTCTCCAATTCCTGAATCGAGTTGTAGCGGAAGATGTCCCGCTGTTCCTTCGGCAAGCGTTGCTTGATTCCGTGGAATTCAGCCAGCAGGTTGCTGACCGTATTGGATTTGGTCTCGGAGAGCTTGAGCTCTCCGGCTACCACCGCCTGGTTACGGAGCAGGGAGGTCATCAGCCATTTGGTGTAGATCCGATCTGGGGTTGGATCGAACTGCGACACGAATTTGAGGATCTCAAGGTCTTGCAGGATCGGGAGCTCTTCAAAATTCTCAGGTAGGCGACCCTTCATGGTGTTCAGGCGCTTGAGGGTACGAGAGACTGCTTTATTATCGACGAGGCTAAGATCCAGCATGATGAGGTCTCTGGAGAAAGATGCGCGATGGTAGCCTGGTATGGCAATTGATGCCAATTGTTTGAGGCATGAAATTGCACAGACCGGCCACGCCGGCGCTAGACCTTGCCTTTTTTCGACTTACGCGGGTGCTCACCTTGGCGGAAGCTTCGGTCATCGAAACCGTGTGCAACGATCCGATCCTTGTCCTGCAGCTCGATCATCGGCTTGCCCGGCGCACCCAGCACCCCGGAGATGAACATTGCGATTTCCTGGAACGCCTCTACCGCACCAACCAAGCGCTGGAACTTGAAGTCTTTCAGGCGAGGGTTGATGATGACCTTTCCAGGCATATAGATGAAGCTGACCATCTGCTGTTTTGTGAAGAGAGCCACGTCCTCGTAGCAGCGGACGTTTTCGTCATCGAACCATTCCTTGAACGTGCTGTTCGAACCCGACACGCGCCAGCGGAAAAGCTTCGAATTTAAAATCGACTCTGGAACGTCCTTGAGCCGCCACATGATCGTCTCAGTGGAGGTGATGCCTCGTCGGGGGTAGTCGTCGATCTCTTTGGTTTTGTTGTTGATGTGGGCAACGAGGCCTTGATAGACCTTCCCGCAGAAACCGATGTAAATCTTTGCCGCTTTGAGGCTGTGGAGGCCGTCATCCCCCTTCAGACGCTCGAAGCGTTCCACCGACTCCTTGATGTCGGCGATGATCGGGACGGATTCTCCAGTCTTCGCGTAGTAGTCAAGTTCACGACTCGCTCGGTCGAAGACGACGTGGTTGTCGACGCCGTAGCCTATGCTAGTGTCGTAATAGTCTCGGAATTGGCTGTTTATCCGCATTGGATACCTCAGTGAATGATGAGGAAGTTAAACTGAGCTGCTGTCACGCCGATGACAAGACCGCTAAGCATAGCGGAAATCTTGTTTTTGGATGGTATCAGGTCAAATACCGAGGCCGTCAGGCCCACCACACCGACCACAAACCAGGCGAGTGGCATCGGAAACAGCTTGTTCAGCACCAGCATCAAAATCAGCGTCGCAGAAGCCAGGATTGCCGTTTCGTTGACATCAGGTTTGTGCACGGTCAGGCCGAACACAACGGAGTGCAGCTCTTTTTGCTTGAACAGGGGCATACGGCACTTAGGCATGGCTATCATTGTCGGTGAAATATACAGATAAATTGACATTCCGAAAACGAAAAAACCGCACCTGGGGTGCGGTTTGTGCGGTCTCACCTTACGATGATTTCCAACCACCATCGAGGTTCCCTAGCCATCTGTTGCGGTTGGACGCAGATGGTTCGGCGCGCATATCTAGTCTAATGCGGCGGATCCCTAAGCCGCAAGGCCCTTCAATCCAACTCAATGGCTGAACGAGGACTCTGTCGCTGCTTGGCGGCGCTGTTCGCGACGAATGTCATTGCCCAGTGAGCTGTTGAAGTCTGCAGCAAGCTGGTGACTAATTGCCTGGAAGTTCGATTCCTTCGTCCCTGACATGAAGCCTTCGCGTTTGGCAATCGCCTTCACATGCTGCACCAGGTACTCAGAGAGCTTGATTTCCGGGTGACGGTTCTCACTGATGATTTTGGACACGCCGTCGTGTACAGGCTTGTGGCTCAGGAGCTCATCATTGGCGAACTCATAGACACAGTCGATTTCATCGAGCATGTCTGTGTCGCCACGCATGACGTTGACTTCGAGATGGTTACGTGTGGTTTTCATGAGCGTTCCCCTAAATATCAATCCTTCAATTCATCCTAGCAAAGGAGAAATTTCCAGGGGAAGCCCATGAGGTGATTGACGCTCAACGGCTAAAACCCTGGTTGGATCGTTCGGGCTTTTGGCCGTTGTCGTAATTGATGAGCTTATCCACCATCAGCACTCGTTGCCCGTCCATCGTACCGAACTCACACTCCATCACGGGAATCCCATCGACCTCAGCACTGATGATGTCCGGGAAATCCACATCGAGAACATCGCCAACCTTAAGATTCAAGAATCGGTCGACGGTGAGGCTGACATCTAGCAGCTTCGCTTGCACGACGACTGACGTCTCTTTGAGCTCGCTGGACATCATCTCTTTCCAGACCTTTTCCTCTTCCGGGTTGCTGTCCGTCAGCGGCCCGGCCAGCCTGCTTTGAAGTGGCTCAACCATCAGGTATGGGAAGGCGATGTTGAAATGCATGTCCAAAACGCCCTGCACCTCAAAGCGGAAGGTTGTGTTGACCACAACCTCGTTTGTAGAGCTGGTAATGTTGGCGAAACGCGGCATCATCTCCGAACGCAAGACTGCGATTTCGAGTGGGTAAACGTCCTTCCAGGCATCCTGATAACAGGTAATCGCCAGATTCAGCAGCCGGCCAATCTCATTCTGCTCCGAAGGCGTGAAATCACGACCCTCAGTCTTCATGATTTGCTTGCCCTCACCGCCAAACAGGATCTCGACAATCCAGAAAACCAGGGAGGCGGGGAACACGATGAGACCATTACCGCGCAGTGGCTTCATTGCGACAATATTGAGGTTCGTCGGCGCCGGCATCTGCTGCGAAAAGTCGTTGTAGCTCTGGTAGGTGGTAGAGACGACTGTGACATCTGCCGAACGTCGAAGCAGGACGAAGAGGGCTGCGCGGAAGGCGCGAGCAAAGCGCTCGTTGATTTTCTCAAGCGCATGGAGGTTCTCGGTGACAACCCTGTGCTGGGTTGCCGCGTTGTAGGGCCTCACACCGTCGGCATCAGTGATCGGCTTTGCTTGAGCCTTTGGGCTTTCACCACCCATTAACAGGGCGTCGATATCGTCCTGAGAAAGCATGTTAGTCATCGTTTCTTCACCGGTAAGAGCAATATCCTAGACGATGCCTTGGCAGCCTGCGGTAGCGCCAGGCGTAGTAGCGCCCAGCAGCTGTGTTGCAGGATGGTGTGGCAAACGCGACTCCACGGCATGGGGCTGTGGATCATCAGTCCGTTACTCTATCGGAAAGCTGATCAGCCAGCGACAATTTTTCGGAGGAGGGGCGCCCGGATTGGGCGCCGGCGAATCAGGCCTTGAGGGTGCTGAATTGCGGGTTGAGTTCAGGCCTATGGTTAGTCCACTGCGGATTCTTGTTGATCGTGAATCCGGATACCAGGCACTGTTCATCGGAGCTGTGCCAAATCGATCCTAGGGCCATGACCACCTTGAAGCATAGCCAGGCCACTGCCAATTCTCGGTCATTCAATGGCATGGCGAGATCCCAAGGTGTTCCACTAAGCTGCTGAAACTCCGCAGTGTTCTTGCAGTTGAGCAGAGCCTGGAAGTTATCTTCGATAAGTAAGGAACGTATATATGCGTTGTCGATGTCGCGCAAACTGATGGATATGGCTTGAGCTTTCTCACTCGATTCGCTGAGAGAAACTCCAGCTGGTCGCCTCAAGCCGACGTAGTCGTAAAACGGATAGGTGGCGTACTGCAGAGTTTTTTTGTACGGCATGATGGTTACGAGAAACGGCGGAAGCCTAACGCCATCAAAGGATGCGTCCTTAGGTGGTGCAACGGTAAAACTGTCGAAGGGGAGGGTGAACCTTCCGGGCGGTAGTTCTCTATTAGCTTTAAGTAGGTTCTTTAGGGTTGAGAAATTCTCAGGCAGGATCACATGAGAGCCTTCACGAATCCAGAAGTACTCCTCGACCAAAATACGTGTATCCATGGTGTCTGAAAAGCCAGGCATGACAGCGAAGAGCTCAGTGAGCACTTCCTTAGGAGTCGCCTTTTCAGCGCCAGGTCGATCCATCAATAGGCGATAGTCATCCACAAGGTGATCAGTCATGCGGTGATAGAGGGTGTATTTGGCCTTGGGAAATTGCTGACTGGCCATGATTCATCCTTGTTCTTGCTGGTGGTGTGGTTCATGGTATTTTGCCATAACCGCATTTCGCTGTCGAAATGCTTGTCACAAGAAGGGGGGCGAGAAATGGGCCTGGTGGTCGCAGCACTCGCTTAGCACGTCCAGGTGTGATGCCCGAAAGGGTTCGAAAGCCAACCGTTGTCGCGTGGTTACCGCCACCGCAGGGTGATGCGCCCCGCAATCCGCACTGTCGGTCAATAGCATCTTGAAACCGAACAGCCCTGCTCTTATTAGGCCCTTAGCAAATTTACCTGCCTGGTACACGAAAGCCAACAGGGTTGCTTACCTAGCTTGATCGAGATCTGCTCGCCCGAGCCAAAAACATCATCACAGGCGCTTTGAACATTTTTTTAACGTTGAGGGTCTCAGCCTTCATGGACATTTGGCAAACCGCTCGTATACTGGCAAAACCATTGAAAAGAGGTGTAGACATGTCACGTATCGCAGAATTCAGAGCCTTGGAGCAGAAGTTGGCAGCCCAGCTTGAGGAGCTGGAAAAGCTGAAGGGCAACTCTGATCTCAAGCGTGAGATCGAATTTGAGAAGAAACTGCGCGATCTTCTGGAAAAATATGGATTCAGCTTGCGTGATGTGATTGCGCTTCTTGATCCCAAATCCGCTCTGCGCAACCAGGCCGCGCAGCCCAAGCAGACACGTCGTGAACGTCAAGTTAAGCGCTTCAAAAACCCGCACACCGGCGAAGTCATTGAGACCAAGGGGGGTAACCACAAGGTCTTGAAAGAGTGGAAAGCCAAGTGGCCAGATGAGGTCAGCAGCTGGCTGCAGAACTGAAGTTTTAGAAATAAAGAAAGGGCCCTGCAGGGCCCTTTCTTTTTATGCTGCAGTGCGATTACGCCACCACCGAGTGCTCTATCTGGTTAACCTTTGACGCAGGTACGTAGTCAGTGAGGCGATCCGGGGACTGTTCAAAGTAGTCGCACACTACATCCATCAGCTGAGCATGCGTCAGGACGTAGTCGTCAATCAGGCGCTCAGCAATGTTCCAGGTCAGATCCTTGTAGGTATCCAGAAGCTGCATCGCTTGGGTGTAGAGTTGTGCGGATTGGTTCTGAATGTCATGCATCCTAGCTGAACCCGCATCCAAGCCAGCTTGCTGAAGCTTTTTATAGCTGAGCTTGACGTCGCTCTGAAAGCCGACCTCGTTGTACATCATGACGAGGAGCTCGGTTGCTCGCGAAATGTCGTCCCGAGCGCCGGCAGTGACCTTACCACTGCCAAACATGATCTCTTCGTTGGCCATCCCACCATACAGCTCAATAACCGCTTCGTTGTACTGATTGAAGCTGCTTAAAGGCATGTCTTTCTGTTTGCTGAGAACAAAGCCCAGTGCGCCGACTTTCGACACAGCCTCAGTCGAAATTTTCAGCGTATCCAGCGCCTCTGGCAGCGTCGTCAAATCCCCTTTGGCCTTGATTAAGGCATGGTGCATCTTGATGATGAAGTGACCTGCCTCATGGACTGCAATGATGCGCCGTGCTTCGTCCATCCCCTTCGTTGTAGCTCTGTCAGTTAAGCCGACCGCTTCGCGCTCGTAGGCACGAATCAGGATATCTTGCGACACCCTGCTATCTTCCTTGATGGCGATGAGGCTGGCTCGGTTCATCAGGGTCGTAAGGTCTGCTGGACTCATGCCGCCGCTGATGGAGGCGAGCTGACGAAGATTCACGTCTTCCGAGACATTCTTGATGTCGTATTTGGATATCAGTCGACGCAGGAGCTCATAGCGCTCTTCTTCGTTTGGCACTCGGAAGTTGATCTTGTGCGGGAATCTCCGAAGCATGGCTTTGTCCATCGGAACTGAGCTTTCGTTGAAGTTCGAAGCCAGAATCCAGATGATACGAGAGGCCTTCCTCGAGTTAACGCCATCTGTCATAGAAAGCAGCGCATTAGAAGTATCGTTTTCGCTTCTATGCCGGTTAGGGTTGTCACGTGCGCCGAGCAACCCTTCAGCCTCATCGAGGAAGATGATGGCGCCTCTTTTTCGCTTCATAGCGCTATTTAAAAGTCGGCGTAGCGTCTTGGGCCCGCCACCCACATATGAGGTTTCCAAAGATGCCCCAGAGGCATAGTAAAGAGGTAGATCTAGTCTCTTCGCAAGGCATCTAGCGAGTGCAGTTTTTCCGCATCCTGCCGGGCCTGTAAAGAGCAAGTTGTGGGGTTTGATGATGCCATGACTTTTGAATAACTCCTTATCTCGAATCATCTCCTCGATCTGTAAAACTTCTTCCTTGATGTCAGCCATGCCGACCAAATCATCCATGTCATCTTGGATGTCCTTGGGCTCGACCACTTCCTGCTTGTTGCTTGTCATCGACCCTGTGAACCAGATGAATGCTGCAACGAACAGGAAAACGGTCAACACGGTACCGATCACTGTCCAGGCGGCCTTGCCGGCAGACTTGGCCGTCTCTTTGGCGATCAAGGCCGTCGGGTCGTGGCTGACGCCGAGCATTTTACCAACGCCGGACAGCGAGCTGGTCACTCGATAGTCGATATCAGGGTGATCCTTCAGCCACTTACCAAGAATGAGCTCTTGATACTGGCTGTAACCGTCGTAGCTCAGTGACGGGTAGAGAAGAATCGTAGGACTGGACTCTCGACGCATCAGAATCTGGCGTTCGGTTCGGAATAAATCACCGCCCACGACCACGATCTGTTTCACGTCTTTGAGTTTGTCACCCTTGGCCTGAAAAATCTCATCTGCAGCACGAACGTCGTAGGTGTTGGTCGTCTGAGTTACTGCAGACGCATTGGATTGCTCTGCCGGTGTCGTGGTGAGTGTATCCACCGCGATGTACAGCGACGATCCAAACGCCAGGCCCAACACTAGGCCCAGCAATTTTTTCTTCAAAGGCGACATAAAACCTCCCGTAGGTGGGTGGATTATTTCACCATCACGTCAATTGTCAATAGACGTGAAATGTCCAATAGCCCTGTTTTTAAAGGGTTTTTGCGGGTTTTTGGTGTGTGCGCAATTTATGCTCAAAAACAGGTTCCATTGGCGTGATTGTTTAAGACATACTGGTTGTAGGGGTGACAATTATGCATACATACAGAACATCAAGACTCGATGATGACGAAGTGAAAGCGATTTTTACTCGCCTGCAAGCTCATCGGCTGAATGAGGTCTACGACAACAACTCAATGAAAGACCTGCACGAGGTGCTTGTTGAAATTTTCGAGAGTGAAGTCTGGAGAAGGCCTCAGTACTACGACCAGCGGAATGTCTTTATTGAGACGATTAAGGGTCTTAATGCTGATCCTGCAGATCATCGCCGGGCCTTCTTGGCTATGGCAGAGGCGGCCAACCCCCATGCCGTAGTGGCATACATGCGGCAGTTTGGTGGCAAAGAGCGAGTCTTCCTGAAAGACCACTCAGCGCTGATCACCACGGATGAGCTGGCGCAAATGTTCAGGGACAGGGGCGCTCGCATGGCTCCGGTTAGCCATTTCCTGAGCAGGGCGGTTACGTCAGGGATTCCTGGTAGCCTGCCTCAGCTGTGGACGGCTATGAAAGGGGCGTTCGATCCGAACGCTAAAGGTAAGGAGCGCATGCTGGAAGGGATGTCGTCCCTGGTGAGGCGATTTGGCCTTAAGTCACTTGGCATCGGAAAGACCGACCATGATCATGCTCAGTGGATTGAGAAGTTTTTCACTTCAGATATTCCGTCAGTGCAGGAAGTCGCCAGCGCTGTGGTTGCAGGTCAGGTTGCTGGACTTTATCTCACCAAGCATGACCTTCTAAAAAATCGGCCAGATTTTGCAGGGCAGATGCGACTGGTGAGCCAGCTTGGATTCGATCCACGAGAGTTCGATATAAGTAAAATTGTAAGAACAGGCGAAACATCTCAGCCTTCATATCGCATCGATAGTCAATTGACGCGATAAGTCTTCAGGTCGATACTATGCCCTTTTCACAAGTTGAACGGGGCTAAGCCATGAGACCACTGCTGAAAAAGACGCTTCTGTTGACAAGTCTTTTGTTCCTTGTCAATTCTTACGGATGGGCGGCTGACCAGAAAGCTGCCGCTCCCGCCCCTGATCCACGAGCACCTTTTTCAGCAGCGCTGTTTCCACTGATCGAGAAGACGCAGCAGCAAATAGTGGAGTCGATGGCCCCTATCGAATCTCCCTTGGCTGACATCCTGGTCGACCGTACCAAGAAGCTACTTGCCGATAAAGATGTCTACCAGCACCTGGTGGACATGGCGTACGAGCGCAGCAAAGCTGATGACGTCTCCAATGAGCCTGAGCATTACGCCCGGCAGGCGCTGGTGGCATTCACTTCGTCACTGAGACTGACGCCTGGGGTTATGGGGCGCCAGGCCCTCATTAACAGGGCCAAGCTGTTATCCCAGGTCTCTGATTACTACAGCAAGAACAAGCCCTCGATGTGTCGCTACATCCCCGCAGACTTCTCCATGATCTTGTCGGTGGATGCCCCATGGCTCGCCGGCGTGGAGGAGGACGTCTTCGAACAGGCTCTTGATGACGAAGTGGACGCCATCAAGCGCATGCTTGGCGGCGCCTTACCCATCGGAATCAACGACTCCGACGCTCAGATGGTTTTCTCTAAATTAGCGGTCGAGTGGCTGCAAGGGATCGATGCGGAAACGCGCTACCGCATTGGGCTGGCAAGAACTAATGGGAACTATTGCCTGCTCTGGAAGTACATGTTCAAAGATTTCGGCAACATGGCCGATAAAATGCCACCAGCCAGCGACAAGGTGCTTCGTCCGGTGCTCACCATGATGAGCCGTGGCTGGTTGGACTCGGGGTTGTGGTCGTATGAGGTTCCAGCGACTCAGGATCAAGAGCCTGGGACTGCGCCAGGATTGTGAGGATGTTGACGCATGTGATGTAATGCAAAGAAAAGTGGAGAATTGCCATGAGCGTTACGTCCGAACCTGTAGTTTCAGGACAAGAAGCCGTTGATGCGGCGGCTTCACCTGATGTGCCAAGCACAACGAATCCAGATTCGGTTAAGGCGGGGTTAGATGGCCAACCCGTGGTCGATGATCTGAAAAGCACGGCGAAAGAGCTCGAAGACGCCAAAAGCGATCTTGAGCCTGATGAAGATGGGAAAGAGCCTAATCCGACCAAAGAGTCAAAGGCACTCGATACCGTCACGTCAGAGTCTGATCGCATGAGAAATCTCATGATGCAGCAGAACATGAGAATGAAAGTTAACGGCGCTGATGAGGTCGTAAAGGCCATAATCAAGCTTCTTCAGTCGATTATGGCGCTGATTCTCAGAAAGAAAAATACCCCATCCAGCGATCACGGCGATCCGGCACTTGCGGCCAAGCGTGATGCTGCGCTTGAATCCACCGGAAAGACTGAAGGGGTCTTGAACGACGTCCAGAAAGACCTTGCGAAGGGCCGGCAGGAGACGCTGGACAACGCACTGGACAATGATGGCCCATCACCTTCCTCACCTGGCTCGAAAGGTTCGGCGCCAGCCGCCAAATGACAATCTGATGTTAAAAGCCCCCAGCGGGGGCTTTTTGCTTTTTTGGAGCTTTTAATGATGCTGTTGACGATTCTTGAATGGTTGGGGACGGCTGCAGGCATTGCCGGTGCCTTATTGGTGGCCAGCAATACCCGACACAGCGCTTGGGGCTGGATCAGCTTTTTGCTGAGCAGCTCCTGCATGGCCGGATTCGCCTGGCTAAGCGGTATCTGGGGGCTTATGCTTTTAGAAATCGTATTCATTTTGACCAATCTGTTGGGGTTGTGGCGCTGGTTGATTAAGCCGTATATTGAGAAGAGATCCGAATCGCAATAAGGCCTCAACATGTCCTGGAACATAACTAACGACCCTTTCTACGAAGTTGAACTGGATCGTCAGTTTATGGAGAGGATGAGGAACCTCAAGTATCGAAAGGAAGAGTTGCGCTCAGCTATTGAGACGCTTGACGTTTCGAAGTTTGCAAAAATTGCGCCTATATGGGCCGACAAAGAGAAATCCCTGGAAGTTGTTGAGGGTGCTTTGGATAATCTTGCAAACAATGGTGAGCTTCAAGCTCATTTTGATTTTTTCTCAGAATGGGCTGAAGTAACTCATAGAGATCCAATGCGATTTTACGAGAACTTTAATTTCACCAACTACCCAATTTCGTTTGAAAAGTCTCCAAACGAACTTTTCAAAAGTTCTGACCGCTTTGAAGTGCTTAACGCCCTGCTTGCTCTTGACCCTGTGCGCTGCTTAAAGTTGCCAGGCTTGTTGTCTGGAACCTGGATTGAAACGGCAATGAAACCAGAGAACAGAGATATGGCGCTTATTGGGCTTTTATCTGGATTTGTCAGATACACGAATTTCCATAGCAAAAATAGTTACAGGACAAACTATGAGACTTCTGTAGAAGCACACGCACAAGAGTTTTTCCACACGCTAGGATCTAGCGTTGGAATGAATGCATACAGCTTTATTGATGAACTTCCTGAAAGCCAGAAAGACATAACTCCGCATCTCAATCGATACTACGCTAAGATAGTTGGTGAGCTTAAAGGTTATGGATACCCATCGCAGCCCATTCCACGATTGATAGAAAGTCGTAGCAGGCCTGAGGAACTATTCCGATTGGCGTTAAAAATTAAGCTTATGAGCACAAATTCGCACATTAAGTATCACGATTGTCGCTGGCCCAAAAATGAAAAGAGAAGGTATTTAAGCGATGATGAGGGCTTGCTTTGGTCTAGAGTTCTAAACTGTGAACTGAGTGATCTGAAGCAGATCAGGGCGATATTGAAGTCTTATTCCCTAAATGACTATCACATTAAATTGCTCGAGGGGCGAGGGTTCATCAAGGACTACCTGAAATTCCTGTCAGAGGAAGATCGGGCATTCTTAATTGAGACGGATGTGATCCCCATTAGGCTCATCAGCAAGGCCAGCGAGCTTGGAGATAAATTTTCTCAGGATCTCGGCCTCTAGTATTGACAGCGAAATGCCATATTTCTATCCTTGTGAAATGGATTCCCGAGGATACTGCATGCTCATCGATCCAAAACCACTTCAAGCGTACGATTCACTGAGTACGTTGGGAAAATCTCGATTCATGCGAGATTTTCAATTGACGCTTCATGACAATACAGCGTACCAATCTGTATTAATAACCTGCGCCCAAAACCAAGCCTGGGGGTTCCTGAAGAAATTCTTAAGAAATCCTAAGGCCCGTGACGTTCTTTGGGAGGTGATCGACACCCTGCAGGGTTATGCGTTTCGCTCAAATTCTGTAGCTGGGCTAATGGACTGCCTGCCGAGGAAGTTCCGCCGCAATGAGGGGGAGCGGGCGTTGCTTCATCCTGTAGAAATCAAGGACATTAACCTTGCCGATGCGGCTTTCGATAGGTGTGCGGCGCCTGGTGAAAAGCTATTGACGACAGTCTGCCAGGACTACTCGTATGCTCCAAATGAGTTCTGCAGGCGATTCATAACTCGGTCTATAGTTTCTGCGAAAGTCGACTGGAGAACCATGTTTGCCTTCCCAAAAATTGCGGATGGCTTCGACGTGATAGCTAGGGCGTCTCAGGGCGCAAATCTTAGCTTGTACGTGATCGCATCTGCGGTAATGTCCAAGGCAGAAAAGCGTAGACTGCTCAATAGCGTTACAAGTATTGATGTGCTAAACCTATATCTGCGCCATATGCAGTTTTCCGATGATTGGAAAAAGCATCTCAATCTTGAGATGCGCTCTTTAATGTTTTCGAGTGATATAGGCCTGTAGTATTCCAGCTATTCCTAAGCTGTGGTTTTGTCGCTAGAATGGATTCATAGTGGATTCAAAGCATAGGAAATAGGGTCAATGGTTAACCAAGACATCGAGAGCTGCATTGATGATCTGATGACGCTCTGCTCGCGGCATAAGGTTCCGATGCTCCTGGCTATACAAGATAGCGCCAGCAGTTACCGAGCCCTTGGTGCAAATGAAAACCTGGCGATGGGTCAGCAGTTGCGCCATATGCGCATGCTACTGCGCTCTCCCGACATCGATCACTTTCTGCGTGACCTTATCCGAGATGCTGAGCAGAACGGCCATCGGAGCATAATTTTGCGAGCAATGGGTATTGCCGAAGACCCAAAGGCTTGACGCCTCGAACCACAAACTAGAAGCCCGTCTCTCGACGGGCTTTTCCGCATTACATAGAGGGCTGATGTTCTTCCTGAGTTTGTTTGGCTCTTGATCGGGATTTCGGCTTCGGATTCTTTGCCGCCTCGATGAGCTCGTCAATCTCCTCAAGCGTGTGGAATTTGCAGCGCTTCAGTATGTTTTTGTGCATCGTTTTGTTGTACTTTTTCGACTCGAAGGTTTCTTGGTCATCGATGGTTCCAACCAGGTGAACGACATCACCCTTTTTGAGGTCGAACAGACCTGCAGCCCTCCACTCGAATAGATGATTCTTCTCATCATACATCGTGATTTTGGTGGTCGGCCCAAATTTCCCATCGTATTTGGGATCGATGTAACTGATCGTGAGATTTTTTAGGGGAGTCCTCTCTCCTTTGTTTCCGAAGTACTCATTTGCCAATTCTGCACCTTCCACGACAGATTGTAGCTTGCTGAGATGGGACTCGTACGATTTGACGGAGCTGCAGAGCAAGCTAGCCTGGCGTATGGTCAAATGGCCAAACTGAATAAGGCTTCGAAGGTTTTTCCAGTAATCCTCATCCCGCTTGCTTGGATCTGCTTCGCTCTTGAGGATGTAATCACGTACTTCACTTGCTTTATCGACCGTCGCGGCAGGGTAGGAGGGGCTACCACCCTCTAGATCCATCTTTTGTCCCAGGGCGGTGAAGGCCTCGGCTGCTGTTGATCGACCATGGTTGGTGCGGGTCATGTAACCGATCTCATTGATCTGCATGATGGCCTCTTTGAGGTAGTCCATCACCGGAACAACCGAATGATCATCAGCCATCGAGAAGTCGATTTCACTGAATTGTTCAATGCTCTCAATCGCTTTTTGGTAAGCCGCCTGCCAGCCACGGATCTGTAGGCCGGCAAACTCATCCACGCAGCCGCTCCCGATGCGCTTGATGCCGTCCTCGGTCTCGAGGGTGTACATGTAGATGCGGATGCGGTTGGTACCGCAGTGGTCGCACAAGCACGGGGTGTCCGTGAGGCGAACCTGCTCGTCTTGCTCAGGCGTGAGCTTGGTAAAGGTCTTGTGTGACATCCACTGGGTGGTTTTATCGACAGTCGAGAGGGCTAGCATCTTAACCTCGCCCTTCGGCCCGGTGAGTTCACGCACTAACGCGACCTTAACAACAGGTAACATACGAGTCCCAACTCCCAGGTTCATCCTCCGAATCTCAGGTTCGGAAACCGTCATCTGGATAAGAGGAGCTTTGGAGTTCGCCAGTTTCTCATTGATTTTGTCGATGCGCTGTTGAAGCAGTTGCAGCCGGTCGACCAGGATGTAGCGCTCTTCTTGATTTCTCAGCTGCATGCTCATAACCCCATTGTGGTTGAGTGGTCGAGGTCTCGCCGGCTCTTGGGCAGGCAGCGATCCACGAAGAGACCGAAAGTAGACTTAACATGACCCAAGTGATGGTCGTTTCCGTCAATTTCAATGCTTTGTTTTGTCACCTTAGCGACTTTTTTGTCAGCGTTGAACGAGATCGACACGGTGCCATCAGCCAGGCTCACGACGCCTCGACCATCTTGGCAGACCTGGTCGATCTGGCGACGTAGCTCGCGCCGCTCTGTGGCAGTACCTGCAAAGCCCAAGAGCTTTTCATGCAGCCCATACAGACCTTCAACAAACGTATGTCGATAAATGTCGTTTGGATTGACCCGGTAGGTGCCGGCGCGATCAAGCCACGCATGATTGGCGCCAGGGTCGAAACGATTATTCCCTACGCAGGTTTCATAAGCCATGTCAGCCAGGCTCAACGGGCCCAGTTCCTGCAACCGTTTTTTGTATTCGGCCAGGTAGCTCTCTCGCCCGCCAATCCCTTCCATTTCAAGGCGCGAGCGCTCATCAGCCACCAGGGCGTTGATGATATCATCGCGTGGCATGGATTTAGGGAGCGTCAGATAGATTTCTTCCAAAATCTCCTGAGGCAGTGCTGTGAGGCTTGACATGATTTAGTCCAGAAGGGATCGATATCTTCCAGTTTATGTATGTACTGACAAGCGCTGCAATATGTATTGATGAATATTCTTGGCAAATTGCATACTAAATAAAGACACCAGGAGCGTCCTAATGACTACACCACTTAATTTTGAATTCGATGGGGAAGAGTACACTATCGAAGACCCTAGCAATAAAAACTCTTGGCTAGTAGGCCTTCAGAGCCTTATGCAGGAATTTGCTAATGAAAATTACGGCGTGCAGCATGAGCGCTGGGACAGTGACTTTAGTGATGAGCAGCACAAGACTTTCGGCAGGGCTGTCGCCACTGCGATGCTTGAGTATCGCAAAGAGCTACAGGCCGCGAATCTCAACGAAACTCTATGCACACCTTGGGAGAACGTCTTGGCCGGCTCCCTGTACAATGCGCTGTATGGGGAGTTAGGGAGTGATTATGATGCGCACGATCACGGACTATACTCAGCTAAATTTACCGAAATTGAAGAGGCGATTGCTGATGCTGCTGAAGATTTCGAAGCCCCGGTTTGCGACCTTGAAGCTCTAGTAGACGACATTCGATCAAGCATCAGAGAAAAGATGGAGGAGCTCGATGACTCAACCATTTACGATTCAATTGGGCACCTCTCGATAGAGCTGATGTATGTGCCTGGCTTTGATCACGAAAAGCACAGTATTGACGATTTCGACGTCAATCCAAACGAATTCTCGAAGAGAGCCCCTTCATATGGGCATCAGGCACTCCTAACGCTTACGCGCATATCTATCCCTGATCTGCTGGAACTGACGGAGGTGGATCCATCAGACAGTGATCTCATTGATGCTTGGCTAGAGATGAAAGAGGCTCCTGCGGTGGAGGGGGATCAGGCGCCACCTATTTCGAGGGAAAAAGTACTTGAGCTCATCGAGAATGCTAGCGTTAGCTACGCCCTTCCAGCCTGGTTTGGCTCGATTGAGATCAAGGATCTTAAGAAAATTGACCCAAGCAAGCCGCTTGAGGTGACCGGAGGTCTAATCGGGTTGATCGACCACCTGAACGGCGCTGGTTATGTTGTGCCCGTTGCAGCCGTTGGTAAAGTCGTCATACAACCAAGCGATTGTCTGGATCAGGAATATAATAACAGCGTGAAAAAAATCTGTGATTTAACAGAGAAATCCATGAAGGCGAAAATTGTCACTCAAGAGATTTCGGAACTCACCAAGACGCTCCAAGTTGATGACAATGAGCTATCGCCTTGAGGTCTTGTAGAAGTCTTGCCCTATTTCCAAATTGATTTAGAATAGGGGACTTGTAAATTGGCGGCCCAAGCGGATTTGGGCCGATCCTCAGGCTAAAGGCGTGTTTATGTCTGATTTCCAAATGCTTGATCGCATGCTCTCCAAGATGTTCGAAACCAACGATGAAATCATCTTGGATCGCTCCGCCTTCGACGCGGTGGTCGAACCACTTCTGCACAAGCGCAGTGTGAGAGAGAATATCCACGCATATCTGAACAGCAACAGCTCATCACACCGCATCATGGCAGTTCTCGTTTACAGCACATCAGGCAATGAAATGCTGCGTGAGCTTGTGGAGGAGAAGGGCATGCCAGCCAGGTTCATTTACAGCGCTTTGATATTCGAGGGTGCCAACTGGAGTGCCCTGAAGGCGCCACTGCCCCTGCACGACAAGATTGTTAATGGCGGGCCTGAATGGGATTTCGAGCCGGAAGTGTGGTTCGATCATTATCAGTCAATTAACGCATTCCCTGGCACGCTCGAAGCGTTCGTAGCGCGGTTCAGGAAGGCGGGCCGAATTGATCAGCCGCTTCGTCACATTCGACTCTCTGACCTGACACTGTTGCTAGAGATGGATCCATCTATTTTCGCACCGGAGGTCGAGGCCATTGGTGATGACATCAAGGCGCTGATCAACCCCGATTTCTACTTCGATCACTTGGCCAAGTGTCTTCTTCGTGAGCACCTGCCGCGTGAAGATGCTATCGCGAAGGTGCTTGGTAGCGGGATGGTCGCCAGGGCCTAAGTCTCTGTATACTCGACCCCCATTTCCCGGCATTTCTGATGGAGGAACTCATGTGTAACAGAAGATCCAAAACCAAGCGGATGCTCGATTTGATCGACCAGCGCCTGGCTGCATACAGTATCGAAGAGACCGTTGAGCGCCTGCATTCTTACGGGGGAGCGGGCCCGACGGTCGATGAGTTCCTCTCAATGGTGCCAACCTCCGCCAGCCCCAATGCCGGCGAGTGGCATTCCGATCTAGAAGATCCGCAATTGGCGCTGGCTGCCTAGCCTAGATACCCAGGTCGTCGATGAAGACCTCTCCAACGCGGCGGATCTGCTTGCTGGTAAGCTTTTGATCGAGCCCCAGGAGCACCTCTCGGAGCTGCAGCGGATCTTTTACCAGGGCCTCAATGTCTTTCACGACAGCAGCCATGCTGAACCCGCCATCAAGCGCTATCGTTTTTAAAACGGATGTGCTCAATTGACCTGATGCAAGGCGTAGCAAGGCCAGGCGGAGCCTAATGACAGGATCTGAATCGTAGGCCGAGAGGCGATCAATCACGCTTGAAAGACCTTCGGCTTCGATCAATCGATGGCTGCGTAGTGTGTTGGAAAGGTATCTGGCGGCCTCATACGCTTGCTCGCTTGGGCACCGCTCGCACAAATCTAGGATGAGTCCAGGAAGGAGTGGCAAGCGCGCTGGTGTCATTGCCTTTACTGGAGCTGATGTCAGTCGCGAGAGTAGCGTCGCAGCATCACAACGGCGGGTTACTTCATCGAGGGATACCTCGCCAATCGATATGGCTTTGGCGAACTCCATATCCATGGATACAACCCAATCAAATTCGGCCAGGCAGTCCGACATCTGCTGATCTATCTGCTCAGCCGACATCCGGCAGTATTTCTTGAGAAGGCTGCGCAGCTGCTTGAACGAGGTTTTTCCGCTCAGGTAGCTCAAGGCCACAACCCGCTTCAGAATCGCAGTGAGAGGCTTCGGGAAGGCGTCAGGAGCCTGGAGATAAAGTACGAAAACCCGGTTTGCAGCAAATGCACCTTTACCAACGCGTGTCTTGAAGTCTGATTCAGGTGTAGTGACCTGATCTAGAGAGAAGCGCTTGCTAACATTTTTCTTGAACTCGTAGTCAAAAAAAGATTTTTCTCGCTGCGTGAGGCGATTGCTAAATTGATCATAGTTCTCCGTGAGCTCACGAGCGTTAGACTCAGCCATCCGCATGAGCCTCGCCCTTACGGGGGTGTGCAGCACATTATGCTTGCCCAAGAAATTCAGGATTTGCTCGTGCATTGTCTCGGACACGTGCTGCATCACGCGTTTGAAAACCTGCATTTCCAGCGCAACCGCCAGCAGAGCAGTATCTGGATTTTGAGAAAGTACATCGATCTCAGCAAAAACCTCCTGGCTGAGTGCGTCATCCTTAAAGTCGATCTGGCTTGCAAGCGAGATGTAGTTGACAGGCTTGCCTTGCAGGTTGAGACGATTTTCCCTCATGCTTCAATTCCTTGCTACAGCGACATTTTTTCTAAGGATAGCATTGTGCCTGAAAAAATGAATTTTGAGTATTGACAGGACTGGATGACTTACCTAGAATTTGAATCACGGGGCTGATTTGGTATCGACCTCGAGTTGAGACGGTAAGTGCATGCCGAGAATGTAGATCACTCGTATAAAATGTCTGCAAACTGATAGTCGCCAACGACAATCAATTCGCTCTCGCCGCTTAAGGTGGAGCCGCTGAAGCCATAGGTTCGCTCACCCCTAGGTTCTTTCAGCGTCATAAATGTGAGAGTAGGCGAAGACCTTGTCGGTGGGGTCAAGCTGAAGCGAACGCCGAAGCTCCTGAAATGAGCCTGTCGATTGGCGCATGATTGGAGTAGAAATAATCGACTAAGCATGTAGTGCCCAACGATTGAAGCTTGAGACACGTCGGGTTCAAGTCCCGACCAGCTCCACCACACATAGCAAAGTAATATCAAACAAGGCGTCCACAGGGCGCCTTTTTTGTTCCAGAATTATCCGAGAGAATCTTAGATGAGCAAGGAAAAGCAAGATACTCTGATCGCTCAAAACCGTAAGGCTCGCCATGAGTATTTCATCGAGGATACGGTTGAGGCCGGCGTAAAGCTGCAAGGCTGGGAAGTGAAAAGCCTACGTGCTGGAAAGGGTCAACTCAGTGACTGTTACGTTGTTTTCAAAGACAACGAAGTGCTCTTGATGGGCAGTCACATTCAGCCCCTGATCAGCGCGGGCACTCATGTTGAGACCGACCCTGATCGCACGCGGAAGCTTCTGCTGAACCGCCGCGAAATCAACCGCCTGAAGGAATCAGTGCAGCAGAAAGGCTATACCTGCGTAGCGCTGTCTCTGCAGTGGAAGGCCCACCTGGTCAAATGCACCATTGGCCTGGCAAAGGGCAAAAAGAATCACGACAAACGTGAGACTTTGAAGGCCCGAGATGCAGATCGCCAGATGCAAAGCGCGATGAAAGCCGCCCGCTGATCCTGGAGTCGCGATGAGCGAAACAGCAAGCAGCCTGAGCGAGGTGCTTGGGCTAATCAAGGACACAGTCAGCTTGCTGTTCAAGGACAGCTTGTGGATGACTGCGGAAGTGCTCCAGATCAGCAACGGTCATCATCGATACCTTGAGCTGGTGGAGTACGATTCCAATCGCAAAGAAATTGCGAAGGGCCGTGGAACCATCTGGGCTGATGATCTTGGGATACTCAGAAAATTCCAACAGGTGACCGGGAGCCCCATCGCCAGTGGCATGAAAATCATGTTTAAGGCGAGGCCGAGATTCACCCCGGTCTACGGCCTGTCCCTGGAAATAAAGGATATCAACCCGATTTTCACGGTTGGGGATATGGAGGCGAGGCTCAACGAGTTCCGAGCCCACCTCAAGCAAGCGATGGTCTGGGATCTGAACCGAAATCTTAGAAGTCCAGGGGAGTTCTGCCGGTTGGCAGTGATCTCTCCCGCCGAGGCTGCAGGCCTTGGTGATTTCCGAGTTGAGGCAGATCGACTGAGTAGGGCAGGTCTGTGTCACTTTGAGTACTTCCCTGCAGCCTTCCAAGGGGCTGAGGCGGGCGACCGAATCGTCGAGCAGATGATCAAAGTCGTTGAGCTCACCAAGAATGGCGCGAATTTCGATGCCATCGCGATCATCCGTGGGGGTGGCGACAAGGCTGGTCTTTATCACCTCAACCACCGGCGCCTAGCGAAAGCCGTCTGCCGCTTCCCTTTGCCTGTAATGGTGGGTATCGGTCACGAGCGGGACAAGGTGCTGATCGATGAGGTCGCCAACCTGTCGTTTGCTACACCAAGTCTCCTGGTTTCGCATGTCCGTTCGACCATTGTGAAAAATGCCAAGAAAGCTCAAGCCGACGCCGAGCGTCTGATGTATTTGGCAGACAAGATCCTCAGCAGAGCGTCGAACGACTGCGAGAAACTGAAAACCCGCCTGCTGTCCACCGCCCAACAGCAGCTGGATATGGCTGGCATGAGTTTGAAGTCGACCCACAGGGAGCTGATACACAGCGCCTCAAGCAAGGTTGTTCGTGCAGAGCAAGAGCTTGAGATGCAGAAGGTGGCTCTTGCCAGAGCAGTAAGCGCCAACCAGAAATACCATGAAGAGCATCTCGCCAGGCTACGCCAAGATCTGTTTGTGCATGCTGATCGTAGCCTGCAAGCTGCTCGACAGGGGTTGGATGTTAAACTGGCCTTCATCACCTCCATCAACCCCATCACGATCCTGGCGAGAGGCTATGGCTACCTTCGCATGGGTGAGAGCTACGTGAGGAATGTCTGCCAGGTTAAGGCCGGTGATAACCTCGACATCCGCCTCAAGGATGGCACCCTAAAAGTAGAAGTTAAGGAGATTGGCAATGAGTGAAAGCGAAGCATACATGACTCACATGGCCAGGCTGACTGATGTCGTTGGCAAGCTTGAGGCCATCGAGCAAGACGTTGACCAGGTGATACCTCTCGTGCGCAGTGGCCTGGAGGCAGTGAAGTTCTGTAGTGAGCGTCTCAAGAAAGTGAATGAAGACTTCGCCGAGCTTCAGAGCCTGCTCTAATTCTGATAAGTGGCCGCGAATAATGCGAACCGGATTTCAGTACGAAGTCCGGTTTTATTCGTTTCTGCTATCCAAAATGCGCTCAGCTCAGAGCAGGATTAACCTCACGTCCAACCAATTTTGAGATTTTCTTGGCAGCAGAATTTGCAGCGCGCTTGTCCGCGCTGTTTTTCTGCCGGGTCTGGAGCCCATCCTCAACAGCGGAATCGGCGTCGCCGAAGTAGGTGCTGCCTTCTAGACATTCAGCCAGGATCTCACCTACATAGTCCCCCTCAACTTCAACGGTGAAGTTTTTGGCTCCAAATTGAGCCTCGAGCCGCATGGCGAAGTCAGCCGCCGTCTGCAGGTCGAACTCGATGTCCGAGTCGCAGAAGATCTCCTCGAGCTCCTCCACGCTTGTCATCAGTGACAGCCGATGCAGGAGGATGCCGACTTCAGTTTCGGTGAATGCGATAGAGCTGATCATCCTGAGCCTCCAATGCTTTAAGTAACTCTTAATATAGCAAAAATTGACAATTAGTCAATTTAGCTAACTGTGTTGGAGTTATTTAGTAGTGTCGTGAAACAATAGACTCTATTGAATCTTAAAATATTCACCCATACACTGAAGATCATGAGGTCGTAGTTGACACGCATCGAGAGGAATAATAAGAAATGGCTACCAATTTTGGAAAGCTAAAGGACACTTTGCCGAATCATTCGCTTGATGCGGCGGGTATGTCGAAGGTGCTTCGTCAAACCTATCTGCTGCTGTCCCTGACTCTGGGTGTCACTGCCATCATGGCGCTGATCTCCCAGGCGTTCAGATTGCCAGCGCCAGGCCTTATCCTGACCCTGGTTGGCTTTTATGGCCTGATGTTTTTGATTCATAAGACGCAAAACAGTAGCAAGTCGATTGGCTTCACATTGCTGCTGGCGGCGTTCATGGGTTACACCCTGGGCCCAATCCTGAACAACACGCTGCAGCTACAGAACGGCGGAACGCTGATCGCCAACGCCTTCCTGATGACCGCGTTTGCCTTTGTCGCGCTATCTGCCTACGTCCACAAGACAGGCAAGGATATGAGCTTCCTGGGTGGCTTCCTGGTCGCCGGCTTCGTTGTGCTTCTGGTTGGCGTTGTGTTGTCGCTGATTTTCAACATCTCTGGCCTCAGCTTGGCGCTGTCAGTGGGCTTCGTCTTGTTCTCGTCCGCCGCGATCCTGTATGAGACCAGCGCCATCATCCATGGTGGTCAAACGAACTACGTCCTGGCTACGGTCGGCCTATACGTGTCGATCTACAACCTGTTCCTCAGCCTGCTAAACCTGCTGCAAGCATTTACTGGCAACAAGTAATCGGCAAAGGAAACGAGAAAGGCGCCTAAGGGCGCCTTTTTCAGTTTTCGGGATGCTGCTCAGCGCATGTATTTGCTCAGGCGCTCCCTTTCCTTCATCTCCGCAAGCCGCAGCAACCGGTTGATGTAGCCGTTTTTTGCTTCGAGCTCGGTCGGCAGAGTGCTACCGCGCTGGAGCCTGTCTAGGAACTGGGCGGTGGTGACTGAGCGGCTTTTTCCGTATTCGCAGCTGATGGTCAATTCTCTGCAATTGTTGACTCTCAGGTGCTCGAAGAACCTTAGGATGGCCTCAGCATCGGGCAGAGACATCGGGCAGTTCGGGAATTCGCCGGCCTTTATCGATCTCTTGAGAGCATGGCTCTTGGCCCAGTTGGACAGGCGCGGGCCTCGCAGCAGGAGTAGCGCGTACCAGGCCTCTGCAATGATGTTGGTATCCAGGTCGGATGCACTGATTACGAGCAGTTTACCAGGGCTGACAATCGGGGAGGGTGGTGTCGCCTCACTGGGCTCAATGAAGGCGATGCGAGGGTGACTCTGTTCGCTGGCTACGAAGGACGGAGAACAGCCGTGGCTTTCGGTGGTAATGGTGATCATGCGGATCCTGCACATCTCTTAAGTCGCCTGCCTGAACGACCAGGCACAGCCTTAACATCGGCAGAGTATTGCACGCATCCACCAGCGGATCGACCCCCTCGAACCTCCACCCAGCGCCAGCGATGGTGGCTTTATGGCACCTGGTTGGAGCTTTTTATCGCAACTGATAGACTCCGCTCCCCTTGATTTATCGAGAAAAGCACATGTCCGGATTCACCCGTGGGCCCTGGCGGTCGCTTGGCAGCGACTTTGGTGATCGATACCTTTGCCCCCTGGAAAGCAACGACCCCATATGCCTGGTTACCTGGTCTAGAAGGCGTACTGAGCAACAGAATCAGGCGAATTTTGAGCTGCTTTCCGATGCTTCGGTAATTTACGATGCGCTAGAAAAGCTGGTGAAAGCGGTGGAGGGGCCTAGAGGTCTTGATTGCGACAAAGAGCTTGCGATTGCTAAGGCTATGCTGGAAAAGCACAAGCCGGCGAAGGCGCCGAACCCTCTGAAACTCGTAACCTAAGGCCTTTTTTCACTTTTAGCCTAACGTTAGACTAGGCGGGAACCTCGCATATTTGCCCCGTCTAGGTCTATGTCGGTCATGTTCGTTCTGCGGAATGTGCAAAAGCGGAAGTCGCCGAGATCCATCCTAGCCAGCTCAAGATTGCAACGGTCGTAACTGCTGTGGTCTGCTATGACCTGCAGTAGGTCAGCGCCCTTCATCTGGCAATTATCGAACGTAGCCCTTGTCAGCATGGATCCCTGCAGGCAGATGCCATCCAGATCAGAATTGCGGATGACGGCATAGCTAAGGTCGACGTAGGGAAGTGCCACGTTAGGAATGCAGACACCATCGAGCATGAGGCCGCGCAGATCGGTCAGTAGGTCTGGATAATTTGGAGCTACTGACACCGGTGCTAGGTCGGCAACCAAATTACGCCAATTACGGCTGTCTCGCTGCCAGATGGCGACCATCTCAGCGATGACAGACTTTCCAGCTTGTTCAAGCCAGCGCTGGCGCAGCTGCTCCACCTCTTGTACTGCCAGTTGGGCGTTTAGCGGCATAACCTCAACGAGACCACTCCGAT
>Ga0213822_1000019_pt1 | contig 190538 bp, 212 predicted proteins | sample MC6MC0908MG_FD_179872 | JGI IMG/M metagenome (GOLD analysis project Ga0213822, IMG submission 179872) | Enriched soil aggregate microbial communities from Iowa State University, Ames, United States - MC6-MC0908-MG | ecosystem: Environmental > Terrestrial > Soil > Unclassified | place: USA... | reverse complement strand
ACCAGGAGAGTAATTATATGAGATGTCCATCTTGCCAATTTAACGGAACGCGTGTTGTGGATTCGAGGCCAGTAGATGATAATAAAGAAATTCGTAGACGTCGTGAATGTGAGTCATGTGGCTTCCGATTTACAACGTTTGAAAAAATTGAAGAGACCCCATTAGTTGTAGTGAAAAAAGAAGGTTCACGAGAGGAATTTAGCCGTGAAAAGGTACTTCGTGGGCTTATTCGTGCCTGTGAGAAACGCCCAGTTGCGCTTGATATACTGGAGCAACTTGTCCTATCAATTGAAAAAGATCTTCGTCGTATTGGTAATTCAGAGGTACGCTCAGAAGATGTCGGTGAAATGGTAATGGACCGCTTAGCTAAAATTGATGAGGTGGCCTATGTGCGTTTTGCGTCGGTTTACCGTCAGTTTAAAGATATCAATGTCTTTATCGAGGAGATTAAAGATATTATTCAACGTCAAACGGAGCAAAAATCATAGAAAATAGAGAGGATGAATGACGTTGATTCATTTGTATAAGGAATTGCAGTCTGGCGATCCTTTTGACATTCGTCTACCTCATGCATTTTCTACACAGGAGCGTCAATTAGTAACGTTATTCTATCAACCTTTAACGGGCTCAGACCCCATTAGCCTTTATTTAACTTTATGGGCAGAAGCAGAGCAACTGCCAAGACAGCAAATGACTCATTATTATTTAATGAATGTGCTTGGTCTGCCTATTGGTAAAGTGTTTGAGGCACGTATAGCCCTTGAAGCAATTGGTTTACTACGTACATGGAAAAAAGAAAATGCTGATGAGCGAAGTTTTTTATATGAGCTACAGCGTCCTTTAGATGCAGAAAGCTTTATGAAAGACCCATTGTTGTCGATGTTTTTATTTAGCAAAATTGGAGAGCAGGCATATCGTAATTTACGTCAACGTTTTATGTCACCTGTGAGGGACGCAGATTTTAAGGACGTATCACGCGCTTTTATAGATGTCTATAAGCCTGTTCATTCAAATATTCCATCAGATTTACAAGTAGATACGAATCATAAGGATAAACAACAAAGGGTATATCCTTTTTATTTGGAGCAATTTGACTTTGACTTGTTACAAGCAGGTTTATCCGAGCAATTGGTACCGTCTAGTTTACTGACATTAGAAGTTCGTGAGTCGATTGCAAAACTGGCATTTTTATACCATTTAACAGCCCTCGATATGCAAAAAGTAGTGATACTAGCTTTAGATGATGATATAGGGATTTCACAAGAACGCTTACGCAAGGCAGCTGCCGATTTCTATAAGTTGACCGTATCTAAAGAGCCACCAAAAATAGCGAGAGTAAGCGAGCCCCTGCCATTAGAAGAAACAGGTCAAAAAACGAAGGATCAGGAGTTACAACACTATTTAGAGACTACGGCTCCTATTCAAGTGTTACGTGATATAAATAATGGTAAAGAACCTTTGCAAACCTCTGTACAACTAGCAGAAAGCTTGATTGTTCAGCATGGTATGCCGATTGGGGTGGTCAATGCTTTGCTTGAGTATGTTATGTTAACAACGGATATGAAGTTGCCTAAAAAATATGTGGAAACGATCGCGGATCATTGGGTTCGTAAAAATATTCAAACTGCTAAAGAAGCAATGGAGCTCGCACGCCAAGAGCATGATAAATATACAACTTGGAAAAATAAACCTCAAACGACAAATAAAACGAATCAACGTGTTAAGGGACGTTCAGGACATCAACGAGAAGAAAAAGTCCCTGAATGGTTTTATAAACGTGATGAGAAGCAAGAGGAAAGTACTTCTAGCACGATAGATTTTGAAAAAGAACGTCAAAAAATATTAGAAATGCTAGGAAAAAGTGAATAGTAAAGAAGGTGAGCAACAATCGAACCTATAAATGGACCATTAAAACGAGCTATTAATGTACCCTCGTTCCAGGAACGTTATGAGGCCATGCGCCGTGAAATTTTAGAAAATCCCCAAGTGCAAGAATTTCTAGCACGACATGCAGATGAATTAAACTATGACAATATCGAACGAAATTTACCTAAGCTCCATGAATTTATTAGTCAATCTACGGAGTGCTGCGGCTGTGATAACACGGAACATTGTACAAACTATTTAAAAGGCTTCCTACCTACTTTAAGGGTAGTTCGGAACACAGTTGAAATTGATTATGTACGTTGTGAGCAAAAAATCAGGGAAGAAGAGCGTCGGGATGTCGCGAATATGATTGCAAGTATGCATATGCCAAAAGATGTGCTTCAAGCAACTATTCAAGATTTAAGTATTGATGATGAATCACGAGTAATGATTGCCCAAAAAGCAGCACAATTTGTAAAAGCGACAAAAGAATCAGGTCATTTACCATCAAAAGGTTTTTACTTATACGGTAAATTTGGAGTAGGGAAGTCTTTTGTGCTTGGCGCACTCGCGAATGAATTAGCGTCTATAAAAATACGTTCTGTTGTTGTGTTTGTGCCAGAATTTTTACGGGAAATGAAAAATGCTATTGGCGATAATACATTGAATGAAAAAATAGACTATATAAAAAAGGCACCTGTCTTAATGCTCGATGATTTAGGAGCAGAAACAATGACTGCCTGGACACGAGATGAAATTTTAGGAACCATTTTCCATTATCGTATGGCTGAACAATTGCCAACGTTTATTACATCTAATTTTAATTATGGAGAATTAGAGCACCATTTAGCCCAATCGCAAAAAGGTGATATTGAGGTTGTCAAGGCGGGGCGTATTATGGAGCGTATCAAAGCCTTGACAGAGCCAATTGAAATGCGTGGCAATAACCGTAGGATGTAACATTGGTAGTTGCATTTTTCGACAATCGAGCGTATACTGACTCATATACTAAATATCAATATGCATTGATGAGGACATGAATTTTGTGTATCAGCTTCTAGAGAGGGAAGTCATCGGCTGAAAGCTTCCTAGTATGAACGCATCATTTACTACCTACTGAGCAGCGAAAGGGATAATCTTTCGCCGGTCCCTAGCCCGTTAGCTAGCCTTGAGCTTCGTCTGACTTTGTAAGTCGGAAGGAAGAAGGGTGGAACCACGAGCATACGCTTCGTCCCTTTCGTGAGGGACGGAGCTTTTTTTATTTTTTTTTAGATATGGAGATCTTGCTCAAATAAGAAGCCTAATCATTTAATTCATTAGTCAAACGCTCATCAATCATTATGTATTCAACAAAAACAAAGGAGTGCAAAGAATATGTCAGAAATGATTAAATTAACTTTCCCAGATGGCGCTGTAAAGGAATTTGTAAAAGGTACATCAACAGATGACGTAGCATTATCAATCAGCCCTGGCTTACGAAAAAAAGCCTATGCAGGTAAAATTAATGGTGAGTTAGTGGATTTAAAAACACCAATCGAAGAAGATGCAACAATTGCTATTATCACACAAGATGATGAAGAAGCACTTGAGATTTTACGCCACTCAACAGCACACTTAACAGCACAGGCAATTAAACGTTTATTTCCAGATGTGAAGCTTGGTATAGGTCCTGTCATTGAAGGTGGTTTCTACTACGATATTGACTCACCAACACCAATCACTGCTGAAGAGCTACCAGCAATTGAAAAAGAAATGAAAAAAATTATTGCTGAAAATTTAGAGGTGGAACGCAAAAATGTAAGTCGTGCAGAAGCACAAGCAATTTTTGAAGAAATTGGCGATGAATATAAATTAGAATTACTAGAAGCGATTCCTGCAGATGAGCAAGTTTCAATTTATTATCAAGGAGAGTTTTTCGACCTTTGCCGTGGTATTCACGTACCAACTACTGGTAAACTTCGTGAATTCAAGTTGTTATCATTAGCAGGCGCTTATTGGAGAGGCAACTCTGATAACAAAATGCTACAACGCATTTATGGTACAGCATTCTTCAAAAAAGAAGAATTAAAACATCACCTACAAATGTTAGAAGAAGCAAAAGAACGTGATCACCGTAAAATCGGGAAAGAATTAGAGTTATTTACAACTTCTCAAAAAGTCGGTCAAGGTTTACCACTTTGGTTACCAAATGGTGCAACAATTCGTCGTGTCATTGAGCGTTATATTGTAGATAAAGAATTATCGCTTGGTTATAAGCATGTTTATACACCAGTATTAGGTTCGAAAGAGCTTTATCAAACTTCAGGTCACTGGGATCATTACCAAGATTCTATTTTCCCACCAATGGAAATGGACAACGAGACATTAATTATGCGTCCAATGAACTGTCCTCACCATATGATGGTTTACAAAAATAGTATGCATTCTTATCGTAATCTGCCTTTACGTATTGCAGAGCTTGGTACAATGCACCGCTATGAAATGTCTGGAGCAGTTTCAGGCCTACAACGCGTACGTGGAATGACTTTAAACGATGCACATATTTTTGTTCGTCCAGACCAAATTAAAGCGGAATTCCAAAAAGTTGTTCAATTAATCTTAGAGGTTTATAAAGATTTCGATTTAAAAGATTATTCATTCCGTTTATCATATCGCGATCCAGCAGATACTGAAAAATACTTCGATGATGATGCAATGTGGGAAAAAGCACAAAGCATGTTAAAAGAGGCAATGGATGAGCTTGGTTTAGACTACTTCGAAGCAGAAGGTGAAGCTGCATTCTATGGTCCTAAACTTGACGTTCAAGTAAAAACAGCGATTGGTAAAGAAGAAACTTTATCAACAGTTCAACTAGACTTCTTATTACCAGAACGTTTTGACTTAACTTATGTGGGGGAAGATGGAAAACCACATCGTCCAGTCGTTATTCACCGTGGTGTTGTATCAACAATGGAACGTTTCGTTGCTTTCTTAATTGAAGAATATAAAGGTGCATTCCCAACTTGGTTAGCTCCGGTACAAGTAGAAGTCATCCCAGTATCGAATGAAGCACACTTCGACTATGCAAAACAAATTGAAGAGCAATTAATAGCGGCGGGCTTACGTGTGGAAATGGATGATCGTGAAGAAAAATTAGGCTATAAAATCCGTGAAGCACAAATGAAAAAGATTCCGTATATGCTTGTGATTGGTGATAAAGAAGTTGAAGCAAATGGCGTAAATGTTCGTCGTTATGGCTCAAAAGATTCCGAAACAATTAGTTTTGAGGATTTCCTAACAGCTATAAAAGCAGAAATTACAAAATAATATTTTTATAAGAAACTTCGCTTGCAAAAGTGAGGTTTTTTGTATAAAATGAATCTTGCTTTTGTATAAATCATTTAATGTTAGGTCAATCTAGTAATGATAAGAAAAAAGATATTTGACAGCTTATCATATACATGCTAATATAATTAAGGTTAATGAATACAAAGTTTGTGGTTGAAGTAGAGGCTGCCCGCTTCTCACCTGATACAACGCTTTAAAGGCTGTGAACAGGTATGACACGTTGAATTGTTTTGCGTAGACTTGCGCATGCACATATAGCGGGCGGACATCTTCAAAAATGTCCGTCCTTTTTTTATGGACATGACGAGAGGATGTACCGTTCAACCGGGCAAGGCTTTGCCCAAACCATGTATTCGCGACAACTACTTGGAGGTGGATTACTATTAGCAAAGACATGTATGTAAACGAAGGCATTCGCGCACGTGAACTTCGATTAATCGATCACAATGGTGACCAGCTTGGTGTAAAGACACGTAATGAAGCGCTAGAAATCGCCGCTCGTGTAAACTTGGATCTTGTCCTTGTGGCCCCTCAAGCCAAGCCGCCAGTCGCTCGTATCATGGACTATGGTAAATTTAAGTTTGAACAGCAAAAGAAAGACCGTGAAATTCGTAAAAATCAAAAGGTCATCGTAATGAAAGAGGTTCGTTTGAGCCCAACAATCGATGAGCATGATTTCCAAACGAAGTTACGTAATGCGATTAAATTCCTTGAAAAAGGCGATAAAGTAAAATGTAGCCTACGTTTCAAAGGTCGTGCGATCACACATAAAGAGATTGGTCAACGTGTGTTAGATCGTTTTGCTGAAGCTTGTGCTGAAGTATCAACGGTAGAACAAAAACCGAAGATGGAAGGCCGAAGCATGTTCTTAGTTCTTCAACCAAAGAACGAGAAATAATATTAGACGAACAGTTTAGGAGGAATTCGACATGCCAAAAATGAAAACTCACCGTGGAGCTGCGAAACGTTTCAAAAAAACGGGTTCAGGTAAATTAAAATACGACCGTGCTTATGGAAGCCACTTATTCGCAAACAAATCTACGAAACAAAAACGTCACCTACGTAAAGCGAACATCGTATCATCTGGTGACTTCAAACGCATCAAATCTTTACTTGTTTACATGAAATAATTGACTACAAAAAAATACTAACATTCATTTTTTAATGAAAAGCAGGAGGTAATTCATATGCCACGCGTAAAAGGCGGAACAGTGACGCGCAAACGTCGTAAAAAAGTATTAAAATTAGCTAAAGGTTACTATGGTTCAAAACATACATTATATAAAGTTGCTAACCAAGCAGTAATGAAATCAGGTCAGTATGCTTACCGTGACCGTCGTCAGAAAAAACGTGATTTCCGTAAATTATGGATCACTCGTATCAACGCAGCTGCTCGCATGAACGGTCTTTCATACAGCCGTTTAATGCACGGTTTAAAAGTTGCTGGTATCGAAGTTAACCGTAAAATGTTAGCTGACCTAGCGGTAACTGATGCTGCAGCATTCACGCAATTAGCAGACTCTGCTAAAAAAGCAGTAGCTAAATAATAATTGACAAAGTCAACTATTATTTCTGCACCGAAAGCGTAGCGACAGGTGTAAAAAAAGACTGATGGATTTTTCCATCAGTCTTTTTTGTGTTAGATTAATAATATAACGTTTTTGGATAAAGGAGTAGGGAATGGGACAAGCATTATTAGCTTATATGAGTATTATATCGATTGTGTTGCTCATTTTAATGGGTATGGACAAATCGCGTGCAAAAAAGCATGAATGGCGTATTGCAGAACGCACTTTGTTTACGCTAGCCATCGTAGGAGGGGCAATTGGTGGGGTGCTTGGCATGTATTTATTCCGACACAAAACACGCCACAATAGTTTTGCATTTGGTTTTCCTCTACTTGCAGCCATTCAAATTTTTATCATCGTACAATTGTGGATATAAGTGAAAACAATTAAAACACATCCTCATCAAGAGGATGTGTTACGCATAAGCTGTTCAATGGGCTGCTTCCAATTGATTTTCGCACTTGGATAATTTAATAGAATTTCTTGCTGTAAATATTCAAAGTCACTTTTTGAAAAGCCCTGCAAAGTTGCAGTATCACGTGCACCAACAAAAATGGTGACAACCTCGAAGGCATCCTCTGTCGTACCCAGATACTTCTCGCCTTCAAAAAGAGCACCCCTATAGGAAATAAAGAAATTTTTCCGGACATTCTTAACGTCATCATAAAAGTAATATTGGCCTTTTTCATAGGCTTCATCAAGTTTTCGTTTAGGATCAGTTATATAACGAATCGCTTTATAAAATACATAAATAATAAGCGCTATTACAGCAAGTCGAATTAATAAAGGCAACATTTTCAAATTTCCCCCTTGAAGAAAGGTTATTCTTTCCTATACGATTAGGGAGGTCAAATAGTTTCATTTTTATTTAAATATTTTTTAGAAATTTAGGAGAAAAAAATGAATTTACAACAATTGTTTACCATGCAAAAAGAGCTTGATGATTTCATTGAGCAAACGCAAAATATTCAGCAAGATGTGTTTCAAGAAAAAGGGCTAGCATTAATGGTGGAGCTAGCTGAGCTTGCCAATGAAACGCGCTGCTTTAAATTTTGGAGCACAAAGGGGCCATCAGCACGTGAAGTCATTTTAGAAGAATATGTGGATTCTATTCATTTTATCTTATCCCTGGGCTTATTAAAGGGCTATACAGCAATCGAAAAATGGCCAGTGGTAGAAGAGAGTAGAAATTTAACGGCAACATTTTTAGAGACTCAAAATGTTATTTTGTCATTTATTCAACAACCTACAGAGGGTCGTTATTTAGCGATTTGGCAATGCTATGGAATACTTGCACACAATCTTGATTTTACATTCGAAGATGTAGTTCGTGCCTATATAGAAAAAAACCAAGAAAATTATAATCGTCAGCGTTCCGGATATTAAATAATTAAGAAATACACCAATTTTCAGACGATTAAGCTAGGAATATTTCGGTAAACGAAGTATAATAAAGTAGATACAAGAAGTAGGAGGCAAAAGGATGACACAACTAGATCCAACATTACAAATGTTTAAAGATTTAACAGATGCAAATGGTATCGCAGGTAATGAACGTGCACCGCGCGAGGTCATGAAAAAATACATTGCACCATATGCAGATACTGTAGAAACAGATAACTTAGGTAGTGTAATTGCTAAAAAAGTAGGCGATGAAAACGGGCCTAAAATCGTCGTAGCAGGACATTTAGATGAAGTAGGTTTCATGGTTACGCAAATCGATGACAAAGGCTTTATCAAATTCCAAACAGTAGGTGGCTGGTGGAGCCAGGTTATGCTTGCACAGCGCGTTACAATTACGACACGTAAGGGCGATGAAGTGATTGGGGTTATTGGTTCAAAACCACCTCATATTTTACCTGCTGATGTGCGCAATAAAGTAGTAGACATTAAAGATATGTTTATCGATATTGGTGCTGCTTCTAAAGATGAAGTGCTTGAGTGGGGCGTACGTCCTGGCGATATGGTAACACCATATTTTGAATTCAATGTTATGAAAAATGAAAAATATCTGTTAGCAAAAGCTTGGGATAACCGTATCGGTTGTGCCATTGCTATCGATGTTATGAAAGCTTTACAAAATGAAAAACATCCTAACATTCTTTATTCAGTAGGGAATGTACAAGAAGAAGTTGGACTTCGTGGTGCTAAAACAGCGACACATAAAATTCAACCAGATATTGGATTTGCTGTTGATGTAGGCGTAGCAGGAGATACTCCAGGAGTTACAGCTAAAGAATCAACTAGTAAAATGGGTGCGGGTCCTCAAATTGTTGTGTATGATGCATCTATGGTATCACACCGTGGCTTACGTGAATTCGTATTAGACGTAGCAGACGAGAACAATATCCCATACCAATTTGAAGCAATGGCTGGCGGTGGTACAGATGCTGGCTCAATCCACGTAACGGCAAATGGCGTACCAGCACTATCAATCGGTATTGCGACACGCTACATCCATTCACATGCAGGTATCCTACATCGTGATGATTATGATAATGCTGTTAAATTAATGGTAGAAGTTATTAAAAAATTAGACCGTGAAGCAGTGAATAAAATTACTTTCGATTAATTAAACAAAAAGAACTAAATATTAGGCCTTCTAACTAAAATGTTAGGAGGCTTTTTACATTGGGCTGGTTAAACCAAAAAAGTATATATCAAAGTAGATTTTAATTATGAAAAGTTATATAGCTCTAGAAGGATGGTGGAATTACTTGAAAATGAAACCAAAATACTATATTTGAAAATTATTTTTATATGGTATAATTTCCTATAAAAGGAGTGGTTTTCTTTGAGAATTCAAAAAGTAATAAAGATTCTAGTATGTTTATCTATTAGTCTATGCATCATAAATTATCCTAGTATTTCTTTTGCTGAAACACTTAATAGTTCTAGTGAAAAAAGCAAATCGAATGACATTGATACTGGTATAGCAAATTTGAACTACAATAACAAAGAAGTATTAGCAGTGAATGGTGACAAGGTTGATAGCTTTGTTCCGAGAGAAGGTATTAATGCAAATGATAAATTTATAGTGGTTGAACGTAATAAAAAATCACTGACAACTTCACCGGTGGATATTTCAATTATTGATTCTATGGCGAATCGTACATATCCAGGAGTATTACAACTTGCAAACCAAGCTTTTGCAGATAATCAACCAAATTTATTGGTGGCCAAAAGAAAACCGCTAAATATAAGCATTGATTTACCTGGCATGAAAAGAGAAAATACTACGACCGTTGATAATCCAACATATGGTAATGTGTCAGGAGCAGTAGATGAATTAGTATCTACATGGAGTGAGAAATATTCCACAACACATACTTTGCCTGCAAGACTACAATATTCAGAATCAATGGTTTATAGCAAATCTCAAATAGCAAGCGCTCTGAATGTAAACGCCCAAGTTCTCGACAATTCACTGGGAATTGACTTTAATGCGATTGCGAATGGAGAGAAAAAAGTGATGGTTGCGGCATATAAACAAATTTTTTATACCGTAAGTGCTGAACTGCCTAACAATCCATCAGACCTTTTCGATGATAGTGTTGATTTTACAGAGTTAACTCGTAAAGGAGTAAGTAACGATGCCCCTCCCGTTATGGTGTCAAATGTAGCTTATGGTAGAACAATTTATGTGAAATTAGAGACAAGCTCTAAAAGCAAGGATGTCCAAGCTGCTTTTAAAGCCTTATTGAAGAATGTTAATACTAATGTAGAAACTAGTGCACAATACAAGGATATTTTTGAAGAAAGTTCCTTTACGGCTGTAGTATTAGGCGGAGATTCACAAAAGCATAATCAAATTGTCTCAAAGGACTTTAATGATATTCGAGAAATAATTAAAGATAATGGAGAATTTAGTCTTAAAAATCCAGCATATCCAATTTCATATACAAGTGTTTTCTTAAAGGATCATTCAATTGCTGCTGTTCATAACAATACAGATTATATCGAGACAACAGCTACAGAATATTCTAAAGGAAAGATCATCCTTGATCATTATGGTGCATACGTTGCTCAATTTGAAGTAGCCTGGGACGAATTTTCCTATGATGAAAATGGAAATGAAGTACTAACCCATAAAACTTGGGATGGAAATTGGAAAGACAAAACAGCTCATTTCTCTACAGTAATACCACTTCCACCTAATTCAAAAAATATAAGAATCTATGCAAGAGAATGTACAGGCCTTGCATGGGAATGGTGGAGAACGGTTATTGATGAATATAATGTTCCATTGTCTAATGAAATAAAAGTCTCCATTGGAGGAACTACATTATACCCAACAGGTAGTATTGATTAGGTATTAGTTATGAGTATGGGAAGGCATAGGGTGTTCAATCTATGGAACAGCAAATGGCGTACAAGCACTAAGAGAATATCCTACATCGTGATGATTATGAATAATGCTGCTAAATTAATGTTGGAAGTCATTAAAAAATGACCATGAAGTAGTTAAAAGAATGAAATACCTTCGATTAATTATAGAAATAATATGATTTTACCTCCTATCAAATATTTGATAGGAGTTTTTTTATGATAGTTCTAAAATAATTATTCTAGTTCATCTTATTCATTAATAATGAGCTTACCTGAGTCATACTCACAAAGGAAAATGGTATTCACGACATTTTCACCTTTGTCACTAACAAACTCTGCCCATGTGATAGCTGCCCACCTGCGTGTTCTTCTTTTACTGCTTCCAACTAGGAACCATTTTTCCACTTTTTTAGATAGCTCCTTATACCTTCACCGTAAACAAATAAACACCCCCTCTAACCGAGGTACTGATAAGGATTTAAGCATACTAGAATACTTCAAAGAGGTTGAATGGAAATTTTGTGATTTTTGAAAATTGCTTAATATGCATAAGTATTCGTAATGGTGAATTTTGGACACATTTAATAACAAATGAATAGTGATTCGAACTAATTATAAAAATTCAGTTGATTTTATATTTATGCATGTTATACTAATTTCAACAGCAACGATATAAGGAGCGAAAGCCATGAAATTACTCGAGGAAGTACAGCTGAAGTTAGTGTCTAGTTTAAAAGGAAAAGACCTGCTAACTTTGCTAGACTATACAAGTCAAGAAGTTGAAGAACTGATTGAGTTAGCAACACAGCTTAAAATGATCACCAAAGAAGGGAAATGCCCAAGATTACTTGAAGGTAAAACACTGGGTATGATTTTCGAAAAACATTCAACGCGTACTCGTATTTCATTTGAAGTTGGCATGAATCAACTAGGTGGGAAAAGTATGTTTATGCATGCGCGTGATTTACAAATTGGTCGCGGCGAATCCATTTACGATACAGCACACGTATTATCAGGTTATTTAGATGGTATTATGATCCGAGCAAATTCCCATGCGATGGTCAAGGAGCTTGCAGAGCATGCGGCAATTCCTGTCATCAATGGATTAACGGATATCTATCATCCATGCCAAGCTTTAGCGGATTTAGAAACAATTGCAGAAAACAAAGGTATTTTAAAAGGACTTAAAATTGCCTATGTGGGAGATGGCAACAATGTAGCACATTCTTTAGTAGTTGCTTCAGCACATGTTGGTATGAATGTAGCCGTGGCAACACCTGTTGGTTATGAATGTGATGCGGAAGTAATCGCTAAAGCACAGGCTATTGCAGCGGCAAATGGCAGCACTGTTATGATCACAAATGACCCTGTGGAAGCTGTATTAAATGCAGATGTTGTCTATGCGGATGTTTGGACATCGATGGGCCAAGAGGAAGAAGCAGCAAAACGTTTGCAAGACTTTGCAGATTATCAAATTAATGATGAGCTAGTTGCCTATGCGAAACCAAATTATATGTTCCTGCATTGCTTGCCAGCACATCGTGAGGAAGAAGTGGCAACATCTGTTATTGATGGCTCTAATTCATATATCTTTGAGCAAGCTGAGAACAGACTTCATGCACAGAAAGCAGTTCTAGCATCGATTCTAGCATAATATCTGACATATACTTCTCGGGTTGAGAAGTACGATAGATAGAGTTTACATGGGCAACAGAGGGTGCCCATGTGAATAACATACAAGTGGTTGGCAGACAGAGGGATGTTTTACCATGCGCGATGTTTGTTGTCAAGATGGATGGCTACATCGCTACATAGTCAAGTAACCTGGGAGACGCTGGGTTACTTTTTTCTTTTGTGTCGGTATAGAAATAAAACATACTTTTCCTATAAAATATGGAGAATATAATGAATTATTTATATAATGAAATAAAAAAGGAATGAAGGGGTGGAATTTACATGAATATAGACCATATTGAGGCTTTTTTATATGTTGTACATTATAAGAGTACCCATAAGGCAGCCAATGCCTTGTTTTTATCGCAGCCAACTGTGACTGCACGAATCAAATCATTAGAGCGAGAGCTAGGTGTTGAATTATTTTATCGAGATGGACGAAGTGTGACCTTATCAGATAAAGGCAAAGACTTCTTACCTTTTGCTACTCAAATTGTGCAAACATTTCAGCAAGGAAAAAAGCAATTAGAAGAGACACAGGAAACAGATGACGTATGTATTGGTGCAAATGGAGTAACAGCTCAATATTTTTTAGCAGATGCATTGCCCAAATGGAAAGAAAAATTCCCAAATTTGCGGTTTCAATTGATGACTGGATCAACAGCCATGCTATTAGAAAAATTGGAAAGTCATCAAATTCACTTAGCTTTCATTCAGTATGTGCATAGGGATGGAGTTTGCAATGAGTTATTATTAAATAATGCAGTGAAACTTGTGAAGCATCGCGATCATCCTTTACAACTACAAGAATCCATACAAGTGAAAGAATTGGCACAACAGAAAATGGTGTTTTTTGAATGTGGAGCGTTTGATTGGAATTATGTGCATAAAATGTTCGAGGTAGAGGGGGTAGCAGCGAATATTGAGGTTCGAACAGATCATTTAGAAGTCGCTAAAGCGTTTATTCGCACAAAAGATTATATAAGCTTTTTACCCCAACTTTGTGTCAAAAATGAACTTGAAAGCGGCGAGTTTGTGGAGATAGATGTCAAACATTTACTGGATATGAATCAACATATATTTTTAACTTATAAAAATAAAGATACATTGACATCAGCTTTTTGGCAGACAATCTGTGATACAGCTAAGGAATTTGAAAGCGTACAAATCAAGTATTGATAAAATATTTTATTAGACCATAAATTTTTTCTATTACTTAACCTATTGCATATTGCTTCAATGAACTGTAATATCATTCTCAATCCAAATTTATTTATGAAATATTGTAAATAAATATTTTTTTAACACAAAAGCATACTTAACCACTATGTTTAGTAAAAAATAAAATTGAGGAGGAATTGATTTGGCTAGACAGGACAAAATTCGTTTTGGTGCAATTATTCACGGAGTAGGTGGCAATATTTCAAGTTGGCGTCATCCAAAGGTAGCGAGCAATCAAAGTGTCAACTTGCCTTTTTATATTCAGCAGGCTCAAAAGGCGGAGCAAGGAAAATTTGATGTTGCATTTATTGCGGATGGTTTATTTATTAATGAAAAATCCATTCCTCATTTTTTAAATCGTTTTGAGCCTATTACGATATTATCGGCATTAGCTGTAGCGACCAAAAACATTGGATTAGTTGGGACCGTATCGACTTCCTATAGCGAACCATTCACAATAGCACGCCAATTTGCTTCTTTAGATCATATTAGTGCAGGGCGTGCAGGTTGGAATGTAGTGACTACTCCTTTAGAGAGTACAGCTTTAAACTACAATAAAACAATTGACCAACATCCAAGCCATGCAGACCGTTATCAACTTGCCGAAGAATATTTAGAGGTCGTCAAAGGATTATGGGATTCATGGGAAGATGATGCGTTTATTGCAGATGTAGAAAATGACCAATTTTTTGATCCAGAAAAATTACACACGTTAAATCATAAAGGGCAGTATTTTTCAGTCCAAGGTCCACTTAATATTGGACGAACAAAGCAAGGTCAGCCCGTTATTTTTCAAGCTGGGTCATCTGATGCTGGGATTCGATTGGCTGCGAAGGATGCAGATGCCATTTTTACACACGGAGCAACCATAGAAGAGTCGCAAAAATTTTACAAAAGAGTAAAAACAGAGATTGCAGCATTTGGGCGCAATCCAGATGAAGTGAAAATTTTCCCAGGAATTTCCCCTATCATTGGTGAAACAGATGAGGAAGCAGAGGCAAAATACCAAGAAATTGTTGAACTCGTTTCTATTGATCGTGCTTTGGCTTATTTGGGGCGTTACTTCGATCATCATGATTTTACACAGTATGATGTGGATGCGCCGTTTCCTGAGCTAGGTGATATTGGGGCAAATAGCTTTAGAAGTACGACAGATTATATTAAACAATATGCTAAGAATGAAGGACTTACTTTACGTCAAGTTGCTTTACGTGAGGCCACTCCAAAAACAGCATTTTTTGGGACAGCTGAGCACGTGGCAGATCGTGTACAGGAATGGTTTGAAAAGGAGGCAGCAGATGGCTTCATAATTGGTGTGACGGTACCAGGTGCCCTCGAAGATTTTGTTGATAAAGTGGTGCCAATATTACAAGCGAGAGGGCTTTATCGGAATGACTATGAAGCAGACACATTGCGTGGTAATTTGGGTTTACCGTTCAAGGAAAGTCGCTATGTCAAACAGTCTGTCTAAAAACCAAGTAAATTTATTTGAATAAATGAAATTAAGGAGGAGGCAGTGTATGAGTTATACATTAGGCATATTAGATCAAAGTCCAATTATTGATGGAGCAACAAATGAGCAAACGTTACAAAAAACTGTAGCATTGGCACAGAAAGCGGAGCAGTTGGGCTACTCCCGATTTTGGGTATCGGAGCATCATCATACTGATACACTAGCAGGATCATCCCCGGAAGTATTAGTTTCCTATTTACTTGCAAAAACCAATTCCATTCGTATTGGGTCAGGTGGAGTCATGCTCCAGCATTACAGTCCATACAAAGTAGCGGAAAATTTTCATGTACTTGCATCATTGGAACCTGGCCGGGTTGATTTAGGCGTTGGGAAGGCGCCAGGTGGTTTGCCTCTTTCCACGAAGGCTTTACAATATGGCACTCTCAATCAAGGCGAGGATTTTGAAGAGAGACTAACATTTTTACAACAATTAATTGAACAAACTTTACCAACGAATCATGACCTGCATGGTGTGCAGGCAACACCAATTCCAAATGTAAAGCCGGCTTTGTTTTTATTAGGGGCAAGTCCACAAAGTGCAGAACTTGCAGGAAGGCTCGGTATTGCCTTCGTCTTTGCACGATTCATTAATAGCGACAATGAGTTACTAGCGCAGGCGGCTAGCATCTATCGTGAACATCATCCTAAAGGTCACTTTGCTGTCTCCATCGCAGCCATTGCAGCTCCTACAAAAAACGAAGCAAAAGAGCTGATAGAAGACCAAAAGATTACAAAGGTGCATTTAGCAAGCGGCAGGACGCTGACTTTACAATCAGTAGAATTAGCAGAAAAATTTGGGCAGGAATCTGGAGAAGGGTATACGGTCAAACAGTATGATGCAGATATTGTCTATGGGTCACCAGAAGAAATTAAAGCCCTATTAGATAATTTTCACGTGCAATATCAAGTAGATGAATTCATTTTGCACACACCAGTGTTGAAGGAATTTGAACGACAACGCTCCTTTGAACTTTTAAGTCCTATTAATTTACATTTGGAGAAAATAGAAGCGGTAAGCTAAGGAGGAAAAATGATGACAAAGACTAGAGATATAATTGTTTGGTCGAAGCAAGGGTGTAGCTATTGTGATGACATAAAAGCTTATTTAGAAGAACAGCGCATTCCCTATAAAACAGTTGATGTGACAAATAATGATACGTTTAGAGACATTCTTGACTTAAAATATGGCATTCGGTACGTGCCTGTTGTAGAGATTGGTTCAAGGGAAAGTGGCGTCTATAGAGCCGTAACAGAAATCGGATTAGAGCACGTCAAGGATGCACTTGCCGTGGGCTTACCCTCACATGCATAGAAGAAGGAGAGGGAATTATATGAAAAAAATATTGTTTTATTTGCTACTTTTGCTAATTGCTCTATTAACAGCATGTGCGAGTTCAGAGAAATCGGACGAAGATTCGAGTGAACAAAAGACGGCACAAGGAGGGAAAGATGTACAAAAAATTATTGTCGGTACAGGTACACAGTTTCCAAATATCTGTTTTTTAGATGATAAGGGAAATCTAACTGGCTATGATGTAGAGCTAGTTAGAGCCATCGATGAAAAGTTACCTGAGTATGAATTTGAATTTAAAACAATGGAATTTTCAAATCTATTACTAAGTTTAGAGACAAGAAAAATTGATTTTATTGCCCATCAAATGGAAGTGAATAGTGAGCGAGAAGAGAAATTTTTATTCAATAAAGAACCGTATAATGTTTTCCCATTAAAGGTGACAGTGAACGAGAAAAATAAAGAGATTCAATCTATTGATGATTTGAAAGGGAAAAACGTGAGCGTTTCTCCGACAAGTAACTCCGCTGTCTTTATTGAAAAATATAACAAGGAACATAATTTAGGAGCGAATATCGTGTATTCTTCTGGTTCAGTCGATGTGAATAATCAACTTGCAAGTGGTCGTATTGATGCTATTATTACGACACCATTTGCCGTGAAATACTATAACGAAAGTAATGAGGCACAGCAAAAAGTCGTCGGGGATGCATTATTAAATTCGAAAGTTTACTTCTTATTAAATAAGGATGAGGTGAAGTTACAAGAGCGTTTAGATGAAGCTATTGTTGAGCTAAAGAAAGAGGGTGTTATAAGCGAACTAAGTCAAAAATGGTTAGGAGATGACTATTCAGTAGACTTTTAACAAACAAGAGAGGAAGAAAAAAGTATGGAAAATAACTTTGATTTCGTACTCATTGCGAAAGTACTCCCTACATTGCTTCAGTATTTACCAGTAACTTTTGAAATCCTAGTATTCTCCATACTTTTTGGTATGGTGCTAGGGATTATGCTAGCTATACCGAAGCTTCTGCACATACCAGTATTGAAGCAAATTATCACAATTTATATATCATTTATTCGTGGCACACCCATTTTAGTGCAGTTGTTCTTAGTATTTTATGGCGTACCTGCAATCCTAAAGCTCATTCATATTGATGTTACTCGAATGGATGCCATGTATTTTGTCATTATTACGTATACACTGAGCAATGCGGCAGCCTTTGCTGAAATATTTCGTGCAGCCATATTAACTGTTGACAATGGGCAAATGGAGGCAGCCTATTCCGTAGGCTTAAATGGTCCACAAGCTTTTATGCGAATTGTTTTCCCACAAGCAATACGTGTTGCTTTCCCGAATATCGCGAACACGATGATTAGTTCACTAAAAGATACATCACTAGCCTTTTCAATTGGTGTGATGGATATGGTTGGGCGTGGAGAAACTTTGATTGCTTCCACAACACGAGCGCTAGAAATATATGTGGCATTGTCTATTGTTTACTTTGTGATAGTGATGGTTCTTGAAAAAATATTCAAATTCAATGAACGTTATTTTAATCGCTATATGCCAAAAGAAATTGCCACTCATTAGGGGGATGTGCTATGACCATTGATATCGCATTTGTGTTGGAGGCTTTACGAGAAATTAGTAAAGTAATACCGTTAACCTTATTCATGACATTTACACCTGTTTTTTTAGGCATTGTTATAGGAATAATCGTAGCCTTTGTGCGGATGAAGCAAATAAAATTTGTCACACCATTATTAAATTTATATGTATCCTTTTTCAGAGGCACACCTATTATTATGCATATCATGCTCGTTTATTTTGGGTTACCCCTTATAGTGGATGGTGTGGCAAATACTTTCCATTTAGCAATTCAATCAAGCTCAATTCCTATATTATTTTTTGTGATACTCGCGCTTACATTTAGTGCTGGGGCCTATGCCTCAGAAATTATTCGCTCAGGTATATTAAGTGTACCCAAAGGACAATTAGAGGCGGCGTATGCAATAGGTTTAACATTTACTCAAGCTATGCGACGTTATATCTTGCCGCAGGCATTTGGTAAGTCTATACCTAACTTTACAAATGTCTTTATTGGTTTTTTACATGCCACCTCATTAGCTTTTTTTCTTTCCATCAAAGAATTGACAGGAGTGGCGAACATCGTTGCTTCTGTAAACTTGAAGTTTTTAGAGGCTTTCATTGCTGTTGGTATCATTTATTGGAGTATTTCGATCATGACAGAATGGATCTCACACCTCATTGAAAAAAGAGTAACGGCCTATAGTAAGAGTGGCCTTTAGTAGAAAGGGGAAATATATATGACAGTAGCGGAAATTGTTATTGAACATTTACAAGAGGAAGATTATGCACGTTATCTTGAGGTTTTAGTAGAGAGCTATGGACAATATGAAAAAGATTATAAGGATCCAGAGCGATGGGCGTCGTATTTAAGTGATATTCGCGCCTCTGTCGGCAATCCGAATGCAGAAACTATTTTAGTCGCAAAGCGTGGCGATGAGATTTTAGGAGGATTGCAATTATTTACGGATGCTGAGAAAGCTTATGGACTGCCAGAGCTTAATATTCAATCGACAATCGTTCGCTTATTGGGTGTCCATCCAAATGGAAGAGGGCAGGGGGTTGCCAAGAAATTATTGCATGAAAGTTTTGCCTTTGCCAGGAAGAGACAGGATCAGGCACTATACTTGCATTCAGGTGATATCATGCAGGCTGCTATTAATCTTTATTTATCTTTGGGCTTTGTAAGAGACGAGTCAAAGGAGTTTTATAAAGGAGATATATTAGTAAAGAGCTTTCGTTATGATCTATAAATATAAACCCGCTGACGTGGTAGACATCGGCGGGTTTATAATGGTTATAGGGAGAAAATTTTTCCTGGATTCATAATGTTATGTGGATCAAGTGCTACCTTTATACTTTTCATGACTGTAAGGGAGGTACCGTGTTCAGTAGCTTGATATTTCATCTTACCAATCCCAACACCATGTTCACCCGTACATGTACCTCCTCGAAGTAGAGCATATTGAACAATGTGCTCGTTGAAGCGATCGGCTTTTGTTCGCTCCTCCGTATCATTCGGATTTAACATTAACAGTGCATGAAAATTACCGTCTCCTACATGACCGACAATTCCACCTGCTAGTCCAACATTATCGAGTTGTTCCCGTGCATATAAGATGGTTTCTGCAAGCATAGAAATTGGAACACAGACATCTGTTGACATAAGCTTCTTTCCAGGGTAAGCGTGGATATAGGCATATGCCAATGAATGGCGCGCTTCCCATAGTTTATTACGTTCAGCATTATCATGTTCAAATTCAACAGATAGACAATGAAAGTCTTCAAAAATTTCGCTAGCAAATGCTATATCTGCATGCATACCCGCTTCATTTCCATGGAACTCTAAAAATAGAGTCGGTTTTTCGTTAAAGGATGTGTCGTTATAAATATTGGCTTGTTTAATGGAGGCTTCATCGACCAATTCCACTCGACCAACCGAAATTCCTGCCTGTAATAATGCCGTGACTGAACTGACAGCATCGCCCACCGTATCAAAGACCGCTCGCCCTGCAGTCACGAATTCAGGTATTCCGTATACTTTCAATGTAAGCTCAGTAAAGCAGCCAAGTGTACCTTCTGAGCCAACGAATAGACCGTTTAAATGATAGCCAGAAGAGGACTTCGCTGCTAAATTTCCTGTATGAATAACAGAGCCGTCTGCAAGTACTACTTCTAAATCACGAACTTGATCACGCATAACACCGTAACGAACCGCAGTTGTGCCACTAGCATTTGTAGCTGCCATACCACCTAGCGTTGCATCAGCACCAGGATCCACTGTAAATTGTAATCCATGTTTTTTTAATTCTTTATTCAATTGTGAACGTGTGACGCCTGGCTGTACTTTTACAAGGAGGTCGTCAGGTCGAACTTCTAAAATAGCATTCATTTCAGAGAAATCGATTGAAATACCATGTGCAATGGGAATTGCATTTCCTTCTAAGCTTGAGCCAACACCGAATGGTACAACTGGTACACGTTGTGCATGCGCGACTTTTAAGATGGCACTGACATCAGCGGTGGAGCGGGGAAAAGCAACGATATCTGGTAAGCTCATCGCATGATGGGATTCATCCTTTCCATGTAGCTGTCGTACCGTTTCGTTTGTTGACACTTGTTCTTCTGATAAAACCTGTTTGAGTTGATTGACAATTAATTCTACTGCAACAGTCATTCCAATCCCTCCAAATTTTCTGATAAGTAAAACTTTATCATGCATTTATTGGAAATGGAATGCGCTGCTTATAAAAAATCAGTTTGCAAATGCTTTTTCTAATTTTTGAACGAATGCATCTTGTTCAGTGGAGCTTGATTGATTCCACCATTTTTCAAAAAATACCCCAAGTCCTGGCAGTAAATGCTCTTCTCCACGGCTAATGGCATCTTGAACAATATCTTTAAATTCTGCCGCAGATTGTCCGTGTACATTGGCTGTAATCGCATCTCTAATTTGAAAATTCATCTATTTCGCCTCCTTAGTAGTAATTTGTCCAAGCTTCGTTTAAATATGTATGAAATTCCAAAGAAAATAGATCAATTTTACAAAACATGCTGTGATTATGACTAAATACCGATAGGAATTTGATCCATTTTGCACAATGAATTGATCAAAAAGAGCATTCGCCTCAAGAAATAGTCAAGTATTAAGATAATATCACCTAGGAATATCGGACTGTGCATAGTCGACAGGAAGAGACAAATGACCATTCATAACAATCGAAAGCTCTTATCTACACATTCATTCGAGGAAATATTGGAAGGTGTACAACCAATGATTACTTCAATTCTTACAAAGCTGCGAATTTATAAAGATTATGATTACTATCGTCAAGTAGCGTCCATTGCTGTTTGGAGAGCATGGCTAAAAGCGGATCCGTCAAAAGGACAGTTGTCTGCTTATATTTATTCATCAATAAAAGGAGAAATTTTAAATGAATTATTAAAGGAAAAAAACTATACAAAGCAAATTACAACAGTTGATGATGAAACACTCGATCATCTGCGAAGTGAGTTCGAGATGGAGGAAAATAATTATCCACAAAGTTCTAACTTTCTAGAATGCTTGATGTCCCAGTTGAAACAGGTAGAAAGGAGCATATTGCTTCTTTATTATGTAGAAGATTTCAGTGATCAAGAAATAGCTAATGTATTGGGTTGTTCTATTGTAGCCAGTAAAAAAAGGCGGGAGAGAATCATCAAAAAATTAAGAAATCAGGTTTTAAAGTGGAAATAAAGCTCTGAAATATCAAAAGTATGCTAATATTGAAATAAAATGAATATTAGCATACTACACTCGAATGCATACAAATTAAGATAAAAGTGTTATGATTTGTAAGTAGTCAAAGAAATGTACAATTTTACATAGATTATTCTATTTGGATAGTTTAAAATACCTAGCAATTTTTTTTACATAGTAGTATGGAGGGTTTGTTTTGGGGAAATGGTTTAATCAGATCGAAAAAAAAGAGGTTTGGTACATGGTATTACCATTATTACTGGTCATACCATTATTAATTTTTAGTAATCAAATATATGGTGTTTTTCAAGGTGAAATTTATACAAATTTAAAATTGATTATACAAGTTTTAATTATTGTGTTTACAATGGCAATTGCCATACAATCCTATTTAGTATTTTCACACTTACTTTCAAATCAAACTTTATACATAGGAAATTTGTTTTTTATTCTTGCATTACTCGAATTAGTAAGTTTATTTTATAGTCAAAACAATTCCATTGAATGGAGATTTATGGATGGTCATTTACATATATTAATACGTTTTTACTTATCACTGGGATTTTTATTTATTATTTTACACCCTAGAAAACAATTAGCGATGAAACATCGGACCCTTACTTATGGTAGCTCTCTACTTTTTGTTGTAGCAAGCATTCTACTAGTGTATATTTCTCCAATATTTTTGCCAGAACAATGGATAGATCATATTGATAATATGGTCCACCTATTTTCTATTGTGCTTCAACTAATTACGATTGTTATTATTAGTAGATTTTTTAAAAAAATGCCGAAGCGCTCCATGTGGCTAATCAGTGCAGCTATCTCGCTCATCGTAAGTGATACCTTTTTTATTATAAGCCAAGATACAAATGCTATTTGGGATTTCTCTGCACTAATTTATCAATTTTTAGCATTTTACTTTTTTTTAAAGGCTATTTATTATACATCTGTTGAAAAACCATTTCAACAACTGTTAAAAATTAAAAAGGATCTTGAACAATCACAACAGGAGCTTCTATTCCAAGCCTATCATGATGATATTACACTACTGCCAAATGAACATTTATTACTAAAAACATTAAAAGAAAAATTACATGAAAATAAACTGCAAAAGGCGATCATTGCTATAGAGATCGATCGTTTTGCAGCCATTCGTTCTTCTATAGGAATCAGCCATTCTAATAAAATGATGAAGCTAGTGGCAGAACGTATTCAAGCGATTTTACCACCGCATTATTTTGCCACTAAACTACGTGAGGGCCAATTTGTCATTTATATTAACCATGTTAAGACCGTTGAAGAGCTATTACAATTTTGCTTAAACCTAAAAAGTGCCATGAAAAGTCCTTTACAGGTACAATTATTTTCGCTAAATGGCAATTTAAATATGGGAATTGCTCTACAGGAGGAGAAGTGGACAGGTGAAGAGCTATTGATGCATGCCCAGTTAGCGATGCGAGAGGCTAGACAAATACCTCAAAGATTTCTTTTCTATAAGTCGTACATGTCTAAAGGGATTGCAGATAGAATTCTTCTAGAGCAAGATTTACATAATGCGTTAGCTAATAACGAATTTTATTTAGATTATCAACCACAGGTAAATTTAAAAACTGGCACTATCGAATCGGTTGAAGCATTAGTGCGCTGGCGACATCCCAATCGCGGTTTTGTGTCACCTGAATTATTTATTCCGATTGCTGAAGAATGTGGTCTCATTATTCCGCTTGGTAAATGGATATTAGAAACGGCCTGTCATCAAGCGAAACTATGGGAGGAACAAGGTTTACCTCCAATCAAAGTGGCGGTTAACTTATCACTTGGACAATTATTCCAACGAGATTTAGTTGAAATGGTGGATGAAATATTACAACGTACAAAATTGGATGCAAAATATCTGCAATTAGAAATTACAGAAAGTATGACAATGAATATCGATCAAATGACACAGCTACTGCATGAATTAAAGGCGCTCGGCATTCAAATAGCGGTAGATGATTTCGGAACCGGTTATTCATCTTTATCCTATTTAAAAGATTTTCCTATCGATTGTCTAAAAATTGACCGTACCTTTGTAAGAAATGTGCCACATAATCCAAATGATGAGGCACTTGTATCAATGATTATTTCGATGGCGAAGCATTTACGTTTGAAGGTTGTGGCAGAGGGCATCGAAGAGGTTGAACAGCTTTCATTTCTAATGGATGGTGGATGCGATTATATTCAAGGATATTTATTTAGTAGGCCGATCTCGCCTCAGCAAATTTCGGAAACCTTTCAAGATTTGCACCACCATGTAGACGACGTTTTAATGCAGCTTCACTATATTGAAGATTATAGTATTTAAAGCAAAAGAAAGAACCTGCTTAAGTAGGAATGAAGCAGGTTCTTTCTTTTTTAGTGAACGAGATATTCTTCCTTTAGTTCGGATATATCCACTTCAGAACGCTCTTCTAAAGAGCGGCGTAGGTGAACGGTCGCTGTTTTCTCATCATCATGGAGTTTATCAATCCAAACGGAAACACCATTATAGCTCACTTCAAATTCTAACGGTGAGGCGACAATTTCATGTGCACGCTGAAAATCCAACTGAGGCCCCCCTTATTTTTTCTTCTTATTATTCTGATTTTGCGATACGGAATTAATTAGCTCCATAAACTCTTGAGAAAATTCCTCACTAACCTTATTAGGTGCGATCTTCTGGTTTTTTGGTGTTTGAGGTAATGAGCCTTTATTGTTACTTTGACCTTGTTTATTATCTCTTCCCATGTGAGTTGCTCCTTTCATATTGATATATCTTAATATGGCTTTGAAACGGATTTTTTATCATGGGAAAAAATCGGGAAAATGTAGCATATCTTTCATAATTGCGTGCACAATAAGGAAGAGCTAAGGTTTCTTAATAGAAAAATTTTCATTTAAAAGTACCCAATTTTGTGGGAATGGGAATCCTAATGCCCAGTAGCTAATTCCTCGAAGGTTGTATTGTTTGACCATGTCAAATTTAGCTTGTGCACTTCTTGCATCTTCAAACCAAACTTCATGATTTCTCCCTTGTTCATCGACATAACGATAAAATGGAGATTGTGCTGTCTGATCAAATTGGATCGTTGCTCCATACTTAATTGCTCGATTGAGCGCCTCCTGTGGACTAAATGTTTCTGCTTCTTGCCCCTTGACATGTGGTAGTAGCCAATCACGGGCATACAGCTCAAAGCCTAATAAAATTTTATCTGCAGGTATTTCTGTTAAGGCATACTCTACAACTCTTTTCATCTCGTTAATAGGGGAAATGGCTTGAGGGGGACCAAAACGATAGCCCCATTCGTATGTCATCAAAACCACAAAATCTGCTAAGCGACCATGTGCCTCGTAATCCTGTGCTTCATATAATGTTCCAACTTGTGTAGCACTTGTTTTAGGTGCAAGGGCTGTTGATACGAGGTAGCCCATTGGATGAAGCATATCCGCAGCTAATTCAATAAACGCATTGTAATTTTCTCGATCAGCAGGTAAAACATTTTCGAAATCAATATTCAATACTTCATAACCCTTCTCTTGCATCACCTGTAAAACATTATTCATTACCTTTACACGTAAGTCTTCGTTGGACAAAACAACATGTGCTAAATTAGAACCCTCTTGTGTGGAAGTAAAATTAGTGAGCGTTAACATAGGAATGATGTTTTTAGCCTGTGCAGCTGCTATCATTTTTTCATCACTTATGGGCTGCAATGTACCATCTTCCTTCATCAAATAAGCAAAAGGACTAAAATAAGTAAGTAGATGACCAACAGCATTTATTGAATCAATCGCTTCTTCGGATGGTTGGTAAGAATAAGCATTTACTTCGATAATCGGTAACTTCCTAGGGATGATTAAATGGCTACCTACATAAATCATATTGGGGTTGTTGATATGATTTGCTGCCACAATAGCTTGAATGGATGTTTCATAGTATTGAGCTATCTGCCATAATGTTTCACCAGGTTGCACAATATGAATGACTGGAGGAATGACTAATTTAGTGCCTGGTGTTAACATATCGGGGTTTGTTAGATGATTGTCTGCAATGATCGTTTCTATGGGAACGCCAAATTGTTGGGCAATCGCCCATAACGTATCCCCGCTTTTCACGGTATAAGTGGTATACGGTGAAGGGATAACAAGTGATTGTCCGATCGCTAATTGATCAGGAGTAGCTAACGCATTTAATAAGGTAATAGATTGAACAGGTACCCCATAATGATTGGCAATTTGCCATAGCGTTTCTCCAGCACTTACTACATGAATAATCATTGAACACCTCCTAAAATTATATTTTATTAGTGCATCATATGATTCAAATGATGAAATGAGTATTTTTATAAGAGATATGTAAAATGCTTGAAACTTCAAATTCTTTCTAACTGTGTAGCATAGGATAAGACGTATGCTAGGTATCATGGAGAAAGGGGTTTGGTGTTGAAAAAAGCGAAACTTACAGGTAGAATCGTTACTCCTAAAGATCCGAATTATGAACAAGCGAGGACAAATAATAATTTAAATAATCCAAAATATCCGAGTTTAATTGTGTTCTGTCAAAGAACGAAGGATGTGGTCAATGCTTTAAAATGGGCTAGAGAAAACAATGAACCTTTCAGAATTCGCAGTGGTCGTCATAGCTATGAAAATTTTTCGTTATTAAATAAAGGACTAGTTATTGATATAAGTGACATAAATAAGATGGCTGTTAATCTCAAAGATATGTCGGTGAGAATTGATGCTGGGGCCAATTTAGGAAAGGTATACCGAGAATTATGGGAGAATGGTGTAACGATACCTGCTGGCACAGAAAGTAGCGTTGGCGTAGTTGGCTTAACCCTTGGTGGGGGGATTGGTATGCTGTCACGACCTTTTGGGCTAACTTGTGACAATCTCCTTGAAATAGAGATGGTAATAGCAAGTGGACAGGAAGGAGCTCAAATCATTCAAGCAAATAGGCAAAAGAATAATGATCTCTTATGGGCAAGCTGTGGTGGAGGCGGAGGCAATTTCGGCATTGTCACTTCACTAACGTTCAAACTACATGCTATCAGTGATGTATCACTCTTTTCCATTACTTGGGGCTGGAACGATTTTGAGCTTGCTTTCGATACTTGGCAAAAATGGGCTCCCTATACAGATGTGCGTTTGACATCACAAATTGAGTTAAAGTCCAAAGAAGTTGGAGAAATTGTAGCACAAGGGGAATTTGTGGGATCAGTAGCCGACTTAAAGAAACTTCTACGTCCACTAAGAAAGGCCGGTTCACCAACGAATATTTGGATAAAAGAGGTACCCTATATAAAGGCTGTAGAATTTTTTGATCAACCCAGTGGTAATCGGCCAGCCCTCCGTAAAAGTTCGGGTTCCTTTATTGAGAAACCACTGCCTTTTGAGGCAATTAAGAAAATGAAAGAATTTTTGATCAATGCACCCAATCTAAATTCGACAATTTGGCAACAATCTTTAAGAGGGGCAGTCAGTGAAGTTGCACCAAATCGCACTGCTTATTACTACCGAAATGCATTAATGGCTCAAGAATACAATACTTCTTGGAAAAAGCCAGACGAGGAAGAGAAAAATATTGAGTGGGTAGAGCACTTACGGAGAGCTTTATCACCATACACTGCTGGAGATTATGTGAATTTTCCGGATCGGTTTATTCAGGATTGGCCAACAGCCTATTATGGTCGTAATTTTAGAAGGCTGAGGGAAGTAAAAACAAAGTATGATCCATTTAATGTATTTCATTTTCCGCAAAGCATTCCACCTGTTAGAAAATGGATATAGCCCACAAGTTGAGCAGGATGCAGAGGCATTGCTGCTCTTTTTTTGTTGGAAAAGTAAAGTAAGTCCAACCGACAAGTTGAAATTAATCTTGATAATTACAGTGTCAGAGGTCACAATAAAACTATTACATAAATTTCTAAAAGGAGTAAGTGGGATGGAAAATATTGTTGTTCGTAATCATGTGAAAGTAATCGGACAAGGGAATCAACCGATTATTTTTGGACATGGATTTGGCTGTGATCAAAACATGTGGCGTTTTATTACGCCTGCATTTATGGACAAATATCAAATTATATTATTCGATTATGTCGGCTCCGGGAGCTCGGATAAAGGTGCCTATACATCTGAAAAATACCAAACTTTGCAGGGCTATGTGCAAGATTTATTGGATATTATTGAATCATTAAATTTACAGCAAAGTATTTTTGTAGGGCATTCTATTAGTGCCATGATTGGCATGCTTGCATCCATAAAACAACCTGAATACTTTCAAAAATTAATTATGATTGGTCCTTCTCCGTGTTATTTAAATGATGGTGAATATCTAGGTGGATTTGAGCGTAACGATATATCAGAATTATTAGATATGATGGAAATGAACTTTGCAGGTTGGGCAAGTTATATGGCCCCTATCGCGATGAGTAATCCTGAAAATCCATCATTAACGCAAGAACTCAAACAAACGTTTAAATCTGCAGATCCTGTCATTGCGAGAGAATTTGCTGAGGTAACATTTTTATCGGATCATCGAAATGATTTAGCGAAGGTAACTGTACCTACTTTAATTATACAATGCTCCGAAGACAGTATTGTGCCCATTGGTGTGGGAGATTATTTACATAAACATGTTAAAGAAAGTACCTTGATCTTAATGGAAGCGAAAGGACATTACCCGCACATTAGTCACCCAAATGAAACCATTCAGTGCATTACGGGTTTTTTGTAGGGAAAAATGAAAGGATTATCGAAAATGGAACAACGACTCAATTATGCGCCATGTGGTTTTCTTTCCATCACTCACGAAGGAGTTATTGCAGAAATCAATCAAACCTTGCTGAATTGGATAGGCTTTGAGCAGACTGATTTGCTACATAGACATCTAGAGATACTTCTATCTACACCTAACAAATTGATTTTTCATTCGTATTTTTACCCGACGATTAATTTAGAACAGCACGTAGAGGAATTATTTATTCATCTCAAACATAAAGATGGGATGTCTATACCATTTCTAATGAATGCTAGATTGTATACGGAGGATATGGTAGAACGAATTGATTGTATTTTAGTCAAGATGAAAAAGCGTATCGATTATGAACAAGAATTGCGATCGGCAAAAAAGCTATTGGAGGCAGCTTATCAAGAAAAAGACCAGGCATTAGCCAATTTGAAGCAAATTCATGTAGAAATCGAACAGCAACAAGCAAAATTGTTAGAAATGAATGCTACTTTAGTTGAATTGTCTGAGACAGATAAACTGACAGGTTTAAAAAATAGAAGATTTTTCCAAGAAAAACTTGAACAACAGTTTAACAGTTTTTATGAAACAGCTAAACCTTTTTCTTTATGTATTCTTGATATTGATCATTTTAAAAAGGTCAATGATACATTTGGTCATCAAGCGGGTGATGCTGTTCTTGTTCAATTGGCACAGCTACTATCACAACGAGCGGGTAATGAAGATATCGTCGCACGTTATGGTGGCGAAGAATTTGTCATAATCTTACCAGAAACCGAGATAGTCGCAGCAAAAGAATTAGGGGAGCAAATAAGACAAACGGTTGCGTTGGATAATTGGCCAACTGGTCAGGTGACAATAAGTATTGGAATGGCCACAGTTACATTAAAAGATACTGGGACGACATTGATAAAAAATGCTGATGATGCTTTGTATGCATCGAAAGAAAATGGTCGTAACCAAGTAACACATTTTTGTGATATGAAATGACTGGATTCTATTGTTCAGCTAATAATTTTTGAATGGAAGGAAGATCTGCTGGAGCAAACGGAAGCTGAAGCAATTGATGCCGAGGCACCCACTTTGCTTCAGCGTGTTCCAGTATTTTTGGCGTACCTTTGACAATAGTTGCTTGATAGGTTTCTAAGTGAACAAAAAATTGTTCGTATTCATAAAGAGTTTCTGCTACTTGATCACCCACTTGAATGCTGCAGTTAAATTCCTCAAGGATTTCTCGATAAAGTGCTTGTTGGGGTGATTCGCCATGTTCAATTTTACCACCAGGGAATTCCCAATAATTAGGGAGGACCATATGGGCACTTCTTAGAGCACAAAATACTTCTTGCCGATCATTTTCAATTATTGCTCCAACTACACGTATTGTTTTTTTCATCCATGTCACCTTCATCGTCGGAATATTTTAAAATATATATCATTATATCATGTTGGATTTGTTATTCACGCAATCAAAATTATACTTGCCCTAAGAAAATAACAGTTTTCTCACATAGCTATGTAATTTAGTATTTCCTAAGGTATAATAGTGGTCAATATATAGGAAAAAGGCGGTCAGAGGTAGCAATGAAGAGAATTGAATCTACGCAAAACGCATTGGTGAAATTTTGGAAAAAATTAGCGACAACAAGAAAAGAGCGGGAACGAACAGGTGAATTCATAGTCGAAGGTTTTCATCTTGTAGAAGAAGCATTAAAAAACAAAGATCAAGTTCTGCAAATTATTGTACGTGAAGGTATAGATTTACCAATGCTATGGCCGATTGATGGAATTGATATTGTAGAGGTAACGGCAACTGTTGCGAAGGAATTTGCGGAAACAGAAACGTCACAAGGTGTTTTTGCCATCTGTAAACAGCCTGTCTTAGAGGATGAAGTGAAGGCATCCTGGCGTAAAGTGTTATTGGTAGATGCTGTCCAAGATCCAGGAAACATCGGGACAATGATTCGTACAGCCGATGCAGCAGGATTAGACGCCGTTATTTTAGGGAAAGGTTGTGCCGATGTCTACAATCCTAAAACGTTACGAGCTGCACAAGGCTCACATTTCCATATCCCTGTGATACGTGAAGAGTTAACAGAATGTGTAGATTTTTTACAGGATCAAGGAGTTCCTGTATTTGGGACTGCATTGGATGAAGATGCTGTGCCATATAACGACATTCATCATACAGGTGCATTTGCTATTATTATGGGGAATGAAGGTAGTGGCATTCAGCCGCAGCTTTTAGCGATGACAGATCAAAATATAATCATTCCTATTTTGGGTCAGGCAGAATCTCTTAATGTTGCTGTAGCAACTGGCATTGTTTTATATGGTTTTGTGAGATAATTGACAAATAAAAGCAGGTTTCAGACAGTTACCACTTGATTTGCAAGCGTCTATTACTGTATGATTAATTCTAAAATGTAAGTTTAAATAGGAAATGCTATGACCGGGAAGTAGTAAAGATTGTGAATGGACGACAGGGAGCGTAAGGCCGGAGATTGAGAGCCAACGCCGTACCGATGCAGTTTTGAATTCAGCCCGCGAGCAGCTACCGGGACCAGCTTGATGCTGTAAAGGTAAGCCGGCTTCATCAAGTCGTTATGTCAATGAAGTGATTGTAAGGATATTTGACCTTGCAATAACTAGGGTGGTACCGCGATTATGTCCTCGTCCCTTTTTTAGGGGCGAGTTTTTTTATGCCTAAAAACAGGCGTTTACTTTCTAAGGAGGTTTTATCATGGAAGAGCAATTAAAACAATTAGAGCAAGAAGCACTTGCTAAAATTGAAGCAGCAGCAAATCTAAAAGAATTGAATGAAGTACGTGTTGCATATTTAGGGAAAAAAGGACCCATCACTGATTTATTAAAAGGGATGGGAAAATTATCAGCTGAAGAACGACCAAAAATGGGTGCTTTAGTAAATACTGTTCGTGAAAATGTAACGGCAGTATTAGAGTCAAAGGTAGCTGTTCTTGAAGCAGCAGCTATTGCTGAAAAATTAGCAAGTGAGTCGATTGATGTTACATTACCTGGACGTGAAATTAAAGTTGGAAATCGTCATCCTTTGACACGTGTAATTGAAGAAATAGAAGATTTATTTATTGGAATGGGCTATGAAATTGCAGAAGGCCCTGAAGTAGAGAAGGATTACTATAACTTTGAAGCATTGAATTTACCAAAAGGACATCCTGCTCGTGACATGCAAGACTCGTTCTATATTTCCGAGGAAATATTATTACGTACCCATACTTCACCCGTACAGGCTCGCACAATGGAAGCTAAGAAAGGTGAATCCATTCGTATCATTTGTCCAGGAAAAGTATTCCGTCGTGATAATGATGATGCCACTCACTCACATCAATTTATGCAAATTGAAGGTTTAGTGATTGGCGAAAATATTCGTATGAGTGATCTAAAAGGAACTTTAGATACTTTAGCGAAAAAAATGTTTGGTGCTGAACGTGAAATTCGACTTCGTCCGAGCTTCTTCCCATTCACAGAACCATCTGTTGAAATGGATATCTCTTGCTTTAAATGTGGTGGTGCAGGATGTAACGTATGTAAGAGCACTGGTTGGATTGAAATTCTAGGCGCAGGTATGGTTCATCCAAACGTCTTAGAAATGGCTGGTTATGATCCGAAGAAAGTTTCTGGTTTCGCATTTGGTATCGGTGCAGAGCGTATTGCCATGTTGAAATATGGTGTAGACGATATTCGACATTTCTATACAAGCGACACTCGTTTCTTATCACAATTCGAGCGAACAGAGGCGTAAGGGGGATAAAACATGTTAGTATCATTAGAATGGTTAAAAGATTATGTCAATACACAGGACTTAGCACCTGAGCTATTAGCAGAAAAAATTACGCGTTCAGGTATTGAAGTAGACGCAGTAATTGATCGTGCTAACGCTATGGATAAAATTGTAGTTGGTTATGTTGTAGCGAAGGAAAAACATCCAGAAGCCGATAAATTAAATATTTGCCAAGTTGACGTTGGAGAAGAAGAGCCACAACAAATTATTTGTGGTGCTCCCAATGTAGATGCTGGTCAAAAAGTTATTGTGGCTCGTCCAGGCGCCCATTTACCAGGCGGTATTAAAATTAAAAAGGCCAAACTTCGGGGACATGAATCAAATGGTATGATTTGTTCACTACAAGAACTTGGTATTGAGGGGAAACTTGTTCCTAAAGCTTATTCTGAAGGTATCTATGTGCTTCCAGAAGATGCAGAAGTAGGAACGGACGCACTGGCTATTTTAGGCTTACGTGATACGGTGCTAGAGCTTGGCTTAACACCAAATCGATCAGATGCACTTTCTATGCTGGGTGTAGCGTATGAGGTGGGTGCCATCCTTTCAGAGGAAGTAAAGTATCCAGAAATCGCTTATCATGCTGCGAATGAAAAAGCAGAGGATTTACTAAAACTTCGAGTGGAAGATTTACAAGGGAATCCAATGTATGTAGCAAAAGTGGTGAAAAACGTAAAAATCGGTGAGTCTCCAATGTGGCTCCAAAATCGTTTAATGGCAGCAGGCGTACGCCCACACAATAACGTAGTGGACGTGACAAACTATGTGTTAATGGAATATGGTCAACCACTTCATGCGTTTGACTATGATAGCCTAGCAACAGGTGAAATCGTTGTCCGTAAAGCAACAGAAGGTGAGAAAATCACAACATTGGATGACCAAGAAAGAACATTAAAAGCATCAGACTTAGTCATCACGAATGGCAAAGAACCAGTTGCTATTGCTGGTGTAATGGGTGGTGCCAATTCTGAGGTAACAGATTCTACAACGACTGTTGTCATTGAGTCCGCTTATTTCGATGGCTTAACAGTACGTCAAACGTCTCGTCATCTAGGTCTACGATCAGATGCATCTGCCCGTTTTGAAAAAGGTGTTGATCCGAACCGTGTTTTACCTGCCGCTGAACGTGCTGCATCTTTACTTGCTGAATTAGCTGGTGGAGAAGTATTGGAAGGCACATGTCTAGTAGATGAGTTAGAAAAAACACCATCACGTGTTGTCGTTTCTCCAGATTTTATTAACGAACGTTTAGGCATGAAGATCGCATTAGAAGATATGCTATCTATTTTAGAACGCCTAAAATTCGGCGTAGAAGCTGCCAACGGTTTATTAATTATTGATGCACCAACACGTCGTCAGGATATTAAAATCGAGGAAGATATAGTGGAGGAGATTGCACGTCTTTATGGCTACGATGAAATCCCAATGACATTACCAGAAGGTGCTACACAAGTAGGTAGTTTGACACCTTACCAAGCTAATCGACGTGTTGTTCGTAATTTCATGGAAGGTGCTGGTCTATATCAAGCAGTGACATATTCTTTAACATCTGATGCATTGTCACAACAATTTGCCTTGAAAGCTGAACCAGTGACTCGATTACTAATGCCGATGAGTGAGGAGCGCTCTACATTACGACAAAGCCTAATTCCACACTTAATCGAAGCGGCTGCCTACAATGTTGCCCGTCAAGCTGACAGTGTAGCACTGTATGAGATTGGCTCAGTATTCCTTGGTCAATCAGATGAAGGGCAACCATTCGAGGAAGAGCATATAGCAGCAGTCCTTACAGGAAAATGGCTAGACCATGCATGGCAAGGCGAGAAAAAAGCAGTAGATTTCTTTGTCTTAAAAGGCATTGTAGAAGGAGTCATTGGCAAGCTTGGCCTAGGAAATCGTATTTCATTTGTAAAAACACAAGTGGATGGATTACATCCAGGCCGTACAGCCAGCATTTTATTGGATGGCGAGCAAGTTGGGATTATAGGTGGTCTACACCCAGCAGAGGAAAAAACATGGGGTGTAAAAGACACATACGTCATGGAGATGAATCTCGTTACTCTACTAATGGCAAATGCACAAGAAGCGCCACTTGCATACACACCAGTACCTCGTTTCCCAGCAATGTCTCGTGATATTGCGCTTATTATGGACCGCACAACAACTGCAGGTGAAGTGGTTAAAGCTATTGATGCAGCAGGCGTGAAATTATTGAAAGACATCCGTGTATTTGACGTTTACGAAGGAGAGAAAATGGAGCTAGGTAAAAAATCTGTTGCCTTCTCGCTCACATACTTCGACCCAGAACATACTTTAACAGATGAAGAAGTAGTAGCTGCACACAATAAAGTACTAAAAGCAATTGCTACAATTGAAGGCACAGAAGTGCGCTAAAATCTATGAAAAAAGACTGTCTAACTAGACAGTCTTTTTTTGCTAGGAGGGCAACTTAGCCTCGAAACACCAAGAGAGAATGGTTTGTTTAAATCATCTTCCGTGCTTTCTCTGTATTAGCGAAATGCCATTTTGTTATCGAGCGTAGAAATTCCTCACCCTGTTTACGCCAAATTCGTGCCGCTTGCACATCTACCTTATTTGAGGCCCCTTTCATCAATTCTAGGCCTGCTATATTACTTAGACGATCCATCTCCTTTAAAAACGCAGCACGAGCTAGAATGGATGCTGTAGCCACGGCTACATGTAATTGCTCGGCTTTTGTAGAAAAATACACGTTTTCTTGAACAATTTCTCGTTCATTTTTTAAATAATTGTAATAGACACCACGTTCTGCAAACTGGTCGATTAAAATAAATTCAGGTTTTTCGGGTGCCATTTTCACTAGTGTATTTTGAAGTGCCTTGTTGTGCATCATGGCTTTCATTTTCCCTTGGGAATAGCCCTTTGCTTGTAAGTTATTATATTTATCATTGCGTAAGACGAGGACACTATGGACACAAGCTGCACGTAAATCAGGAGCAATTTTCCGCATGTAGTCATCGGTTAACATTTTTGAGTCTTTGACACCAAGCTCATTGATAAGTTCAATTTTGGATGCAGGAACATACACTGCTGCTACTGTGATAGGTCCAAAATAATCACCTGTGCCTGTTTCATCTGAGCCTAATACAGACATAGTGGCGAATTGGTCGGGTAGTGTATCACCCTTTGCTCCGATCGTTGATGATTTCTGACTCGTTGTTTTTTCGATAATCCCCCAGCGGGCAGCTTCGCGTTCGGCTCCACCACCTTGAAACATTAATTTTCCTGATTTATACATTGTTATGGAGGTATCTGGTAGTTTTGCGGCGAAGATTACACCAGGAGCCTTTCGTTCAATATAGTTGGATGCATAGTAAGCCATCACCTCTTTTTGAATATTTGTTGAAATGGTAAGTACAATATTTGACATTTAATCGATCCTTTCTGTCCTCATTGTTCACAATTTTATACCTTTCATGGTATGATAATAAATAGCTTTTTTGTGTAATGGTGCTTGCAAGTCAAAAAAATCTTGTGTGTATCGAATTTATAGGAGGGTGCGACTATGGAAAAACAAGAAAAGAATAAAATTTCTGTGGAAATATATGGTCATACATATAAAATGGTCGGCTTGGAATCCATGGGCCATATGCGACTTGTTGCTTCGATTGTTGATGACCGTATGCGCGAGATGAACGTACATAATCCCTCACTTGATAGCACAAAACTTGCTGTTCTGACAGCAGTAAATACTGTACATGATTATTTATTATTAAAAGAACAGCTGGAGCAACTAGAAGAAGAATTGAAAAAATTAAAGGGTTGAAGAGAATGTTAGATTTAATCATATTAGTGGTACTTTTAGCTGGAATTGGTGTTGGTGCAAAACGTGGTTTCATTGTACAAATGATGCACATTGTCAGCTTTGTGGTAGCCCTAATTGTTGCGTATATTTATTATAAGCCATTAGCACAAAAATTTGTATTTTGGGTTCCATACCCAGGGGTCACTGATACAGGTAGTCTTGGTGTCGTGATTGACAGTTTAGATTTAGACCGCACATTCTATCGTGTGATTGCATTTGCGGTAATTTTCTTTGCTGTAAAAATAACATTGCAAATTGTGGCATCAATTTTTGATTTTATCGCGTATTTACCTGTGCTGAACACAGTAAATCGTTGGCTTGGTGCTCTATTCGGCATGATTGAAAACTATTTAATTATGTTTATTTTGCTGTATGTGTGTGCCCTACTGCCTATTGATAGTATTCAAAATTTAATGTCGAAGTCATTGTTAAGTGGTCTTATTTTGGAGCATACACCAATCATTACAAAGATGTTCCAAAACTGGTGGTATATTTATATGCAATAGCAACTATGCACTTCTCTCTGTTCTGAGAGAAGTGTTTTTACGATAGGAGGAATTACCGATGAATAAAAAAACCATTATTCGCACGCTCGAAAAAATTGCTTTATATATGGAATTACAAGGTGAAAATCCGTTCAAGGTATCTGCCTTTCGAAAAGCGGCTGTAGCACTAGAGGGAGACGAACGTTCATTAAGTGAAATGGATGATGTCACAAAACTTAAGGGTATCGGCAAGGGGACGGCTGCTGTTATTGAGGATTTGATGGCAACAGGTGAGTCGAGTTTGTTGAAAGAATTAGAAGAGATTGTGCCTAAAGGGTTATTGCCATTGTTAAAGTTGCCAGGCTTAGGTGGGAAAAAGATTGCCAAGCTTCACCAAGAGCTTGGCATCGACTCAGCTGAAAGTTTAAAAGTAGCTTGTGAAGCAGGCAAAGTTCGTGAATTAGCTGGCTTTGCTGCTAAAACAGAGGAGAAAATTTTAAAGGAACTTGCCAATATAGCTAATCGCTCTGAACGTCTACCGATTTGGCAACTAGAGCCTGTGGTTTTACAAATAGAGGCCATTCTAGATAGTATGGAGGAAGTGGAACGTTTTTCTGTTGCTGGAAGTTTCCGTCGGGCAGCTGAAACTAGTAAAGATATTGATTTTATTGTAGTGACAGAAGCGGCTGAGGCAGTCCGTGAAAAATTATTAAACACGTTAGTGGTTCAAGAAACTGTTGCAGCTGGAGATACAAAAATTTCGGTAATTTTAGACTTAGATGAGCCAGTCAGTGTTGATTTTCGCTTAGTGAAGGACAAAGAATATGCGACCGCCTTGCATCATTTTACAGGTTCTAAAGACCATAATGTTCGCATGCGTCAACTTGCAAAAGCGCGAGGCGAAAAAATAAGTGAATATGGTGTGGAGCAGGAAGATGGTACTGTTTTGACGTTTCTAGATGAGGAGGCGTTTTTTGCTCATTTTGATTTACCTTGGATTCCACCAAGCTTACGTACAGGCAAATTGGAATTTGACAAAACAGAAGATATTCAAAAATTAGTTCAACTTGAGGATATTAAGGCAGATTTGCATATGCATACGACGTGGTCAGATGGTGCATACTCTGTTGCAGAAATGGGCAAGGCATTGCTGGCGCGTGGCTATCAATATAGCGTTATTACGGACCACTCTCAATTTCTAAAAGTCGCAAATGGATTAACGCCTGCACGTTTAGAAAATCAGCGAGTGGAAATTGAGGCGTTTAATGAAGCACATCCAGAATTTCATTTGTTTAAAGGGACAGAGATGGATATTTTACCCGACGGTTCTCTAGATTACGATGATCAAGTCTTGCAAGAATTAGATTTTGTAATTGCCTCTATACATTCTAGTTTTACACAATCACAGGATAAAATTATGGCACGCCTACTGACTGCTATGCAAAATCCGTACGTCCATATGATTGCCCATCCAACGGGGCGAATTATTGAGGATCGCGATGGCTATAATCCTGATATGCAACAGTTAATTGCTTGGGCGAAGGAATATGGTAAAATTTTAGAGTTAAATGCGAACCCGTATCGTCTTGATTTATGTGTTGAACATTTAGAAATGGCTATAGCAGCAGGTGTACCGATAGCTATTAATACAGATGCGCATGATATGGCCCATTTACGTTTTATGGATATTGGTCTTCGCTATGCGAATAAAGCATGGATACCGAAAGAGATGATTGTGAATACATGGACGCGTGAACAATTTGAGGCGTTCATACGACGAAATAAATAGGTTGAGGAGGTGTTCTCAGTGATTGCAGAACGCGCATTGAAAACACTAGAATACGATAAAGTACGACAGCAAGTGGCTTCCTTTTGCACTTCTTCAATTGGGAAATCTGCCATCGAGGAGCTTGTACCACAAACTGATTTTGATAAAGTAGTACAATTATTAGAGGAAATGGATGAGGGTTTATCCATTTTACGTGTTAAAGGTAATGTACCAATGGGTGGGATATTTGACGTACGACCATCTGCAAGACGTGCCCAAATAGGAGGCATGTTAGCAGCGGTAGAGCTAATGGAAATATCCAGTACAATTCGAGCTAGTAGAATTCTTCGCAATTTTATTGAGGATTTAGAAGCCGATGAAGTGATTGAGATTCCACATTTCATCGCCAAGAAGGAAATGATGCCTGTATTAACAGGGTTGCAACATGAAATAAATAACTGTATTGATGATAACGGGGCTGTTTTAGATTCGGCAAGTCCAACATTACGGTCAATTCGCCAATCCTTACGTGCTGAGGAAGCAAGGGTGCGTTCTAAATTGGAGAGCTTGATCCGTGGCAGTAATGCATCGAAAATGCTATCTGATATGCTGGTCACAATTCGGAATGATCGCTTTGTCATTCCCGTGAAGCAAGAATATCGTCACCATTATGGCGGAATCGTACATGACCAATCTTCTTCTGGTCAAACATTATTCATTGAACCGGATTCTATCGTACAAGCAAATAATGAAATTCATCGCTTGAAAATGAAAGAACAGGCTGAGATCGAGCGAATTTTACTAACATTAAGTGCAATGGTGCAAGAAGTAGCATCAGATTTATTTAACTTAGTGAGGGTTTTAGGAGATATCGATGTTATTTTAGCTAAGGGCAAATATGGACAAGCAAATAAGTGTACAATGCCTAAAATGAATCAGGATGGCCATATTCGCCTTGTTCGGGCACGCCACCCTCTGTTACCAATAGATACAGCTGTGCCAAATGATATTGAGTTTGGTAAAGACATCACGGCAATTGTCATTACAGGTCCAAATACTGGTGGTAAGACAGTAACATTAAAAACAGTAGGCTTGTGTACATTAATGGCTCAAGCTGGGTTACCTGTACCAGCATTGGATGGATCTCAGCTCGCTGTTTTTAAACAACTGTTTGCTGATATTGGGGATGAGCAATCTATTGAACAATCACTTTCAACATTCTCATCTCATATGGTCAATATCGTTGACATTTTACAACAATTTGATCATGAGTCACTTGTTCTTTTTGATGAGCTAGGAGCAGGTACTGATCCACAAGAAGGGGCTGCCTTAGCCATTTCTATTTTAGACGAGGTGCATGGTCGTGGTGCTCGTGTCATGGCAACAACCCACTATCCTGAGCTTAAAGCATATGGCTATAATCGACCAGGTGTTGCCAATGCCAGTGTAGAATTTGATATTGAAACATTGAGTCCAACTTATCGACTACTGATTGGTGTACCTGGGCGCTCCAATGCATTTGAAATCTCAAGTCGCCTTGGTCTACCAGAATCCGTTATCGATCGTGCGAAAGGTTTTACAGGAACCGACCGACATGAGGTTGAATCGATGATTGCTTCGTTAGAGCAAACACGTCGTCAATCTGAAGATGATGCAGAGCGTTCCCATGCATTATTGTTAGAGTCGGAGAACTTACGTAAAGAGCTTCAAGATAAACTGCAAGCCTATGAAGAGCGTAAAGAGGCGCTTGATAAGAAAGCTAAAGAAAAAGCTCGTAAAATTGTGGATGAAGCGAAAAGTGAAGCGGAAGGAATTATTGCTGAGCTGCGAGAAATGCGTAAAAATGCTGACCAAGTTGTGAAAGAGCATGAACTGATTGAAGCGCGTAAACGTTTGGAAGAAGCGACACCAATTGAAAACAATAAAGTGCTAAAAAAAGCAGCTCAAGTAAAAGCCCGTGCACAAAACTTAGTTGTCGGAGACGAGGTAAAGGTGTTAAGCTATGGTCAAAGAGGTACTTTGTTAGAAAAAGTTTCGAATGCTGAATGGGTTGTCCAAATGGGGATTTTAAAGATGAAAATCGCAGATAGTGATTTGGAATATATTAAACCTGAAAAAGAGGCTGTAGTACGAACAGCTGGCGTGAAAAATCGAAGTAGCCATGTAAAATTAGAATTGGATTTGCGCGGTGAGCGCTATGAGGATGCGATTTTAAGGACGGAAAAGTATATTGATGACGCTTTACTCGCTAATTATGGTCGTGTATCTATTATTCATGGTGTTGGTACAGGTGCTTTACGTCAAGGTATTCAAAGCTATTTGAAAAAGCACAAGCGCGTGAAATCCTTCCGTTTTGGTGAAGCCGGCGAGGGGGGCTTAGGCGTCACAGTTGTTGAATTGAAATAAGCTATAAAGGGGACGGAGAAAAATGCTGAATTCTGGCTTTTGGCGATATCCAATTATCGAAACGGCAGGATATTTTAGTGTTGTTGTGTTATGTTTAGTCGTCTCGATGGCATTGTTCGAAGTCGTTACGAAATATAAAAATTGGGAAGAAATAAAAAAAGGTAATGTTGCTGTGGCACTTGCAACAGGTGGGAAAATACTAGGTATTTGCAATATATTTCGTTTTTCCATTGCGCGTCATAGTACATTAAGTGAAATGATTGGCTGGGGACTTTTTGGTTTTACGCTGTTGATCGTTGCATATTTCTTATTTGAATTTATGACACCTCGTTTTAATGTTGATCAAGAGATTGCCAATGATAATCGTTCAGTTGGTTTCATTTCCTTTACCATTTCAGTCGGTCTATCGTTTGTAATTGGGGCAAGTATTGCATAGGAGTGTCATGACATGGAAAAATTAGCAAAGGTATTAATCGTTGTCTGTATCGCATTTTTAGCAGTGGGCGTCTACTATATGATGACTATTTAAACACATAAACGCATCCTTTTAAAAGGGTGCGTTTTTATTTTGTTTTTTTCGCATGGCTTCAATTTGCAAAGAATTCTACTAAACTCTATTAAAATTCTCCTATTTTTGAAAGAAAAAATTGTTTTTCAAATATAGAAATATGCATATATATTTTAATCTGAAAAACAAGAGAATGAATGAGTATTCACTAGGTCTAATCATTCAAGTCCTATTTAGAATCAGTCATATTAATGTTGTGAAATGCATAATAATTAATCGAAAATGCATTTATTTTCTATTTTCTGTTTGAAACTGTTTTTCTTTTTCATTATAATAAAATTAAGAATTGACAAAGTTTGGGACAAAGGGGAGAGGACGTATGACAGCAAAACCATGGCTAGCAAATTATCCTGAAGAAGTACCATCGTCTTTAACGTTTGAGGAAATTCCATTGCAAGAGTTTTTGACACGCGCCTATAAAAAGAATCCATCAAAAGTAGCGATTCATTTTATGGGAAAGGATTTGACGTACACCGAACTATATGAATCTGCTTTAAGGTTCGCAAACTATTTACAATCATTAGGTGTGGAAAAGGGAGATCGGGTGGCTATTATGTTGCCTAATTCGCCACAAAGTGTAATCGCTTACTACGGTGCCATGTATGCAGGTGCTGTTGTTGTACAAACAAATCCACTTTATACTGAACGTGAGCTTCAATATCAAATGGCTGATTCGGGTGCAAAGGTTATTCTTGTGATGGATATTTTGTATCCAAGAGTCATGAAAATTATAAAAGAGACAGTCCTAGAGAATGTCATTGTGACAGCAATCAAAGATTATTTACCATTCCCAAAAAATTTAGTCTATCCATTTATTCAAAAAAAGCAGTATGGCTTTAGTGTCAAGGTTGAGCATAGTGGACAAAATCATTTGTTTTCAGAAATAATGCGCTGTGCACCAATCAAGGTGATTGATCATATTCCTTTCGATTTTGAAGAAGATCTAGCATTACTCCAATACACAGGTGGAACAACCGGATTCCCGAAAGGAGTCATGCTAACCCATAAAAATTTAATTGCTAATACGACAATGTGTGATGCATGGATGTATAAATGTGTACATGGTGAAGAAACCATTATGGGTATCCTTCCTTTCTTCCACGTTTATGGTATGACAACTGTTATGCTGTTATCAGTCTTCACCCGAAATAAAATGGTGCTTTTACCGAAATTTGATGCTGAAACGGCGTTAAAAACAATCGATAAACAAAAACCAACACTTTTCCCTGGTGCGCCAACCTTATATATCGGTTTATTAAATCACCGAGACATTGCAAATTACGATTTATCATCCATTAAGGCCTGCCTAAGTGGTTCAGCTTCACTGCCAATTGAGGTACAAGAGAAGTTTGAAGCGGTTACTGGTGGAAAATTAGTAGAAGGCTATGGGCTAACTGAAACCTCACCAGTGACACATGCTACTCCAATTTGGGGCAAGAGGGTGATTGGCTCGATTGGTTTACCTTGGCCAAATACAGAAGCAGTTATTTTGCGCACAGGGGATACCGAAGAATTGTCAGTTGGAGAAGTTGGTGAAATTGCAGTCAAAGGACCACAAGTGATGAAGGGTTACTGGAATCGCCCGGAGGACACGGCCGCTACATTTGTAGATGGTTGGTTTTTAACAGGGGATCTTGGTTATATGGATGAGCAAGGCTTTTTCTATGTAGTGGATCGTAAAAAAGATATGATTATAGCTGGAGGCTTTAATATTTACCCTCGTGAAGTTGAAGAAATATTATACGAATGCGAAGAAATCCAAGAATGTGTTGTAGCAGGTATACCTGACCCTTATCGAGGAGAAACGGTAAAAGCTTATATTGTATTAAAAGAAGGATATTCGATTACGGAAGACGAATTAAATAAATATTGCCGTCAGCATCTAGCGGCATTTAAAGTTCCGCGCTATTATGAGTTTAGAGATGAGCTACCAAAAACAGCTGTTGGGAAAATTTTGCGCCGCACATTAGTGGAAGAAGAAAAAACAAAATTGGCGAATAAAGAAGCGAAATAAATACGTATTAAAGTATTGACAAGCAATGATGTAAAATATAATATGAAAATATGAATGAATGACCATTCATATTTTCATATTTTTTTAGGTTCTCACGTCATATTGATTATGTTGACGTGCGCATGTTTTTTAGGTGGTGATATAAAAGTGAAACGAGATAAGCCAAAATATAAGCAAATTATTGATGCAGCTGTCATCGTTATTGCCGAAAATGGGTATCACCAAGCGCAAGTATCGAAAATCGCCAAACAGGCAGGGGTGGCCGATGGAACAATCTATTTATATTTTAAAAATAAAGAAGATATATTAATTTCTGTCTTTAATGAAAAAATGGCTGTTTTTGTAGAGTCATTACAAGATATAATAGAAAATGGGAATACGTCTAGAGACAAACTTTCCCGAATGATTGAAAATCATTTTAATGTTCTAGCGACAGATCGATACCTAGCAACCGTCACACAATTAGAGCTTCGCCAATCAAACAAAGACTTACGACTAAAAATTAATTCTGTATTACGTGAGTATTTACATTTACTTGATCAAATTTTAATCGCAGGTATGCTTTCAGGTGAGTTCAATCAAACGATGGATGTACGCTTGGCACGTCAAATGGTTTTTGGAACAATTGATGAAACTATTACGTCGTGGGTTATGAATGACTATCGATATGATTTGATGGAACAAGTTCCAAAGGTTCAGGCATTAATCCTGAACGGCATTAAAGCTTAAAAGGATGTGGAGAAATGGAATTTCTAAGTTGGAAAGTGGAAGATGGAGTAGCAAATATTACAATTGCACGTCCACCAGCAAATGCATTATCTCGCGGTATTATTGCAGAAGTAAATTCTGTGCTGGATGCTGTAGAACATGATGATGCTGTAAGAGTCCTTGTACTTCATGGTGAAGGCCGTTTCTTCTCTGCAGGTGCAGATATTAAAGAATTTACTGGGGTAGAATCTGGAGAAGAATTTACGAAGCTAGCTAGCAATGGACAGCAAGTATTTGAGCGTGTGGAATCATTCTCTAAGCCAATTATTGCAGCTATTCATGGTGCAGCATTAGGTGGTGGACTTGAATTAGCGATGAGCTGTCATATGCGTTTTGTTACGGAATCAGCGAAACTAGGTTTACCTGAGTTACAATTAGGTCTTATTCCTGGCTTTGGTGGTACGCAACGCTTACCACGTTATGTTGGTGTAGCAAAGGCTGCTGAAATGATGTTTACGAGTGAGCCGATATCTGGTACAGAAGCTGTGCAATGGGGCTTAGCAAACCGTGCATTCTCAGATGAGACATTGTTAGAGGAAACGTTAAAAATTGCTAAGAGTATTGCCAAGAAGAGTCCAATTGCTTTAAAAGCAGCTATTCAAACATTGCAATATGCAAAGCATGCTTCATTTTATGAAGGTATTGAAGCTGAGGCGAAATCCTTTGGGACAGTATTCGTCACAGAAGATGCAAAAGAAGGAATTCAAGCATTCATTGAAAAGCGTGAGCCTTTGTTTACTGGCAAATAATTTTCCCATATGTCGATAGCAACGTGCAAGCATGTTATCGATGTTATTGAAACTAAATATATATAATATTTATAAGTTTACTTAGAATTATAAAACGTTCCAGGAGGTATGGATATATGAACATTTTTGCATTAATTAAACGTACGTTTGATACAGAAGAAAAAATCGTTGTGTCGGGTGGGAAAATCCAAGAGGATGGCGCAGAATTCATTATCAACCCTTACGATGAATATGCCATCGAAGAAGCAATCCAAGTGCGTGACGCTGCTGGCGGAAAAGTAACTGTGGTGACAATTGGTGGCGAGGATGCAGAGAAGCAATTACGTACAGCACTAGCAATGGGTGCAGACGAAGCGGTGCTCATCAATACTGAAGATGATTTAGATGAATTAGACCAAAATGCAGCTGCTTATCTTTTGGCAGAATACTTAAAAGATAAAGATGCTGATTTAATATTAACAGGAAATGTTGCGATTGATGGTGGTTCTGGTCAAGTGGGTCCACGTGTTGCAGACTTGCTAGATATTAATTTTGTAACAACGATCACGAAACTTGAAATTGACGGAACTTCTGCAAAAATTGTTCGTGATATTGAAGGAGATTCAGAAGTAATTGAGACTTCTTTACCGCTGTTAGTAACAGCTCAACAAGGTTTAAATGAGCCGCGTTATCCATCTCTACCAGGTATCATGAAAGCGAAAAAGAAACCGCTTGCAGAGCTTGAGCTAGATGATTTAGATATCGATGAAGATGATGTAGAAGTGAAGATTGAAACTGTAGACATCTTCTTACCAGCTCAAAAAGCAGCAGGCCGCATACTTGAAGGTGACCTTTCTGCACAAGTAAAAGAACTGGTAAATCTACTTCACACAGAAGCAAAAGTAGTTTAAAAATTTGATGATGTTAATCGAATCTTAAAGGGTAACGGAGGGAATATGCTATGTCAAAAAAAGTATTAGTATTAAGTGAAGTTCGTGAAGGAAGCTTACGTAATGTTTCTTTCGAAGCAATTGCAGCTGCAAAACAAATCGCTGATGGCGGCGAGGTTGTAGGGGTGCTTTTAGGGGATGCTGTAGCAAATTTAACAGGTCCATTATTTGAATATGGTGCTGATCGAGTTGTGACAGTGGAACACCCACATTTAAAACAATATACATCTGATGGCTATAGTCAAGCACTATTAGCTGTTATCGAGCAAGAAAAACCAGCTGGTATTGTCTTTGGCCATACAGCAAATGGTAAGGATTTATCACCAAAAATCGCAAGTAAATTACAAGCAGGTTTAGTATCTGATGTTACTACCATTGAGGGTGCAGGCGATGATATTGTATTCATCCGACCAATCTACTCTGGTAAAGCTTTTGAAAAAGTGAAAGTAAAAGACGGTATTGTGTTAGCATCTATTCGTCCAAATAACATTACACCTTTAGAAAAAGTTGACGGTAAAACAGGAGATGTTTCTGCCATTACTGTAGAAATTACAAACCTTCGCACAATTATTAAAGAGGTTGTTCGTAAATCTTCAGAAGGTGTTGATTTATCAGAAGCAAAAGTAGTTGTTGCTGGTGGTCGCGGTGTAAAATCTGAAGAAGGCTTTGAACCACTAAAAGAGCTTGCAGATTTACTTAGCGGTGCAGTAGGAGCATCACGTGGTGCATGTGACGCTGAGTATTGTGACTATTCACTTCAAATTGGTCAAACAGGTAAGGTAGTAACACCGGATCTCTATATTGCAGCTGGTATTTCTGGAGCTATTCAACATTTAGCAGGAATGTCAAATTCTAAAGTGATTGTTGCTATCAATAAAGATCCTGAAGCAAATATTTTCAAAGTAGCGGACTACGGAATTGTTGGAGATTTATTTGAAGTGATTCCGCTTTTAATTGAAGAATTTAAAGCTTTAAAAGTGAATGCTTAAAGGTTATTGCAGGAAGGCTGATCCTTCCTGCTTTTTTAATTTCACAAAGCAAGAACTACTATTTGAAAATTATTGCAAAATAAAATATTGACATAATTAACAGAAGCCATTATAGTGTTGAATAATCATTAAATTTTCAATAATAATGTTTTTAAACGCAAAGATTAGGAGTAGTAAAAGCTCATTATTCGGTAAAGAGAGCTGCGGGTTGGTGCAACGCAGTCCAATAAGACTTTGAACTTGCCTAGGAGTGGTAAGATAAATGGAATTATCAGATTATTCTATTTGTTTGACGGTTAACCTTCGTTACAAGGTTTTTAAGTTGGGTTCTTAAAGAACCAATTAGAGTGGTACCGCGGTTTGCTTATGGCATATCGTCTCTTCTTTCATTTGATGATGAAGGAACAGACGGTATGCCTTTTTGATTTTTAGGAGGTAAGAAAGTGGAAAAGAACAATCAACAACAATTAAAACGAACAATGACCTCACGTCACATCACGATGATGGCATTAGGTGGTGCCATTGGTGCAGGGTTATTTAAAGGAAGTAGTGCAGCCATTGATATGGCAGGGCCATCGGTGCTCATTGCTTATTTATTAGGGGGCATTATTTTATTATTTGTTATGCAAGGTCTTGCAGAAATGGCCGTTCGCAATAAAGATGCAAGAACGTTTAGAGATTTAGTTGAATCTGTCTTAGGCAAATATCCAGCTTATTTTCTAGATTGGATCTATTGGAAAATGTGGGTTTTAAATATTGCAGCAGAATCTGTAGTTGCTGCTATTTTTATTCAATATTGGTTACCGCAATACCCAATTTGGATTTTGGCCCTGTCTGTTTCGGTGTTAGTGACAGCCATTAATCTGTTATCCGTAAAGATTTTTGCTGAAACGGAATACTGGCTAGCATTGATTAAAATTACTGTTATTATTATATTCATCATTGCAGGACTTATTTTACTGCTTGTCTCATTTGGTCATCATAGTGCTGTAGGTTTTTCTAACTTAACATCCCATGGTGGTTTTTTTCCAAATGGATCAAAGGGATTAATTGCTGCTATGCTTGTGGTGATCTATTCTTATGGTGGAACAGAAATCATTGGGATTACATTAGCTGAAACGAAAAACCCTGAAAAAGTAGTACCAAAAGCTGTACGTAGTACATTGGTGCGTATTGTTACCTTCTATCTGCTGCCGTTCTTTATTATCGTTAGTTTGATTCCTTGGAATGAAGTGAATGGTGTGCCTGAAAGTCCATTTGTAATGGTATTTAAAATGATCGGAATTCCTGGTGCAGATCATATTATGAACGCAGTAGTATTACTTGCCATTATTTCTTCTATGAATTCTGGCCTTTATGGTTCATCACGTGTACTGTATACACAAGCTGTAGATGGACGTGTTCCTAAAATTTTTGGCCAATTGTCCAAAAGGAATGTTCCCGTGTATGCGATTTTGATGTGTACATTAGCATTATATTTAGGTGTCATCCTTTCGTTATATGCAGGAAGCAAGACCTTTGATTTTCTGATGGGATCACTTGGATACACGGTGTTATTTATTTGGTTAATTATCGCTATAGCTCATCTAAAATCTAGAAAAAAACAATCAACCAACACAAGTGTGTATGAAGTGAAATGGTACCCTTATACAACTTGGATAGCGATTATTGCGTTAAGTACCATCTTAATTGGTATTATTTTTACCACATCGATAATCGTGACAGGTATTACATTAGCAATCTACATTTTCATTACGTTAACTTATTTATGGAAAGGTCGTTATCAAACAAATTAATCGACGTCGTTTAATTTTTCGACACGGTTTTTCATAAAAAATACATTGCAGGCAGATTGTTCGCTCAAGTGAATTTATCCATGCTATACTACAAACATAGTAAGTTTAAGGAGGATTTCAAATGGCAATTGTACATGCAACAGATGCTACGTTCCACAACGATATTAAAGAAGGGTTAGTACTAGTAGACTTTTGGGCTGCTTGGTGCGGACCTTGTAAAATGATTGGGCCAGTTCTTGAAGAAATGGACGCTGCAGGTAGTGCGGCTAAAATTGTAAAAGTTGACGTAGACAACAACCAAGGTACTGCTGCTGAGTACCAAATCATGTCAATCCCATCATTATTATTATTTAAAGATGGAGAATTAGTTGACAAAACTGTAGGTTTCCAACCTAAAGAAGCTTTAGAAGCATTTATCGCAAAACATGCGTAATGAATGAAGTTCACAAAAGCCGAGCCATCAATTGATGTGTTCGGCTTTTTTTCGTTATATAATAAAAGAAAAATAAAAGATTCATTGAAGGGAATTTTACGTAGGGGGCAGGTAGGTAATGAACGATTTAATCAAACGTAAACTTGATATTCTACCAGATCAGCCTGGCTGCTATTTGATGAAGGATCGACAGGGGACCATCATTTATGTCGGTAAAGCGAAAGTACTGAAAAATCGAGTGCGTTCTTACTTTACTGGAACACATGAAGGTAAAACGCAACGACTTGTAAGCGAAATAGAAGATTTTGAGTATATCGTGACATCATCTAATATTGAAGCACTTATTTTAGAGCTGAATCTTATTAAACTGCATGACCCAAAATACAATGTCATGTTGACGGATGATAAGACATATCCATATTTAAAAATTACGAATGAAAAACATCCTCGTCTTATTACGACACGTAAAGTAAAAAAAGATAAGGCTAAATATTTTGGACCGTATCCCAATGCCTATGCGGCAAGTGAAACGAAAAAGCTGCTGGACCGCTTATATCCACTACGAAAATGTGTACAACTACCTTCTAAAGTTTGCTTGTATTATCACATGGGTCAATGCATAGCACCTTGTGTTAAAGAAATTGAGGGTCACGTTTATCAAGAAATGATTGAGGATATGACGAAGTTTCTTAATGGTGGTGTTGAGGCAGTCAAAAAGGAGCTTGAAGTAAAAATGCTTGCGGCTGCCGAAAACTTGGAGTTTGAACGTGCAAAGGAGTTTCGTGATCAAATTGCCCACATTGATACGGTCATGCAGAAGCAAAAAATAGTATCAAGTGATACAACTAACCGCGATGTCTTTGGGTATGCCGTGGAAAAGGGGTGGATGTGTGTTCAGGTTTTCTTTGTTCGGCAGGGTAAACTTATAGAACGTGACGTTTCTATTTTCCCGATCTATCAAGACGCAGAGGAAGAGTTTTTAACATTTGTTGGACGGTTTTATGAAAAACCAGAACATATTAAGCCGAAAGAAGTTTTTATTCCGCAAACAATTGATGGTGCCATTTTAACTGAATTGCTAGGCATTAAAGTACTCACACCAAAAAGAGGCCAAAAAAAGGAGTTGGTGGATTTAGCGACGAAAAATGCGGAGATTGCAGTGGCAGCTAAATTCCAGCTCATAGAACGACAAGAAGAACGTACTATAGGTGCTTGTGAGGCACTTGGTGATGCATTGGGCATTTCATCACCATTACGAATTGAAGCTTTTGATAATAGTCATATGCATGGAACGGACGCGGTATCAGCTATGGTAGTATTCATTGATGGCAAACCTGCAAAAAAAGAATATCGCAAATATAAAACCCGTACAGCAGCTAAGCATGATGATTATGGTGCCATGCAAGAGGTAATCCGCCGACGCTATACGCGTGTTTTGAAGGAAGGACTGCCGCTACCAGATCTTGTCCTGATTGATGGTGGTAAGGGGCAAATGGAAGTAGCGCGTGAAGTATTAGAAGATGAGCTCGGACTGGTCATACCAATAGCTGGTTTAGCAAAGGATGACAAACATAATACATCTCAGCTCTTATTTGGTGATCCGCCTGAAGTTATTGCCTTAAAACGGACAAGTGATGGTTTTTATTTATTACAACGAATTCAAGATGAAGTCCATCGTTTTGCGATTACATTCTTACGCCAACAACATGAGAAGCATGCCATTCAATCTGTGCTGGATCAAATTGAGGGTATCGGTCCCAAACGAAAACAACAGTTACTTAAACACTTTGGCTCTGTTAAGAAAATACGCGAAGCTAGTGAGCTAGCTTTACAAGAAGCCGGGATGCCTGCAAAATTAGCAAGCCTTATTTATGCCTATTTTCAGCAGGAGTCATTGTCAAAGGGATAGACATATGCTAAGGTTATAAATAACATTGTTGTCCAATGTTAACAGCCTACTTGTGTATGCAAGGGCGAAACAAACTTAATACATTCACTTTTAAGGTGATGATAGAGGTGCAAGATTCAAAAGTAACGCAATAGAGGATGAACAAATCCTGAGACATTGTGTGAAAGGGGAGCTTGCCGAAGTACAGCATTGTTGTTTCCGCTGTTGTGCTGGTTTTGCATTTAAGAAATGTAAGACTGTCGATTCTGAACGTTTCGGAGAGCTATCACACATGCGCAAGTTTCGATTATTGTACATGTAATAGGCAGCTTTCACGTTTTGTGAAGGCTGCTTTTTTTAGTTTTCTAGAGACTGTTTACACCTCACATTAGGTGAAATACATGACTGGAAAGGAGAACGAAAGAAATGACTAGAATAGTGATGAAATTTGGAGGAGTTGCATTAGCATCAACCGAACAAATTCAAGAGGCTGCTCGAAAAGCTATTGCTGAAAGAGATAGAGGTTTTGATGTGGTAGTGGTAGTTGCAGCAATGAGACAAACGGTACAAGATGTGAAAATGAACGTACATAATCTCACGGACGATATATCAAAGCGTGAATTAGATGCAGTCGTGTCTTCATGCTCTCAGTTATCGAGCTCCATGTTTGCGATTGCAATACAGGAAGCGGGCTATAACGCGGTGTCACTAACAGGATGGCAAGCTGGCATTTACACCGATTGTATGTATAGTCATGCTCGAATAGATCATATCGATGTCAGTCGTATCGAAGAACATTTTGTACAAGGACAAATTGTAGTCATTGCTGGAGATCAAGGCATTGACAATGGGCAAAATATAACAACACTTGGGAAAGGTGGAACTGAAACGACGGCAGTAGCGCTTGCAGTAGCATTAGATGCTGAGCGAACGGACATATACACGAATGTTGACGGTGTTTATACAGCAGATCCACGCTTTGTTGCAAAGGCAAAAAAGCTCCAGGAAATTTCCTATGATGAAATGTTGGAGCTTTCTCATTTAGGATCACATGTCATACATCCACGTGCAGTGGAGTTAGCTAAGAAGTTTCAAATGCCAGTTATCATTCGCTCTAGTTTAGTAGAGTCGGTAGGTACTTTATTGAAGGAGGAAGTGGAGATGGAGAAAAATTTAGTAGTCCGTGGTGTTGCCTTTGAATCAGATGTCATTCGTTTAACCGTTGGGTATGATGCTTATTCCGATGCTTCATTAGCCGATATGTTTACAACTCTTGCTGAAAATCGTATTAATGTCGATATTATTGTACAAGCGATTATTGATGGCCTAAAACCAACCGTATCTTTTTCGATTTTGAAAGAAGAATTCGGGGAAGCATTACGTGTTTTAGAGGATAGTAAATTATCACTTGGTTTTAGCTTTGCTGATTTTGAAATTGGATTAGCGAAAGTTTCTATTGTTGGTTCGGGCATGGCCTCCAACCCTGGTGTGGCTGCTCGCATGTTTGATCGATTACGTCGTGAACATATCCCTGTGAAGATGGTCAGCACTTCGGAAATCAAAGTGTCTGTTGTAGTGCCACAGGATGAAATGATTCGTGCAGCAAATGCGTTGCATGATGAGTTTAATTTAGAACATGCACTTTATATATAATAATAGAAGAAAAAGCATTTTTTGTAATAGCCCGAAATGAAAGGGAAAAATAAGAAGGATTGTCATCCCGCTTAACTGGGAGACAATCCTTTTCGTTACTCTGTTGGGACTGTATGCATAATACGTTCCTTCACGTCCCATTTTACTGTAAACATCACGAAGTGTTGCTTTTCACGTTTTTCATCATAACATTCTGTCAGATAGCCTTTAGCTAGCTGAATCTGTTCAGCTATAAATCCTGCCTCAAGTCTGAAGCTACGTTGTTTGATTTGCAAAATTTCAGGATCGTTTGTCAACTGGAAAGTGCGTCCATCCTTCGATTCTTTCATTAACTCTAATGTACCCCAACAGGCATCTGCGAAAAATGCGATAAGTTCGTCTTGACTTTTACATGGAAACTTGCGTGCAAGCTCTTTACCTGCCCAATAAAGGACATCATCCTCGTGTTTACCAAGTATAGAAGATAGAATATGATCGCGAATGATCTCATAGCCAAATGATGAGATTGTAGGAGATGGAGTGTTTAACATTGTTATCCTTCTTTCTTAGAATTTTCTTATAATTTAACGTTAATAAAGTAATGGTAGATTTTTCGAGAAAAAACGACGCATCATGTACTAGATTAGTTCTTTAATAAGCTCTATGAAAAACTCTGAGTTGCCTTGACGCTCGTAGCTCTTGAGAGTACAATAAACATGTCATAATATTGTACCATGATGAAATACACAGTCAATGGAGTATCATTTACAAAATGATGACTTCTTTTGTTGTGCTATTTTAAGTACTAAGGGGGGTAACAGTCTTGTCGAAAGATCGAGAGTTTTTATGGCGTCGCTTACATTCTCTACTTGGGATCATACCAGTAGGTCTGTTTTTAACGATGCACCTGTTCATTAACTTTACAGCAACAGGCGGGGCAGAAAGTTATAACGATGCTACCGCAGTAATGGAAAAGATTCCATTCCTTATCCTAGTTGAATGGATTGTCATCTATATTCCATTGATGTTCCACGCATTCTATGGTGTCTACATTGCATTCACTGCTACACCAAACACAGGACGTTTCAGCACTTACCGTAACTGGATGTTCTCATTACAACGTTTCACAGGTGTATTCCTAGTGATTTTCATTGCATGGCATATTTTCCAAACTCGTATTCAAAAAGCGCTTGGTACACACGTTGATTACGACATGATGGCGAATATCGTTGCTAATCCATTCATGCTTGGATTCTACATTGTTGGTATTTTATCAGCAACTTTCCACTTATCTAACGGTTTATGGGCATTCCTAGTAAGCTGGGGTATTACACAATCTCCTCAGGCTCAAAAGATTGCTACTTACGTAACAAACATCATTTTCGTAATTCTAAGTGTAGTTGGTATTGCTGCTATTTTAGCTTTCGCATAATTCAATAGAAGCTGCGATAGAGCATATGCAATCAATGCAATTTTTTAAGAGGAGTGAGAAATAATCATGGCGAAAAGCAAAATAATTGTTGTCGGCGGTGGTCTTGCCGGTCTGATGGCAACGATTAAAGCAGCTGAAGTTGGTACTGAAGTTGATTTATTCTCATTAGTTCCTGTAAAACGCTCACACTCTGTTTGTGCGCAAGGCGGAATTAATGGTGCGGTAAATACTAAAGGTGAAGGGGATTCTCCATGGATCCACTTTGATGATACAGTTTATGGTGGGGACTTCCTAGCGAACCAACCACCAGTTAAAGGTATGTGTGATGCAGCACCTGGCATTATCCACTTAATGGACCGTATGGGTGTTATGTTCAACCGTACACCAGAAGGACTTTTAGATTTCCGTCGTTTTGGTGGTACTTTAATGCACCGTACAGCTTTCTCTGGTGCAACAACAGGTCAACAATTACTATATGCGCTAGATGAGCAAGTTCGTTCTCATGAAGTAGCTGGTTTAGTAAATAAATATGAACACTGGGAATTCCTTGGTGTTATTATCGATGAAGACGGCGTTTGTCGTGGTATCGTAGCGCAAGATATGCGTACAGAAGAAATTAAATCATTCCGTGCAGACGCTGTTATTATGGCGACTGGTGGCCCTGGTATTATCTTCGGTAAAACAACAAACTCTGTTATTAACACAGGTTCTGCTGCTTCTATCGTTTATCAACAAGGTGCTTCATATGCGAATGGTGAATTCATTCAAATTCACCCAACAGCGATTCCTGGAGATGACAAAAACCGTCTAATGTCAGAATCAGCTCGTGGTGAAGGTGGTCGTATTTGGACTTATAAAGACGGTAAACCTTGGTACTTCTTAGAAGAAAAATACCCAGCTTATGGTAATTTAGTACCACGTGATATTGCAACACGTGAAATTTTTGATGTTTGTGTAAATCAAAAACTTGGTATCAATGGCGAGAACATGGTATACCTAGATCTTTCTCATAAAGATCCACATGAGCTAGACGTAAAACTTGGTGGTATCATCGAAATCTACGAAAAATTCGTAGGGGATGACCCACGTAAATTACCAATGAAAATTTTCCCTGCAGTTCACTATTCTATGGGTGGATTATGGGTTGATTACAATCAAATGACTGAAATTCCTGGTCTATTTGCTGCAGGTGAATGTGATTACTCTCAACATGGTGCAAACCGTCTTGGTGCGAACTCATTACTATCTGCTATCTATGGCGGTATGGTTGCAGGACCAAACGCAGTAGATTATGTAAAACACCTTAAAAAGCACGCTGAAGATCTTTCACAAGACATTTATGATGCTCGTGTGAAAGAAGAGCAAGCTAAATGGGAAGCTATCATGAAAATGGAAGGCACAGAAAACGCTTATCTACTTCATAAAGAGCTTGGCGAAATGATGACTGCTACAATGACAGTAGTACGTTACAATGATCAACTTGAAGATACATTGAAAAAACTTGATGACCTTACAGAGCGTTGGAGTAACATCAACATCAACGATACTCAAAAATGGAGTAATCAAGGCGCACACTTTACACGTCAGCTTAAAAATATGTTAGTGCTTGCAAAAGTAATGACAAAAGGTGCATTATTACGTAATGAATCTCGTGGTGCGCACTATAAACCTGATTTCCCTAATCGTGATGACGAGCAATTCTTGAAAACAACAATGGCGAAGTTTGACCCAACTACTGGTAATCCAATCATCACGTACCAAGAAGTCGACGTTTCTTTAATCCCACCACGTAAACGCGACTACTCTGCGAAAGGAGACTAAAAGTTATGCAAATCTCAGCTAATACTGGAAGAATGGTTAAAGTAGAAGTCTTACGTCAAGATACACAGGGCGGCGATAGCTACTGGCAAAAATTCCAAGTGCCTTACCGTCATGGTATGAACGTAATTTCTATTTTAATGGAAATTCAAAAAAATCCTGTTACTGAAAATGGTGAAAACACATCGCCAGTATCATGGGATATGAACTGTTTAGAAGAAGTTTGTGGTGCATGTTCAATGGTCATTAATGGCCGTCCACGTCAATCATGTTCAACACTTGTTGACCAATTGACTGAGCCAATTAAATTGGAGCCAATGAAGACATTCCCTGTTATTCGTGACTTACAAGTTGACCGTGAACGTATGTTCAACGCGCTTAAAAAAGTGAAAGCATGGGTACCAATCGATGGTACTTATGATTTAGGTGAAGGTCCACGTATGCCAGAGGGTAAACGTCAATGGGCTTATGAATTATCTAAATGTATGACTTGTGGTGTATGTATGGAAGCATGTCCAAACGTATCTGAAAAAGCTTCATTCATCGGGCCAGCTCCATTATCACAAGTACGTCTTTTCAACACTCACCCAACTGGTGCAATGATTAAAGACGAACGTTTAAATGCTATTATGGGCGATGGTGGCCTTGCGAACTGTGGTAACTCTCAAAACTGTGTTGCTGCATGTCCAAAAGGTATTCCTTTAACAACATCAATCGCTTCATTAAACCGTGCTACTTCAGTGCAAATGTTCCGTAACTTCTTCGGTTCTGATCACTACGTAGACTAATATTGGACAAGCTGAACTCCCTTACACATTGTGTGAGGGAGTTTTTTATAGTGATATAAACATAGTGAGCATGTTGCGAGAAATTGCATACTATTAAAAGAGAAGAGATTTTGGGAATAAAATAAGGGTATTATGGTTTTTCCTATGATAGTATGGCATTTTCTTTTATAATGAATTTATATTCATTACTTATTTGCCGTCAAAACTTACTGAAAAAGCTGGCAAATAAATTATAGGGATGGTGTTATCATGAAAGCAAGCTATATTGAAGATTTAGAAAAGTGGGAAAAGGGCTTTTCCTTTTTTAGCGAGGTGCGTGTACGATTTTCAGAGACAGATATGTTTGGGCACATGAACAATACTGTAAGTTTTACATATTTCGAGCAAGCAAGAATTGATTATTTCCGACATTTAGGTATTTTGATGCCTTCAGTAGCACATGAGAATGTGAAGAGTATACCGATAGTAGCTGATTTACAATGTGATTATGTGAAGCAGGTTTTCTTTGATGACGTGCTCCGAATTTACACAAAGATAGAGAAAGTTGGAAATTCATCGATGGACATTCATTATTTAACGAAAAATCAAAGAAACGAAATTTGCTTTACAGGTCGTGGAACGATTGTGCAAATGGACCCTCGAACAGGTAAAAGTGTGCCGATTTCAACAGAAGAAAGAGCTCATTTGATTAGGTTGGAAATTATCCCCCAGTAGGGAATAACGCAATAACATATAACAATGAGAATGATAGGCGTTATGTTTTACATAAAATTTATGAAAATGTCGGAGCAATTTCCGAAATTTTTAAGGAAACATGTAATAATCATGCAAATAGCCGTCACCGCTTCAGGCCCCTTAACATAAGTTACAATACGTGCGGGGGAGGAGGGTGTAACTGAATGAATGGCTCTCATCATCGTTCTCTTTTAACAAACCGAGAACGTGAAATATTTGCGCTTTTATTAGCTGAAAAAACAACGAGAGATATTGCAGAGCAGCTTGGTATTAGTGAAAAAACAGTGCGAAATCACATTTCCAATACAATTCAAAAGCTAGGTGTAACGAATCGATCTCAGGCGTTAATTGAGCTGTTACGCTTAGAAGAATTTAAATTAGACTAATGGACACTTGCTATTTCGTGAAAAAAACGACAAAATAGAACTATTCAACGTATTTTTAGGAGTGAAATAGTTATATGTCGGATGAAGTAACAAAACACTCACCTGAAACCGTTGCAACGGTTGAAAAGGAATTACGCTATATAGCGGCCATCGTGAAGCAAAAGGGAAGGGAAATTGTTTCCGACTATGCGATAACGCCGCCACAATTTGTTGCATTACAGTGGTTAGAAGAGCTTGGTGATATTACAATTGGCGAATTATCAAACCGTTTATATTTAGCTTTTAGTACGACAACAGATTTAGTGGACCGGATGGAGAAAAATGAATTAGTCAAGCGTATGCGTGATGAAAATGACCGCCGTGTCGTTGTTGTTCATCTTCTCAAAAAGGGAGAACGTATTATTCAAGAGGTTATAGAAAAAAGACAGCAATATTTGCAAGAGATGCTTGTTGGTTTTAATGAGCAAGAAGTCGCGCAATTATCAAGCTACCTAGAAAAACTACATGTACACATGAAACAGGATTGAGGCGGAAAGTATGAATGCCGCGATAGGCGTTATTGATTCAGGAGTAGGCGGTTTAACCGTAGCAAAAGAAATTATGAAGCGATTGCCAAACGAAACGATCTATTATATTGGCGATACAGCAAGGTGTCCATATGGTCCAAGAAGCCGTCAGGAAGTACGAAATTTCACCTGGCAAATGGCGAAAGCACTAGAAAAAATGAATATTAAGATGCTCGTTATTGCTTGTAATACAGCGACTGCAGTAGCACTCGAAAGTTTACAAAGAAATATGCCTTTTCCGGTACTAGGCGTTATAAATGCTGGCGCACGTGCAGCTGTAAAGAAAACGAAGCGACATGAAGTCGTTGTGCTTGCAACAGAAGGAACAATTAAAAGTGGTGCGTATGAAGAAGCCTTACTGTCACTCAATACGTCAACACATATTATCCCACTAGCTTGTCCAACATTCGTTCCACTTGTCGAAAGTGGCGAATATAAAGGTGACTTTGCTACTAAGTTAATAGCAGAAGGCTTAAAGCCGTTGAAAAATCAACAATTTGATACGGTTATTTTAGGGTGTACACATTATCCTATCCTACAAAAACAAATTGAAGCTGTCGTTGGAGAAGATGTGAATGTTTTATCTTCTGCGGAGGAAACAGCAAAGGATGTTCAAGAAATGCTAGCTTATAACGGCACTTTAGCAAATGCATATACAGTGCCTGCTCATAAATTTTTTGCAACTGGTTCTGTTCCAATTTTCCGTTCAATCGCTGAAAATTGGTTGGAGCAAGGTACTCTCGACATAAAACGCATTACATTAAAATAAAAAATCAGCTTAGCAATGGGCTAGGCTGATTTTTGCCGTTTTCAGTAGTTTACATAATCATTGAGTACTTTTTTGAAGAAATAAATTATGATAAGATGAGTGCGCGAAAGCTTTTAGGAGGAACAATATATATGACAAGATTTGATGGAAGAATGGCAGATGAACTGCGACCTGTAAAAATGGATGGTGAGTATTTATTACATCCAGAAGGCTCCGTTTTAATTCAAGTAGGAAATACGAAAGTAATTTGCACAGCAACAATCGAAGACAAGGTTCCTGGCTTTTTACGTGGGCAAGGGAAAGGCTGGATCACAGCTGAATATTCAATGCTACCTCGTGCAACAGCTCAACGAACACCACGTGAATCCTCTCGTGGGAAAGTTAATGGACGTACGATGGAGATTCAACGTTTAATTGGGCGTTCGTTACGTGCTGTGGTTGATTTAGAGGCCCTTGGAGAGCGTACAGTATGGATCGATTGTGATGTTATTCAAGCAGATGGTGGCACTCGTACAGCCTCCATTACAGGTGCATTTGTTGCGATGACACAGGCAATTGCTAAATTTGCGGAAGAAAAGCCGTTCGTCAAGTTTCCAGTAACAGATTTTTTAGCCGCAACTAGTGTAGGTATCGTAGAAGAACAGGGTGCCGTTTTAGACTTAAACTATGTAGAAGATGTAGCTGCAGCCGTTGATATGAATATTGTCATGACAGGTGCAGGGCGATTTGTCGAATTACAAGGTACCGGGGAGGAGGCAACATTCTCTCGTGAAGAACTGAATGAATTATTAGCATTAGGTGAAAAAGGCATCCAGCAATTAGTTGAGCTTCAAAAAACAGCGCTTGCTGAACAAGCCAACATGGTCGGAGGGAATCAATAAGATGAAACAGGTAGTAATCGCAACAAAAAATAAAGGAAAAGCAAAGGATTTCGAAGCATTATTTGGTCCACTTGGGTATGAAGTAGTGACAATGTTTGAAGTCGCACCTGAAATGGAAATAGAAGAAACAGGGACAACATTTGAAGAAAATGCGATCTTAAAGGCAGAAGCCTTAGCGAAAGCGCTTGGCACAATTGTCATTGCTGATGATAGTGGTTTAGCAGTAGATGCATTAAATGGTGAGCCTGGAGTCTACTCTGCTCGCTATGCTGGTGATCATGATGATGAAGCGAATATGGTGAAACTGTTAGAAAACTTACAGGGTGTTGAAGATAGTAAACGTACCGCTCGTTTCTGCTGCTGCATTGCCATTGCAGGTCCAGATTTTGATACGACGACAGTATTTGGCACATGCGAGGGTGTGATTGGACACGAAAAACGTGGTTCGAATGGATTTGGCTATGATCCAATCTTCTTTGTTCCAAGCCTAGATCGTATGATGGCTGAGCTTACGCCAGAGCAAAAAGGCGCTATTTCTCACCGAGGTAATGCCATTCGCAAGTTGAAGGAGAAATTGCCGAATCTTATAAAATAGGATAAGAGGTGGTATCCATGAAAATACTTATTATGAGCGATACACATGGTGATAGCCGTGTCATCGACAAAGTCAGAAGCTTTTATCCTGAAATAGATCTTCTGATACATTGTGGAGATAGCGAGCTTCCTTTCGTACATGATGCATTAAAGGGAATGAAAAAAGTGCGAGGTAACTGTGATCGGGAGAAAACCTTTCCTGAGGAAGTAAACTTCACGGTCGATGATGTTAAGGTTTTTGTGACGCATGGCCATTTATTCAATGTAAAAAGTTCCATGTTGTCATTAACCTATCGTGCAAAAGAATTGAATGCCCAAATCGTTTGTTTCGGTCACTCTCATATTCTCGGCGCTGAAATGATTGATGATATCTTATTTATAAATCCAGGAAGCTTATTAAAACCACGGGGGCGCAAAGAAAAAAGCTTTGCTGTTCTTGAAATAGAGGATTCGGCTTATAAAGTGGAATTCTGGGCAGATGACCAACAATGGATGTCGAGTCATACATTCCAACGAAATTAATACGAGCAAAAAATCCGCATTACTCCTAAAGTAAGCGGATTTTTATGTTGGGTGGTAAAATTGACTAGGCATGAATGCTGTTGAAATAGAAAAAATATATGGAAAAGGTAACAAAGGAGAAAACATGGAAAAGACAATTGGCTGGAATATGAACAATAGTTATGTTCGACTACCAAGTATTTTTTATTCTGATATTTCGTTAAACCCTGTTCGCTCACCAAAATTAGTATTGTTAAATGACGCTGTTGCTGCATCACTCGGATTAGATATTCAAGCTTTACAAGGCGAAGAGGGCGTAGAAGTATTTGCGGGTAATATGGCCCCAGAAGGTGGTATACCTATTGCACAGGCCTATGCTGGACACCAATTTGGTCATTTTAATATGTTAGGTGATGGCCGAGCTCTTTTATATGGGGAGCAATTAACACCTTCTAATGAACGCTTTGATATTGCGCTAAAAGGTTCCGGTAGAACGCCTTATTCTCGTGGTGGAGATGGAAGGGCCGCATTAGGACCTATGCTTAGGGAGTACATCATTAGTGAGGCGATGTTTGCGCTAGGGATTCCAACTTCCCGAAGTTTAGCGATAGTGAATACAGGCGAAACGATTATCCGTGAAACTGAACTACCCGGTGCAATCCTTACGAGAATTGCAAGTAGCCATTTACGGGTAGGAACCTTTCAATATGCAGCGCAATGGGGAACAGACGAGGAGCTTCGGCTCTTAGCAGATTATGCATTAGAACGGCATTTCCCAGATTATCAAGAAGACAAAAATCGCTATCTATATTTGTTGCAGGAAGTCATCAAGAAACAAGCATCGCTTATTGCGAAGTGGCAGTTAGTTGGCTTCATTCATGGTGTAATGAACACAGATAACATGACGATTAGTGGGGAAACCATTGATTATGGCCCTTGTGCCTTCATGGATACCTATGATCCTGCGACAGTGTTCAGCTCAATTGATCGACAAGGGCGTTATGCGTATGGAAACCAGCCAAACATTGGTGGCTGGAACTTAACACGCTTGGCAGAGGCGTTACTTCCCTTAATTCATGAAAATCAAGAGCAGGCCATTGAACTTGCTCAAGAAACCTTACAACAATACCCACAGTTGTACGTCCAAAACTGGCTGAAAGGAATGCGAGCAAAGCTTGGGTTATTTGACGAAGAACAAGGGGATATGAAACTTATAGAAGAACTTTTGCAACTCATGCAACAATACAAAGCGGATTACACCAATATATTTATCGCCTTAAGCTTTGATCAAATTGAAAAAACTGTGTTATGGAAATCGCCAGCATTTAAAAATTGGTATCAAAAATATCTCGCACGATTAGCGAAACAGCCGCAAACTATAGACATGTCACAGCAATTGATGCGTCAACATAATCCTGCTATTATTCCACGCAATCATAGGGTTGAAGAAGCATTGGAAGCGGCTGTAGAGCGAGGAGACTATAGTGTGATGAACAAATTAGTAAAAGCTCTGGCCCAGCCATTTGCTCACACGAATGAACAACAGGAATATTCCTCATTACCAGAACCGTCAAATCAACCATATCGTACTTTTTGTGGCACATAAGTTAAAAACGAGCGGCAATGCGCCACTCGTTTTTTTTATTATGAAATGGCACCCTACAGAATCCAAGCGCATACCCTATGTATGAATAAAGGTAAAGGAGAATGGATTTGGTGCATAAATATTCAAAAGGTTGGTTTGTAAAAAAGTTGCGAGCAAATGGGATTATCGTGCATCCTCAATTTAAAAATCATTTAGGGTTATATAAAGAATCTGAATTACGAAATTTATATTATCGCTATGTAGAGATAGAAACAGCAGAGCAAGATCAAAAATAGCCAATATGTTTGAATAACTCCTTTCTAGGAAAAAATGATGTTAGAAAGGAGTTTTACTATGTGGATGATGTCACAAACATGGCAAGACGTACTATTTTTACATTGGCCGTTGTCACCTCAAGAACTAGAAAAACATATACCTTCAGAACTAAAGCTAGATCTATTTGAACATAATGCCTGGCTGAGTGCCGTCCTTTTTAAAGTCCAGGGGCATCGATTACGATTCCTACCATCTTTTCCTGGTATGAATACCTACTTACAATTGAATGTCCGAACATATGTTGAATTTAACGGCAAAAAAGGAATTTATTTTTTTCATTTAGATGTAACAAATTATTTCTTCTCAAAAATTACAGCATTAGGCAGTTTACCATATCGTTATTCAAAAATTTTAGTAGAACAAAGGGACAATTATTATGCCTACACAAGCTATTATAAAGCGTTGGATGAAAGATTGAGGGTGTCTTTTAAACTAGGAAAGAACACCCAAACCAACTTTGACCAATGGCTAGTAGAACGTTATCATTCATGGGCAAAATGGGAAGATACATTATTTCGTATTGATATCCAACATGCACCATGGGAATTACAACAGGCTAAAGCAACGATTCAAAGCAATACTCTAGCGTCTTTTATGAAGGGAACTTTTCAAGGGACGCCACCAATAGCGCATTATGCAAAGAAAAAAGTGGCAAGAGTGTTTCCCCCAGTGATAGAACAGCGAAAAACAAGATCTCTCAAAAAATAGACCTTGTTTTTGTAAAGTGAGAGCTCATTAAAAGAGATAACAAAATTGCATGACAATGGCGCTGGCAATCATATCTGACATCGCAAGGGCTTCTGCCTCAATTTCATCAAATATGTCTACATCGGCTTGATAATCTTTTTGAATCATAGTCACAGCTTCAGTTTTTGTTAAAGCCAAATGCATATAAAACATTTTTTGTATGGCTTCTCTACTTAAATAAGGGTTGATCGTATGCAAAAATTGAGCAATATCGTCAGCATTACGATACCAATCTCTCTCTTTTGCCTCAGCCGTTGCAGTATCTCCTTTGGCAGCCGCAGTTACTAACTGAGCAGCAATCAGAAGATGCTCTTTAATTAAAGCTGTATATCGATCCGCTATAGAGTCACCATAAAAGGGACGGAGACAATTACCTAAATCAGTCGCATTGCGTAACAAGCGTTGTTGTACAAAAGGTAAATCGGGCAAATTGAAAACGATGCTAATGATCGTCATTCGTGTCCAATTTACATGCTCCATCCAAAGTAACTGATTCATGGCCATATAATCCGCTTCAGTTTTACTGATACAGCGTCGATTATCATTTGAACGTAAAAAATGACGAATTGGTGCTGTGTATTGGGTAGATGAAGCTTGATACAACTGGTTTAATGAAAATCCATTTGAATAGGGGTACAAAACCTCACTCCTTTTCATTCTTTCTCCTACACTAGCATACTCCTGGGTAACTCTATGTATGAAAACAATGATAGAAAAGGAGGGAGATATGACATTAATCCTCGTAAATCATTTTCTTCGTCATACCACCGTCGACAGTTAAGTTAATGCCTGTAACAAAATCATTCAGTGGATTTGTTAAATAGAGGCAGGCTTGTGCAATGTCATCTGGCACACCCACTCTTCCTGACAAATGCTGCGCATGGTCTATCGGACGAAGCTCCTCATAATTACCCGTCTCAATCCACCCAGGCGAAATACAATTCACGGTAATCTGATCAGGACCAAATGAACGTGCTAAAGCATGTGTTAATGCCACAATCCCACCTTTTGTAGCCGCATAAGCCTCGGTATAAGGCTCAGACATTTCAGCTCGAGTAGAGGATAGAGATACTATTGAACCCCCTTTGACATTGTTCCTCATCACTTTCGCAGCCTCTCTTGCACAGAAAAAGGCACTCGTTAAATTCGTTTGTAAGAGATCATTCCACTCGTCAAACGTAATCTCATAAGGAGATATATGCTGAAACTTCCCTGCATTATTAATTAATATATGAATCGAGCCATAATATTCGACGGCTTGTTGCATTAAAGAAACGATATCCTGTTCCTTTGCCACATCTGTATGAACAAAGAGTACCGAGAATCCCTGACCTAGTAAATCCTTCTCTAATTGTTGGCCTAAGTCCTTATTTATATCAGCAATCACCACTTTCGCACCTTGTCGCGCATAAGCAAGAACAATGCCTTTGCCAATTCCTTGCGCACCACCAGTAACAACTACAACCGAATCCTTAAACATCTCCATACCTCCCAGTGATTTCTCGCCAATATTTTAACAAATATTTTCATGTTCTTACTATCCATAAGGCAAAGAAATGGTATAATCTATATGGTGTCAACATAAGATAAACAATAGATGAGGCAAACCTTACCTACATAGTAAAATTAATGTTGACATTACGCTATAAATTACATATAATAAATATTGTCCTTCCTATGGAATACATAAGAAACGACATCATGTCTCAGTAGCTCAGCAGGATAGAGCAACGGCCTTCTAAGCCGTCGGTCGGGGGTTCGAATCCCTCCTGGGACGTCAATAACAAATTAATGGTTAATTTTTAACCGAAATGAAAAGCGCTTGAAACCTTATCAATACTGGGTTTTGAGCGTTTTTTGTTTGTATGGATATTTTTTTATAACCGCATAGGATAACATGTAAAAAATAAATTAGGTAAACAAAATGTAAACATGGTGAACAAAGAAATTAAGATGAATAAACATTAATCGCTATTTCTTCATCTCGTTTTTCCATTTCTTTAAAACGTGCGAATAGTGATCAAGTGTTGTTTGAATATCTGAATGTCCTAATCGTTTAGAAACAGAATGAATGTTAGCTCCTTTATAGATTAGGACACTTGCATGGTTATGATGTAAACCATTGATTGAAATATGTTCGATTTCTAATGCCTCTAATGCTTTTCGTAATAATTTATTAGCACCTTCATTTGTTACTGTTTTAATGGACGATTGTCTATAGAAAACCAGATTGTTTTCATTTTCAGGTACTGCCAATATTAGTTTCTTAAATTCATTCATAACTTTCTTATCAATAGATATTTTTCACTTTGATTGACGTTTTTTAATGGCCCGAATCCAGTTCCTCTTTTGTAGTCCCATGCTCGGTAAAGTTTTACTTGATCATTTTTAAAATCGAAATAATCAGTTGTTAGTCCAGTTAACTCACCAAATCGCAGTCCTGATATGAGTCCTAATAAAATTAAATGGTAAGTACTTGTGGAAGGCGATAAACGATTAATTAATTCATTATTCATAACAGAGGCATTTCTGAAACAGTGGATAATAAAGCAATTCTAGTGGAGTTTAATTTTTCGTTGGGTGGAGCTCCGGACAGTAAATTTGATATCTATCGTGTTATCTGGAAAAAGGAAGTAGGAATGAAGCATTAAGAACAGAAATAGCTCATCGTGACCTTAGTAGAGAATGGTAACAGTAAAATAAAATTTGAATGCTCAGTTACTCATTAATTTGATTCTGAGTTTTTTTATTTCCACAAATTTCAATAACACAAACATCAGTTCATTTTCCGTTTTGAATATAGATACCTGATTCTATTTTTAATTATGTATAATGAGTCGTTTTTTTCTTATTATCCAAATAACACTTTCTAGAATATTGTGTGAAGTCTCTAAACAAATTTGAAAGTGAAGTAGGGTCAAGATTAGATTGCATAACCTCAAATAATTGTGGGTCGTATGAAATGATTTTATTTTTATATGAGCCTATTTTAATAATTTTCAGCAATCCTATATCGCCCAAACGATTATAATGTTCACTTGTAATTATGATTTCTTGCTCACGGTGCAAATTTATCCATCTTCTTACGCGGAATTTATTCATGTGGATATTATTGTTTAATTTCATGATTTTGTTTATCCTCCCTTATTATTTCCATTTTAGGGAATCGGAAGATAAAAGTATATATAAAAAAACAGACGACCTAATTTAGTTATCTGTTTCCTCATCATCTACTATCATTATTAATTCGATCATGTCTGTTATGCCAAATGCGTTTACTAGTTCATCAATTGAATGTTTGGTGTAGCTTTTAATCTTGTTGTTATAAAGTTCACTAATTGTACGAGTTGATAGTGAAGTCCGCTCTGCTAGATCCTTAAATATGGCTAGCGTGGATATGAAGAGCAAATGGAGATTGGAGACTGCTAAGTTACGTTTGATTGGGTTATTCAGAACATGGCGCATCTATATTCTAAATTGATCCTTGTACAAGCTGTTAATTGAATATTCGTTTTTAAAACAAATGGTGCAGGAGAAATGGCTTATTCTATATAAAAAAATCACCTAATAAAAGGTGATTAAACAACACTGACTTTAAGTTCTCTTTGAATTAACAGAACGCCAATACCGTATACAATAAAAATAGCTAAAGGAACAAGAGTGAATGCATGTTCAACAAGGAATCCACCTAAGATTAGAGCGGAAAAACATGTGCCTAATGTAATGAATAAATAAGCTTTACTTTTATAAATCCATATGTATGGAAGAAAATGAGAGCCCGCAAGTAAACCGATTGTGAAGGGAAGGTATTCAGGTATATTCATATATACAATTATAAATACGGGAATATAAAATGCTTGGGGAGCTGCAACTATCCCACCTAAAGTACCTAATGGATTGTCATTAGCTTGTATATTAACACCGAGAATTTTACTAATCAGTATTCCAACAGGAAAAATAGCTCCTAGGCCGAATATCCAAATTAAATGCACAGCTTCTATTGGAAAAACTAATGGCATTAGGGTGAAAATTAAAAAGATAATGGCTCCAGACAGTAAAATAGGGAAGCCTTTTTTTGTTTCAAATATTACTTCTTTTTGTAATTTTTCAAGTGTTTTACTCATATATTCACTCCTTTGTTAAATTGTTGTAATATACCTAATAATATACCAGTATTTTACTCTATTTGCCATAGTTGATTGAATGCAAGCTTAGAATTGACACTTAGGTGCCGAAGGCTTAGGCAAATCAGTTTATTGTACTTTGCTGTCTTAACAGAAGAATCTTTTTCAAGTTACTTTTTAAAGCATTTGTAGTCTGAGAGATGCTGTTGTAATATTGATGAAATATAAAATTGAAATTCGTAACCAATATATTAGGATAGCAAGAAGAAAATCAAGTCGTTTTAGTGCAAGGTAGACTATAGCTTGATGATGACATTTTAAAAAGTCTTTCATTATTAATATTCGCAATCATTATCAACAGAAAGTGATAAATTAACGGAAATCGAAAAGAAAGCATTATGGCTTAAATGACTCAGTAAATTTTAGTGAAAACTAATATTTGCAGGGTTTTTTTATGGTGAAATTTACGGTAATAGGGAATTATTATACGAATTGTCTTTTATGGCATCTATCAACTTGACAGAAATATAAATGGGGAGTACTATACATTAGTCGCTAAAAAAGCTATTGTGGCGTAACATTTTTTTGAATGCAATGCAATACTTATAATCTAAGTTAATATACATCTGGATTTAAATTCAATAAGTAAAAGGTAGGTGCAAGAAATGAAAAATCTAGTAAGTAAAAAAGATGACCTATTGAACAACTTCTTTGGAATATATGTAGTAGCTGTTTTAATGTTATGGATTAAAACATATATCTCTCAACAATCACAATTTGACCTAGGCGTGGAAGGAATCATTCAACAATTCCTTTTACTAATCAATCCACTAGGATCAGCAATGCTATTTCTAGGGTTTTCATTTTTATTTAGAGGAAAGAGAAAATATACATCACTAGTTGTAGTTTACACTTTGATGTCTATTGTTTTATATGCCAATATTGTTTATTATCGATTTTTTAGTGATTTCATAACATTACCTACACTATCCCAAACGCAGAACTTTGGAGATTTAGGTGGTAGTGTTCTTTCTTTATTAAAACCGTATGATATCTTGTTCTTTGTAGATGTATTTGTAATGTTTTACCTACGATTCTCAAGAAAAATACAAAAAAATACCATTCGATTTGGAAATAAAAAAGCAATGGCAATCATTGCAATTGCATTAGCTATATCAATCCTCAATTTAGGATTAGCTGAAACTAATCGTCCACAACTATTAACGCGAGGTTTTGATAGAAACTATATTGTGAAATATCTAGGAATGTATAACTATACGATTTATGATTCAGTAGAAACGATGAAAGCATCTTCACAGAGAGCTTTAGCGGATAGTAGCGATATTACAGAAGTGACTAACTATACAAAATCTAACTACGCCAATCCAAATGAAGAATATTTTGGTGCAGCAAAAGGAATGAACGTTATCTATTTACATTTAGAATCATTCCAAAACTTCCTTATCGACTATAAATTAAACGGTGAAGAAGTTACACCATTTTTAAATTCTTTAACAAAAGATAAAAATACACTGTATTTTGATAATTTCTTCCATCAAACTGGTCAGGGTAAAACGTCCGATGCAGAATTTATGTTGGAAAACTCTTTATTTGGCTTGCCACAAGGTTCTGCTTATATTACCAAAGCACAAAATACGTATCAGGCAGCGCCTAGTATTTTAAAAGATTATGGTTATACATCTGCTGTATTCCATGGTAATAACGGAAGCTTCTGGAACCGAAATGTGATTTATAAATCATTTGGTTACGACAAATTCTTTGATGCCAGTTATTATGAAACGGGTTCTTCAAATGACATGGCTGAATATGGTTTGTTAGATAAACCTTTCTTTGAACAATCTCAAAGTCTTTTAAGTTCCTTACCACAACCGTTTTATACGAAATTAATTACGGTAGGGAATCACTATCCATATAAAATGAGCCAAGATCTAGTAACAATAGATAAAGCTAATACTGGAGATGCAAGTGTAGATAATTATTTCCAAACTGCTCGTTATGCAGATGAGGCAATCCAGCAGGTCTTCCATCAATTAAAAGAATCAGGCTTATATGATAATTCGATGATTGTTCTTTATGGTGACCATTATGGAATTTCAGATAATCATAATAAAGCGATGAGTCAAGTGATTGGAAAAGAAATTACACCATATGAAAGTACTAATTTACAACGTGTACCATTATTCATCCATGTTCCTGGAATGCAAGGTGGAACCAACCATAATTACGGTGGCCAAATAGACCTTCTTCCAACGCTATTACATTTACTTGGAATTGATACGCAAAAATTTATTCAATTTGGTTCAGACTTATTGTCAGATGAGCATGATGAAATTGTACCATTTAGAAATGGCGATTTTGTTAGCCCTACGATTTATTCAATTAATGAAAAGTTTTATGATAATAAAACAGGTTTACCACTTGATGATAGTCAATTAGAGTCTGCGAAAACTATCAAAAATGAAGTAGATCGTAAATTGCATTTATCTGATAAAGTCGTGAATGGCGACTTATTGAGATTCTATACGCCAACAGGTTATACACCAGTTGATCCTTCTCAGTATAAGTACGCCAAAGATGACAATGTAGAATCGAATTAATGTTTGCAATTTGCTAGGCAGTTCAAGAGAAATGTGTTTGATATCAAAGAGTTTATGATTCGATTGCTCTTATGATATTTTACCGTTATCTTGAATTGCCTTTTTTATAACTAAAAGTTTACCCCAACATTTATAATGCTGGTGAATCAGCTAAGTAGCATATATAAGTTAAGCCTTACAGCCACAACTGTAAGGTTTTTTTAGATGTTAGGATATGTTCACCAGTATGAATAACAGGGGAAGATTAGCTTCGAAGGGTGCTTGTGATTAATTGTTCTGTTTTTATTATGTAAAAAAAGCCACTCAGTTGAGTGACAATTTTTGATAAAATAATGACTATAATTGACTCAAGATAGTCTTTTTGTTAATTGATTAGCCGTACTTTTTCTAACAAAGTAAAGAAAAATTAGTTGAATTAGGACAACAACTATTAAGGCAATACCCAAAATAACGAAGGTTATCATTTTTATTTCAGGTGTTTGAACAACCCCTGCTCCATCAACATTTCTTGCACCAATTAATATTGCTAAAGCACCAAAAATAAATAACCATACAATATTGATTGCCCACCATATTTTCATAGACAAAATAAACACCCTCTTTCAATTTATTTTTCCCTTTTATAATATAATAGTACCAATATTTGTCTATATAAGAAACATACTCTAGGCGGTACTTCCTCTCAGCCTTAAGACCGATTGACAACTTTGCTCAGTTGGAGAGATTTTTTTATACAATTCTTCCCTATATCTACAGCTCAATAGTTCCATATTGTTCAATAATCATTTTTTAAACCTTTCATAGGTAATTATGGTGGGCTTTTCTGTCATAAAATAATTCTTGATCTTTTCATTTTACGAATATATGCTAATTGTCCAATATGGTAAGCATTATGAGTCGCGGCATTCGATATTATAGCCCACCATTCCGCTTCCACTGGATATCCATTTACAGGAGATACAAGTTGCTCTTCCTCAATTAGTTTCTGCCATTGCAGTAGTGTCTCCAACAATCTATCTTTTAACTCCAAAAAAGTAACCTTTTCTCGAACAAGAAAAGTATCCGCATTGCTTTGAGTTTGTGGACTAGCATGTACTTGATTTTCCTTATACCTTAATTGCCAAGTTTCATTCCAGTAAATGAGATGTTGGACAATTTCAGCAATACTATGACTGGAATCATCAGGTTTCCAAAATGCTTCTGTTTCGGATAGACCATCAACTGCTTCATGGAATGAAATATACCAGCTACGATCATTTGCATTAGCTAGAAGTTGATCCAACAATATCGTTTTAGCATTGGCCATTCACTTTTCATCTCCTTAATATTTATTTTTTCTTAATAGTATATCATTTCGATGAATAGACTTAGAATTAATGTTAGGCAGAAAATGGGGAAGAGAGCAAATAGATATGTTAGCTAATAGTAAGCACTTGGGAACTAATATTCACACAAAAGACGGCGATTGGAAGGTTAGGTTGATGAAAAGGAAAATTGTAGCAAAAGTAATTTGTGTATATAGATAATACAAACCTTGTTGCTGACGGTTTTGATGAAGAAAAAGGGGGTGTTTTAGATAGAAAAATCTCGCCTTTATGGTTTCTTGTATGTTTGGGCTACGAGGTAATTTTTAAGTTGCTCAATTACATCCGTACCCCTTCAAACGCATGCTAATATCATCGCTGTATGCTAATAAAAATAATTATAAAATAGTTCCTCTTAAATTAAAATACATCGGCAATGAATCTTCCTACTCCTCTAAACATCCAAAAAATTAATCTGAATGGGAATAAGAACAATTCTGGGAACCAAGATAGCCCATCAAGAAAAAAATCTAAAAGGGAGTTACTATTATTTTTGTTTCTTCTCGTTTTGCTATTCTTACTTTGCCACCATTCCTTCATAGGACAAACCTCTTTTCCGATAATTCAGTTGAATACTATAACTTTTCTTAAGTAAATTTACGTTCTAGATTTTATTTAGTTTCATTTTGTAGTATCTTCATCCATCACTTTGTTAACTCACCTTATACTGTTTACATTTTTGAAAAATATTTATTCACTTCAATCGACCTTTCATCAAATAAGAGCAGTGTGTGGATATAAGGAGATCTAAAAATGGATTTTCATGCATGCCCTTTAGTAGGTTACTTTTTAGTGCCCATCGTACTTTACGGTGCCCATATTACTTTAAAGTGCGTACTTTTTTTTTGAGTTTAGATGCTCCATAATCAATCTTGTTAGTATTCATTCCTACTGACAAATTAATTTTCAATTAGATTGAGCACAAATATTAGGAGGGTTTATATATGAGAAATATATTGCAAGGAAAACTAGGTTTTGGTACTGCACCGCTAGGTAATATGTACCGTAACATCCCGGAAGAAGAAGCTATCGCAACTGTAGATGCAGCTTGGGAGAGTGGCATTCGTTACTTTGACACAGCTCCACTATATGGGTCTGGCTTAGCAGAGATTCGTCTTGGAGAAGCCTTATCAAAAAGAAACCGCGATGATTACGTTTTAAGTACAAAGGTAGGTCGAATTATTTCGGATGAATTGGAAGATCCATCTGCTCGTGATTTAGGTGAAAAAGGCGGGCTTTTCGAATTCGGTCGAAAAAATAAAATTATCAATGATTATAGTGCAGATGCAACCCTTCGCTCGATCGAACAAAGTATGAAACGTTTACAAACAGATCGTCTAGACTTTGTATATATTCATGATTTAGCGCAAGACTTTTATGGCGATGAATGGATTGCCCAATTTGAAACTGCTCGAACAGGGGCATTTCGTGTTCTAACACGTTTACGTGATGAAGGAGTCATTAAAGGGTGGGGACTTGGAGTAAACAAAGTAGAGTCAATTGAACTCATGCTAGACTTGGAAGAAGCAAAGCCTAATGTTTCCTTGTTGGCTGGTCGTTACACTTTATTAGACCATGAGCGTGCATTACATCGAGTAATGCCTGCAGCTGAAAAACATAACATCGACATTGTTGTTGGTGGACCATATAGTTCAGGTGTACTTGCTGGAGGTACGCACTTCGAATACCAAAAAGCGTCACCAGAAATCATGGCGAAAGTGGCGAGAATTAAAAGTATTGCAGATCGTCATCAAATTAGCATTAAAGCGGCTGCTTTACAATTTTCATTGGCGAATCCCGCGGTTGCTGCTGTCATTCCTGGTGCAAGCAAACCCGAGCGCATTGCAGAAGACAAAGCTGCATTGAACACAGTAATCCCAGCAGCATTCTGGGAAGAAATGCGTGAACAAAAATTAATCGCACCTAATGCACCGCTACCAATCAACATTAAATAAAAGGGAGTGAAAGGTATATGGCACATACTACTACATCTATTAACATTTCAGCATCACCTGAGCAGGTATGGCAATTAATTGGAGGCTTTGATTCACTTCCAGACTGGTTACCTTATATACCAAACAGTAAAGTAAGTGAAGGTGGGCGCGTACGTCATCTAGCTAACCCTGATGGTGATACAATTGTAGAGCGCTTAGAAGTATTTAATGATAAGGAGCACTACTACACATATTCAATTATGAAGGCGCCATTTCCGGTTACTGATTATTTATCTACCATCCACGTTAAGAAAGGTACTGATGGGCAATCATCATTGGTAGAGTGGTCTGGCAGTTTCACACCTGTAGATGTTAGTGATCAAGAGGCTATAGAGCTATTCCATGGCATCTATAAAGATGGCTTAAAGGCATTACAACAAGCATTTTAGTTTTCAGTGCTGTAAGCTCTGAAAAGACTGAATGAAGAATTATTATAAGTCATAAACATAATAGCCAGGTGCTCATAATTTGAGAACCTGGCTATTTTATTAATTAAAATACGAATATCTAATTACTCATAGGATTGGGAATTTATAATGGAATATAGATTTTAATGATATGATCATGATTGTTCATAGCCGTTAGATCTTCCCATTGTTCTATATCGAATAGGCGCGGAGCAACATAGTTATTTTCTTCTAACCATTCATTCATAGTGATGTAGGTACTATCTATATTTTCCTCAGGTCCTTGGTGCTTAAATACTAAAAATTCACCGTTAGGAATGGTATGTGTAATCATAGCATTTGGGACAAAAGAAAAATCTTTTACTTCCACTGCAACCATATGTGTATAGGGGGTATCCGGTGTCCATTCTTCTTCTTCATATACTTGAATAAGAAAAATGCTATCATTCAACCTATTTTTTATTAATGGAAGTTGAGTTAAAATTTGTTCTCGGAGATTTTTTACAATATTGAATTGAATATCCTCGTTAAGACTAGCCTTTGTAGAAAATCCTATAAACTTCATTTTTTGTTTATGGACCTTTTCAACATCTTTTAATAACATTTGTTCACTACCCTTTCTGCTTTAGAATAATCTAATAAAAAATAGTGGGTTCATCGTCAAAAAGGTCTGTTTCATCATCTTTATCTACTTACTAAACCGTTCATCGACAATTAACCTTGCACTTTCTTTTTTGTAGTAATTAGTGTAAAGCCCAACAATAAATATAGAATACTAGTCCAAATAATGCTAAACAATAATACCGAGATAGAGGTCGGTGCCCACACATTAATAAATGTCCAATTTAAGCCACCAAGTAATACTTTTGGCCCCATAAAAATCGCTATTAACAGTATGGCAACGAGTAATGTGTGGAAAGTTAATAGGATGATTCTCTTGTAAGTTAACTTTGTAACTTGGCGCTGTTTTTTATAAATGCTTGTGGCAGTTTTGATTAATAGATAACAGAAAATAAGGCTGATTCCTAAGATAATAGCAATTATAGTCGTAACGATTTTATCTAGCTTTTGATAGCTGCTAATATGTTGAGCAGGTGTTGTTTTACCTTCCCACAAATCCATGACTCCTTGTCCAATAGCAGTTGTAAAGCTTGTATTCATATTGGCTAAGATCGCAACTCCTATTTGATCATCAGGCTGCATGATGAAATACGATGTAAAGGTTGGATTTTCTCCAGCATGGTAAATATATTACTTTTGGTCTTTTTCTACTACTGCCCAACCAGTTGCATAATAAGTATTTGCATCAAAAGGTGCTACCGTTTGGTCTGGACTATGTGATTCTTTAATCATGTTAGTATCAATGGAATAAATTTCACTATTACCTAACTGTAATTTTAGCCATTTCGCGATATCATTTGCGTTACTAATGATATAACCAGCAGGGATATTTCCACGGTAGATGGGTGGTGTAAATGGTTGTTCTTTGGTAAGCCCTATTTTATAACCAGCAGCCATATCAGTGGATTGTACTTGATGAATTCCTACAAACGATTGATACATACCAATAGGTTCTAAAATTTTTTGTTGGACGTATTGATCAAATGGCAGTTTAGATACTTGCTCAATGACTAGTCCTAGCACATCGTAATTAATCGTTGCATATTCATAGGAGCTTCCAGGTTCGCGGTTTAATGATTGATCCAGTAATGTTTTGACCGTTAGTTCAAGGGCGTTATCAGCTGTGCTTTCTGGAATTCGGACAATAGAATTAGAAGGAATCCCACTTGTATGTGACAATAGCTGCTGAATTGTAATGACTTGTCTGTTTCCATTATAGGTTAATGTTAACCATGGGATATATTTTTGGATATCATCCGACCGTTTTAATAATCCTTGTTTTTCCAGTTGAAGAATGGCAAGGCCTGTAAAAGCTTTAGACGTGGAGCCTAGCTCAAAAAGAGTTTCAGAAGTGACAGGTGTCTTTGTCTTCATATCCGCAAAGCCAAACCCTTTTTGATAGACTGTTGTCCCCTTATCAACGATGACTACCGAAAGGCCAGGAATTTTACTAATTGCTTGTTGTTCTTCAATAAAATGTTCAATTTTATTAATCGTTTCATTGGATGTTGCATATGCGAGTTCTGGTAGCATCGTACAAAATACTAGCATTATAGCAATCATCGCAGATTTTTTAATAAATAGTGCCATGTTCATATTTCTCCTTAACAAATAAATGGTTTGTTACAACATGGATTACTATAACAAGCAAATTTTGGCCAAACCATCGATTAACATGACTATTCAATGGAGAAAATGACAATTTTGTCATGTAAGAGAAAAGGGCTCCTCCTCATATCATATAGGAGAGCCCCAAGAAAATTATTTCGTTTGTTCTGGAAGTAAATCAGTACCATGAATGGTTAATTTCGATGCGGAAATCAGGATGTCTTTATTTTGCAAATAATATGGATCTAAAATTTTATAAAAGGCTTCCCACTGAGCAGCAGCTTTTTCATCTTCACCTTTTTGATCAAGAGCAATTGCTTCCTCGTAGTGCTGTTTTAATTTTGTGTAATCTGATTCGCTAATGTCAAATTCAAAATCTGTCATATATTCTTCAAAGGAAACTGGCTTATAATGTGAACTAAGCATTTCATAGAATTGATCCCATAGCTTGATTGCGAGTTCTTCATTTTTATCTTTATCTGCCTTTTGCGCTTCATCGTAGATTGATTTAAGCTTTGTGAGTTCCTCTTTTGTTATGTCTACTTCCATATCAGCCATATATTGCTCAAAAGTTAGTGGTGGGTATAGTTCTTGGAAGTATGGCTCAAGAATAGTAAATATTTTATCTATTTTTTCTTGTGCCTCATCGGATTTATCTTCTTTTGTGAATTTTACCCAGTCACTATAAAGTGCTTTAAGCTGTTCTTTATCTTGATTTTTTATAGTAATATTTCCCTCTAAAAAAGCAGCTTCATTAATAAAATCTTCAAAAGGCTCAGGCTGCCAGTTTGCTAATTCATAAGGTCTTGTGATTTTATTCATTGCTTCGAAAATCCGTTCCATTTCCTCATAATTCTCTGTTTTTTCTGCTTTTCTCATGTCAGTAAAGAGCTTTTCCAATTGAACTAATTCTTCTTTTGTGACTTCTTTAGGTAAGCTTTTTTTATACACATCAAAAGTATAGAAATCTGAATAACTTTCTACAATGCTACCTTCAACAGCAATTTCTTGCCCTTCCACTAGCTTCAATTGTTCGATCTGCTTGTCAGAGAATTTGTGTAAGCCAATAAAATAATTTTTGCCATCAGATCCTTTAATAGAAATGCCATCGCCATCAAAGTACTTAATAGTACCTTTTATTTTTTGTTCTATTTGTATAGTGACATGATTAGTTGTATCTACTGATGTTGCACCAGCTTGAAGCGGGGTCATTACGGCCATTCCTAGTGTTAGTGCGGATGCTAAAATCCAAGTTTTCTTAAAAGGTTTTTTCATGTTTATCCATTCTCCTTTAGGGGTTAACTTCTGTTACCAATTATTAGACGTTTTACCAATTGAAAAAGTTTTAACTTCTTAAGAAAAAATTTTTTAAAAAGAGGCATCCCTAGTTTTAGGGAATGCCTCTTTTACATCTCATCCTGAAAATAAATTTTATAAAATTTTCGATTCGTAGTCTCATCATAGCCAACTTCAATCAGATCGTCTATTTGATCGATATGCTGAATATTTACTTGAATTTCAATATTGGAATCAAGTTTAATTTTGCGTTTATATTTCTTTTCGGCTTTTTCTAGCGCACTATCAGAAATAACTGTTTCAAAAGGTTTGACTGAGTTGACGAGGATATCTTTTTGAGTAGCATCCGCTTTTTCAAATACTGTTTCAATATAATGGTCAACTTGAAACTCCTCTTCATTTCTAAAATAATCTAAGGTTTTATTTAAAAATCCTAGCTTCTCTGTGTTCGAATAATTCTCTTCTTTTAAAATATATTTTTTGCATTCATTCAACGCTAGATCTGTTTTATGATAATGTTCATCTGCTGCTTTAATCTTTAAAAATCGTTCCTGCCAATAAACGATATCCTCTTTTCGTTTTGTTTTTATGAATACAGCAGGGGGATGTTCTTGTCCCATATCAACGATGATGGCCATATTATTAATTTTTTTCACGTTAATGCCATCAACACCATTGATGATCATTTTATTATTGTCATTTTTAACATCTAGAAACATTTCTTTTTCATCAATTTTGACAATGGCAATGACCTTTTTAGCCTCATTTACTAACAAACAATTTTCAAACATGCCAATAAACAGTTCTCCACTTTTAATATTTGGATGCTGAGATACACTATGTAAGTGCTTCGCCATATTTTGAGATTGTTCTAGAAAGCTACTGTCCTGCTCAAATATTTTCTTCGAATAAGCAAAAACTTCATTCAGCGCAATATCAGTTTCATGGAAAAACTCATATTGCTGCTCTAGCTCTATTTTACTAAATGCAAGCTGTGTAAAGGCAGCTTCTAGCATGACCTCTGGTTGTGTAAATTCCTCTTCTCCTAAAATAAGTGTATCACTCAAAAAATGAATACTATATTGTGCTAATTTACTTTCACTAACTTCTAGCATAAATGTCACCTTCTAATTTTTCATAGTAGCTAGTATACCATATCTTATTTTATAGATTTCAATTATCCTAAATAATGATAGGGTAAAAAAAGGGGTAGGAGGAAGGGAATGGATAAACAAATTATAGATATACAAATGGTACATTTACGATCGATTACTATTGAAGATTTTCCATTTGTTTTAAAGTGGAGTAAAGATCAAAAGTTTTGCTTAGCGAATGGATGGGGCATAAAAAGAAGTCCTGAAGAACTATTTCAATGGTGGCTCAATTGTGTGAGGAATGCCTCCGGGGAATTTATTCGAATGGGTATCGAATATAATGAGGTTCTTTTAGGTTACGCTGATTTATCAAATATGAAGCAGCATACTGCTGAGTTAGGAGTGGCTATTGGGGATAGCTCCTATTGGGGAAAAGGTATTGGTACACATGCGGCAAGGTGTATGCTGACGTTCGCCTGCGAAAATTTTAATCTTAAACAATTACTAGCAGAGACACACGAAACCAATGTCCAAGCAAGATTCATGTTAGAGAAAATAGGGTTTATAGAAATGAGTAGAATAGGTAATGAAGAATATTTAGGGAATAACTGTAAACTCATCCAATATAGCCTTCAATTATAAAACCCAAAGCCAGCACTCAATTTCTTTGAGGCTGGTTATTTGTTATGGAAAGATGTTGACGTTTAGAAGTTTAAAATACGGTTGCTTAGATAATGATAAAAACATGTAGAAATTCAATTGTTCGATTGTACTAAAGAGGGTGATCAATATGTGGGAAAATTTAATATCCTACATGCCACATTGGCAAGTTTTTATGCAGGGCTTTGTAGCATTTATTATTCCATTTTTGATTTTCAAATTATTTAATGGGTTATTACTTGAAAAAAAGAAAAATGGCAAGATCGAAATGAAAGAATATACGAACCAACAGGAATCAGATCAGCAATTTAGTCAAGAAACAGTTGACCAGTTTATAGGTGATTTCAACAAAGATTTTGAACGGATGAAAAAAGAACTTGGACATAATTGGGATGTCCACTTTAGAGAGTTTCAAATAGGTGCTACTGATATTCGTGCGGCTATCATTTTTCTTGACGGCCTAGCCGATACAGAGCAAATTAATAAACATATTTTGAACTCAATAATGGAGCGCTTTTCGAATACATCAGCTTCTTTTTTTACAGAAGGTGACAAGCTACAGAGTATTATGAAAAACAATATATCCATCAGGGATGTACTAGAGGAATCGACGGTACAAGGAACAGTAGGCAAAGTATTAACTGGATATACAGCTTTATTTGTAGATGGTATGCCTAATGCTTTAATGCTTTGTACGATAAATGGCAAGACGCGTAATATTGAAGAACCTATTTCAGAAGCAGTTGTTAGAGGGCCAAGAGTAGGCTTTACAGAAAAATTAAGTGACAATACAGCCCTCTTAAGACAGCAAGGTGAAAATCAGCAATTGTCTATCCTTCAGATGGAGGTGGGGAAGCGAGTAAAAAAAAGGTTAGTTATTGCCTATATGGATGAGATAGTAGATCCTGAGTTGGTGGAAGAAGTAAAAAAACGAATCCAAAAAATAGACCTTGATAACCTATTAGAATCGGGCTATATAGAGCAACTAATTGAAGATAATTATCTGAGCCCTTTTACACAAGTACAGAACACTGAGCGTCCTGACCGTGTGTATGGGGCATTAATGGAGGGGCGGGTTGCCATACTATTAGATGGCACACCTTTTGCTTTAATTGTACCAGTTACGATTAATATGCTATTACAATCGCCAGAAGATTATTATGAACGTTGGTTACCTAGCTCTCTTATTCGCTTACTTCGTTATCTAGCAGCAGGTATTACTTTGTTTGCTCCATCTTTGTATATTGCTTTTGTGTCATTCCACCAGGGGCTTATCCCAACTAAATTAGCACTGTCAATGATGGCGACAAGGGAAGGGGTACCATTCCCGGCATTAATCGAAGCCCTTATTATGGAGGTAGCTATCGAAATTTTACGGGAAGCGGGTCTTCGCTTGCCTAAGCCAATTGGTCCAACAATGGGTATTGTTGGCGGCCTTGTTATCGGAGAAGCAGCTGTCCAAGCTGGAATAGTGAGTCCGATTATGGTTATTGTCGTCGCGTTAACAGCTATTTCGTCCTTTGCTATTCCTCAATATAACGCAGGAATTACGTTGCGTATGCTACGTTTTGTCGCAATGATTTCTGCTGCTTTATTTGGCCTTTATGGAATTATTCTGTTTTTCCTTTTCCTGTGTAGTCATTTAGTGAAGCTGAAGAGTTTTGGTGTCCCTTATGTTAGCCCAACCGTTCCTTATAGAGTGGGGGATTGGAAAGATTTTATGGTGCGTATGCCATTAATGACGATGAAACGCCGACCGAAATTATTACAGCCAAAAGACTCTGTTCGCAAAGGGGAAATACGAGGAAAGGAAAATTACAGCCATGATCACCAGTCCAAAAGATAAAATTACGACGTCCCAAACAATGGTCATTATTATTAATTATATTCTTGCAACGGGCATTCTCACCTTGCCTCGTGCGTCGGTAGAGAAGGTAAAAACGCCAGATGTTTGGATTAGCGTTTTTTTAGGTGGTATTGTCGCAATGATTGCAGGTGTGATCATCGTCAAGCTAAGCCAACAATATCCAGACAAAACATTTTATCAATATAATCAAGACATTGTTGGGAAATGGCTAGGTTGGTTGATTAGTTTGTTTGTCATTGTCTATTTCTTTACCATTTCCGCATTTGAGGTTCGAATAATGGCTGAAGTAACCTCCCTTTTTCTATTGGAGGGAACACCCACATGGGCTATTATTCTCCCTTTTTTATGGGTAGGGCTCTATTTGATAAGTGGTGGAATTAATTCGATTGGTCGTTTATTCGAAATTATTTTCCCCATTACCTTTGTGATTTTTTTACTAGTTGCTTTTTTAAGCATAGGAATCTTCGAGATAGATAATCTTAGACCGGTATTAGGTTTAGGCGTAATGCCGATGCTAAAAGGAATAAAAACGGCTACATTGGCCTTTTTAGGTCCTGAAATTATGCTGTTGCTAGTGGCATTTATGTATCCATCTGATAAAAAGAAAGCGGTCAAAGTCGTTTTAGTTGGCATCGCGATTCCATTACTTTTTTATGTCATAACAGTTGTTATGGTGATAGGCGCTTTATCCATCGAAGGGGTAATGACAAGAACATGGCCAACAATTGAACTGATGCGAAGTTTTGAAATTCCAGGATTAATTTTTGAGCGCTTTGAGTCATTTTTACTTGTTATATGGATTATGCAAATTTTTGCTACCTTTACTATTACCTATTATGCGGCTGCTCTAGGATTAGCTCAGCTTTTTAAGAAAAGCATGCATCCTTTCCTCTATGGTTTATTACCTATTATTTACATTATTGCCATGACGCCGAAAAATATTAATGACCTTTTTAAATTTGGCGATAACATAGGTCATGCTGCCTTATTCTTATTTGGTGCACTACCTATTACCTTACTCCTTATATCAAAACTGAAGGGAAATAAAGCATGAAGCGAACTCATCGATATTTGGATCTTTCACTAGTAATAATGGTTTCTCTACTTCTTTCTGGCTGCTGGAGTAGTAAGGAGATAGAAGATTTAGGACTAATTGTAGGTACGTCATTGGACTTAGAAACGGGAGCCATTTCTTCAGAAGAGCAACGAGAGGCTAGATATGCTAATAGAGAGCTGCTAACGGTCACTAATCAACTTGTCACTTCAGAGACAACTGTTACAGGTACAAAAGACGGCACACCCCATCAAAAAGCCTATAAAAATGTTTCTGAAACAGGAGATGCTGTTTTACCGACTTTACGAAATATGCTTTTAAAGTCTGACAAACATTCATTTGCTGAGCATTCCAAAGTCACGATTATTGGCGAGGATCTTGCCAGCGCCATTAACCTACAACAATTATTGGATTTTTTTCTGAGAGAGCTGGAAATACGACCAAGTGGACTTCTCCTTGTTGCTCAAGGGAGAGCAAGCCAGACACTTGAAACAAATGAGCCAACTAAAATTCCTGCCTTTCAATTGGTAGAGATGATGAGTGGGCATGAACGGACAACCAAAATTTTACCGCCTATGACCATTGCTAAATTAGAAGGGAAATTATATTCAGATTCAAGTTTTTTACTACAAAACGTTATCGCAGAAGATGGGGAAGTAAAGTTTGTAGGTGCTGCTGTCATTGATGGGAAAACCAAGAAACTTCGAGGTTTTTTGAATGAAAGCGACTTAGAGGGTATTACTTGGATCACTGGTGAAGGAAAAGGTGGTTTAGTCAAAGCTTTTGATGAAAAATCGGGTTCCCCAATCGTTTATGAAATATTATCTATGAACAGTAAGATTATACCTAATGTAGAAGAAGATCGTATTTCATTTACAATTAAAATAAAATCTGAAGGAAGAATAGCTGAGCATTGGGTACTATCAGACAAAACGTTTAATAATGAATTTTTGAAAAAAGCAGAGAAAATCATTGAGAAAGAAATCGAACGTTTAGTGATGAAGACATTGGAAAAGATTCAGCAAGAATATCAAACAGATGTTGCAGGATTTGGTAATAGAATGAGAATTGATTATCCAAAAGTATGGAAAAATGCAAAAAAAGATTGGGATCAAATATTTAGTGAGGTTCCAATTACATGTGAAGTTAACATATCCATCAAGGATTATGGAACGTCAGGTGATTAATATTGTTAATCACCTTTTTTTCTGTCTATTCATCTATACTGGAAATAAATCGTATAGTTAAAAATTGGAAAGGTGGGGGATGATAGGGATGCAATATATAATTCAACCAATTGCTACAGTTAGCAACAGTCGAAAAATGATAAAAGATGATCATTGGGGAGAGATTACATCAACAATTGAGCTATCCGAAAATTTGCATGAGGCTTCCTTGAAAGGAATAGGAGATTTTTCTCATTTGGAAATCATTTTTTTATTTTGATAAGGTTGCAGACGATCAAATCCAGTAAGGAACAGATATTCATGCTTTACTGTCAGTCGTTTCGAAACAAAATTTTAAGAGGTCCTCTGCATAATAGAATAGTCTGTACACAGTAATATCAAAAAAATACTTCTGCAAAAATACATAAGCTAAATTTAGCTATTTTAGATAAAAAAGAATGGGGCTTTTAAAGGCTATTGCAGGCTTGGACCTAACGATGTGACGGAAAAAGAATCGAGCTTTATTACTGAATTGCCAATATCTATAGGGAAAAAGAGATTCTCTTTGAAGCGGCGCAGGATTTTTGAGGGTGTCACAAGGGGGAGTAGTGTACTCCCCTATTGAATAACTCCTTCTTGATATAGAATGCTGATGGCATGCGTGCGATTTTTTGCATGTAATTTTTTAATGGCGGATTTTACATACTGATTGACTGTTAGTTCACTTAAATTCATAAAATCCGCCATTTCCTTTGTGCTATCTCCTAAAGCAACCTGTCTCATCACCTCTAGTTCCCTCTTACTAAGAATACACTCTTTTTTTTGGTCTCTCGCTTGAATGATAAGCTGTCCGATCACGTTGCCAAAGGCTGTAAAATCATCTAGTAGCTTCTCAGTTATTTTGATGTCCATTTCTATTTGTGTACTACAAATATAACCAAAAACATATTGCCCAATGAAAATAGGAACGATTAAAAAGGCATTGTTTTGAGAGGGGATGGAATATTTAATACTGATATTTTTTAAATAGTCCATTCCTGTACAAAATTTAGCTTTTTTCTCGACAATAGCTGAATAGATTATAGGGAAGCTACGGATTTCCTCTCGAATTTCTCCAATATGACTGCCGCCCTCTCCATTTAAAAAAAGAATGCCTTCAGCGACAAAACCTATAGGCGAATACCTCAATAAATAGGCATCTTTGATTGGAAAAGAATCTAGATATACCTGCAAAATGTGAATCAACAGCTCTTCGTGATTGGAATAGTTTTGCACAGTGTCGAAACGTTTTTGAATGGTATATAGATTGGACATGACCTATCCCCTTTTTTAAGTATATACTACGCTTAAAATAAGGAATTTTCAATATTTTCTGTAAATAGTAGTATTTATACTAAGAAAAACTATTTTTTTCTTATTTTTCACTAGGAAATCTATTAGTGAGGGGGAACGTCGTGTGAAAAGTCAACCAATTAAAGAGGTAGATGCAGTTATCCTAGGTGCAGGGTTTGCAGGGTTGTATATGTTAAATCAATTAAGGAGTAAAGGGTTCTTAACCATTGTCTATGAGGCAGGAGACGGTGTAGGGGGTGTTTGGTATTGGAATCGATATCCTGGTGCTAGATGTGACATTGAAAGTATTTATTACAATTATACTTTCTCTAAAGAATTATATGAAGAATGGACTTGGACATCAAGATTTCCTGAGCAAGAAGAAATATTACGGTATTTAAATTATGTGGCAGATCGTTTAAAGTTGCGAGCGAATATTCAATTCAACACGCGCGTCAAAGCTGCTCATTTTGATGAGGAACGGAATAAATGGCTGGTACATCTAGACGATGGACATCAAATTTTAGCAAAGTATTTTATTACAGGAATAGGCTGCCTATCTGCTGCGAATGTTCCAAAGTTTCAGGGGTTAGATCAGTTTAATGGAAAATGGTATCATACCGGGCATTGGCCACATGAAAAAGTTGATTTTGCAGGCAAAAGAGTAGGCGTTATTGGGACAGGCTCTAGTGGTATTCAAGCAATCCCAGTGATTGCTAAAGAGGCAAAACATTTAACCGTCTTTCAACGGACGCCACAATACACAATTCCCGCGCGTAATCATCCATATGATGAGGAATTTATACAAGAAACCAAACAAAATTTTGAAACGCTGAAGCATACGATGAGAAATTCTGTTTCAGGTACACCATTTGTCTACAACCATCAATCTGCCATTGAGGATAGTGACCATCATAGACAGGAAGTTTTTGAGGAAGCTTGGGCACAAGGGGGATTTGCCTTTGCATCGACTTATTATGATTTGTTAACGAATGAACAATCCAATGAAAAAGCGGCTGCATTTATTCGCTCCAAAATACGAGAAACTGTACAAGATCCAATCGTTGCAGAAAAGCTATGTCCGAAGTATATGTATGGCACTAAAAGACAAGTTTTAGATAGCGAATATTTTGAAACCTATAACAGAGAGAATGTTTTGCTGGTGGATGTAAAAGAAACACCAATCGAAAAAATCACTGAAACAGGGATCAAAACATCTAGCGAACATTTCGATTTAGATATCATCGTTTTTGCTACTGGCTATGACGGTATGACCGGTCCTTTATTTAAAATAGATATTCGAGGAAGAGCTGATATGACACTAAAAGACAAATGGGAAAATGGCGCAGCTGTTCAAACCTATCTAGGCCTAACTACAGCAGGTTTTCCAAATTTATTTATGATTACAGGCCCCGAGAGCCCTTCTGTTCTTGTGAATATGCCAATTGCTATTGAGCAACACGTAGAATGGATTGCACAATGTATCGATTACTTACGTAAGTGTGATATTGATGTCATGGAGACAAATGCTGAGGCAGAACAAGCATGGAGTAGACATTGTCGAGAGGTTGCGAATGAAACATTATATGTCAAGGGAGATTCATGGTATACGGGTGCAAATATTGAAGGTAAACCACAGAGCTTTTTAATCTATCTAGGTGGGTTCGATCATTATACTAAACGTTGTCAGGAGGTTGCTCAAAACAATTATGAAGGCTTTAAGTTATTAAAATTAAAATCTATATCATAGTGTATGAGGGAGGAGCATAAATAATATGGAGCAACAAGTAGTAATTATTACTGGTGCAGGAAGCGGAATAGGTAGAGAAACAGCAAAACTACTAGCGACAAAAGACAAGGCATTAGTATTAGTAGATTTTGATGAAAGGAGTGGTCAGGACACATTAAACGCTGTGAAAGAACATCAACAACAGGCAATCTTTGTTCAAGCAGATGTTTCTAAAAGTCAAGATGTAAAGAAGTATGTGGATGCTGCCAAAGAAGCATTTGGTAGAATCGATGCTTTCATTAATAATGCAGGAATTTTAAGTCCACCCTCGTTACTGGGCGATTTAGATGAGGAGACGTTTGATCGTGTAATTTCTGTGAATCTCAAGGGGGCATTTTTAGGTTTAAAGTATGTGCTAAAAGAGATGGAACAACGCCAATCAGGTGTCATTGTGAATACCGCATCAGCTGCTGGAATACAAGGACAACCCCACATGGGAGGCTATTCGGCAAGTAAGCATGGTGTAATCGGGCTAACCAAGACGGCGGCTATAGAATATGGGCCTAGTGGTGTCCGAGTAAATGCTATATGTCCTGGGGGTGTCATCACAAATATGACGAAGGGATTCGAATCGAGTCCTGAGGAGAATGGACCTCTAAGAAGATTAGCAAACCCTACTGAAATTGCAAATGTAATCGCTTTCTTAATTTCGGAGGAGTCTTCCTATGTTAATGGCGCTGTTGTGACTATTGATGGTGGTCTTACATCGTAAAAATTAAAAGAAAAGAGAGGGTGAAGCTTGATGGAACATCGTATTGATCCAGAACTAAAAGAAATGTTAGCTGTGTTTCCACCTTTAGACTTAGACAATGTACAAGCTACAAGAGATGGGATGGCGGCTGTAGCCGAACCAGCAACAATAGACGAACAGATTTTAGTTACCAATAAAATGATTCAAGGGCCTGAAGAAGATGTAGCACTCCGTATTAGAATCTATCAGCCTAAAGAACAATGTGAAATTTACCCAGCATTGCTGTGGATTCATGGTGGTGGCTATGTTTTAGGCGCTCCAGAGGGCGATGATTTGCTTTGTCAGCGCTTTGTTACTGATGCGAAGTGTGTCGTTGTATCGGTAGATTACAGACTTGCACCTGAGCATCCTTATCCAGTTCCGCTCGAAGATTGTTATACAGCGTTAAAATGGGTGGCAGATCACGCAGATGAATTAAGGATTGATTGTCATCGTATAGGTATTGCTGGGGCTAGTGCTGGTGGTGGACTAACAGCCGCTCTTGCACTACTAGCTCGTGATCGTAATTATCCAAAGCTTAGTTTCCAAATGCCTCTATATCCAATGATAGATGATCGTAATAATACTCTATCTTCATTGGAGATTACTGGGCATATGATCTGGAATCATGCACTCAATCAAAAGGGATGGGAAATGTATTTGAATGGAGAAAATGGCAGTGACAATGTGCCACAATATGCTGCTGCTGCAAGAGCCGATGACTTAACGGGGCTACCCTTCACTTACACATGTGTTGGTCAATTAGATCCGTTCCGTGATGAAACGTTACAATATGTAACGAAGCTCTGTCAGGCTGGTGTCGATGTTGAATTTCACTTATATCCAGGATGCTACCATGGCTTTGAAAGTCTAGTGCCAACAGCCACGGTTAGTCAAAGAGCTGTTACAGAGTATGTAGAAGCCGCTAAATATGTGTTAAATCGAACAATCTCAGTTCCCCTATAAATCACTTACAAAAACTCGAAGTCCATGTCAATCAGGGCTTCGAGTTTTTTATGCTAGATGCGAGAAATAGTTTGTAATTCCTCTTTTTAGGATAGACTTTTATCAAGTGAAAGGAGGAGGCTATAAATTGCTACAGTTTGATTCAAAAATAGTCGGAAAAGAGATAAGCTTTGGGTATTTGAGAGATCATATTATTAATCGAGGTTTTACAATTGGCGGGAATTGGGAGTATCATAAAGGAAGCTTCGACGCGGTACTATGGAAAGAGGGCGGCGAAACGATATATTTACGCGTGCCCTTTATCGTAACAGCGGGAGAACTTGACAATGAAGATGCACAAATTCGTTTTCAAAAACCGTTTGTCATTAAACATGTTACAAACGTTGGATTAGATTATGATGAAGGTTCTTTACTGGATGCTACAGGGGCTAGCCAGTTTCAAACCCCGCTTGATAAGGATGGACATATTCATGATAAAAGTAGATGGATTCAGGCGGGTGAACAAGTTGTAGAAGAAAAAGTACTGCCTTTTTTCATAAACTAATTAGATAAATATATATGTTTATTCGAGAAATCTTATGTCTTTTATCCTTTCGATCATTGGGAACATATAATCAAAAATATGAAATAGAATTGTCGTAAGAATTTTCCAACCATATAATAGTGTTAACCTACACTATTATAAGAGGTGAGTTTATGGATAAAATAGCTATCGATGATTTTTATCATTCCTATCAAAAATTACAGCAAGAACGACTCATCCATCGAAAAGAAGCTTATCTTAAGGTGCTAGAGCAAACAAAAGCATTTGGTGAAATAATTATGTTTGAAAGTATAAAAGTAAGTAAAAGAGACGTCTAGGGCTGGACGTCTTTTTCTATTTTCAAAAAATATCATCATTTTTTTAGGTGAAAAAGAAAAGGGGACAAAAGATGAAACGGATGCTTCCATTTTTGCTGCTAACCATTTTTCTGTTTGTTGCTTGTACGACTCCCAAGGAAAAGGGAGGAAGAGAGACAAAACAAGGGGAACCCCCAAAAGCCACTCAAAACGTTGAAATAATAGCGGAACAATTGCAAGCACCATGGTCTATTGAAAAAAGTGATAACACGTTTTATTTAACAGAAAGACCAGGGAATATTGTGAGGATTACAGAAGGTGTAGTTGAAAGACAACAGGTCAATTTAAAGAAGAAGTTGTCAGCAGCACCTGAAGCTGGTCTATTGGGATTTGTGTTAGCCCTTGATTTTACAGCAACAGGTATTGCCTACGCTTACTATACGTATGAGGAAGGATCAGAACAATTTAATCGGATTGTGACATTAACATTAGCTGATAATAAGTGGCAGGAAACTGATTTATTAATTGATCGAATTCAGAGCGGTACATATCATCATGGCGGTCGCTTAAAAATAGGTCCGGATAGTAAATTGTATGCTACTGTAGGTGATGCCACGGAACCTTCTTTAGCACAAAATTTAGATGCGTTAGAAGGTAAAATTTTACGACTCAATATGGATGGTTCCATACCGGGTGATAATCCTTTTCCCCATTCTTATGTGTATAGCTATGGGCACCGAAATCCTCAGGGATTGGCATGGACAACAGATGGAACGATGTTTGCAAGCGAACATGGCAATGCTGCAAATGACGAAATCAATATTATTGAAAAAGGGAAGAATTATGGATGGCCGTTCATTGAGGGGACAGACAAACGTCAAGGCATGGTAACATCTCTATTTACTTCAGGCGCTACGAAAACATGGGCACCATCCGGTATTACTATGGCTGATCATCAATTATATGTTGCGGCACTAAGAGGTACGGCTGTGCTAACATTTGATATGGAAAAGCACAAGCAAGACGTACTACTATCGGAATTTGGTAGAATTCGAGATGTTTTTTTGGATGATGACTATCTTTACTTTATAAGCAATAATACGGATGGACGTGGCAATCCACAACCTCATGACGATAAGCTATACAGAACACCTTTGTGATATAATATTTGAGAAAACATGGAATGGCATGATGAATGGAGAGGACTAACATGGCTAACTATCTTAAAATCGCAGTAGCAATTGATTTCTCAGAACAATCATTGAAAGCTTTGGAAAGAGCGAGTCAATTAGCAATGCAACATAATGCTACTTTGCAATTAGTGAATGTGATTGATACAAAATCTTTCGGAGCGATTTCTGCATATGACTTAAAATATGCAGAAGAATTGAAGAAAGAAAACGAGATCAAAATGGAAAACTTAGAAAAACAAGTGGTCCAGACAGGTGTTCAAAGCGTAGAGTCAGTAGTAGAAACAGGTTCACCAAAAGGGATTTTAACACAACTGTCGAATGTTGATTTAATCATATGTGGGGCAACAGGGTTAAATCGAATGGAAAAAATGGTGTTAGGGTCCGTTGCAGAAAAAGTAGTACGTCATGCTCACTGTGATGTATTAATCGTTCGATAATTGGGGGAAGGGCTTCTTCATATTAATATATCGATAAAAATGAAAACAAACCTGCTTGTACTTAGATGACAAGCAGGTTTGTTTTTTTATTCGATTGTTTGGGCGTTATCAATAATGCTTTGAGGAATATCGATTGTTTTAAGATGATTAAAATCAGTATAAGTAACGACTGATTTTGTATTCATTAACAATTCATCGCCTTCTACTGCCATTTTTAAATCAAAGTTCATATCCATTTTATTCGTATCATAAGTCTCTTTATCAATGTGTAGCACGTAGTTGATTTTTTCAATTGTTAATTGATCCATTGGGTTTTCTTCAAGCCCCATGTCCTGCATGGATTTGTTAATCTCAGAATTAATTAACTCTTTAAATTTATCACCTTTTGCTTCCAATGTAAGGACATACTCATCATCTGATTGTTCAAATGTAAAATCATTAATGAATTTTTTAAGTTGTTCTAGTTGTTCCTTAGCGTCAGCAGAAGCAGCCGTTTGATCTAAAATAGCATCAAAATTCTCATCCGGAAGCTTTAACCAGCTGTCTGTAGTCACATCTTTCATGAAAAGGCCAGCATCTTTTTTCATATACATTTCAATTGGCATGTCCGTTGTTTCTTGGCTTTCACTCATCATATCTGGCATCGACATAGAACCTGATAAATGCATGGCAAGTGGATCAACGATAATATCCATGTCCATTTTAGAGTTGATAGAGAATTCCATAGCTTCTTCACCAGATCCAACCTTCGTTACCTGTGTCATGTCCATATTGGCGCTGGCGCTTTTAATGTCGCCTTGGCGATCCACCGCTTTGTCATACACTTGTTCCAAAGTAAGTTTGCTTGTTTTAGTTGTGTCTTTCGTAGGCGTAGCGCTTGAATTACAAGCGGCAAGTGTCAATGCTAGTGTTCCAACTGCTAATACTTTAAAAATTTTCTTCATTACTTTCATCTCCTATTCTTGGTAAAAAACACTATCTACTAATATACGCCCTAGAAAAGGAAAAGTTTCGTTATTTTTTAAAATATATCTAAATCCTTATTAAAAAAACAATAATCTTGCAATAACGACCAGTGAGAAGCATGAAAATTAATAAAAAAGCTGTCACCAACCAATCGTTTAATACGAAAGTAGGTGACAGCTTTTTGTGGAGCTTTTCAATAAGCTCGAAAATATCTAAATGTAATTTACTTAGTAACCCCAGATCATGGCGAACAATGTACCAATGATTGTGACAACACCTACGAATACTGAATATAAAATCGTTGTATATAACGTTTTCTTATCTTCAGATTCACCGATGTGCATGAATAGCACTAATTGTACAGTTGCTTGTGCAAGGGCAGTTACAAGTAAAATAGCGAATGCCATTTTATAACTCATATCAAAAGATACAACGGCTAAAGCGACAAGTGTCAGTAATAATGAGAAGCCGAAGCCCATGACATGTTGTTTTGGGAATAATTCCTTCATCAGCTAATCAGTCCTTTCAAGTAGACGAAGCTGAAGATGAAAATCCAAACAACGTCTAGGAAATGCCAGTACAATGAGAAGATAAACGCTTTGTTCGCTGTTTGTGGATTTAAACCACGTTTAGCTACCTGGATAATGATGCCTAGGCCCCAGAAGAAACCAAATGTTACGTGGGCACCGTGTGTTCCAAGTAAAGTCATTAACGACGACAAGAATGCGCTTGTTTGAATTGTCGCACCTTCATGTACATAAGTCACGAATTCATCAATCTCAATAGCTAAGAAGCCTAAGCCTAGTAAAAGGGTAATGATGAAGAATGTCATCATTGCTTTTTTACGACCAATACGCATTGCATGAACACCCAGACCAATTGTGAAACTACTTGTTAATAATAGGAATGTCTCCCATAGAACTGGAGTTAATTCGAAAATTTCAGCACCATCTGGGCCACTACCTGTACGTGTATGGAGTGTGAAATACACAGTAAATAATGTGGCAAATAACACGATCTCGGCGCCAAGGAAAATCCAGAAACCAAATATTTTCAGCCGATTTTCCTCTGTACTATATTCTAATGGAAGTGAAGAATCGATTTTCATATTATTTATCACCTCTCAAGCTTTTCTCAGTTGCCATAACTTCCTCAACTGAAATGTAACGACCATGATCTTTTTCGAAAGAACGATGGATCATAAAGCCAAATACACCAAGCATACTAATGATGGCTGGAATCCATAGATTAAATACAGCAAAGAATGCTGCAAGGAAGAAGAATCCACTCATCCAGAATGGTGTGCCAGTATTATTTGGCATGTGAATTTTTTCAATTGTACCTGCTGTAATATCGCGACCTTCTTTTTTCGCGAACCAGAACTCATCCAAGCGAGTAACAGTTGGAACTACTGCAAAGTTGTATTCTGGTACTGGTGAATGAGTAGCCCATTCAAGTGTACGACCATCCCAAACATCCGCTTTTTCATTGCGAGGCATATGTTTCCAGCTGTAGTAGATGTTATAAACGATCAACGCAAAGCCGACAGCAAGTCCTAAAGCACCAACGAATGATAACATGTTCAATGGTCCATAGCCAGTTGATTCAGAGTAAGTGTACATACGACGAGCATAACCATCTAAACCTAAAATGAATAATGGGAAGAATGTTACGTTGAAGCTGATTGCAATGAACCAGAACGCAGTTTTCCCTAATTTTTCGTTTAAACGGAAACCGAACATTTTTGGCCACCAGTAGTGGTATCCTGCAAGTACACCGAATACTGTACCTGGAATTAATACATAGTGGAAGTGGGCAACTAAGAACATCGTATTATGATATTGATAGTCAGCACTTGCCATCGCTAGCATTACCCCTGTAACCCCACCAATTGTGAAGATTGGAATAAAGCCAAGAGCATAAAGCATCGGGGTTGTAAATTGAATCTTCCCGTTCCTCATTGTTAGTAGCCAGTTAAAGATTTTAACACCAGTAGGAACGGCGATTGCCATAGTTGTAATAGAGAATACACTATTTACCATTACCCCGTGACCCATTGTATAGAAGTGGTGGGCCCAAACTAAGAATGATAGTAAAGAAATGACAACCATACTCATAACCATTGATTTGTAACCGTATAAGTTTTTACGTGCAAATGTTGCAATGATTTCTGAGAAAATACCGAAAGCAGGCAGAATAACGATATAAACTTCAGGATGTCCCCAAACCCAGAATAGGTTGGCCCAAAGCATATCCATACCGCCGTCTTGCATTGCAAAGAATTTTGTACCGAATTGACGGTCAAACATCATAAGTGCAAGTGCTACAGTTAATACTGGGAATGCGAAAACAATAATTACGTTCGTAATTAAAATCGACCAAGTAAACATTGGCATTTTCATTAATTTCATACCAGGTGCACGCATTTTAATAATTGTCGTGATGAAGTTAACACCTGTCATTAATGTACCAATACCTGATAATTGAAGTGCTAAAGAATAATAGTTATTCCCTACAGTCGGACTAAATTCCGTACTTGCAAGTGGGAAGTAGGCTGTCCAACCAGCATCTGGTGAACCACCGATAATGAATGATAAGTTTAATAAACCAGCACCTGCTGCAAATAGCCAAAAGCTGACAGCATTAAGACGTGGGAAAGCAACGTCACGTGCACCAATTTGAAGTGGGATGACAATGTTCATTAAACCAATAACAAATGGCATTGCCATAAATAAAATCATTAATAAACCGTGTGTTGTGAAAATCTCATTATAATGTTGTGCATCAAGAAGTCCGTTATCCGGAACAGCTGTTTGTGCACGCATTAACAGTGCATCGATACCACCGCGGAATAGCATTAATAATGCTACTGCGATATACATAATCCCGATTTTTTTATGGTCAACAGTTGATAGCCAGTTTTTGTAGAAATAGCCCCATTTTTTGAAAAAAGTAAGGCCAGCTACGATAACCACTGCTCCAACTACGATACTAATAGCTGCCGCTAAAATCATCGGTTCTTGCATTGGATGGAATAATTCTTCCATACTCATTGGATGCGCTCCTTTCAAAATTAAAAATTAATAGCATATTCGTTCAAAGTTAAATTTAAATTAATGACCTGAATGTTCATTATTCATGTCTTCTTCAGACATATCACTATGATCCATGCCACCCATATCCATGTTTTTACCATGTTCCATTGGAGCAGGTCTGAATTCTAAGTGTGTAGATGAGAAGCTTTGGCGACCAACATGCTCAGCCTTTAATAACTCATCAAATTTTTCTTCTGTTAATGGTGCTTCTTTTGCTTTAACATCAGCAACCCATTCATCGAAGTCTTTCTGTGTCATAGATTGTGCTTCGAATTCCATTTCTGCAAATCCACGACCATTGAAGTTAGAGTTACGTCCCATGAATGAACCCACTTCATCTGCTGCAAGGTGAATAGTTGTTAACATATCACTCATGGCATATTTTTGACCTGCTAATTGAGGAATCCAGAAACTTGTAATTGGACCGAATGAGTATAGTTTAAACTCAATTGGACGATCCACTGGAATATTGACATAGTTTACCGTTTCAACGCCTTCTTCAGGGTAACTAAAGTGCCATTTCCAGTTTGATGAAGATGCATAAATTACTAAAGGTTCTTTATCGTCATATCCTGCTGGCTGAGCCTCTACAGTAGATGTTGTTCTTACAGTCACAACAGCCAAGAATGCAACGATAATAATTGGAATTACTGTCCATGTAATTTCTAGAAGATGGCTACCCTCTTCATGAGGTGGCTCATAATCTGCAGATGCTTTTGATGCACGATATTTAGTTAGCATAAAGGCTAAAAGCACATACACGATTAGTAATATAAAGGCCATTGTAATAATGGATAAAATAATTGTGTTTGATAATGTTTCTGCATTTGGTCCTTTAGGATTGAACACTGTTAATGGTTCACATCCAGCAAGAAGTGCAAGAGCACCCAATGCTACAAACATTAAACTTAATTTTTTCTTCATGTTTGACTCCTTTCTATAGAACGGCTATTCATAAAATTCATGTGTTTTTTTTTGTCAGTTCACATTTATAAATAGTGGATACTGAGGTCACCTCTTTTATCTTGGCGTACCAATCAACAACTTAAGAATTTACAATGGCATGGTTCAATATGAAACATAAATCTTGAAGTTGATTGGTCTAATGCAAGCGTTAGCAAAATCAATGATTTGTGCAATCGTTTCACATACGTACATGTTTGTTGACGATTGTCACATCTTGTCGTTGTTTGCACATTGGATTATACGCCCTGTTTTTAAGAAAAAACATAATTTTGTTATGAAATTGATAGTAAAGATACATTGAATTTGAACATTTTTTGAACAAAAATCGTTATTTTAGTATTGGTATTTAAAGGTTTTGTTCATTAAACACTGTGGAAACGTTGAAAATACTGGATTCTTCATGTTTAACTAAGTAAATAGTTTTTTTTATGAAAAATAGTATTTCACATTTTGGACGCTGTTTTGTAATAAACTCAACATCTAATCGGACGTGATAATATTTTTTATTTGCCTTTTTTAAATAAAAGGAGTAGATGCAAAGGCATTTCGTGGAAACATAAGGATGAACTATCAATCAAAGGAATGAGTGACAAGGGAATAAATGGGAGGTATTATTAATTATGTTAATATAATAACCAGTTTTCTTTATTATACATATATTTACATATTTATGTTCTATTTGAAAAACAAAAGCAAACTAAGAATAGTCCTAGTTTGCTAGTGTGGTAGAAATTTTTTATGATACTGAGCAAGATGTGTATTGAATAAGCATTTTTCACCTTTAAGTCAGTCACCAAGCTTTAGCCATTTGGCTACTTGTCCATAAATCGTATTTTGTAGTTTAAGGGCTTTATTATTCATTTTCAAAGAAAAATACAATGTTTTCATGAAGTTTAATGTACAAGTACGCCCGCTAAAAAAGCTTTTATTATAACCCTGCGTCATTAAATGCATTTCAAATTTATCGAAGGCCTGTTCAACAAATTCAATCAATGCTTCCTCTGAGTAATTTTGTTGCAATAAAGCATCCACTATGTTGATTAAACGCTCCTCTTCATCATTAACATAAACAGTGTCTTTCCAAGTGACAAGCTTCAGTACATGTAAAATGGAAGGGGCATATTGTAAATCGAATTTTGGATGTTTAATGGTCATGACAGCTAAATCAGCACCGTGTGAAATACTATGAGCCCATCCTTTATCTTGAACGTAACCTCTTGTATCTTGCTCTAACAATAAATAGCGTCCAATTTTTTTAAAGAACTTCTGCAAATCTTCTTCCTTTAAAACAAGCAACTCAGCATCTTTTGCAAGTAGGCCTGCAACAAGCAATGCAGAAAATGATCTTGTAAAGACGCTGTCTGTTGATGTTTCTCCAATATGTAAATATAAGAATTCCTCACTTGTTGCTGTTTCAAATAAATGTTGTAATTGATGCTTGCTCAATAGATTATCGCTCAATAAATCAATAAACGTACGATAAATTAAATGATCACGTAATTCAGCATCAACTGAACCGATGTATGCTAGCATTTCTTGTAATAGCCATTCTCCTTTGTCCAGCATTAATGTCTGACGTTCATGTAGTGTCATTGTAGAAAAAGATTGTAATGTTTCTTTTAAAATCATGTTTGAGTGAGCCTCCATCATAAGGTTTGTTCTTTATATTATAGCTCCTTTTCTTAGCAAATCGACAAATTTGCAACCCTAATGCTTGCTGTATAGACAGCCTTTTTAATTCAATCGATTATACAAACACTTCATTGTTAGGTTGTTGTTATAATATTAATTCCAGAAACTATAGAAAGTTGTTATGATAGAAACGCAACAAAATGGAAAAGCTTATATGTGAGTAACAAAAAAGACATACCGTTAAGTATGTCTATCTCTACCTATATTATGACCGCTGATTTTATACCGATGGGCCATTCAATCAATGAGTGCTGGTTTGTCTTTAGCTCGACGAGAATATTGGTATTTTTTATTGCATCAATGAGCCACTCACTATAATGCTGATTTGGCACAGGATGTTGTAAAATTTGATGCATATCTTTTTTATCAACATGTAAAAGCTTGTAATTACATTCGATGTTTACTTTTTGAGGAATGATGGAAAGAGTTTCATTTTGATGTCCAAGTGAAATAGAACCAGGAATTGTTCCATGAATACGTAAAAGATAAGTGCTAGCTTCTTGTGTGTATACGTCTATTTTTGTGCGTGTTAAAAATTCAAATTCGATCGGATTATCTTGAATAGGTCCGTCTGTTGTAGAAAATGAAATGACTTTAATCGATAATGCCTCGAATGCAGGTGAGATACAATGATCAAATTCAGTGATTGTATCTAGTAATTGCATGTATTCCACTCCTTGTTAAGAACTTGATTTTCTTGATGCAGACAACTATGGAGAATGTCTGCAAGTTGTAATAAATTTTAGACTATTGTAATTATAATACAATTTATTACAAAATATGAATGTTAAAGCAAAAATTTTTTGTAAAAAATAAGAAACTTGTGGATTTTTTTAGTAAATGAAATGGAAAATAGAACTGAAGAGGTGAGGAAAATGACAAAGCGTAAGCGTCATGTCATTAAACATGACAATATTGTTGTTTTTCCAGGCGCTGTCCAAACTTTAATACGTGAAGGGCATATGTTTGCTGAAAATTATCAATATGAAAAAGCTGTTGCAAGTTTTGAAAAGGCATTTATATATGAAACTGGCGATGAATTTGCGCTTAGTGCCTATGCCTTTGCTTTATATGAATTAAAGGATTATGACAAAGCAAAAAGCATTTGTGAGCAGCTTTTTGCTATGGGCACGACGATGTATGTTGAAGTCATGGAATTGTACATTACAATATGTATGCAGATGAAGGAATACCATCAAGTAGAAACGTTGATCACAACCCTTCTTGAAGAGAGTGTACTGCCAAGTGATCAAGTTGAAAAATTCGAACGTTTAAAAAGTCTCAATAGAGAAGTATCTAAAAACCTTGAAAAAAAAGAAAATGTGCAACAGCTCATAGAAGAGCAGGAATATGAGCTGACAAACTTTTGTGCACTAACAGCCAATGAGCAATCTATCAAACTACATCGTCTTATGGATACTAATGTAAGACAATTAAAAACTGCGTTGCAAGAAATTATTGAAAGTGCAACGATTCACCCTTTTGTCCAAAGTTTAGCTTTAATCTTATTAGTCGAACAAGAAGTTTCAATTGATATTACGATTTCAAAATTAGGGCACTCAAAAAACATAAACCCTGCTCAACTAGTTTTGCCTAATCAGTTACCGCAATATGGTGAAATAAAAAATCTGGTTGAAAATAAGTTGGCACAAGACCCGACCACGTTGGAAATGGTACAATATTTAATGGCGAAACATGCCATTGTCACATATCCTTTTGAATGGCATCCATTTGAAGCCGAAGATGTAGCCTATAGTTATATAGATTTTGTATTATCAATGCTAGGAAATGTGCAAGAAATGGACTATGAAATCGTAGAGTTTTTACAAATGTTAGAAAAGCTAACAGAACTACATTAGGTATGAAATAAGTTGAAACTATACACATCTATGTTATACTAAAATGGTTGTCAAAATCGTAGTTACGAATGAATTGTCTAACATCATAAACTAACTTGATTATTTATTTGGAGGTATTTATACATGTCAGCAAAATGGGAAAAACAAGAAGGTAATATCGGTACTCTTACAATTGAAGTACCTGCTGTGGAAGTAGATGCAGCAATGGACCAAGCGTTCAAAAAAGTTGTAAAACAAATTAATGTACCAGGTTTCCGTAAAGGTAAAATGCCTCGTAAAATGTTTGAACAACGTTTTGGTATCGAATCTTTATACCAAGATGCATTAGAAATTATCGTTCCAGATTCTTATGCAAAAGCAATTGATGAAGCTGGAATTATGCCAGTTGATTATCCAGAAATCTCTGGTACAGAAAACTTTGTACATGGTCAAGATTTCTCATTCACTGCACAAGTAACAGTGAAACCAGAGCCAAAACTTGGTGACTACAAAGGTCTAGAAGTAGCTAAACTTCCAGTTGAAGTAACTGATGAAGAAGTAGATGCACAAATTCAAGATCAATTAGCTCGTAAAGCTGAACTTGAAATTAAAGAAGACGAAGCAATCGTTGACGGTGATACTGCAGTGATCGATTTCGAAGGTTTCGTTGGTGAAGAAGCTTTTGAAGGTGGTAAAGGTGAAGACTATCCACTAGAAATCGGTTCAGGTTCTTTCATTCCTGGGTTTGAAGAGCAACTAACAGGTGTGAAAGCTGGCGAATCTAAAGATGTAGTTGTTACATTCCCAGAAGAATACCATGCAGCTGAATTAGCAGGTAAAGAAGCTACTTTCAAAGTAACAGTGAAAGAAGTTAAAACAAAAGTTCTTCCTGAGTTAAATGATGAATTCGCAAAAGAATTAGATCCAGAAGTGGAAAGCGTAGAAGCTTTACGCACTAAAATTAAAGAACAAACTGCAGCACAAAAAGTAGCAGAATCTGATGCAGCTCTTCGTGATGAGCTAGTTGAAAAAGCTGCTGAAAATGCTGAATTTGAAGTACCAGCAGGTATGATTAACTCTGAAACTGATCGTATGTTACAAGAGTTTGGCCAACGTCTACAAACTCAAGGTATGAACTTAGATCTTTACTACCAATTCTCAGGTCAATCAGAAGAAGACTTACGTGGTCAAATGAAAGAAGAAGCAGAAAGCCGTGTACGTGTATCTTTAACACTTGAAGCTATTGCTGAAGCTGAAAAAATTGAAGCAACTGAAGCGGATATTGAAGCAGAATTAGAAAAAATGGCTGCTCAATTCAACATGACAAAAGATCAAATTACAGGTGCTTTAGGTGGTACAGCAGTACTAGAAAACGACATCAAAATCCAAAAAACAGTTGAATTTTTAGTAGAAAACGCTAAAATTACTGAATAATATTTTGTGTGTAATTAGATAGCTAAAAGAAAACAAGGTACGGCATTAAACCGTGCCTTGTTTTATCACATCAACTAATCAAATCAGTCCCCTTAAAGTTTAGTACGACTCACTTTACACTTCACTTATACATAGTATTGTTTTTATTTTTACACGATGCTAATTTAACTTCATTCTGTAAGGTCATAATAAGCCATTTACAATAATATATCTTCGAATGAAAAAAGCCTTGGTAGATGAATGTAGTAGATTTATAAATAAAAAGCTATGTAGCTGATCGAGATATCAGTAGTTGATGGCAGCTAGAATCTTATGTGTCAGTAGTGAAGAACCGAGACCTTAGCACAACGAAAGGTTACGAAGCAAATGGGTTCCTGAAAAATATGCTGCAGACGGCAAATGAAGAAAACAACATGACTTTGCGTTATAATCTACTTGCATGAATGCGAAGGCGTAAATGATGCAGACAATTTATTTGATAAAGGTTCAATAATCTTGTAAGATTGTTGCTTGAATAGGGGTGAAACATATTGTTCAAATTTAATGATGAAAAAGGCAATTTAAAATGCTCTTTCTGTGGAAAACCACAAGAACAAGTACGTAAATTAGTGGCAGGTCCTGGTGTGTATATTTGTGATGAATGTATCGAGCTTTGTTCAGAAATCGTTGTAGAGGAACTTGGTGTAGAAGAGGAAATTGAATTCCAAGATATCCCAAAACCAAAAGAGATCCTAACGATTTTAGATGAGTATGTAATTGGACAAGAGCGTGCTAAAAAAGCATTAGCAGTTGCGGTTTACAATCACTATAAACGCATCAATACAAATAGTAAAATTGATGATGTTGAACTGGCAAAATCGAACATTGTGTTAATCGGCCCAACTGGTAGCGGTAAAACATTATTAGCTCAAACGTTAGCACGTATATTAAATGTTCCATTCGCCATCGCGGATGCTACTTCCTTAACTGAAGCAGGATATGTTGGTGAGGACGTTGAAAATATTTTATTAAAGTTAATCCAATCAGCAGATTATGATATCGAACGCGCTGAAAAAGGTATTATCTATATTGATGAAATCGATAAAGTTGCACGTAAGTCAGAAAATCCATCCATTACACGTGATGTTTCTGGCGAAGGCGTTCAACAAGCACTTCTTAAAATTCTAGAAGGAACAGTTGCGAGTGTTCCACCACAAGGTGGCCGAAAACATCCTCATCAAGAGTTTTTACAAATCGATACAACCAATATTCTATTCATTGTTGGTGGAGCATTTGATGGCATTGAATCCATCATTAAACGTCGCCAAGGTGAAAAAATAATTGGATTTGGTTCTGATCCGAATATAGTGGACGTAGATGAAGGTTCTATCATGTCTAAGCTGATTCCTGAGGATTTACTGAAATTTGGTCTAATACCAGAGTTCATTGGTCGATTACCAGTACTTGCGAGTCTAGAGCAATTAAATGAAGCAGCACTAGTACAAATTTTGACGGAGCCTAAAAATGCGCTGGCTAAGCAGTATCAGAAAATGCTTGAACTAGATGGTGTTGAGCTTGAGTTTGATGAAGGTGCTCTTGCAGAAATTGCGAAGGAAGCAATTGAGCGTAAAACAGGTGCACGTGGTCTTCGTTCAATAATTGAGTCAACGATGCTTGATGTAATGTACGAACTGCCTTCACGTGAAGACGTAAAAAAATGTATCATTACTGCAAAAACAATTACGGATAAAGAAAAACCGAAATTGCTTCTTGAAGATGGCACTGAACTCGATGAAGGTAGCGACACAAAAACTTCAGCATAGCGTATAGATTTGGCTGTCTACCGTTATGAGATAAAGAGTAATTAGCTGACTTCGATTGTGCAATTTTCGCACATATCGACAGTCAGCTTTTTATTCATTTTTACATACTAGCTAACTGACTTGTAGAAATTTTTGGCTCGTTTCAATAACTAGTGTGAATCAGTTTTTTAAACACATACTAGTAGCGCGGGATGTGAACATGAAAATTTTGACGGAGGTGAATACCCGCATGGTAACCATACAAAAAACAACAAATGTACCATTATTGCCTTTACGTGGACTTTTAGTATTCCCATCGATGGTGTTACATATTGATGTGGGTAGAAATCGTTCTGTAGCGGCGCTAGAACAGGCAATGTTAGAGGACCAGATGATTTTATTGGTAACACAAAAGGAAATGCACGATGAACAACCAGAAGAACAAGATCTATATGCGATTGGTACAATGGCTTATGTCAAACAAATGTTAAAATTACCAAATGGTACGTTGCGAATTTTAGTTGAAGGAGTTGCTCGTGCTTCTTGGGAAAACTATCGTGCGTTAGAAAATTATACAGTTGTTGATATTGACATTAAAGAAGAGACGATGGATAAAGATGTAGAAACGCAGGCTTTAATGCGTACACTATTAACGTACTTTGAAAAATATGCTAAATCCTCTAATAAAATAACAGCCGAAACCATTAATACTGTAGCGGATATTGAGGAACCAGGACGTTTAGCAGATATTATCGCATCACATTTACCATTTAAAATTGCAGATAAGCAAGAAGTGTTGGAAATGCTCAATGTGAAGAAACGACTCGATCACTTAATTATCCGTTTACATGATGAGCAAGAAGTATTGGATCTTGAAAAAAAGATTAATTCAAAAGTAAAGCAATCAATGGAGCGTACGCAAAAGGAATATTATTTACGTGAACAGATGAAGGCTATCCAAACAGAGCTTGGAGACCGTGAAGGGAAAACGGGTGAAGTCGCAGAATTACGTAAACGTATAGACGAAGCTGGTATGCCTGAGTCGACAAAAGAAGTGGCACTGAAAGAATTAGATAGATATGAAAAAATTCCAGGTGCTAGTGCTGAGAGTGGTGTTATTCGGAATTACATCGACTGGCTAATCTCATTACCTTGGACAAATGCAACAGAGGATCGGATGAATATCGATCATGCTGAGAACATTTTGAATCGTGATCATGATGGATTAGAAAAAGTTAAAGAACGGGTTCTTGAATATTTAGCTGTCCGTCAGCTGAAAAATTCGCTCCGTGGACCAATACTTTGCCTAGCGGGACCACCAGGAGTAGGGAAAACCTCATTAGCTCGCTCCATTGCAGAGAGCTTAGACCGTAAGTTTATTCGTATTTCGTTAGGTGGGGTTCGTGATGAATCTGAAATTCGTGGTCACCGTCGTACGTATGTAGGAGCTATGCCAGGTCGTATTATCCAAGGGATGAAAAAAGCTGGTACCATTAATCCGGTATTTTTATTAGATGAAATTGATAAAATGTCTAATGACTTTAGAGGGGATCCTGCTGCAGCAATGCTAGAAGTTTTAGACCCTGCGCAAAACAATACATTTAGTGATCACTATATTGAGGAGTCTTATGATCTATCAAATGTGCTATTTATTGCCACTGCTAATGATTTAAGTAGTATCCCTGGGCCATTATTAGACCGTATGGAAGTTATTTCTATAGCAGGCTATACAGAAATTGAAAAAGCACAAATTACGAATAATCATTTAATTCCTAAGCAACTGAAAGAACATGGTTTGAAAAAAACGCAAGTTATTATTAAGGATGAATCGGTAATTGATATTATACGTTATTATACACGTGAGGCAGGGGTACGTGGCTTAGAACGTCAAATTGCTACGCTTTGTCGTAAAATTGCCAAGATAATTGTCTCTGGTGAGAAAAAACGAGTAACAGTTAACTCGAAATCATTACAAGAATTACTTGGTAAACATCGTTTCCGCTATGGACAGGCTGAAAAAGAAAATCAAATAGGTGTTGCTACAGGTCTTGCTTATACAACAGTTGGTGGTGACACATTACAAATAGAAGTATCCTTAACACGTGGAAAAGGGAAATTGCAACTAACAGGTAAGTTAGGCGATGTCATGAAGGAATCTGCTCAAACAGCATTATCCTATGTTCGAACAAAAATGGAACAGCTGGAAGTAGATTCAGAATATTTCGATACTCATGATATTCATATTCACGTTCCAGAAGGGGCAGTTCCTAAAGATGGACCATCTGCAGGTATTACAATGGCGACAGCTATTGTGTCTGCTATTCTAAACCGCCCGATTCGCCGTGAAGTGGGGATGACAGGCGAGATCACATTACGTGGTCGAGTACTACCAATTGGTGGTTTGAAAGAAAAAACATTAAGTGCTCACCGTGCAGGATTAACGACTATTATTTGTCCAAAGGATAATGAACGCGATATAGAAGATATTCCTGACAGTGTCCGTGAGCAACTTACATTTAAACTAGTGTCATCGGCTGATGAAGTATTAGCCTATGCACTGGACGGAGGTATTTAGAAAAATGAAAGTCCATAATGTCGAAATGGTCATTAGTGCGGTAAGGCCAGACCAATATCCAGAAGATGGACTGCCAGAATTTGCATTAGCTGGTCGTTCAAATGTAGGGAAATCTTCCTTCATTAATCGAATGATCGGACGTAAAGCTTTAGCACGTATTTCATCTAAACCTGGTAAAACACAAACCCTTAACTTTTATAAAATCGAAGAGCAATTATTTTTTGTAGACGTTCCGGGTTATGGTTATGCAAAGGTTTCGAAGTCAGAGCGTGAAGCGTGGGGGAAAATGATTGAGCGTTACTTTACAGGGCGTCAAGAACTGAAAGCAGTTGTACAAATTATTGATTTACGTCATCCTCCAACGGCTGATGATCGCATGATGTATGATTTTTTAAAGCATTATAATATTCCTTGCATTGTTATTGCAACGAAGGCAGATAAAATTCCAAAAGGTAAATGGGATAAGCATAAAAAAATTGTCAAAGAGACATTGGAGATGGAAAAAAATGATCCACTTATTGTCTTTTCTTCAGAATCGGGTCTTGGTTTTGAAGAGGCTTGGCGAACTATCGAAAATAGAATGTAAAAAAAGCATCTACTTGTTCTAATGTTTAGGACTGTAGATGCTTTTTATTTTTTAGAATAAAGCTATGTAGAAAATTGGGGAATATGCTTGAGGAATTAAATAATTGGTCGATAAAGTAGATAGGAGGTGGACTGTATGGATATAGCAGCTTTATCAATATCGATGAATCAAGCAACACTTATGCAAAATGTATCACTGGCTGTAACAAAACAAGCAATGGAGATGCAACAGCAAAACACAGAACAATTAGTTGAAATGTTAGATGCTCCACATCCGACAGCCGGACATACAATTGATGTTCAGGTCTGAGCAGACAAGGTAGCTTTAATTGAAAGCTACCTCTATTTTTAAAGTTAGTGATCGTGATAGAAATTGTAACTTTTTGAATGAGAAAAACTACCAATAATACGATATACTATTTATTACTAATATTTAGTAGGGAGGCAGGATTTTTGAAAAAATTTTCATACATATTATTGATTATGTTACTGATGGTTGTAGGTTTTTCCTTTAACCAAACAGCTAAAGCTGCCCAATTAGTGACTGGTACCTTTGTCGATGTAACATATTCGGAATATACAAAGCCAGATGGCACCATAGAAAAGCAGCTTAGTAAGGTGACATTGCAAAATGATCGTGGACGTACTGTAACTTACAATATTAATAAAAACACTCGTTTATTTATTAATAATACGTCCACAACAATAGAAGGTTTTAAAATGGGCATGGAAGTGGAAGCTGAAATCTCTTTAAGAAGTGTGGTGGAACTACGTGGTAATTCCAATTTACCTACAGAAACGAATGTCCCATCAACAGGAGGCAGCGGTTCCACAATTGCTGGTGTCGTAACGAGTATTGATCCTAATGGATTATTTATTATGGTTAAGCCGGATGTTGGTGCAGAAACAACTTATTATATAAATAAAGAAACCAATTATCAAAAAGGATCTTCAGCAACGGATATTAGTGCACTGTATGTTGGAGATCGAATTAAATTGAGTTTGAAAAATAAAAATACCTCAATCGTAACAAAAGTAGCTATAAGTGAAACGGGTACTCTAGTAGAAAACCTTTATAAAGGCGAAATACAAGCAGTTAACCCCAATGCCAATAAATTAACCGTAAAAAACCAACATGCTTTTGTTAACTGGCAATTTGGCTCGCAAACAACTGCAGATCTTTCAACAATGCCTTTTACGTCTAAGGTGCCTATTTATGTAGGGAATACGAAAGTAGAGAAAGGTCAACTAAAAAATTATATTGGTAGTGAAGCATACTACGCGACTGTAAAACAATTTGGAAAAGAAGTTATTGAGAAAATTGTGGTATTGAAAAACAATGAACGAACTTATTACGAACCAATGCTTTCTGTAGATACAGATTACCAACTGTTAAAGCTTAAAACAGCAGGCACAATGTATTTCCATAATGGAACTATTTTAATTCGTAATGGCCGATTAATTGAACCAACAGGGCTCATGGCTTATGGTACAGCATTTGTAATAGCGGATGGTGCTGCTCGTGATCATTATGCGCAGGTAGTGCAAGTGACGAGTGATAGCTTTATGTCACCTAACTTAGCTGGTCATGAATTATATTATGGACGTTTATCGCAAGCTGATGGATACCTTATTGAAATTGACGATGCAATGAAAATTGAATCAAATGTTTTCAAGAAAACCGATCATACTGTTCTGTCAGTTAGTAATTCGACAAAGGCAAAGGTAGATGACGGCAATAAAACATATAGCATCATGCCTGATATTGAACTTTATTTATCGGAAGGCGATTATGGTTACTTCTATGTGAAGGATGGGCATGTACAAGCACTTCATATTTTAGATAATGCGAAACCTGTTGCACCATTAATGCTTACAGGAAAGCTACAGTCTGTGAAATCTACTTACCCAGCTGTCATTAACGTCAAGAGTGTTAGTCAATGGCAAAATGGGCGTTGGTATGAAGCAGGTGAAATGGTTAATATGAATATTGACCAAGCGACACTGATAAAAGCAGGTAAAGTGATTCAGGCTTCTGACTTACAGCCTTCTGATCGTTTAGTTGTATTATCAGATCGATTTGTGAAAGGTCATTTTATTTTAGTAGATTAATGTAAATAACAAACTAAAAATCTGCGAGTCTAATGCGAATAGTATTAGCAAAAAAGCGTTGTAATTAAAATCGGAAGAGGAAGATTACTTCGCGTAGGCTTATGGGCTATATTGTAAATACTCTCGAAAGACAAGCAGATTTTTTGTTTTTTAGAATTTTTTAAAACTAGGTTCATGATGCAATATATGCACAGTGAAAGAGAGGACAAGCGAATGCAAAAACATTTGTCAAAATTAATGGTAGTCGTTCTAGCTATTTTTGTAATAAGTTCGACTATACCATTCAATGCATCGGCTGCTTCATTAGAAACAACAGGTGCCGTAAAAAATGAATATACATATGAGGAAGCCGTATTCCTTTCAGGAGCACCCGTTATTTTTAAAGGGACAAGTAAAGATATTAAAATTTCACAAAAAGAATCAAAGGGCAAACTAACTGAAACGTATAGCATGAAGTTAACTGGAAACAATGGCGCTACATTAACAAGAAACATCGCCTACGAATCAGATGTCGTAGATCATGCAAGTATCGGCCAAAAAACTTCTAATGGCGAAGTTAAGAAATACACTGAAAAAATTACTATTGGATCGATTACTTATTCTTTAGTCGATTATCAATTTTCTCAAGGAACTGTTACAGATAATCGTGCAGCGTCTGATTATTACTCGGGAAATGTTATTTCAAGAAAGACTTATGCCTTTGAAACTGGCAAAGGGAAAAATGCAGTTAAAAACACTGTAACGATTGACACTGATAGTAGACATGCAGGCTATGAAAACTTTTGGGGTGCAACTGAAACACAAATTACAGAGTCTGTTTATTCTTTTAGCGATGGCAAGACGAGCCATGTGAAAAATCGTTTATCTACAAGTAAATCTCGCGTCCTAAATTACGAGGAGAATCTAGGTACTTTAGGAAGCTTTGAAGGTGGATATGCAGTTGTTAGTGAAAAAGATGTTATATCGGAATACACGTATAATTTAGCTTCTGGACAAAAAGGGACACTTGATTTAGATACAGAATATATGCCAACTATTGAGCGTCTCATTATTCCTAAATTCCGTGATTTAACAAGTCATTTCGCTAAAGAAGCAATTGAAAAACTTTATTCACTAGGTATTTATTCGGATTCAAGTAATTTCTTCTCACCTAATACGCCAATGAAACGCCTTGATTTTACTACAGCTATTGGTAAAGCGGTTGATTTACGTGTGTTTGAAGAAAAGAAATCGAAAAAAGCGCCTACTACAAGTGTCTTTAAGGATTTAAAACGTACTGTTAAAGACTATTCCTATATTGAATCAGCTTTAAATAAAGGTATTATTAAAGGCGTTTCTGCCGATCATTTCATGCCTGATGGTGCAATCACAAGAGCACAGGCTGCGACTATTTTTGTTCGTGCCTTAGGACTGGAAAATAGAGCGCCGAACCCTGGATATTTAACGAAGTTTACTGATAACAACCAAATTCCAAACTATGCTAGAGATGGTATCTATATTGCCAATGAACTTGGATTAATGATTGGCGATTCTGCTGGACGTTTTAATCCAAATAAACCCCTGACTCGTGCGGAAGCATCAGTTGTCCTTGAACGTTTCTTGAAATATTTAGAAGATGACTTAAAACAAAACTATCGTGATGACATATTGTTCTTTAACTAAGGAAAGGACTGAGCAACAATGACATATGTAAAAAAAGCATTGCTTACTACGCTTTGCTTCATGTTACTTCTGATGACAGCAACACCCGTTATCACTCAAGCAGCCACAACAATTAGAGATGTTCCGACGAATAGCAATAATTATAAGGCTATTTCCTGGGCAGTTGACAATGACTTGATGTCTTTGAACAACGCCAATAACTTTCAACCTAATGAGCAAGTGACAGATCGAGAGCTTGTCCTCATGTTTGCCAAGCTAGATCGTAACTACGCATTATCTTATTTAGATAGTGTTGCCTATAACTTTTATAGCGATTTTTATTTACCGTTTAATGGGACACATGTAAATGCTAATCGATCAAAAGCAGCTACTCGGGGTCAATTTGCACGAATTTATGCTGCTTTTAAAGGCTTGGATTTAGATGAACCACAGGCTGTTCAATATTTATATTCAAATGATTTATCTACAAGCAGTACGGGCAAAAATACATTTGCAAGCTTCAATCCATCGACAAAATTAACACGTGGTGATGTTGCTACATTCTTATACAGAGCTGTTCAAAATGGCAATTTTGCTGTACAAGGGTTAAAGCGTAGTGCAGCTGGTCGTGATAATGATAGCATTACTTTACCTCCAGGATTCATGGGTTCTAGTAGTGAGGATTTCGAAGAGCCAAAAGATAACTCAAATGATTTTACTGGACCTGAGTATGTTAATAATGCATTACAAAGTATTGTCGTGGAAAAACCTGATTTAATTGCGAATGAAGTTGATTCCACACTTGTAACTGTATCGTTAAAGGCTTGTAATGGTGACCCTATTGCGGATGATAAATCTTATACATTCCGTGTGACGTCAACTTACGGCACAATTGTCGATACTTCAGGCGAAGCTGTTAAAACTGTCCAATCTGATGGTTCGACTGTGTCAGCTATAGTTGTTGCGCCAAAGTTAACGAAGTCTGTGCGTGATATAATTTCCTTTGAACTAGTTAATAATACAGATCCAGCAATGAAGTGTCTTGTTGGAGAGAAGTTAAATGCAGAAGTTCGTTATTCACCACAACCAGAATTGCGTATTGATTACCAAGTATATGATCCTACAAATAAGGATGATGATAATGGTAGTGTGACACCGCCGTATGTCCCATATGAAAAATTACCAGAGTTCTTCACACAAAACTTAATTGATGTGTACTCGCCAATTCCTTTTAAGTATGATGGAGATAAAAAGTTATTTAGTATAGGGCAGCAAACAAATGTAACGGACGCTTTAGGCAATGTCCAAAATGTCTATTTACGTTACGGAGGATCTGATCCTAAATATCCTGCTCTAGGTTATGAAAATGCTATTTTGCAATTTGAAAACTACGATATTTCAGTTTATCTATTTGAGGAACTTTTAAATCGTCGTTTGGATAACTCTGTAACAACGCCAGCCAAAACAGAAATAATGTATATGATTTCTGATGATGGTCGTCCAATTTATCGCGTTCAAGGTATTGATGATGATATCGCCTCGCAGGTAGAGAACATTAATCCAGTTGGCGCTATCATTCAACTTATGAACCATATGCCTGAAGAAAAAAAATTGACACTAGAGCATTATGATAGTGTCATGAAAATTTATTCTATCTTTACAAACCTAAGTAACTATGATCGTACGGTATTATTAAAATATCAAGGTGGGAAGCTACTTGGACAAGTAGAGGCCTATAAAAAACGAGTAGAGGCATTGAAAGAAAGTGCTGATGCTGCATCTAGACCATCTGGGAAAGATCGATATACAAAAGTCATGGTGACTTTAGTTCGCCCTGGTGGAGAACCTGTTACGGATTATCAAGGAACAGTAAAAATTAAGTTTGATGGAGTGGAAAAAACAGCTTCATTTATTACTAATACTTCTGATCCATTAAATAATACAGGTAATCCAGGTACTGCTGTAGCATACTTTGACTCCATTATTTATGGAAAATCAAAAGTAGAAGCAAAACTTGTTAATCCATTAGACCCTCGCTATGCAACGATTTTAAAGGGTTTAAAAGATAAAACAGTGACGAAAGATATTTTTACTAATCCATACTTCAGTAAAAACTCTTGTTCATTAGCAACAGAAATTGCATATGTAGTGGATTATTCTTCTTCCATGAAGGCAGTCGATCCAACCAATTATCGTGGGAAAAAAATGATTGAATTAATCAATCAATTGAAAGCAAAAAATAACATTGTCATCGAAACCAACACAAATGCAACGATTCTTGGTGAAGGTACAACAGACGCAGTGTTGAAGAAAGATCTATATAAAGCATCTAAAGATAAAGGTGCGACGGATATTTTTACAGGCATTGATATTGCATTAACAAAATTCTCGAATGATACGAAAACATCAAAGGCTATAGTAGTTGTATCTGACGGTAAAACAAGCAAATCCAAAATGACAAAAGTTATAAATGACGCGAAAAAGCAAGGCGTCAAAGTATACACAGTAAGTATGGGCAAAAAATCCCAAGTAAATGATGCTACTTTAATGCAATTGTCTGCAGAAACAGGTGGAGCGTATTATCATGCCATTGATAATTTACAGTTGCATCAAGTATTCCAAAAATTAATTGATGCTATTTTATGTAAAACGCCAGCTTCAAGCTGTATCAATCCTGAGGATTTATTTGAAGAAGCAAGTGTATCGTTACGAAAAGGCTATATTACAATGAGCGCTCGGATTGATGGGAATTGTCCAAACGTTGCGAAGCTTAATGTACGCTATAATTCGATTAGTGGCGATGTACAATTTGATTTGCAAAAACGTAGTGATCATGTATTCATGTTAACGAAAACAGTACAAACTATGCAGGACTTTAAAGTTAATAATGAAATTGAGTTTATAGCATACGATAAAGACGGAAATATTATTGCAATAAAAACTGTCACAATGACAAATTAATGAGAAAAACTGTCTCCTTATATGGGGGCAGTTTTTTAATTTGAAACAAAACGTATAATTTGTTACACTTAGTTTATAATAATTCTAATGTAGATGACGAAAGACAGTTCTTCATGACATGTTCACAAATTATAGATGAACTATTGTCGAACTGTGCTATAATGAGATTTGTGAATTAGAACGTGTGAGGTGTTATTCATGCATACCATCGTAGTAGGCTTGAATTATAAAACAGCGCCTGTTGAAATAAGAGAGAAGTTATCATTCATTGAGAGTGAACTACCTCAAGCAATGGAAGCGCTGCAAAAGCAGAAAAGTATTTTAGAAAATGTTATTGTTTCGACATGTAACCGTACAGAAATTTATGCTGTTGTGGATCAATTGCATACTGGACGTCATTTTGTGAAACAATTTTTAGCTGATTGGTTTGATTTGCCTGTGGAGACATTTTCTTCGTATTTAACAATTCGTGAAGAAGATGAGGCAGTCGAACATTTATTTAAAGTGACAGCTGGGATCGATTCAATGGTTCTTGGTGAGACACAAATTTTAGGGCAAGTAAAAAAAAGCTTTTTAAGTGGACAAGAGATTGGTACAACAGGAACAGTTTACAATCAACTATTTAAACAAGCGGTAACATTTGCAAAGCGAGCACATAATGAAACAGCTATCGGCGAGAATGCGGTATCAGTTTCTTATGCAGCAGTAGAATTAGCAAAGAAAATTTTCGGCTCTTTACAACGCAAGCATGTAGCTATTTTAGGTGCAGGGAAAATGGGGGAGCTTGCGATTGAAAACCTATACGGTAGTGGTGTAGGAAAAGTTACTGTGATTAACCGTACATTTGAAAAAGCGGAAAGCTTAGCCACAAAATTCCATGGTGAAGCGAAATCGATGAAGGAATTACAGTGTTCTCTTTTAGAAGCAGATATTTTAATTACATCTACAGGTGCAACGGATTATGTTATTGATTATGAGCTAATGCAATTTGTGGAACGTTTACGTAAAGGAAAACCATTATTTATGGTAGATATCGCTGTTCCTCGTGATATCGATCCACGTGTTGGCGATCTGCCAAATGTTTTCTTGTATGATATTGATGATTTACAAGGAATTGTCGAAGCGAATTTAGCTGAGCGTGAACGTGCTGCGGCTGATATTACGGATATGATTGGGAATGAAGTGATACAATTTAAGGATTGGGTGACAACACTTGGTGTAGTACCAGTGATCTCTGCATTACGTAAAAAAGCAAATCGTATTCAAGAAGAGACGATGACTAGTATCGAGAATAAAATGCCAGATTTAACAGAACGTGAACGAAAAATTTTAAGTAAACATACAAAATCAATTATTAATCAATTGTTAAAAGAGCCAATCTTACAAGCTAAAGAGATGGCCAATTCACCAAAAGCAAATGAACAGTTACGTTTATTCCAACAAATTTTTGGTATAGAAGAAGCTGTGGAAGCTGAAGTTCAAGAGATGACGAAGCAAGAGCTTGAGCGCAAAGAACGCTCACAGGCAACTCAAACTTCTGCTGAACCAAAGTATTCTTTCTAAATAATCTAATGCGTTTTGTACACTGAAGTTGTACGAAGTGGTGTTGCGCTATTGGATTCTCTACTGATATTACATGAGGCGTTTTCGTATCTGTATGGTAAACTTAGGATACGAAAACGTTTTTTTGTTTTCTTACTTATAGCTTTACAATTTCACTACAAAGAAGGGATGTCTATTGGCTGATTTGACCATGACAAGGCTATATGAGGTGATGATCGTCTTGTATGCGATCAGTCTAGTTTTTTACTTTACTGATTATTTTTATAAGCAAGTACGAGCAAGGCGCATTGCTTTTTGGCTTGTTTCATTTGTATGGATGATTCAAAGTGCCATTATTATTTTAACGTTTGTGGAAACAAAACGCTTTCCGATCTTATCATTGTCAGAGGGGATTCTCTTTTACTCCTGGTTACTTGTGACGTTATCCATTATCCTACATTGCATTGCAAGAGTAGACTTACCGGTATTTATTATAAATATATTAGGATTTTTGTTTGCTAGTATATTTACGTTTATGCCTAAACGTCCTACAGGAACTGTCGGAGATACATTAATTTCGGAAATGCTTTTTATTCATATATCATTTGCGATATTGTCATATGCAGCGTTCACTTTAACATTTGTGTTTGCCATATTATATCTAGTTTTATATCGTTTACTGAAAAAGAAAAAGTGGTCACATCTTTGGACAAGACTGCCATCTTTACAGCAAACGAGCAACTGGATGAATGTATCATTCTTTATTGGAATCCCAATGTTATTTATAAGTTTAATATTAGGGTTTGAATGGGCATTATTAACATTAGAGAGTCTTTCGATTTTCGATGCGAAGATCATAGGATCCTTCATTATTTTAATTTTGTATTGCTTTATCTTATATGTGAATCGCAAAAGCAAGCTGATAGGTACAACTTATGCATGGGTACATATTTATGCCTATTTATTAGTTGTTGTGAACTTCTTCTTAGGAAGTAGTTTATCGCGATTCCATTTATGGTATTAGAGGAAAGGTTGGAGACTGTTGAGAAAAATTATTGTAGGTTCTAGGAGAAGTAAGCTAGCACTAACACAAACAAATTGGTTCATTAATGAATTAAAGGCTGCTGGTGCTCCATTTGAATTTGAAGTAAAAGAAATCGTGACAAAAGGTGATCAAATTTTAGATGTACAGCTTTCAAAGGTAGGGGGAAAAGGATTGTTCGTTAAAGAAATTGAACAAGCCCTTTACGATAAAGAGATTGATTTTGCTGTCCATTCTATGAAAGATATGCCTGCTGTATTGCCGGAAGGTTTAGTAATTGGCTGTATTCCTCCACGTGAAGATGCACGTGACGCATTTATTTCGAAGGGACATGTTAAATTTGCTGATCTTCCTGCAGGAGCTGTAGTCGGGACAAGTTCTTTACGTCGTAGTGCACAGCTACTAACAGTACGTCCGGATCTTGAAATTAAATGGATTCGAGGAAACGTTGATACACGTTTAGCTAAGCTTGAGACCGAAGAATATGACGCGATTATTTTAGCAGCAGCCGGTTTAAAACGACTTGGTTGGAGTGAAGATGTTGTCACTGAATTTTTATCAGTGGAAGATTGTTTGCCAGCCGTAGCACAAGGTTCTCTTGGTATTGAATGCCGTGGAGATGATACTGAGCTATTAGCCGAGTTAGCTAAATTAACAGACCAATTAACATGGCAAGAGGCGCATGCAGAACGAGCATTCTTGGCGGCTATGGATGGCGGGTGCCAAGTACCAATCGCTGGCTATGCCACATCAAATGGGGATGAAATTACTTTAACAGGCCTTGTTGCTGCACCTGATGCATCAGTTGTGTATAAAGAAACAGTAGTTGGTTCAGACGCACAAAAAATAGGGGAAGAGCTGGCTACTATTTTAACGAAACAAGGAGCTTTCGATTTAATTCAACGTGTGAAGGCAGAGCAAGATGCAAAATGATTTACCTTTAAGAGGTAAAACGGTACTTTTAACAGGTACATCTAAAACAACAGCTATTGTAGATGATATTACAGCTTTAGGTGGCCATGCAGTAGTTGCCCCATTAATTGGAACTTGTGAACGCATGGACAGCCATGATGCAGAATTATTGAAGAGTGCGCGTCATTTTGATTGGATTATTTTTACGAGTCAAAATGCTGTGGATGCTTTTGCTAAAAAGATGGAGAGACACCAAGTAATTGCCCAAAATTTTCAAGGGAAAATTGCTTCCATTGGGACCAAAACAACTACAGCGTTAGAAAAGCTAGGTTTTCAAGTGAGCTTTATGCCTTCTATATTTAGTGCTGATATTTTCGTCAAAGAATTTCCGCATATAGCAGGCGAGCATCCAAGTTGTCTGTTTATTCGTGGGGAAAAAGCGAAAAGTACGCTGAAGGATGGACTTCCCTTTGATCTGAAAGAGTGGACAGTTTATGAAACGATTGAACGACATGATCAAACATCAGATATTCTCAATTGCATCCATCATAATCCGGACATCATAGTGATTTTTGCTAGTCCTTCAGCTGTTGATGTGTATGCAAAAGATATAGCGGCACATGTTGGGTGGCAAGCAACAAGGATTGCAGCCATCGGTCATATTACGGAAGCAGCTCTTGAGCAATACGGTGCAACTGTGGATATTATGCCTAGTGTATATACAATGCAAGCAGTCATCGAAGAATTAATGAAAGTAGGGGACAAATCATGACAAAACTACAATTTCAAAGACATCGTCGTTTGCGTGCCAATGCAACGATGCGATCAATGGTAAAAGAAACATACTTACATAAAGAGGATCTGATTTATCCTATTTTTGTAATTGAGGGCGAAAATATTAAAAACGAAGTAAATTCTATGCCTGGTGTTTTTCAGTATTCATTAGACAAACTAGAAGCAGAAATTGATGAAGTTGTCGCATTAGGAATCCCAGCAGTTATTTTATTTGGTTTACCAGCTGAAAAAGATGCTGTAGGAACTGGTGCGTTCCATGATCATGGGATTGTCCAAGAAGCGACTCGTTTAATTAAAGCGCGTCATCCCGAGCTTTTAGTCATTGCGGATACATGCTTATGTGAGTTTACTGATCATGGACATTGTGGCTTAATTGAAGGCGATCAAATTTTAAATGATCCTTCTTTAGATGTTTTAGCTCGTACGGCAATATCACAAGCAAAAGCTGGTGCAGATATTATTGCTCCATCCAATATGATGGATGGTTTTGTTGCAGCGATTCGTGTAGGGCTTGATGAAGCGGGCTTTGAGCATATTCCAATCATGTCTTATGCTGTAAAATATGCATCAAGTTACTATGGTCCATTCCGTGATGCTGCAGATGGTGCTCCACAATTTGGTGATCGTAAATCATACCAAATGGATCCATCAAACAGATTAGAGGCATTCCGTGAGGCAGAATCTGATATCGAAGAAGGAGCAGATTTTTTAATTGTTAAGCCAGCCCTTAGCTATTTAGATATCATCAGAGATATGAAAAATAATTATCCATTACCACTTGTGGCGTATAATGTTTCGGGTGAGTATGCGATGATTAAAGCAGCTGCTATTAATGGTTGGATTGAAGAGAAAAAAGTTGTGCTTGAAACATTATTAGGCATGAAACGTGCAGGCTCTGATTTAATCATTACGTATCATGCAAAAGATGTTGCACGTTGGTTGGAGGAGAAATAAATGACACGTTCTTACGAAAAATCAAAACAAGCCTATGCTGAAGCTGTGCAGTTAATGCCAGGAGGTGTTAGCAGCCCAGTACGAGCATTCAAATCAGTAAACATGGACCCGATTTTCATGGAATCTGGTCACGGTGCTATCATTAAAGATATTGACGGTAATGAATATATTGATTATGTATTATCTTGGGGACCACTAATTTTAGGACATACACATCCAGAGGTTGTCAAAGCAATTGCTGAAACTGCTGCAAAGGGATCTTCCTTTGGCGCACCAAGTTATACAGAAAATCGTTTAGCTCAATTAGTTTTGGATCGTCTTCCAGGTATGGAAATGATTCGCTTTGTTTCTTCGGGAACAGAAGCTACGATGTCTGCATTACGTGTAGCACGCGGTGTTACAGGTCGTGATAAAATTTTAAAATTTGAAGGTTCTTATCATGGACATGGTGACTCATTATTAATTAAAGCAGGATCTGGAGTTGCCACTTTGGGTCTTCCTGATAGTCCAGGAGTTCCAGCAGATATCGCGCGCAATACGTTAACAGTAGCCTATAATGATTTAGAAGGGGCTAAAGCTATTTTCGAAAAATTTGGGGCAGAGCTAGCAGCCGTTATTGTAGAGCCAGTTGCAGGAAATATGGGTGTTGTACCGCCCCAAACAGGTTTCTTAGAAGGTTTGCGCGCACTAACATCTACACATGGTGCGTTATTAATCTTTGATGAGGTTATGACAGGATTCCGTGTTGATTATGGTTGTGCACAAGGTTATTTCGGGGTAACTCCTGATATGACTACGTTAGGGAAAGTAATTGGTGGCGGTCTTCCTGTAGGGGCATTTGCTGGAACTAAAAAAATTATGGAGCAAGTTGCACCAGCTGGACCAATTTATCAAGCGGGTACATTATCGGGGAATCCATTAGCCATGACAGCGGGCTATGAAACGTTATCACGTTTAGATCATGGTACTTATGAGTACTTTAAGCAATTAGGTGATCAATTAGAAGCTGGTTTCCGTGAAGCGGCAACGAAATACAATATTCCACACACTGTTAATCGTGCAGGTTCAATGATTGGCTTCTTCTTTACAAATGAAGATGTAATTGATTTTGCAACTGCTAAATCATCAGATTTAGCCTTATTTGCTGAATACTTCCGTCTGATGGCTGAGGAAGGAATTTTCCTACCACCGTCTCAGTTTGAAGGGTTATTCATTTCAACAGCTCACACTGAAGAACATATTGCTAAAACAGTAGCAGCATTCCATAAAGTGTTTGAACAATTAGCGAGATAGAATTTGATAGGGCATGCTAGATTTATTTCTAGCATGCCCTTTTTATTTATAAGTTAGAAGTCATTATAGTACTTGAGCAATAAATGAACAAAAGAGAAAATATAGCATATATTAACTACCAAGCACGCTCATCTATACTGGATGAAGGACCTGCTTTTGTCAAAATTATATCTTTCAGCATAGCCAAAATGTGGGCGATATCGTTTATAATATAGCTATTCATAAAAGAAAGTAGTGAATTGATATGGCAACAGGCACACATACAGTCGAAGTACCCGTAGGAATTGATCATGTATGGGATTTCGTCAGTGATATGGAAAAATGGGCAAAGCTTGTCCCAGGTTATAATGCACATGTAATGATTGATGACAAACATTCAACATGGACTTTTAAAGGGAATGTTGGAGTTCTGAAAAAAACAGTAGAAGTTGAAATTATTATTTTAGAGTGGGTAGCACCTTCCAAAGTGACATTTGAACTTAAAGGTCTTTCTGATAATTTCACAGGAAACGGCTATTTCCTTGCAGAAAGCATTGATGCTGAAAATACAAAAATGACAGGCTTCTTAGAAGTAATCGCTGGCGGATTAGCTGGCCCTGTTTTGAATCCAATTTTCAAACCGATCGTACCAAAAGCAACGCAAATGTTAACTGATCGTGTAGCAAATAAAATTAAATTAGTAAATGTTTAATGGATGTAAGAACATCATGAAAATGGCATGCTAGAAGTAATTTTCTAGCATGCCATTTTTCTACTAGTCTACTCTTTTTTATGCTGTTGAACTTGAAGCATTCTAGCATACAATTCCCTGATAAGTCATATGATGCAAAGGGAGGGATTATTATCGAACACAAAACTTGGAATATGAGTGAAACATTTTGTTTTCCTGGCTACGGCTGCCCAACAGAAATAGCAGCTGTGCAAATTAAGCCTCAGTGGCAAGCAATGCAGTTAGAGGATTCACTTCGACTAATGGGCATATATCATATCACCGCACACGTTCGTTTCGATTTTCAAGATATGCAAGCTTTTACAGGCAATGAAGATTTGATTACCATTGATGCCCTCGATGTTCAGGGTGATACAGGTTATTTTGAGTATGCAGTGCCATTACATGTCGATTTACCGAAGGAATCAGACCTTAAAGATATAATGGTCAAAGATATTCGTCCGAGCTTGACGAATCAGAAGTGTCAGCTTGAATGGACAGTAACAAGTATTTTTAACGAATATGATCCGGTTGTTGAAAATGACAATGTGTTAGAAACTCAGTCCTTTACTGCCAATGCCTTTGAACATGAAGAGGCACTTGCTGTGAGGGAAGAAAGTATACAAGTGGAAAAACAATCTTCTGCATTAGTAGCAGCTTCACACCAAGAGAAATCTACAACTGTTGACCAAAAAACAATTTTGAGAGAATCTTCAAGTCATATTGTTGTACGTGAATCCAGCTCTTGGCATGAGGTGCCTTCAATGATTTGGGATCTAACGGAAGACTATACACCGCTTAAAGTTCGTGTTTCAAATGATGTCTTTCAAAAGTAAATAGCTGAGAAGTAGTAAGAGTAATAAGAAAACTAAATCACCAGATGTTGGAACAATAATGACACGGATAAACTGAAAAGCACAAATCGGAATGATAATCGTTCTACAGTAAAAACGAACTTGCCTTATCCAGGGTGGTAAAAGCCAAGGGTTATACTTGCGTCGACGCATTTGAATATTCACTTCCTTTTCTATTTACTTTACTCTTATTAAAAGATGACTAAATCACTTGAAAAATTACACGTTTTTGCGGTACAATAAGAAAAATCAAATACAGATGCTATGATAGGGAAGAGTAAATTATGTTTACATTTTCAGAGAGGAAACGGTAGCTGAAAAGTTTCTATTTGTACTTAATTGAAAGTAGCCCTTGAGCAGCTTTAGTGAACTAACAGTAGTTAAAGCCGGTTAAACACCGTTACCGAATTGAGAGCCAGTAGGTAAGGCTGAGAAATGTATTCGATAATCATTTCTTTAACCGCTGCTGGAATTAAAGGTGGTACCGCGAACTAAAACTCCTTCGTCCTTTTAGACGAGAGGAGTTTTTTTATTGGGTAAAAAAATGAACAGCATTTCTTTACCAATAGTCTTCAAACAATAGGAGGAGTCAAGATGACAGAAAACATTTCAATGCCAACTAAGTATGACCCACAGTCCATTGAAGCAGGTCGCTATGAATGGTGGTTACAAGGAAAATTTTTCGAGGCACAGCCTGAAAGTGGGAAGAAGCCCTATTCAATCGTTATTCCGCCACCGAACGTAACAGGTAAATTACACCTTGGTCATGCTTGGGATACAACATTACAAGATATCCTTACACGTATGAAACGTATGCAAGGTTATGATGCCCTTTGGTTACCAGGTATGGACCATGCGGGGATCGCAACACAAGCAAAAGTAGAAGCAAAACTACGTGAGGATAATATTACACGTTATGATTTAGGACGTGAAAAATTCCTTGAAAAAACATGGGAATGGAAAGAAGAATATGCTGGGCATATTCGTGATCAATGGGCAAAGCTTGGCCTTGGTTTAGACTATACACGTGAACGTTTCACACTAGATAAAGGTCTTTCAGATGCGGTTAAAACAGTATTTGTTGAGTTATATGAAAAAGGTTTAATTTACCGCGGGGAACGCATTATCAACTGGGATCCAGCAGCAAAAACAGCATTGTCTGATATTGAGGTAATTTATCAGGATGTGCAAGGTGCCTTTTATCATATGAAATATCCATTAGCTGATGGCTCAGGATATGTAGAGGTTGCCACAACACGTCCCGAAACAATGCTAGGTGACTCCGGGGTAGCAGTTCACCCGAAAGATGAACGCTATCAGCATTTAATTGGTAAAACTGTTATTTTACCGATTGTAGGTCGTGAAATTCCGATTGTAGCTGATGACTATGTTGATATGGAATTTGGAACAGGGGTTGTAAAAATGACACCTGCCCATGATCCGAATGACTTTGAAGTTGGTAATCGTCATAACCTTGAGCGTATCCTTGTAATGAATGAAGATGGCACAATGAACGAACTGGCTGGCAAGTACAACGGCATGGATCGTTTTGAATGTCGTAAGCAAATTGTTGCTGATTTACAAGAAGCAGGCGTGTTAATACGTATCGAAGAACATATGCATTCAGTAGGACACTCTGAACGTTCTGGTGCTGTTGTAGAGCCATATCTTTCAGCACAATGGTTCGTTAAAATGCAGCCGCTTGCTGACACTTCCCTAGAGCTTCAAAAAGACGAAGAAGGGAAAGTAAATTTCGTTCCAGCTCGTTTTGAAAACACATATTCTCGCTGGATGGAAAATATTCGTGATTGGTGTATTTCTCGTCAATTATGGTGGGGCCATCAAATTCCAGCTTGGTACCATAATGAAACAGGCGAAATTTACGTAGGAAAAGAAGCACCAGCTGATACGGAAAATTGGACACAAGATGAAGATGTGCTAGATACATGGTTCTCTTCTGCACTATGGCCGTTCTCTACAATGGGCTGGCCAGACGAGGCAAGTGAAGAATATCAACGTTATTACCCAACAAGCACGTTAGTAACGGGTTATGATATTATTTTCTTCTGGGTATCTCGCATGATTTTCCAAGGTCTTGAATTTACAGGTCAACGTCCATTCAAAGATGTATTAATTCACGGTTTAGTACGTGATGGCGAAGGACGTAAAATGAGTAAATCACTTGGCAATGGTGTAGATCCAATGGATGTTATTGAACAATATGGCGCAGATTCATTACGCTACTTCTTGGCAACAGGTTCATCACCTGGTCAAGATTTACGTTATACTACTGAAAAAGTAGAAGCAGTATGGAACTTTGCTAATAAGATTTGGAATGCATCCCGTTTTGCACTTATGAATATGGATGGTATGACATATGATGAAATTGACTTAACGGGTGAAAAATCAGTTGCTGACAAATGGATTTTAACACGCTTAAATGAAACAATTGAACGTGTAACTTCTCTTGCAGAACGTTATGAATTTGGTGAAGTTGGTCGTGAACTCTACAATTTCATTTGGGATGATTTCTGTTCTTGGTATATTGAAATGGCGAAATTACCACTTTACGGTGATGACGAAGCTGCTAAAAAGACGACTCGTTCTATTTTAGCGTACGTACTTGATCAAACGATGCGTCTATTACATCCATTTATGCCATTCATTACAGAAGAAATCTGGCAGCACTTACCACACGATGGAGAATCTATTACAGTGGCTGCATGGCCAACTGTACGCACGGATCTTCATTTTGCGGACGAAGCAGATAATATGAAGCTCCTAATGGATATTATACGTTCAGTACGTAATATTCGTGCGGAAGTGAACACACCAATGAGCAAAAAAGTACCGTTGTTTATTTCAGCAAAAGATGCTGCAACAGTAGCAGTACTTGAAGCGAATAAAGCATATTTAGAGAAATTCTGTAATCCAGATGGGTTAACAATTGGTGAAGGTTTAGAGGCTCCTGGTCAATCGATGACAGCAGTTGTAACAGGAGCGCAGGTTTTCCTACCTCTTGTTGGGCTCATTAACCTAGAGGAAGAAATCGTACGTCTTGAAAAAGAGTTAGAGAAATGGGCAAAAGAAGTGAAGCTCGTTACAGGTAAGCTCTCCAATGAAAAGTTCGTATCGAAAGCACCTGAGGCATTAGTAAATGTAGAACGTGAAAAATTAGCAGATTATGAAAGCAAGCACGCGGTTGTTTTAAAACGTTTAGAAGAATTAAAAAATATGTAAGAGTAGAGCAATGGATGGCAATAAAGTCATCCATTGCTTTTTTTATATGAAGCAAAAGTTATGCATTGAAATAGGAAAAAATATATAGTAATATTTAGAATAATTAGTCTAATAGATAAAGATTTTTATTCTTATAGTAGGAAACAAAACCTAACGTAATGTTATTTAGTCCAGAAAGATAAAGTGAAAACGGTCTACTATTGGGCTATGCCAAATGATTGGTAGGTTTATGGTATGAATGGAGATGTGAATGTGACAGGTAATATGACAACATTTATTACGAAAGTCAATAAAGCATGTGATGACTTAGATTTTGTAAGTGCAAGGGTGTTGATTGAAACGAATCTATTGAAATTATCAGAAGCAAAATATTATCGTCTATTAAATGCCAGTGGGCGTGTGCTTATTAAACATGTATTAGCAAATAGTCAATCTCAACAGGATCGTACCCAATTATCACGGACAGATTTATTAACGATCAATAAAATAAATGAGTATTGCTCGAATTTTGATATTTCGATGTTAAAAAGAACATTAAAAAACTCCTTTGAATTAGTACAACGTCCAGATGTTTTGCCATTATTAAACAATGATGCAAGAATTATTTTGGACAATATGGGGGCTCTATTAGGTGCTCACCAAGTACATTAACAGGGTCATTTATCAAACACTCAGTTGCTAGCTGGGTGTTTTTTTCTAGTGTTTTGTAATTAATTCATGTTATTAAACGTTACTTATACTAAAATAGAGATATTGCAGTAAGAGGGAGTGTTTCTTTTGTTTAACACAATGAACGAATGTACGGAATTTATTTTCACATTAAAAGCCGTTGATCATAAACGTGCACCGCTTGTACTAATGAGAGAAGTACTAGCGCATTTAGGGAATCCTCACAATAAACTTCGCGTGATTCATGTTGCTGGTTCAAATGGGAAGGGATCCACAGTGAATGTTCTTAGGGAAATGCTACAACATGCTGGGTACCAAGTGGGAGCATTTACATCCCCACATTTAGAACGAGTCAATGAACGGATCACCATAAATGGTGACCAAATTTCTGATGGGCAATTTTTATACTATTTCAATAAGCTAGCTAAGATTATAGAAGAACAATACAATGGAGATTTTCCAAGCTTTTTCGAGGTTGTAACACTCATAATGTTTCAATATTTTGCTGATCAGGGAGTTGAACTAGCAGTGATTGAAACAGGACTTGGAGGGCGTCTAGATGCGACGAATGTCGTAACACCGCTACTAGCGATTATTACAACGATTTCACTTGAACATACAGCCTTTTTAGGTGATACATTCGCCAAGGTTGCCTTTGAAAAAGCAGGAATAATAAAAAAGGGTGTTCCAGTTGTTGTGGGGGTTAGCAATGAAGAAGCATTGGCTGTTATAAAAGAAACAGCTGATGCACAACATGCACCATGCTTTATTTTAGGACAAGACTTTACAATTAAGGATATTTTACAAGGAACGGACGGTCAGGGTCAGCAATTTACGTATGAAAAGGGTAATGTTGTGATGACTAATTTAGCTTTAAAAATGGCTGGTCCACATCAAATTAATAATGCAAGTCTTGCCATTACAGCTTTACTCACATTGTGTGAAGAGGGAGCTATTGTCGTTACTGACCAATCGATTCGGCATGGACTGCAATATGCGAATTGGGCTGGCCGCTTTGAACAATGGCCCAATAAAATTGTTTTAGATGGTGCTCATAATTCAGAAGGGACAGTTGCACTTATCCAAACACTCAAAAGTGTATTTCCAAAGGGCAATTACCGTTTTGTGTATGCAGCATTAGCAGATAAGGATCACGCAAATAGCATTGCACTAATGGATGATGTAGCAACGTCCATTTCATTTACACAAATTAACCTGCCAAATGTAATGCCTGCTGAAAGTTTAGAGATGTTATCAACCAATGCCAATAAACACCATCATGTAGATTGGCTGGAAGCCGTCCAAACTGTATTGTATGAAAGAGCTGAGGAGGATGTTGTTGTGATTACGGGCTCTTTATACTTCATAGCAGGAGTTCGCCAGTGGCTGCAGGAGGAAGGTCGATGATTCCTGGATTTGATTACTATAAAGATAAGTGGCATGTCAATAGCGATGATGTCATAAAACCCGGTCTGGCGGCGATTGAAGAGGCTTTGTCACTAGTAGGAAACCCGCAACAAACCTTACGTGTCGTACATTTAGCCGGCACGAATGGGAAAGGATCCACATTAACTTTCCTTGAGGCTATCGCTAAAGAACATGGATTAAGAGTAGGTAAATTTATGTCACCATGTATAGTCGATGTGCATGACCAAATTCAAATCGATGGTCAACCTATTGCGGAAGCTGATATGGATGTCGTCTTTCAACAAATGCAAGCAGCTGGATTAAGTGGGAAACTAACGGATTTTGAACTATTGACGGTAGCAGCATTTATACATTTTGTGAATAGTGAGGTTGATATCTCGTTAATTGAAGCAGGTATGGGTGGTTTATTAGATAGTACGAATGTGGTAGCGCCAATTGTATCAATTATTCCAAGCATAGCTTTAGAACATACAAAATTTTTAGGCAACACAATCGACAGTATTGCGCGTCATAAAGCGGGAATTATTAAACAAAATCGCCCTGTCATTATTGGCAATTTACCAGACGAAGCGAAGTGTGTTGTTTATGAAGCAGCTGCTCAAAAAAAAGCGATAATTTTTGAATTAGGTCATCATTTTTCAATATACTCATTCGATGATGGAGAATGTTATGTAAATGACGAACAAAATGTCCAAATCTCAAATCTAACACGTTCAATGAAAGGTGCTCATCAGGCCGATAACATGGCACTTGCCATCACAGCATTCCTAGAAGTAGCGGTACACGTAGAAGTGTCTGTGAATAAAAAAGCTATTCGTGAAGCTGTGAAAAAAGCTGCTATTTTAGGCCGTTTTGAAGAAATAATGCCTTTTGTTATTGTTGATGGTGCACATAACCCAGCGAGTGCTGAAAAATTAGTCGAAACGATTAAGTGTGAGTTTCCTGGTGAACGGATCACATTTGTCATGGGAATATTAGCAGATAAAGATGTTCAACAAATTCTTCGACTTTTAGAGCAAGTTAGTGATGAATTTTATTTCGTTGATTTTGACAACCCACGAGCGATGGCTGCACAAAAACTGCTAGAGCTTTCCAATGCAACATCTAAAAACGTCTTAGTGGATTATGCTCAATTCTTACAGGTACAATCAAACAGTAAGCAAAGAACAATAGTATCCGGCTCGTTATATTTATTAACAGCCGTACGAAATAGATTAAAAGTATGGAATGACTAGGACTCCTGATAGGAGGTCCTAGTTTTTTTATTAATGAATGCAATTTTTTCTTTTAGCGCTTATAAATCAAATCTCAATAAATTCGCATTTACACTTCTAATTCTACATATACTTTTATATATTGAAATCTCGTTATTATTGAAACGTATGGATAGTTGGAAGGATGAGGTGATAGATGAATGAAAATTGTAAGTCATGTGATGAAAAAACAAATATTTCGGGCGATGATTATTGGTGGATTTGTTGGTTTATTAGGTGTAGCCATTTTTTTAGGTGTTTTACAAGCCAGTACACAGTTACCTATAAAGAATAATGGTAGTAATGTCGCAACTAATCAATCACAATCAGAGACCATCCCTACTGCTGGTGAGACAACCAGTACATCTAATGCATCTATGTTTTTTGCTACTCAAGCAGGTGTGTATTCGAATTATGAGAGTGCAAGTGCATTTGTTGCCGAGTACCCAGCATTAAAAGAGAGCGCTATTGTTGAGGTTGATGGCAAATTTTATGTTTGGACAAGCATGGTGATTGAAGAAAGTCAGCTTGAATTTTTACAGGAACCTGCAACCTTTAAAAAAGCATTTAGTGTCAGTGGTGAAAGCTGTAAGCAGCCAACGCTTGTGGAACTGCCAGCTGCTTTAGCAGACAAAAATGCCACAAAATTAAATTTTAAGGAAAACGGAAAGGATTCAACTCTACCAGAGGATTGGCAATCGATTGGAGCAGCTGCCTCTACCATTTCCAACGATATCAGCGTCATCCGTTTGCAAGTTTTTGCCCATTATCAAGCTAAAAATACTTGTCTCCAAGTGAAATTTTAAAAGGGAAAGATAGTGAAATCATTATTATCTTGATTTTTTGAAAATTTTCAAATTGAACATTCTTCGGTATCATAAAGGTAAGGAGGAATGGTCAGATCATGTTGAACACAAATCATAAGCTTGTACTTGCCTCAGCTTCACCAAGGCGAAAGGAATTGCTGGAAATGTTAGCACTTCCGTTTGAGGTCATGACAAGTGAAGTTGAAGAAACAAGTGTACAAGCTAGTACAATGCAAGAATATGTAAAAGGAGTAGCTCTCTTAAAAACACGTGATGTAGCTAAAAAAGCATCGAATGCAACAATCATTGGTGCAGATACAATCGTTGTTTACAATAATGAGCTACTACATAAACCAAAATCTCGTGAGGAGGCTATTTCTCACTTACTACGTTTATCAGCCAATAAACATGTCGTGATGACAGCGGTCGCTATTATCGAACCTGATGGGAAGGAAAGCATCTTTGTGGAAGAAACAACAGTTGTTTTTCATCCATTATCACAGGAATTGATTGAAGCCTATGTCGACTCTGGAGACCCCTTTGATAAAGCAGGCGGTTATGGTATTCAGACAATAGGTACACTTTTAGTGAAACGAATTGAAGGAGATTATAACAATGTTGTAGGTTTACCACTCGCAGCGTTGTTTTCGCAATTGGTAGACCTGCAAATAGTCCAATTTGCGAAGGAGTGAGCATTTTTGCTAGATGAGGTTTTGCCAACTTTGATGTTACGTGATGTTCATATGGAAGATCGTCCCCGTGAAAGGTTGCTACGACAAGGGGCAGAAAGTCTATCCAACCAAGAGCTACTTGCTATTTTATTAAGGACAGGCACAAAGGAAGAATCCGTTCTTGTACTCGCGAATAGAGTATTAAATGTTTTTGAACGCCTCCATCATTTGAAGCACGCAACTATCGAAGAAATGGTGGCTATTAAAGGAATCGGTGAGGTAAAGGCTATTCAATTATTAGCCGCCATCGAACTTGGTAGACGACTAGCCCAAAAACAAAATGATGAGAAATTTACAATTCGTTCCCCACAAGATGCTGCTGCTTATTTAATGCCTGATATGACTTCACTTAATCAGGAACATTTTGTCGTAGTAAAGGTAACGTAAATACGAATAAATTTAAGCAGATTGAGTTTTAATAAAAGCTCACATCTGCTATTCGTATTTTTTGATTGCGATACCCTTTACCTTTGGTATGTTCAACAATTTCAACTTTAACACTTTCTATGAATGTTTGTATAAAGGTGCGTCTTTCTTCTTGTGTTAAATTTAAATAGTTTTCGTTAAAGGATTTGGCTATTTCTTTATATCTTTCAATGTCAACAACATCATATTTTTCTCCTTCAATACTCTTTAATTCATTTTGTAAAGAATCATATTGCAACCTTGATTCATCCATTCGAACTTTAAATTCATCATCAGTAATCAAATCATTCGCCCAAGCCCGTTGATATTTCTCTCGTTGATTTTCTATTTTTCGTAGGTTATTTTTTATGTCTAACAACGAATCATTTTCATTTAATTCTACAGCTTCTGATGGCACAACAGTAAAATTAACCATATATTCAATTAAAGCTTCATCAACTTTAACCTCTCTGACACTAAAAGGAGTTATTTTGGGATTGTTCAATGCACAAACTTGGCATCTGTATGAATTCCGAACTTCAACAACATTATCAGATTTACGCTTCCAAGTATATCGTTCAGATGTACATCGACTTCCACAATCAGGACAGATTAATTTCGTTTGGTAAACAAAGTGACTTGATACATTCCTACTTTTATAATTTTGACGTGAGGAAATAATCTTTTGAAGTTGTTCAAATTCATCTTTTGTCATTATTCCTTGATGGGTGTTTTCATAAACTTGTTCTTTCCAATACATAGCACCATATAATGCAGGATTATGCATCAAGCTTAATAAAGTGCGTACATGCCATTTATACCCTCGTTTAGGCTTATATTTAGTGGAATCCATATAAAAGGCTAGTTGTCTAAAAGACATACCCTCCCGTATTTTTTTAACCATTAATTTTACGGCTTTAATTTCTTCCTTGTGTATTTGTAATTTGTGTTTTTCATCTTTAAAGAATCCATAAGGTGGTTGTGCAGCCCATTCTCCTTGTCGTGCTTTTTCGACTTGCCCCATTGTTACACGTTCACCTAAATTGGCACTTTCCCATTCTGCAATTGCAGCTATAATCGTTATAAACATTTTCCCCATAGCTGTAGATGTATCATAAAATTCCGTTGCTGATCGAAACGTACAACTGTATTTTTCTAATTCATCTAAAATTCGATGTAGATCACGTACTGAACGTGTTAACCTGTCCAATCGATAAACTAATAAGACTTTTATATGCCCTACTCTAATATCTTCCATCATTTTTTTTAACTGAGGTCTTTTTGTATCACGTCCAGAAATACCTTCGTCTACATAGAATTTATACTCATGCCAATTTTGGGCCAAACAAAACGCTTTTAAACGTTCTCGTTGGGCAGAGATGGAATAACCTTCATTTGCTTGTTCTTCTGTAGATACTCGAATGTAAATTCCTACAGTCATTTAAATTTCTCCTTTCAAGATATAAAGAAAGAGCAGACAGATTTGTCTAGCTCTTTTACAATAACATCTCGTAACTTATTGCCTTACCAATTATTTTTGCTGGGTTATTTTCATCAATGATGTAAGGAGCGTATTTGTTGTTATCAGGCATCAAGAAAATTGTATCTCCTTGTTTTTTAACTCGTTTAAGTGTTGCTTCTTCATCTCCGTTTACTAATACAGCTGCAATTTCTCCATTTTCTACATCTGGTTGAGCTCTTAGAAGAACAATAGCACCATCAGGTATTGTTGGATCCATGCTGTCACCTTTTGCTTGTAATGCAAAGATTTCTCCACTTGGCAAACTATCTGCGGGTTTATAAATATAATTTTCTATATTTTCTTTAGCTAATATAGGATCACCACAAGCTATTTTTCCAAGGATAGGAATAGCAACTTTTTCTTGACTTACTAAGTTAATATTTTTTGCTGTTGAACCAAATAACAACTCTATTACATCTACCTCTAAAACTTCAGCAAACTTTGGTATCTCTTCCATAGATATTTTTCGGATGCCTTTGTAATATCTTGTGATGGTACTTCTATCTGTTCCCATCCTTCGTGCTAGTTCAGCACCACTTATTCCTTTTTCTTCTGCTATTTTCTCTATTCTCTTAGCTACTTCTATGGATTTCAATTAATAGCACCTCCTTGATAAATATAGTAACATGTTTCCTTATAGGAAACAATAGGAGGAATTAAGTATTATTTTTAAACTATTAATATATTTTTGTTGACTGATTGGAAACGTCAATGCTATTATTTGGTTAACAAATTGATGGAGGTGAAAATATGAAGTTCAACCATAATCGTCTAAAAGCGGAAAGAGTTGCTAGAGGTTTGACTGTTCAAGAAATGGGTGAAGTATTAGGTGTTGCAAAAGGAACGTATTCAAAAAAAGAAAATGGAAAATTACCAATTGATGTTGATGAATTTTCCTTGATTACAAATAAGTTTGGAATTGAACGTGAGGATATTGTGATTTTTTTTACCCTTAATGTTTCCGAAATGGCAACAAATGATGAGGTTTATGTTTGATGTGATGCCAAAATGTCATGAGGAGGGTGTTATGAAAACTATACCATCTATTGAAACTCAACAACGAATGCATGCTTTCTTTATGAAAACATCAGCACCACGTATCTATAAAAAATATTTGGAAGAAGCTGAGCGACAAAGAAAGGAGGATGAGATGCAAAATGAAAATCAAAGTAGCCGAGTGGTTAGCATTACCGGTTGAGCAACGTTTAGCTTTAATCAGCAATGCGATTAATAAAGCTGTATCAGCACGAAATTAAATCTATCAAACTATTTGGAGGTTGAGAGAATGGGGTCAAAAATAATGCCTACTGAAACAATGCAATGTAAATGCAAAGTGTGCAGTAAAGAGTTCCATATACCAGAAGCTAAATACTGCACACGCTGTGGGACAAAACTGAAATTAAATATAGTTACTAGAACGGAATTTCATCCTCATCACTAATCTTAAATCCAGTTTGTTTAACTAATTCAAGCTTTGCAAACCTCACTTCAATTAATTGTTCTTGATTGAAGAGTGATGGTGAAGCGCATTTTGGACAATATGCAGCGTCAGGTTCGAGAATGAATACTTCTTCTTCTTTAAAGTCATGCTCTACAGGTTCATTAATGTCAGTAGTAAATGCAGAAGTTCCAGTACATTCATTGCGAATAGGTGAACCACATTGAGTGCAATAAATATGATCTTCAGTTAAATCAGTAATTTCATGATCGCATCTCAAACAATTTTTTAAGTACTTATTTTCATGTGTTTCTATAGCCATGTTAACACCACCTTTCTACCAATAGTTTATCAGAAAGGAAATATAAGGAGGAATAAATTATGAGAACAGTTTTAAATGTAAAAGGCACTAAACTATCAGTTCTTGGCCTAAATATCCATGAGGATCAAATTACAAGTGTACAAGTTATGGATGGAGAGGGTAAAGTAGCAACGCATTATGATAGCAAGCATGCATCTTATGTTCCAGAGGGCGCAAGCATAGTTGATTTAAAAGAGGCTCTAGAATTTCCTGATGCTAATAAAGAGATTGTGGAAGACCTCAACCAGCTGCTTGTCGATTCTAGGGACCACTTAAAGGTTTTGGGAGAACAAATCATTCAAGAAGTGTTGGTTCACAATGGACTACCCTTCGGTGACAGTGCACTTCCTAATCTAGTGAAAGAGTATAAGGAACATAGGGATTACATCGATGGTGTTGCATCAGCATTAGAGGTAGTTAAACGTGACAACTATGCATAAACAGTTGAAACGTAAAGCAGTCATTGAACAGCTGCAGAAGTTCGGCATTACCAAAGTCGAAGGACAACCGTTGGAAGATGCCTTATACACATCTTTGCTAAAGACACTGGCTCTAAAACGTGCAGCTCAATCATGAAGGGAGGCGATTGATTGCATATAGGTTATTCACATGCCGAAGAATATGACCGTGAATCAGAATACTGGCAAGACATCGAGGATGCACAGAATGCCCAAATTGAGGCACAAAAAAACTCGTCAAAGGGTGCAACCAATGGCGAGAATAAAAAATTATATGACACTGGTAGTGTACCACAGGAGGATGCGAAATGACAAAGTTTAATGTTGGGGATAAGGTTCGATTCATCGAGAAATTCGGAGAATACAGCAAAGGTGATGAAGTAACTATAAAAAGTGTTATAGCTACTGACCATGTTAAGTTCGAAGGGGAGCACGGAGTTGGTGATGTTTATACTAGACGTCTTGAATTAGTAAAAACATCTAAAAATCAACGTATTACAGCATTAGAAAATGAAGTAGCTGAATTAAAGCTAATCGTACATGAATTACGTGGCAAGAAATCTATTGAGCCTTCCACAACTAATACTGTGGAGGACATCATCGAATTTGAAGGGCAGCAATATCGCAAGGTTGATCGTAAAGCACATGAGGGTGATGTGATAATTATAAGAGAACCTGCTAAGGACAATTCATATGCAAGAATTAATGTACCCCACAAGGTGGTTCTCGATGAATTAAATAAACCTTGTATAAATAATCCAGAAGACGCCTACGTGTACTGTGACTATTTTGGCAGAACACATAAAACAGTAGACGTCTATGAACGCATAGATAACGTTGGAAAATCACCAAATCAACAACGTGCTGCAATTATTGAGAAGGCGAAGAAGCTTGTTGAGGAAAATCTTAAACTGCTAATCAGTTATGACTTTGTGGTCAATAATAACGGGCTGAAATTATATTCTCGTCAACGTTATCAAGATATTCAACTAACTACTGCAAAATGCTCATCAAATGACGTATTCAACGAACACATTGGAAAGGCCATTGCACTAGGACGAGCGCTTGGTCTTGATGTGAGTGAGTTTGAACAGGCGGTGCAGCCAACAGTTGCAATTGGTCAAATTATTTCAAATAAATATTGGAAATATGAAGTCTTAACTTTAAAAAATAACAGTAAAAATTTAAAGCTTATAGATAATGGTACCTTTGCTGATGGTGGTGATTTACCAAATAGAAATTGGTACACAATCGTTGATGACACTAACGCTAAATACGAGGGGGATCAATAATGAATTCATTGTTAGCTGCAGAAATTCAAGAAGTTGAAGTAATGACGTATGGTTTATTTGGTGAAAATGATGAGCCACAAAAATTCGAAATCACTGATTTAGATAGCTTGAACTGGGCATTGCGTAAAGTACACGCTTACGCTGCTCAATTAAAAGAAATTCAAACTGTAGCAAATTCAGAACGTCAGCGCATTGATTCTTGGGAACAACGTGAAAGTAAAGGGATAAATGAAAGTATCCAGTTCTTCTACAATCTCGTTGCTGAATACCATGCGAAAGTGTTGGCTGAAGATCCAAAAAAGAAAACGTTAAGCACTCCTTATGGAAAATCAAAATCAACAACTTCAAAAGCTCAACCTGATAAAACGGACGAAACACTTCTGCTTCAATTTGTGGAAGACAACCAGTTACCGTTTGTCGAAAAAGTGCCACAGCTTAAATGGGCAGAATTGAAGAAAGTACTTAAAGTCGTTGAAAAAGACGGTGAACAAATAATTGTTGATGAAAATGGTCAGGTCGTTCCAGGTGTCGCAGTTAAACCACAAAATACTACTTTCAAAGTAGAAATATAGGAGGGTTCATTCATGGCAAAAACATTATTAAATCAAAAAGAACGTTGGTATGCAGATTCAACAAAAGAGGCAGAGGAAATTGTTGCTGAAGCAAAACAAGATGATTCATTAACAATGCATAAGATTCACGAAAAGCATAATTCAAAAGGTTTCTACTTTCTTGTGGACCTTGAGCGCACATATAGCTCTGCTAAAGAAGAAATGGAAAAGCGTCCTGAAAAGGATGATGCACCAGATGGCCAAATGAATATGGATGAAGTGCATGAAGGTGTACCATATACAGTCAATCCAGATGGCAGTGTAAAAGTGAAAAATGCTGATGAGGACTTGCCAGAATTCGAAGATCCATTCGCAGATGTAGAGGCGAAAAAAGAAGATGTCTCTGATGAGAAAGTGCCATTTTAATAGTATAGGAGTGTGGAAGGCATGCAAGTAGCTAATGCAATACGTGAGAAACAGAAGGCCTTAATTGGCCTAGTTGGTCCATCGGGTAGTGGTAAATCGTTGTCAGCCTTACTTCTAGCCTATGGGATTGTAAAAGAAGCCCACCCTGATTTAACAGACGAAGAATTGTGGGGAAAAATTGGTGCTGCTGATACGGAGCATAAACGCTTGCTCAACTATGTTGGACAAACACATGGAAATATCACCATCGGTTCATTCAAATATATCAATTTCGAACCTCCATTTAATACGGATCGATACAACATGGCAATTAAGTTATTAATGCAACAGGGTGTAGAAGTCATTATTGTGGACAGCCTTTCACATCAATGGCAGGGCGAAGGCGGAGTTGTTGAAACCCATGGCGGTATGCAAGGTAACTCGTTTCAGAACTGGGGTAAGCTTGCTCCTGAATCTAGCAAGTTAGTAAAAGGTTTAACAACTGCTGCAGTCCACATGATTACTACTTTACGAGTTAAAAGTGATTATGTAATCGAGCTAGTGGATGGTAAGAACGTACCTAAAAAGGTCGGTATGAAGCCAGTCCAAAAAGATGATATGGAATATGAGTTTGATACAGTTTTCTCTATCGGAATGGATCATATGGCCAGAGTAAGTAAAGACATCACAAATTTATTTGAAGGTGATGAGTTTACTATCACACCTGACATTGGTTCAAAGCTATACCGATACCTTGAATTAGGTATTGACGTCCAAGCAGAGGAACGAGCTAGACGTGAAGAGGAAGAAGCAAATCGTTTGAGCAATGTAGCTAAGATTCGCGAGTTGTCTTCCACAGATGCTGATGTAGCAAAAATTGTTTCAGATTGTGAATTTAAAGCAAATCTACAACTAGAAAAAATGACCGTACCTATGGTCGATAAAATTATCAATTTAATTGGAGGAAAATAATATGTTCAAAATTAATCATGAAGAAGCAAAAGGTGGATTCGAATTAATCGCTATTGGTGACTACGAAGTAACTGTGCACAATTACGAGTTAAAGAAAGCTGAATCTGGCAATAATCGAATTGTTGTTGATTACGAAATTCGTTCAGATGTTAATCAGCCACATCAGGGGCAAAAGATTTTATTTGACAATTTCACAGTTACGGAAAAAGCTATGTGGCGTTTACAAGCTATTTCAAAAGCAGCTAAATTCCCTGATGGCTTATCATTCAATTCTTATAAAGAATGGGCTGATACATTACTTGGCAAGCACTTAGTTGTAACGGTAGGGCACCGAGAGCATAACGGAAATAAATATCCAGAGGTGAAAGGATTCAAGGAATCAACAGCAGGTGCGCCACAGAGTGCTGGAATCACCGTTAGTGATGATGACGTACCATTTTGATCAGTAAATAAAATTTCATAGAGAGGTCTGTTTTAGGCGGACTTCTCTTTTTTATACCCAAAAACAGCGAAAAAGGTGGTTCAAATGGCAAATAAAGTTTTTCACCAGTACGAGTGCAAAACAGGGTGTGGCCACATGACAGTGGTTGATAAATTTTATCAAACGAAACGAATGTATTGTGCAGTATGCGGAACCAAAGAAACCCTTGTGTACAAAGGAAAAGTAGAAGTAAAAGAGGTGAAAGATGAATGGCAGAAAAAGTGGAAGTAAGTCGTGAAGTTGCAGATGCTTTCCAAGAGTTATTAGACAAGCATGAGGGTAATTCATTAGCTGTTGTCTATGAATGGTCTGAACAATTATTACCTCATAAAACCGATTCTATTTTAAAAACTATTGACTGGAATACGTTATTGGCTTTAATAACGGATAATCATGAAATTAAATTAACACCAGAAGAACATATTTTAGAGAAGTTTAATCAAATGAAGAATGTTGAGTGGGATATGTACACGGATGGAATGATGTTTGTTCTTGATCTATTAGACATCAAAATAAAAGGCATCAATGAATGAAGGTGGCACCATGAAAATAATTCCATACAACTTTAACGAAATTCCTGCTGAACTTCGCAATATGCCGAACTGGATATTGTGGAAAGCAGAACAAAAGAATAACGGTAAAATCACTAAAATTCCATATCAAATTGACGGTAATGAAGCTCGTTCAAACGATCCGCGTACTTGGTCGACTTTTCCGACTGCAGTTAAGTTTTACACGCAAACAGATTTAGATGGTATTGGCTTCGTTTTTAGTCGCCGTGATAATTTCGTGGGGATTGATATAGATGGATGTGTAACTTATCGTTCTGATGATGAGAAGCGTGAAAACCCCATCATTAATGAATTCGGTAAAGAAATTATCGACTTATTCGATAGTTATACAGAATTTAGTGTAAGCGGAACAGGTATTCACATCATTGTCAAAGGTAGTCTTTCACAATCAGTATGCGGGACAGGTCGTAAAAATAGCAAACTAGGATTAGAGGTTTATCAATACGGTCGCTTCTTTACAATGACTGGTAATCGTGAAAATTCAAATGACATATTTGATCGCACAGATGAATTAGACGAGCTCCTTGAAAAATACTTCGATGATAGCGATATTCAAGGTCGCATTCGTTTGCAGGATTATGAGAAAGACGAAATTAAATTATCGAACGAGGCTCTTTGGGAGAAAATGTTCCGCAGCAAGTCGGGTGATGAAATACGTTCTATGTTTAATGGTCATTTGATTAATGATGACCATTCCTCAACAGATTTAGCGTTATGTAATCACTTAGCTTTTTGGACAGGTCGAAGTGCCACACGAATGGATAATATGTTCCGAGAAACATCATTAATGCGTGATAAATGGGACCGAGTCCATCATACAGACACTGGCGAAACATATGGCGAGCGTACAATTTCAATGGCTATTTCTTCTACTACAACAACAATATTGGACCATAAGCATGAAGCAGAGTACGCCGAATTTTCTTTTGACTTTCATAGTAATGACGCTGTTGAAGAAGATAAGCCCGAATTACCAAAGAAGAAATTTCGATTAACTGAACTTGGTAACGCTGAGCGCATTGCCTATGAATATGGTCACGCTATCCGTTATGTATCAGAAATCGGCTGGATGATTTGGGATGGTAAGCGTTGGCGAGTTGATACAAAACGAGAAATTGAACGTATTTGCAATAAGGTTTTACGAAGTATGTCTAAATCAGAAGATGAAGCAGAACAGAAGTGGTCGCGTATGTGCGAACGTAGAAACATTCGAATGAACAGCATAAAGGATTTAATGCCATTAGTACCAGGTGAGCGTTTAGAATTTGACCGTCAAAAATATTTATTCAACGTATTGAATGGCACCATTGATTTAAAGACTGGAGCATTACTACAGCATGATCGCGAATTAAAATTAACCAAACTTGCAAATGTCGAATTTGTGGAAGGTGCTGAATGCCCAACGTGGTTATCATTCCTAGACCAAATCTTTCAAGGCGACAAAGAGCTTATCGAATATATGCAGCGTTTAATTGGCTACAGCTTAACAGGGGAAATCAGCGAACAAAGCATGGTGTTTTTAATTGGTGGCGGATCCAATGGTAAATCGACGTTTATTAATACAATAAAAGATTTGATGGGCGAATATGGCAAACAAGCAAAGTCAGACACGTTTATCAAGAAAAAAGAAACAGGGGCAAATAACGACATCGCTCGATTAGTCGGAGCTCGCTTCGTTTCTGCTATCGAGTCTGAAGATGGTGAACAACTTTCTGAAGCATTTGTAAAGCAAATTACGGGTGGTGAGCCAGTATTGGCCCGATTCTTACGTCAGGAATATTTTGAGTTTATTCCAGAGTTTAAAGTGTTTTTCACTACGAATCATAAGCCAGTAATCAAAGGTGTAGATGAAGGGATTTGGCGCCGCGTTAAATTAGTTCCGTTCAATCTCCAACTACCAAAAGAAAAGCGTGATCTAAAACTTTCGGAAAAGCTTTCTCTTGAAATGTCAGGCATATTGAATTGGGCTATCGATGGGTGCTCGAAGTGGCAAAAGGATGGGCTGCAAGAGCCAGTGGTAGTGAAACGAGCAACAGGCGATTACAAAGATGACATGGATATCCTTGGTCCATTTTTGTATGAACGATGCTTTGTTGGACCAAGTCAGCAAATTACCGCCAAAGAACTTTACGAAGTGTATTCGAATTGGTGCTATGCGAATGGTGAGTTTGCATTAAAAAATCGTGCCTTTTATCGAGCGCTGGAAACGAAGGGCTTTAAAAAGGAACGTGGGAATGGAAATAAATTCTATATAAAAGGTGTTACTTTACAGGAGCGAAAAGTTAACGAAATTCAAGAAAAGTTAACGATTTCGGACGAAAATGAGGACAAAAATTCAAAAAGTAACAAATTCGTGATTCGTTAGAAATCCAGTCGTACCAAGGTGTTAAAGTACTTATATTTATATATTTATTATTTTTGTTATTTATTTTATATATAAACAAAAAAATAAAAAATATAAAAAGTATTCTATTAGGAGCGTTAATACTCGAAATAGGTAACACTTTGTAACATATTAAGTGTAAAGCCTTGCGGCTGTAGGGCTCATAACGTGTTACTTTTTGAAAAACACCCTGAAAAAGGGGTAGAAATAAGTAATTTTCGCTAACAGATGGCGGTTTTTTAGTAACTCTTTTTTGAAGGGTTGTGTAAATAAATGGTTTTATATGTTTTGTCACAAATTTGGAAATTTGGTGGCGTTATTGAACGTTTACCAGATGGACAACTGGAATTAAAAAATCACGAAAAGATACCCGGTGAAGTTTTAAAGGCTGCCGAACCAATTTTCAATGAAATCGACTCATACCTAAAATCTGTGGAAGGCATGAAAGGTGCTGATATGACTTTATGGAAAATGATCGTTGCATTATGCGGTTGGCAAAAAAATGAATTGATAAGCAATTTTTTAAATCACGATGAAACGGCATTGAATTTATTTGTAGATTATCAATCGAAATTGGCAGTCAATGGCTGGAAGGAAATCTATGTTGATTGGCGCCAGTATGAAAATGATGAATCAGCAAAGTTAAAAAAAGAAATACATGTAAGGGCTGTCGCTTTTGCGAAAAAAAGGAGGGTGACAATTGATTCACTATAAATACACAGAGAAAGAGATTGATAGTGTATTAAAAACATTAACAATCGTTATTGATACGCGCGAACAGGTGAATGATCATATTTTGCATTATTTAAGAAAACATGAAATCCCATTCATTAACCGTGCAATTAAAACAGGTGATTATGCTGCAATGATTCCAGCCAATGAAGAACTTGGTATCAAGCGCGATATTTGGCTATCTAGTCGAATTGAACGTAAAGCACATATGGATGAAATCACTGGAAACTTACAAAAAGATACGAAAACGGCTTTTGAAAATGAATTGATACGCGCGAAGGATATTCCTTTCACCCTTTTATGCGAAGATCCTGACGGCTATGGAAAAATGATTCGTGGTGAATATCGAAGTCAGTACAAGCCGTTATCTTTACTAGGAATGCTTAATAGTTACAAATATCGTTACAACTTTGAAATTGTATATTTGGATAAAAAATATAGTGGCAATTTTATTTATTACCACTTTTATTATCAAGCAAAGGACTTATTGAAAAATGGGGTGTTCTAATAACCATGAACATGCGCAATGGGATTCCTATTGTTCAGTCGGTGAAGAAGTCAAAACAGCCACAGGGTAGATTGTGGAAGGCCATACCTAATCCTTATACACGTTATATCGAAATGGCCATTATCGTTGATGGCTGTGAGGAAAGTGTGATAATGCCGTATAAATATAAATGGGTGCAAAAATACAAACATGAGGGATGGATCACAAAGGAGGTTTGGGGTATATGAAGAAGTCCGAAATGCAACAAAAGCGTAAGGAGATATTGAAGAAAATTGATGCGCTGCAGTCAAAATGTAGCTGTGAGACAGCAAAAGAAATGCAAAGTTGCCCTAACTGTAAGCAAATAGCCGAGTACGGGCAAATGTTAATACACTTAGGAAATAAGAGATTAACAGTTTTCGGTACTGAAGCAAAACCTAAAGACCATAAATCAGCCGTAACACTTTTGATAACGGAATCCCAATACCATGAATATAAAAAGCAAACGAAAAAAGATAAAGAAATAGCCGCTATTTTAAATGTCAGTACTTCCACTTTGAGCAAATGGAAACGGAAGAACAAAATTGCGAGATAGCAAGAAGATGTTCAGCAAGAAAGGAAGAATCCTGCTGAACATTACTTTAAAGTATGAAGATAAAAATTTTATTGAAGGTTGGTTATTTATTAATTAATGAAATCTTGTGGAATACATTCATGAACACCAGAATTTCTCAAGGAGTTAAATAAAGCTGCACCGATTCTTAATAAAACATTGTTATCAGTTCCATTTTCTAAATCATAAATTACGTAGTATGCATTATCAACTGTAAAAATACATTTTCGTTCTAATTTAAATCCAGGTGGTACAGTTGGGAGATTAATAACTGGTCGAATCACAGGTGTATCTCCTTCATCTCTGATAAAATTGAAAGTTTGTTGGTCAATCTCATAGATATTAACTGGATCAATCTCCACACCTTTATCTGGAATTGTAATTTCATCTTCAACTAATAGGAAAAAGCGTTCGTTTCGAAAATTGAAAAGACTTCTCGCTCCAATTTCAAATGATGCCATTTTATATTCACCTCCTCTCCTATACAATATTTTATTCATATCGAATACAGTTGTTTGGACAATAAGGAGGGGAGAGTGAAGAATAGTTTCTGGTCTGAAGTCATTAGAAGCTTATAGTAGGGAGAGATTGATTTACAATATCGGATATGCTTGGAGATTAACTGAAAAATATTAGTAAATAAACAAAGAAGGTAGGTGCTGCACATGCCTACGTTATTGAGTAGTGAAGCACAAAATGCCATTTATAGATTGTGGAGGGCATATGAGTAAATTATCAACAGTACAAAATAAAACTATCGAAGAATATTGGTCAAGTTTAGATGACCTTAAAAAGCAGTTACGCTATCGTGAATGGGAATTGTTAAATGCACACCAAGAAACAGATGCAAATATCGGCGGGGGCAAATCCAATCGTATTTCCGACACGACAGGTAATCAAGCTATTATTCTTGCAGAAGATAAAAATTATCAGCATTTAAAAAATATTATTACAACGCTTGAACAACTTTACAAAGAATTAGATCATGACCAAAAAACAATTGTAGACATGCGATATTTCGATAAAATGGAATGTTATGAATGGCAAAATATAGCGGATAAATTATACATGTCTACTTATCGAGTATTAAGAAAAAGAAATGCATTAATTGATGAAACGGCTAGGAGATTGGGGTGGGTATGATGCATATAATACAAGCAATAGAACAAATGCAAGCCATGTTACGAGATATTTCTCCATTACTTTGGGAATATAAAAAAGACTTGAAGAAGCAGGGTTTTACAGAACAGCAAGCATATGATTTAGTGCGAGATTATCAAAAAATAATATTCACACAAAGCAACAAATAAAAACGCAATAGTGCCATATAGTGAATTGCGCTAAAATCTGTAGTAAATTGATATTATCAAGTTTTATCAAAAGCGTACGGAAATACGCTAACAAAAATAAGCATTACAAAATAAACACGTTCGCTTGTACGTGTATGTCGGAAACAAGTAATTGAGACTACTAAATTGGTAGTCTCTTTATTCTTTAATTTCCTAATAGTGACATATGTTACCTTTTAGCCTATGATAATAGTAGGAGGGAGGTGTTTGTATGAGTGAATTACTAGTTTCAGAAGAAATAATTGCACAACGTAAAGAGTTAAGAAAGAAAATTTTATTCTCTTTCTATGAGTTTAATTTTAAAACAGGTGGTACTACTAAAAAATTTAGTCCTAATATTTCACCAGACCCAGAAGAAGCTGCAGCTCATCATTATCTTATCGAAACAGGTTTGTTATATGCAGAACGACATAGCGGTGGAATGTTAACTGTTAAAATTTCACCGAGTGGAGTTAATTTCATTGAAAGTGGTTCTGAATTTTAATATCAATCAAGTAAGTCACATCTAACAAGGTGTGGCTTTTTATTAACCATTTTGAATGATATGATTTATTTATTGAATTAAAGGTGGTGTTTAAATGTTTTACGAAGTGTTTTGGAGTGGTTATGAGACTTCCTATAATAAGTTTTGCAAAACATTTGATAAAGCAATTGAAATTGCTAAGAAATATTCTAATGATGTAGATTTTTTAGACCAATATGATTTAAATCAAGGGTGTTCTATTAGTAAATACGAATTTGAAGAAGGCTCTGGAGAGTTTCTTGAAACTGAAATATACAGTTATGATGTTAAAACAAATAAGGTAACGAAAGAATTGTTAGATTAAGTCACGTTCATTTGAGCGTGGCTTTTTATTATGCAAAAAAGGTGGTGTATGAATGGCTAAAACATTGTTATGGATTTATGTAATATCGAACGCGGTTGTTAATATGATTGGAGTTTATCAAGGTTATGAACGTGATGTCTTCTCTATTACATCAGTGTGGATAGCCATAGCTGTCATTGCAATATGTGACTCAATTGAAAAAGCAAAGAGTAAATGAATTGTGGAGGGATGAATAATGCAAGTTTGTGAATGTATGAATGACTCGTCTCATGTATTTAAAGGTAGACATTTAGATGGTGTGTCTTGTCCTATTTGTGGAGGACCTGTCTTACCTAAGCCTTACGATGAGAGGAAGGATAGTAACCTTCCGTATTACAGGGACTTAAAGAAACAATCGTCAAAACGAAAGTCTGCAATCATTATGGATTTGAATTTCGATGACAAATCTAAATTAAAGTTACGAGCAATCGCAAAGCATGCAGGTGCATTGGCTGATGAGTTGGATAGGATAGATAACGCATGGCAATGTGAATGTGGCTGTGCAGAAAAAGAGAAAATCGAAATAGATAATAAAACTCTATTTGTTGCTTGTTTTAAGTGTGGTAAACCAATTGAAAATGATGAAACACCCACACGATTGGAGGGTTCGAAATGAATGAGCAAGGACGTTTCGATAAAGAAAATAAAATCATAACTGGAATTATTCAGCGTGGTCAGTTTCTTAATGCTCAGAAAGGAATTCAAGTTGGCAATTGGATTGCAGAAGGACTTGTAAAAGGTTTGACTCGACCTATAAAATTACCAATGCGATTAAAAGGTAGTGAATAACATGGAACCAATCTACGCTAAGTGTAACAAGTCATGTGGTCATAGGTTCTACGTTGAGCATTTCAAGATAGACAAACTGGATAACAAAGTCGAGAAGACATACTTCACCTGTCCTAACTGTGGACGTGAGTATGTCTGTTTTTATACAGATGAATCAACACGTAAGCTACAGGCAAAGATGCGTGAGCTACACCGTAGGATGAAGTGGGCTGATGCTCATAAGCTAGACCAGCTAAAGCAGGACGAGGCACAGCTAAAGGACACCATAGCGCAGGGTATGGCTAGGGTTAAGCAAGAGGTAGAACAGTATGAACAGTAAGCCTCTAAGACCGTGTAACAAACCTGGATGTCCAAACCTAACACGTAATGGATATTGCGAACAGCACAAGACAGCCAAGGCAGATAACAACCGTTACTATGACAAGTACAATCGTAACAAGAAACATGATCAGTTTTATCATTCATCTTCTTGGATTAAATGCCGTGACTACATCAAGATACGCGACAACGGATTGTGCAAGCATTGCCTAAATGAAAAACGAATTACGGTTGGAGTTCTTGTGGACCACATCGTGCCACTGTCCATCGACTGGTCCAAGCGATTAGATGAAGACAACTTACAATTGCTTTGTCAGTCTTGTCACAACGCGAAGACGAACGAGGACACACAGAAGTACGGTAAGAAATAGGGTAGCCCCCCTCCATTTGGATTCGCCACGGCACGGGGCCCTACACCGGCTGACCGATTAACGCGTACAAAATTCCCTAAATGAAATATTTTTCTGAAAGCGAGGTGATAGAAATGGCTAGACCGCGACAACCAATTGATTTGTTGGTTTTAAAAGGCAAAAAAAACCTAACAAAAACAGAAATAAAAGAGCGTCAAATGCAAGAAAATGCCTTAAAAGGCCCAACGGAAAACATAAAACCACCATCATATTTAACAGCTGCTCAAAAGAAAGAATTTACAGAGATTGCGGAAAAATTGGTGGCTATCGATATTTTTAGTGAACTTGATGTCGACTCATTAGCAAGGTATTTAGATTCAAAATATCAGTATTTGCAGTTGGTAAAGGATATGAGAAAAATTAAGTCCACTGATGTCGTAGAGCAGGAGAATGGCAGGAGAATTACTGTAGCAAATGAGGATTATCCGAAATTGGCTCGTGTAAAAAATACGTTATTCAATGAATGTCGTGCTGCAGCAACTGATTTAGGTCTAACTATCACTTCGCGTCTGAAACTTGTTATTCCAGATCCTACGCCAGCTGTACACACACCTTCAGAGTTTGAGCAAAAGTTTGGTGATATTTAATGAACTTAAAGGAAAAATTAATTGAATATAGCAAACAAATTATAAACGGTGATATTCCAGCTTGTTTTGAACACAAGTGGGCATGTCAGCGTTTTTTAAATGACTTAAAACAAGAAAATACAGATGCCTTCCCATATATTTTTGATGAAGAAAGAGCAAATAAATTTCTTGATTGGATGCGGTTATTTAAACATCGTAAGGGTGTGTTAGCTGGTACTTTTATTGAACCGCATATTATCCAAGAATTTATCTTTGGCAATATTTATGGCTGGATTCATCGTGAATCGGAATATAGACGGTTCAAAAAGATGTACTGGCAAGTAGGACGTAAAAACGCTAAGTCCCAATCATTAGGGGCCGTAGGTAGTTACGAATCATCTGCATTAGGTGAAGCATCAGCCGAAGTGTATTGTGCTGCTACAAAGAAAGACCAAGCAAAAATAGTTTGGGAAGAAATACGCGACATGATAAAGGGTTCCAAGGATTTAAGAAGTCGATTTAAAGAAGCCTATGGCACCATTACTCATTTGAAAAGTGGCTCTATTATAAAACCATTATCAAAAGAAGATCGTAAAAGCGGTGACGGTACTTCGCCTTCTTGTTTCATCATTGATGAATATCATGCGCATGAAACTGATGAAATGTACGATATTGGGGACTCTGGACAAGGGGCACGTCCACAACCTTTATTAGCAATAATAACAACCGCAGGATTTGAATTAGATTATCCTTGTTATCGTGTTGAATATCGTTATGTACGACAAATATTAGATCCAGATAACCCTATTGAAAATGAAGAGTATTTTGTAATGATTAATACACTTGATCCAGATGATGATATTTCAGACGAGCGTAATTGGATTAAGTCTAATCCCATACTAGCGTCTTATCCTGAAGGATTATCGTATATTCGAAGACAAATGAAGGCGGCACTTGATGTACCTGAAAAAATGCGTAATTTCCTCACAAAAAATATGAATATATGGATTGACCAAAAGCAGGGTGGCTATATGCCATTATCAAAATGGAATGCATGCGCTCGCGAAAATATTGACGTCACTGGATATGACGTATTCATTGGAGTGGATTTATCAAAGAAAATCGATTTGTCGTCCACAGGATTGATATTCCCGACTGATTATGGTTTCCATGTAAAACAACATTCTTTCATGCCTGAAGATGCATTAAGAGAAAGACAGGCAAAGGATAAAGTACCTTATCAACTATGGATAGATAAAGGGTGGTTGTCTACGACTCCTGGTGCAGTGGTAGACTATAGCTTTATTGAAAACTGGATAATAAAAACTGTTGAGGACAACGGATGGAATCCAATAGTCTTTTGTTACGATCCTTATGGAGCAACACAATTTGCACAGAATATGGCTGCTAGTGGATTTGTAGTTGTGGAAGTCCGACAAGGCTATCCAACACTTAGTGAACCTACAAAAGATTTCCGGGAGCAAGTTTATCAGCAAAACATTACTCATGATGGTGATGAACTTTTAACATGGGCCATCGGGAACGCGGTCACAGAAGTTGATGTAAATGAAAATATTCGTCTATCAAAAAGAAAGTCAAGGGAACGGATTGATCCAATTGCTGCAGTAATAACAGGTTATGTACAGGCAATGTACAACAAAGTAGAAAGTGGAGATGGCAATATAAGCTTTATTTCTATTCATGATTTATAAGAGGGAGGTGAGAAATTGAAATTATGGCAACGTATCAAAACTACAGCGTACATGGCGTATGCAGGGGCTAGTACAGGTTGGAAAGGTTCAACGTGGGATTTTTCGAACTGGTTTGGACGAACCTTTTGGGGCATCGATAATAGCCAGTTAGCAACCAATGAAACGATTTTTAGTGTTATTAGTCGACTGGCCAATACAATGTCGGCACTGCCCATAAAACTGCATCAGCATTATGATGTGATTCAAAACGATGTTTCAGATGTGCTCATAAATGAGCCTAATCAAAATATGAGTAGCTTTGATTTTATTAACGCTTTAGAAGTTAGTAGGAACGAAGCGGGTAATGGATATGCAGTCATTTTACGTGATATAAGTATGCGACCAATAGAGTTATTACCACTTGATCCGAATTGTGTGACTGAGTTTATTAATCGCGATGATAGCTCGTTGTGGTATGAAGTTCGCGGTGATAATAAAAATATGTATGTCCATAACAGTGACATGATCCATGTTAAGCATATCCGAGGGCCTGCACGTTTACGAGGACTTAACCCTTTAAAGGTTTTGGCCAATACAATTAAATACGATAAGGCTGTTCAGGAGTTCTCTCTTTCTGAAATGGAGAAAAAAGAATCTTTCACATTGAGTTATGCATCGAATGTTGATGATGAAAAAAGGAAACGAATTATTGGTGACTTTAGAAGGTTTTACTCTGAAAACGGAGGAATTCTATTTAAAGAACCAGGTGTTGAAATTGATCCAATAAAAAAACAATACTTTGCATCCGATACGTTGGCATCAGAGCGAATTACGCGCTCAAGAGTTGCCAACGTTTTTAATGTACCAGTTTCGTTTTTAAATGATTCGGAGGGTGGCACTCTAGGATCGAACGAGCAACAAATGATTCAATTTACGAATATGAATCTATTGCCGACCGTTCGCCAGTATGAACATGAGTTTAACCGAAAATTATTAACGAAAGCAGACAGAAGAGAAGGTATGTATTTTAAATTTAATTTAGGCGGACTTCTCAGAGGTGATACTGCTACTCGTGCATCGTTTTATCAAATGGGTATTCGAAATGGCTGGTTTAAACAAAACGAAGTAAGGGGATTTGAAGATTTGCCACCTGATGATTCTGAGTACGCAAACAAGCTATGGATTTCTGGTGATCTTTATCCTATCGATATGGACCCGACATTGCGGAAGTCCACTGCTGCTGCATCAACTGTGGAAGGAGGTGGAAACGAGAATGAGTAAAAAGAAAACATTTTTTGATGTTAAAGCATCGGTTGATGGTAAATCAGCGGATGTTTTTATTTTGGGCGAAATTACACCATGGGCATGGGAAGAATTTGGCGAAATGTCATCAGTGGTTTTCAAAGAAAAACTAGATGCTGTTGGTGACGTCAGTGAACTTCATATTTACGTGAATAGTCCTGGCGGTTCGGTATTTGAAGGAATCGCTATCGGAAACATGTTGAAGCGTCATAAGGCACGTACTATCGCTCATGTAGATGCTTTAGCTGCATCTATTGCGAGTGACATTGTGGCTTGCTGTGATGAAGTACGAATGCCTTCAAATGCAATGTTAATGATCCATAACGCAATGACAGGTGCTTTCGGAAATTCTAGTGAATTACGCAAAGTCGCAGATGATTTAGATCGAATTAATGGCATGCAAATAGAAACTTATATGTCCAAAATCGATGGAAAGACTTCGCAAGAAGAAATACAACGAATGATGGATGAAGAAAAGTGGCTGTCAGCACAACAAGCTTATGATATTGGCTTATGTGACGTTGTGGAAGGCTCAAATAGGGCTGTTGCTTGTTTATCAAATGAACATTCAAAGAAATTTAAAAACCTTCCAGAAGCCTTGTTACAGCCGAATAATGAAGTCCTTACTGAAGAAGAAAGGCAAAACATTATTGCAGATTCAAAGGCGAATCTTACTTATTTACATTCACTAAATTTAATCTAAAGGAGGGCATATAAATGCCGACATTATACGAATTAAAACAAAACATGGCTACTATTGGTCAACAAGTAGCAAAGATTGATAAAGATTTAACAGCGAAAGCTATCGATCCACAAGCAACACGTGAAGATATTACAGCTTTAAAGGATCAAAAGGATGATATGCAAGCTCGATTTGATGTAATTAAAGCTCAACATGATCAACTGGAAGCTGAACAAAAAGCGAAATTTGAACAACGTAAAGATATTACTGCAGGGATTGAAGACCCTAAACAAAAAAATGTTGCTGTTAAAGCTGAGTTTATTAGGGCTGCAGTTCAAGGACGAGCAGTCTCAGAAGATGTTAAAGCTTTAATTGCTTTACCAGGAGGAAACCCAACAGGTGGGGATAAGCTTCTTCCTACAAACATGCAAAAAGAATTAGTACATGAACCATTTGCTAAAAATCAATTACGTGATGTTGCTCAAGTGAGTGCCATTAAAGGTTTAGAATTACCGAAAATCGCATACGAACTTGTCGATGATGATTTTGTTCTTGATGAACAAACAGCAAAAGAAATGGAATTAACAGGGGATACAGTAACTTTTGGTCGTTTCAAATCAAAGGTTCGAGTAAAGATTTCTGATACTGTAATTCACGGCACAGATGTTGAATTAGTGGAATATGTGGAGAATGCTCTAAAATCCGGATTAGCTGCTAAAGAGAAAAAAGACGCTCTAGCTAATACACCAAAAGCAGGTTTAGGTCATATGTCATTCTACAATGGTACTGACATTAAACGTGTGTCAGGAGCAACAATGTTAAAAGCAATTAAAGCTGCAATTGCAGATTTACATGAAGATTTCCGTGAAAATGCAAAAGTAGTGATGCGTTACGCTGATTATTTAGACATGATTGAGGATTTGTCGAATGGAACAACGAACTTCTTTGATGTGCCACCTGAGAAGGTAATTGGAAAGCCTACTGAGTTTATGGATGCAGCAACAAAGCCTATTGTTGGTGACTTCAATTATTTCCGCATTAACTATGATGCAATGACCTATGATACAGCAAAAGATGTTGATACTGGTGATTACAAGTTTGTATTAACTGCTTGGTATGACCAAAAACGTTCATTAAATTCTGCTTTCCGTATCGCTGATGTAGTCGCTACACCCTAAAAATCCCCTATCAATAGGGGATGCAGTTATAGGAACTAATTTTATTATTGAATAGGAGATGTTTTTCAAATGGAAAAAAGAGACGAACTAAAAGCTAAATTTGCAACAGGAAAAAAACCTACTGGCGCTGATTTTGCAGAATTGATCGATGGCGTTATAGGACCAACAGGCCCTAAAGGTGAAACAGGAGCGACTGGAGCTAAAGGAGATACAGGCTCAGCCGGAGTAGACGGAGCGAAAGGTGCAAAGGGAGATAAAGGTGATAAAGGTGATACTGGAGCCCCTGGATTTGGAACTGAAGTGCAGTACAATGAAATAATTTCACGTTTAACTGCATTAGAAAAACCGACACCATAAAGTAGGGTGATTATATGAATCAACAATTAATTGATGAGCTAAAAGAATATTTACGGATTGATGGGAATGATGAGGATCGTTCCCTTTCTACTATTCTGCAATCATCCATTGTTTATCTAGAGAATGCAGGAGTGAAACAGCCAAGTGATTATTATTTAATTGTGGAGGACAAAGAGGTATTTGCCTTACATCGTTTAGCCATTATGATGCTTGCTACACACTTTTATGAGAATCGTATAGCTATTACGCCTTCCACAATTAAAACAGCACAGCAACCCATTCCATATGGCTTACAGTCGATAATTTTACAAATAAAGTGGGTGGACCCTGATGAACTATCGCAACAACAATAATGCAGGTCGTATGAACAAGCGCGCCACTTTCTTAAATCCACCAGGTACGATAACAAATGGATGGCCAAGTGATGAATGGGATAAACATGTAACGGTATGGGCGGAATTGAAGACTGCAAAAGGTTATAAATTATTTAGTTCTGACGCTACACAATGGCAAGGGAAATGTGTTATTGGTATTCGCTATCGGAGCGATATACATGAAAAAATGCGTGTTCAATTAGCTGGCAAAACATACGAAATGGATTCACCACCAGTTAACGACAATGGCGATAATCAGTGGCTTACTATTTTTTTAAAAGAGGTGGTTTAGATGAATTTTGAAATACAAGGTATGGACGCTTTGATGCAAAATTTAATGAATTTGCCATTAGAAGAAGCAGAAGAAAATAAAGCACTTAATGCAGGTGCCAAAGTAGTCAAAGAAGCGGTTGAGAAAGAAGTTCCAGTTGGAAATCGTAAATCAAAAAAGAATAAAAAAAATAAATTGAAAAGTAACATTAAAATAAAACGGGCAAAAGATGGTGAAGCAAAAGTTCACACAGGCAAAGCTTACCATGGTCATATCTTGGAAGGTGGGCGAAGTGCTGGTAGTAAATATGTTACGAAAAAAGGTAAACGACAGAAAGTAACATGGGGACCAATTGCACCAAATCCATTCTTTACGCGAGGATTTGAATTTAGCAAACCAGGTGCTTTAAATGCTATTGCAGATGAAATAAAGAAAGCGAAAAATCTATGATTGATATTACTGAACATATCACAACAATTTTGGCACCACTTAAATTAGATGTATTTTTCAACAGTGTTCCAACTGGGGCAACTATACCGAATCAATACATTACATTCTTAGAAATTAATTCAAAGCCTGCTTTAGAAGCATCTGATCATGAATATGAGACTGAGCGACTTATCCAAGTCAATGTTTGGTCGAAAGCCGATTACTATCAACTTGTGGAAGGCATAAAGCGATTGATGGAATCGGCTGGCTATGAACGAACATCTGAATATGATGCACCAAAACAAGAAGGCGATTCTCACTTTAACAAAGTATTGAGATTTGCCTTTTTTGATGAATATTAAACTTTAGGAGGTCATGAAAATGGCAGCTACAACGGTAAATGAAAAACCACAAAAAATTAGTTTAAAACGTATCCATTATGCTCTAATGACAAATGAGCAAACGGAAACATGGGGCGATGTTAAAACATTAACAATGCCAATCTCCTTAACGCTTACGCCTAACTTCTCTGAAGCATCTTTAGATGCCGGGGACCGTGTGGTGGACCAAGAAGCACAAATGGACTCTATCACAATCGCTGGCGAAACTGCCGATTTACCAACTGAAGTACTTGTAGATTGGTATGGACACCAAATGTCTGCTGAAGGTGGTATTATCACTAACTCCAATGACACACCAAAGGCAATTGCGATTGGTTTTGAATCAGGATCTAAACTTGTTTGGTTCTACAAAGCGAAATTAAAACCAGGTGAGGAATCAAATGCAACACGTAAGAAAGGCGAAACAAACTACAAAGTTTACCCATTCGCTGGTGAGGCTTTACCTTTGATTGATGGAATCATCAAACATACAGTAGATACACGTGATGAAGGGGTAACAGCTACTGCCGAAACATTTTTCGCAACTGTAACAAAGCCAACTATTACAACTACTCCCTAATAATCCCCTTTCAATAGGGGAGGCCGAGATTGGAAGGAATTTTATTATCCAATGATCTATGAAGCTCTCGAATTGTGAGGGCTTCTTTTCTTTTAACTAAATTTAAGTGACTAACGAAAAGGATGGATGAAAAATGCAAATTAAATTACGAATTGATGGACAAGAAAAAACATTTACAAATGACTTTGTGAAAGCGCGTGTTTTCCGAAATGCTTTAAAAATGAATGAAAAAATGCGAATCGAAGGCAATGAAATTTCAGTTGAAACTTTTGATGAAATGATCAACTTTATCGTGAATGTCTTTGATAATCAGTTCACTGTGGATGACGTATGGGACGGTTTAGAAGCAGGACTATTACAAGGTGAAATCATGCGAGTATTTAACAGTGTGCTTAATATTGGTGGTCTTGAAACAGCTACAACATCTGAGGGAAAGTTGGCGGATTAACACCTTACCAAAATATTAAAAAGTTTTATCGGGATCTATTAAAAGCTGGTTACAAGCTTCATGAAATTGATGAAATGGATATTCATTTTTGGTTTGAACTATCAAATGAAGATGATGAAGAAATAGAAGAGGTCACAGCCGACGACATCAGTTGGTTGTGATTTTTATTTTTGCCAAGAAGGCGGTGAGAATATATGGCAAGCATAGGAAGTTTAGAAGTCAGTCTTAGTTTAAATGCATCGAACTTCAACGGTACAGTAGCGCAGGTAAACCGAAATATGAAGGCGATGAGTAGTGAATTACAAGCAATCCGAGCCAGAGGGTCAGAGTATGAAAACTCACTAACCGGTCTCTCTCAAAAGCAAAATGTTTTAACACGTTCATTTGATGCAGCTTCAATGAAACTACAGGAGCAGCGAAGAAGATATGATGAACTTGTAGCCTCTGGGACTGCATCCTCAACACAAATTGAACGACAAGCAATTGCAGTAAACCAAGCACTAACACAATACAATCGATTGGAACGTGAATTAGCAGAAGTCACAGAACAATTACGTATTCAATCATCACAATGGACTCAAACAGGGCAACGTATGCAAGAAGTAGGTAGTAAAATATCTGCTGTAGGCGATGGAATGATGAATGTTGGTAAGAAATTATCAATGTATGTCACGGCACCTCTTGCAGCAATGGGTGTTGGGGCATTTAAAGCAGCTGTAGATTTTGAATCAGCATTCGCAGGTGTTCGTAAAACAGTTGATGCAACTGAATCAGAATTTCAAGTATTCTCTGATGAGATCCGAAACATGTCTAAAGAGATTCCTGCTGCTGCTACAGAAATTGCTAAAGTAGCAGAGGCTGCTGGACAGTTAGGTATTAAAAATGATGCGATTATAGGCTTTACAAGAACCATGACAGACATGGGTGTTGCGACAAATATGTCTGCTGATGAAGCAGCAACTGCACTTGCACGGTTTGCAAATATCACAAAGATGTCTCAACAAGACTTTGACCGATTAGGTTCCACTGTTGTTGGACTAGGGAATAACTTCGCGACAACTGAATCTGAGATTATAGAGATGTCTTTACGGTTAGCAGGAGCCGGTGCACAAATTGGTATGTCTGAAGCTGACATTCTAGGTCTTGCTACAGCATTATCTTCAGTTGGTATTCAAGCTGAGATGGGTGGTTCAGCTTTATCACGTGTAATGGTTCGTATGCAGGTAGCTGCTACTACTGGACTTGGCAAAACGGAAGAACTATCTAAAAAAACAGGTATGTCTTTACGTGAGTTACAAATGCTCGCAGCTAATAACAGCATGGATTTCACAGATTTAGCAGATTCATTAGGTATGACCAACAAGGAAATGAAAAACATTGTTAACGCAGGTCTCGATTTAGAAAACTTCGCAAAAGTTGCTGGCATGACTAGTAAGCAATTTAAAGAGATGTTTGAAAAGGATGCAGTTGGTGCAATTGGGGCATTTGTTAATGGCCTTGGTAATGCAGAACAAGCAGGAGAATCAGCCATCAATATGTTACAAGAGATGGGTATTACAGAGATTCTTCTACGTGACTCATTACTACGTGCAGGGAATGCAAATGAACTTTTTGCAGAATCTATTGACGTTGCAAATCAAGCTTGGGAAGAAAATGTGGCCCTAGCGAATGAAGCTGAACAACGCTATAAAACTACGGAATCACAACTTATCATTTTGAAAAATAAGATTACGGATATTGGTATTACGCTTGGAAGCATATTGATTCCAATGGTTTTAAAAGTTGTTGAGTTGATTGAGCCTTGGATTGTAAAATTCGCAAATCTAAGCGAAGGCACTCAGAAGTTGATCTTAGTTATAGGTGGTATTGCTGCAGCTATGGGTCCGGTAATTATTGTTATTGGTGCATTAGTTTCTAGTATAGGTACTATTGTTTCAGCTTTCGGAGCAGTAGCTTTAGCTATTGGAGAAGCTGGTGGTTTAGCTGCATTTTTAGCCACGAAATTTGCTTTTTTAGGCACCATCTTTACGGCACTTACTGGTCCAATTGGTCTCACAGTAATGGCATTAGTAACAGGAGCCATTTTGATTTATAAATACTGGGAACCAATTAGTGAGTTTTTCGGAGTTCTATCAGAAAAAATGGTATCTGGTTTTAACAGTGTTTTATCAGCTGTAACAGCATTTGGTTCAAAAATGAGTGAAGTGCCAAGTATGATGATGTCCGTTTGGTCTGGGGCCTTAAGCAAAATAACTGGATTGCTAGATAACTTGAAAGAAAAGTTGTCATTTGTTACTGATGTATTAAATGTCAGTAATGCAATGGATGGACTGAAAATAGCACTAGAAGCAATTGCATCAACAGTATTGATGTTATTAGGACCATGGGGAATGTTAGCGAATGTTATATTAAAGCTATTTACTCATACGACTTTGCTACAAGATGTGTTTTCGATGCTCAAAGGTGATATGTCCCTTGATGAGGTTGCCAATAATTTTTCTAAATCAATAACTGGCATTATAGAGAATATTACAAACCTAATTTCACGCTTTGCAGAAATGTTACCTGGCATTATTGATGCATTAGTAATGATAGTTCCTCAAATCATACTTTTGGCAGCTGATCTTGTCACAAAATTGGCTAATGGCATAACGAAAAATCTGCCGTTAGTGGTAAAGGCAATTACTGGTTTAATTGAATCATTCGCGACTACGATCTCTACTTTACTACCTCAACTTGTGAAAGTCGGAGTAACAATATTAACAAATCTTATAAACGGTATTGTTAAAGCATTGCCGATGGTAATAAAAGTAGTGACTCAATTAATAGAGACATTAGTGAACACAATGACAACAGTACTACCTTTATTAATAAATACAGGCTTAACAATCGTAGAAACTTTGTTGAATGGTATTGTAACGGCATTACCATTAATCATTGAAAGTGCACTTAATATAATTATGTCTCTTGTGGGGGGCATAACAACAGCACTGCCTCAAATAATTAATATGGGTTTAACAGTCATTACTACGCTACTTGAAGGGATTATTTCAGCTTTACCAACGATAATTGAAGCAGCAATAACAATCATTATTGCCCTTGTGGGAGCCTTGATATTACTTTTACCTAAAATAATTGAAGCAGGAATCCAAATCATTGTCGCATTGGTGGACGGTTTGATAAAAGCCATTCCGGCCATCATAGAAGCTGCATTAACTTTAATTATGTCTTTAGTACAGGCATTAATTTTATTACTACCTCAATTAATTGATGCTGGAATTAAAATTGTTGAGGCACTTGTAGAAGGACTAATACAAGTTATACCGCAACTGATAGAGGCTGCTATTACATTAGTCACTGCTTTAGTAAAAGCAATTATTGATTTACTACCTGAACTATTAAAGGCTGGTGCCGAATTAATTGTAGCTTTAATAAAAGGTATACTATCGATTCTAGGTCAACTTATAGAAGCAGGCGGTACATTAATTTTTGGGTTGCTAGAAAAAATCCTTAGTTTTGTTGGTGATTTACTTGCCGCAGGTGCAACCCTAATAGGGAAATTAATATTTGGAATACTGTCTTTACTCGGTGACATCATAGGCGCGGGTGCAAAGCTTATTACTAGTCTCATTGAGAAAATATTGAGTTTTGCGAAAGACTTAATTTCAGCTGGTATTAAGTTAGTTAAGTCATTGATAGATGGAATAGTTGATAAAACAAAAGATATGGCTAAAGTCGGCGCTGATATTGTCCAAGGATTAATTAATGGTATTGGGAATAAGATCAAAGATATTCGAAATACAGCTAAAGAATTAGGTCAAGCAGTTATTGATTCAGTTTCTAATGTACTTGAACGTCGTTCCCCTTCAAGAGTCATGATAGCGATTGGTAAAGACGTAGGGCGAGGTTTAGCAATTGGTATTGATTCTACAAAGGAATTAAACGAATCAACCATGAAAGAACTAGGACAACTATTGATTGATACAACTAAAGCTAACCAAAAAGAAGTAACGAAAATAGCTGAGGAAGCTGAGAAAAAGCGTGCTAAAATCCAAGCTGATGCTGCTAAAAAGAAACTCGATATTGAAAAGAAAATGGGCGTTGATTTACAGAAAGCCAACAATACGAGTAGTTCAAGAAAAAAAGGTGCAACTAAAAACGATACTTTAAGAGTGCAACAATTGAAGGAAACAGCAAACGCAAAACTCGTTAAGCTTGAACAAGATACCCAAGAAAAATTAAAAAAGGTTAATGACAAAGCCAAGGCTGATATGGTCAAAAAAGAAGAAAAAGCAGCAAGTGAAAGATTGACTGTCATTAAACGATTTATTGATGATAAAAAGTCTACTGATGAACTTTCTTTAGTCACAGAAGCGCACATTTTAGAAGAGTCGTTGAAGTTATTTAAAGATGGAACAAAGGAAAAAATCGATATTCAAAAAATGTATAAAAAAGTGACCGAAAGTATACAAAAAGAAGAGGAATCAATTAATAAAACTTACCTTGATAACGTTAAGAAACTGAATGATGAATACATCAAAGAAGAAGAACGTTTGACTAAAGTTTATGAAGATGAATTTAAAAAACGTAGAGATTCGTATTATTCATTTGCAGGTTTATTCGATGAGGTTGCACAAAGAGATGTTACTGGTGCCACTCTTATTGCTGCTTTACAGTCGCAAGTTACGGCGTTTGAAGATTGGCAGAAAAATATAGCAAGCCTTGCTTCAAAGGGCATTAATGAAGGCTTACTAGCTGAACTACAAGCAATGGGACCTAAAGCCGGAGCAGAAATAGCGGCACTAAATACTTTGACTGAAGAACAGTTGGCCGAATATACAGAACTGTGGAAGACAAAGAATGAACAAGCACGTACTCAAGCAGAAACAGAACTTACAGGACTTAAACAAAATACCGAAAAACAAATCAATGATTTGCGATTGAAGACAGCTGATCAGCTACGAGTATATCAAACTGAGTGGCGAAACAGCATGATTGCTTTGAAAGGTAATGTAAAAACCGAGATGGAGGAAATGCCAAACATCGGTGTTTTCGCTGTTAGTGGATTAATTGATGGTATGATGTCCAAAAAAGCTGACTTATTGAGTGCTGCTCAAGAACTTGCTGAAATAGTAACATCTGCTTTTACTGGGGCATTAGATATTAATAGCCCTTCAAGGGTTATGAAAGGATACGGTATTAATATAGGTGAAGGTTTAATATTAGGTATTAATGAAATGGTAGGAAAAGTTGCTGGAGCTACTAAACGGTTAGCTAAAACGGTCACTGATGGAACGGTTAACTCAGTACCAGGTAACACATCGTCCTCCACAACAAATAATACTGAGAATACCTTTAACTTAAATGTCACTAGTCCAAAACCACTTGATCCGTATGAAACAGCGAGATTAAGTAAAAATGGTTGGAAAGAGATGGCATTACAAATTGGATAGCGAGGTGAAACCATGCGTACATCATTTGGATTTAATGAAAAATTAGTCTTCCACAACAATAAGGGACAGTCACTTGAAATATCGGTGACTAGTCCTTTTTTCTTGCAATCAGCAGATGGCATTGATTCATTAGAGAATGAATTTTATAGCGTGAAAAACTATAACGAAGATGGAACAAACATAAAAGGTTCAAGTGTCCGTGAGAGAAATATTGTTGTTGGAGGTCAATTAAGAAAACAAGATAAAGAAATGAATAGACAAAAGTTAATTCGCTTTTTTAATCCAAAATATCGATTTACTTTAGAGTATACAAATGGTGACATCACTCGCTTTATTGATTGTCGTGTTGAAAAATCGCCTTCTGTAAGTAAACATATATGGCCAGAATTTGTGATCTCATTTCTATGCCCTAATCCATGGTGGTATACAGAGGAACAGAAATATGAAATTGCCATGTGGGTAGCTGCATTTGAATTTGAACTTGAAATCGATGCAGAGGGTGATGGTATTGAAATGGGTTATAGAGAGCCGAACAACGTGGTCAATGTCTTTAATGATAGTGATACTGCATCACCTTTACGTATTCAGTTTACAGCCATAGGTAGTGTAGTTGATCCGTATATTGAGGTTGTGGAAACTGGCAGGATTGTAAAAATCGAAGGTACTTTACAGGGTGGAGATGTTGTCACCATTAATACAAAACGGGGTGATGAATACGCCATCCTTGAACGGAATGGAAAGCAAATCAACTATTTTAATTATCTATCGTATGACTCAGATATACAGTTAAGTGTGGATGTTGGAGATAATTTGATTCGTTACGATGCTGCCCAATTTGTATCTAATTTAGAGGTGTCTATTTACTTCACGCCTCAATTTGTGGGGGTGTAGCCATGCTATATGTGTGTAACGAAAACTTCGAACGTCTAGGTTTTATCGGGAACTTTTCTTATCTTCTGTGGAGGAAAAAGTATGGACCATTTGCAGAAGCAGAATTACATGTTGATGTTACACCAAAAAACCTTGAGTTATTAAAAAAAGATAATATTATCTTTCGACAAGATGACAATGAAGCAATGTACATTTATTATCGTAATTTTGATGATAGTACAGGAATTGAGCAACTAGTAATTAAATGTTTTTCATTATTCAGATGGACCGATAGACGTTTTTTATGGCGACAATATAATTTTGACGCAACGCCAGAAATGATTATGCGACAAATGATAATTGATACAATGATCAACCCAGTTGACCCTAATCAAAAAATAACACAAGTTAAACTATCTCCTTCTAAGAATTTTGGATCAAGAGTACAACATCAAATGACATATAAAGAAGTATACGAGAGTATTGAAAAACTGTGTGAAACCCATGAAATAGGTGCTCGTTGCAATTTTAATGGCAGAGAATTATTTTATGACTTCTATGAGGGTGTTAATCGTAATATTAATCAATCAGAACATCCACGTATTATTTTGTCTAAAAATCGAGCGAATTTACTTCAACGCACTTATGAAGATGCGAATAATGATTTAAAAACGACAGCTTTAATAGCCGGTGCAGGTGAAGGCCCTGAAAGAAAATTAGCCAATATAGGTTTGTCATTTAAAGGTTTAGCACGGAGAGAAATTTTTATAGATGCGCGAGAAGTTTCAGATAAGAAGGATGTAAATGGAGAACAAGTTGATATACCACCGGGAGAATATCAAACATTGTTACTTGCAAAAGGCAAAGAGAAACTAAGTGAATATACCGAGTTTATAGGTTTTGAAGCTGAACTTGACGTAACAAAAGAAAACACAAAATATAATGAGGACTTTTTCTTAGGTGATTTAATCACAATTAAAGATGATGAACTAGGAATTTTAATGAACAGTCGTGTAATGCAAGCAGATGAAGTGTTCCAAGAAAATGGTAAATCAATATACGTATCTGTTGGTAAGTCCGTTCCAACTCTTCCACAGGCTATAAAAAGGATGGTGAAGTAATAAATGATGAAATTTGGGATGTTTAACTCCATTAATGGGGATAGACGATATAAAGCTGAAGATTTTGCACAGTATTTTGCTACGTTTATCGGAAATGGTATTTTCGTTAACCCTTCGGATTGTTTACAGATTCGAGCAAATGGAGATTCGATGAGTGTAATTGTTCGCCCAGGTAAAGCTTGGGTAAATGGGTACTATTTAATTAATGATGAAGACTATAATTTACCTCTTACAGTTGGCGACAAGACACTCAATCGTATTGATCGTATTGTTATAAGACTAAATTTTGTCGAACGTAAAATGAGTGTGGAAGTCAAGAAAGGAGCACTTTCTGCTTCGCCCGTTGCTCCAACTCTAAAACGTGATGCAGATGCCTATGAGTTAGTTCTTGCAGATGTGTATATTGCGAAGGGAGCTTTAACGATTACTCAAGGTGCTATTACTGACACACGCTTAAATAATAACTTGTGCGGTCTTATGCATGGAGTAGTAAATCAAGTTGATACCACAACTATCTTCAACCAATATCAACAATGGTTTAATGATTATTCTGTTACAAAAGCACAGGAATTTTTAACATGGCAAACTAACGTCACAACAGCTTTAGAGAATTGGATTGATGCACAGGAGAAAGATTTTGAAACGTGGCGACAAGCAGAAGAACAGCTTTATTATACGTGGCTGAATGGTCGAAAAAATGAATTTGACACTTGGTTTGCAACGATCAAGGACAAGTTAAGTGAAGATGCAGCAGGCAATTTGTTTAATTTAATTGATGACCATAAAAATGCACGTTTACCACACTTCCAGGTAGATTCTGTAACGGGTCAGAAATACGCTACTGGATGGGTCATTGAGGATGGGAAAATATTCTTTGAGTATGAGGAGGTTTAATAATGGTTAGATTGCAAGTCGCCACAGAGCCAACGCAGTTAGAAATAAAGGAACTGGTAGAAAATATCGACACATTTGCTGGGGTAACATCAGACCCTAATGGTGTTAAATATCGACCAATTATGACCCCTATTCGTCGGGTTGGTTATGAACAGAGAACGTTAGAGTCTATTATTCAAGAGGTTTACGATACTAATTTTATTGTAGATAAGGCGTCGGATATTACGGGATTGGAGAGATTACCTCTAGATGAACAAGAAGTGTACTTAGTATTTGGACTTCAGTTTATATCCATTATAGATACTAAAACTATGACACTATTAGAACATCAACGGGTATTCAACAACGGATATGTAGCTTATGCGAGTTCTACCGTATGCAGATATTTCTTTGATAATAAATTCTTATATATTGTAATTCGCCGAACTGCTGATATTTCGGCTGAAAATGTTATAGGATTCATGGTGCTTGATAAGGAAACTTTTAAGTATAAAACAACAACAGCATTTCTCGGAATTGGAGTAAGTATAGGGGCTAATGTGTCCACACAGTATGGGGTAGTGACCAATGGTTCGGCAACTTGGTTTGTAACGACCCTTCAGAATTCCCTTACCAACTGGTATTTTTCAAGGATAGAGTTTGGTCCAGACGGATTACCAACTGGACATAAGTATGTGACGACTTTGTCAATAATGAACCAAAACCCAGGTGCTGGTGCTTCTTCCATGGGATTACCAATATCATTCGGGACCCAGGGTATTCTAATAGAACGATCAGCTGGTCATGTCGCGGTTAGACATTTAACCATTTCCGAAACCACCAATCTAGTTACAGTCGTTAAGACTATCCAAATTCCTGTTGGAACGTTCACAACAACAATCCAAAGTCTGTACTATACCAAAGTAGTGAAGGGTAAACGATGGTATTTCATAGTATTTAGAGATTTCACATTTATGTACAACGAAACAGACGGCGTTGGAGGGAACATGGTGGGCGGCTCTGATTCATCCATGTTAGATTTGGATACTATGACTATGCGAGTAAGGGAGACGGCGTTATATCGGATTTCCGATTCTCAAGTTGCCCGTATAAATAAATATACTTGTGATCTTGATGATATATACACTCCTAGCAACACGACGTATATAAGAGCAATTCGACATTATCCCGAATACATGCTATTTGACTATGTTGATAACACTACTAAAGATGGATGGAGTGCTAATCCGAGTATTACTCGCTCACATAGAATTAATGGTATTTGGTATCTATTCGATTCATCTTGGAGTCTGAGTTTCCCATTAGTGTACGGAAACATCATCAAGAGTTATGAGGAGGTGAAATAATGTACTACCTAGTAGATAATATGTTATTAAACATGTGGAACATTTATGTCGGTATTGAAAACGTTCCAGAGAAGTATAAAGACGTCGCGGTTCAGGTGGACGCATTACCAGAAGGTTCTGGTATCTTACGACGTGCTGAGGACGGCACATTCTATTATGAACCATATCCAGAGGAAACGGAGCCCCCGGATATTGAAACACCAACAGAAACCAAGCCACCTGAATTATCAGTAGAAGAAATGCAAGCGCAAATTTTACTTAACACTGAGTATTTGGTTTCAAGAGCAGAACTAGGATTAGGGGGAATATAAAATGTCAGTATATGAATTATGTAAGTATTTAATTGATCGAAAACGCTATGAGTATGATGCAATGGTGAATAAGGTTAATGTCTTTTATGCAAATAATCAATTGAAGGATGTAGAGTATACAGGTCTTCTTACAATAATGGACGAACAGAAAACGCAAGCATAGGCTTAGCGTTATTTTTTATGCCAAAATGAGGTGAGGAAATGCAACTTGTATATGAGCATCCGATTGTAACATTATTATTTATTAGCGCAATTGGCTTTTGGCTAACAGCTGCTATTAGTCAAATAAATAACAATTGATTTTATGCCTTCCACAATCATCTGTGGAGGGCTTTTATTATCCAAAAAAGGAGCGTGAGCTTATGGGAGGTATGGATTTGCAATACTTAGAAGTAGCACATTTATATTTATTTGGCGGAGTTAAATTTCTACACCTATTACTTTTGTTAATGGGTTTAGACATCATCACTGGGCTTTTCAAGGCAACGAAAAACGGTAATTTATGGAGTCGTAAAAGTCTCTTCGGTTATGCACGGAAATTGTTAGTGTTGATCGTAATAATAACTGCAAATATTGTTGACCAAGTATTAGCTTTAAATGGCACACTAACATTTGCAACAGTGTTATTCTACATTGCTAATGAAGCATTATCCATAACTGAAAACATGGCTGAATTAGGTGTTCTAGTGCCAACAAACCTTGCTGAAAAGTTAAAGGTGATCGAAGGTGAGAAGGAGCAGAAAGAAAGCTTTGGTACTGAAATGTTAGATGAATTAGCTGGTAAGAATGTTGATAGTGAATTGAAGGAAGGTGAGAAACGATGACTAGTGTAACGACAACATGCCGAGAGATTTCGGAACTATTACCAGCTGCACAAACAGCATGTAGATTGCTATTCCAAGAGTGCTTTAAAGCAGGTATTAAGAACATTTTTATTACTGAAACATATCGCTCACAAGAACGACAGAAGTACCTTTATGCACAAGGAAGAACTCGACCAGGGCAGATTGTTACTTGGACATTAGACAGTAATCATAAGTCACGTTTAGCATGGGATATTGCTGTTTGCCCTCCACATTCCTTATATGATGTGACTACTCTTTCTAAAGTTGGGGCAATTGCAGGGAAGTTAGGTATTACTTGGGGTGGTAATTGGTCAGATAAAATTGACCGCCCTCACTTTGAAGTTAAGCCGAATTGGATTATGCCAAAAGTATACAAAATTGAAGGACAAGTGATCATACCAACCAATAGCAAATATCAAGTGCAGTTAATTGTGGAGGACAATAAACCTAAACCAATTGTAAAGGATGATGATACAATGCAATTTACAAATGAAACGCTTAAAGCTGCAGTTCGTGACTACCTCAAACAAGCAGTAGACAAAAAGCTTATTGATAAATCACATCTTGAAAAATTTGACGCTGGTACACTGACTAATGGTGATTTAAAAGGATTAGAAATTATCATTGCTCAACGTAGCGTTTAACAGCAAATGCCCGTTACCTAAATTGGTAATGGGCTTTTTTTATTTCCACAAATTAATACTTGTCAAAATGCAAACATCTGTTCTAAAATAATACAAACGAATGTTCTTATCGAGAGGTGTGGAATGATGAAAGAGCAACTAATTAAAGCTATGCAGCGCAACCATTTTTTGAACATGATGTATATGGCTAAAGACGGCACAGTGTCTCAAAGGCGTATCAAGATAATTAAAATTGTTGGTGATTCGTTTCAGGCGTATTGTTTTACAAGGCAAGCCAAGCGCACATTTATGATTGATAGTGTATTAGCAGTTGTTCCAGTTATTCACAAGGAGCGTTCCGTTGTATGATAAGTTTCGAACAAAGGCGACTAATGCACAAATATGTTGTTTATGATATGGCTGTTCAGTCGTTGCAGCGCGATTATAAAGTGATTGAAAACCTAAAATTAAGCAAAGTATATTTGCCAATTCTAGACAGACTTTTAGAAGACATTTCACAAGAATGTTACAATGCTAAGAGGTTGTTAGCCAAAGACAAAATTAGAGTAGTACGGTGGGTAAAGACTGATGAATATTTTAGTGACTTAATTGTTGCTACAGCTGGCGAGGATGCAGTATTTACTTATGCTAATATGGCTTTGAAGACACAAGTTGAAAAATTATTAATCAGTCATCAAAACAAACAACCAGGCGCTCATAGTTAATTGAGTACCTGGTCTTTTTTGTTTATTCATCATAAGGTCTATATTTTTTACGAAGCGATTCAAGTTCATCTTTTTTCTCAAGCAGTACACTTTTTAAAAACATTTTAGGCTGTTCTTTAGCTGCTATTAACTTTCCGTCTTTTACTAATTGCCCTAGTCTAACTTTCGATATTTCCAAAACCTCTGCTGCTTCAGCTGCAGATAGTAATTCGGTATTTAAAAATTCGAGAAGTTCTTCAGTTGTTGAAAATTCATATTTCATGCAATCACCTTTCCTTTTGTAACATAAACATTATTAGCCTTGTGATGTGAGTTAAAACAGTAAGTCCGTATAGTGCTAATAAAACATAATCAAATGTTGAAGGACTTTGAAAATCAACGTATTTGATTATTATTGCTGTACAAGCAATTAATAAAGCGATGTTTACATAACCGATTCGCTTAAGCATTCTTTTCATACATGTAAGTGGATGTGATATAATTTGATTGAGAAGGAGGCGCTAACCTCCTTCCGTTGTTACTTGCGACGTTTACCTTTGCTAGGGGGGCGTCGCTTTTTCTTTGTGCCTTGCACCATGTCGTAGATGTCTTTCAAGCCTGATGTGAAAGCTTTAAAGGCTGTTGCGACTAGTGCTACTGTTGCAAGGACTTTTTCTAACTCATCCACTCTTGTTCACCTCCTTTCTATAAATTAATTATACTATATCTATTTAAAAAAGTAAATAGGTTTTGGCTATTTGTTTTACTTTTATAGAAATAAATTACTGTATTGAGTGAAATAAAAAAGCCACTCAATTGAGTGACCTTAGATTTTAATTATTTCTTTAATGTAAAAACAAATGGTTTAATATCAAGCTCATAATTATCACTATATCCTTCTGCATGCACTTGTAACTCAGTTATTGAAGAATCCATTGCAGGGAATGTTATTACTCCTGATGTAGAGACACCTGGAAGTATATCAGATTGTACGCTAGGTAAATTAGCTTCGTAATCTGTTTCTTCTTCAACTTGTGTACCATTTGATACTAATTTAACATTATGACTAAAAAATGAAATATTGTCTTGTGTATTATTTGTAACTGTTAAATATAAGCGTGTATGAGGTTTTGCAAATTCAATCTTATCAACCTTAACATTAAATCCGTGTTGATCAATTTCCTCACCAGACGTTATTGTTTCTAAAGTAGGAGCCACCGCATCAACATAACTCAACACTTCAATTGATTTAGCTCTCATAAGAGGAGCAGTCACGCTACCACCCAACATGTTTTCACCTTTGAATACATCTTCTACAACACCATCAATTTTCACATAGTCACCTTCATTCACTTCGAAATTAGGATCTTCAAAAGCAACTATTGTATTGTAATCTGAATTTTGAGGATTGGCATAAACTTGTAGATAAATACCTTTATCATCTTTTTCTGGAGTAATAAATACTTTTCCAACAAAATTATAATTATAACCTTTATAGTCTTTAGGAGACGTATATAATTTTGCAATATCACCATCACTAATTGTTTTCTTTGAAGTTTCCTCTGTCGCTTTACTAGAAGCAGAGACTTCCTTTTTTTCCTCGCCATTTCCACAAGCAGCTAACCCTAACGAAAGTATTAACATAGAACTGAAAACTAACTTCTTCATTTAATAATCCCCTTTATTGTATATATTTCCATACTATTCTAATACTATATCAAATTACCTATATGGTGTCAGTAATTAAAAAAACAGACAACCATATTCAGTTATCTGCTACATAAAAAGTTTTTTATTTTGATTAAATTTTAGTCCCATCATCTAGAAGAAAATTACTTTCGAATTTTGCTCCACAAACTTTTGCTATTTCTTCTAGTTCGCTTACTTTAAAATCGTCACGACGCATTTTATTGGATAGATTTTGTGAAGAAGTCCCCATTGCTTCGGCAACCTCTGTTACTGATTTTCCTGTTTTGATTAGGAGTATCTTTATTTCTTCAGTTTTACCCACAATAACACCATCTCCCATTTTGGATTATTTCTTTCATTATACACTTAAAAATTACAGTGTAAACTAATAAATTAAAAATTAAATCATAAAGTGTTTACATGGTAATTTATTTATGTATAATGAAACTATAAAGTTTCAAAAGTTATTCATTTGTTAATTTGCAAATAGGGATGAGGTGAAACACAAATGGCGTTCGAATACCTAGCACAATACATAACATTCGATTCAGTAACAGATATGGATAAGAGTGTGGAAGACCACATGGCGGTTCACTATTATGATTTGACTGATTCAGAAAGAGCAATCGTTTTTGCATTAGCTAGTCGTTCACTAGCTTATCCTGGTGCTTGTCACTTAAAAGCTGAAACTATAGCTGAGCAAACAGGAACATCCAGAAGTACAGTAATGCGTGCAATTAAGAAATTGGTTAGCTTAAACATCATCGAAAAAGTGAAGCAAACAAAGTTGAATGGCATCAAAGGAGCTAGCATCTATCGCATTTTACCTTATGATGATACATCGAGTTTGAAACATCGAGAGACAGTCGATGAAGCTAGTAATGACAAGGTTTGCCGTCCACAATCTCAGAATCAAGCATCTAAATCTTTTAATCTTTTAAGTTCTAAACAAGCAAATAATATTATGAGTCTTGGCAATGAATTAGCTTTGCAAGCTGAAAAGAAGGAATACATGAACGAGTATCAGGCGATGCTATTCGACTTTATGAATAGCTTGCCATTAGCTGACAACTTGAAAGATGAATTACACAAAGTTGTATTAGCTACTCAGGTTCAAAATGCACCTGACTTTATAAAAGCAAAGAACGTGCTATTTAAAATTGCTATGGATATTAAAGAAGGAACTTTAACCGTAACAAATACATTAAGAGCCGTATTTGCAGGGGCGTATAACAAGGCTGTAGAGCGTTCAAAAGTGAAGCCTAATAAATCATCATCTATAGAAGAAACTCCTTCTAAAGAACGTCCAGTACCTTTCTACAATTGGTTAAAAGAGCGAGATAGTCGTAGCTTTCCACAATCAAATACAAGACCAACAATCGATAACTGGTTGTTGTGGTAAAAGGGGATGAAGATATGAGTCATTTTGAATATATGGAGCAGCAAGGTCAAATTACTATTTATGATTTACTGGATCAATATGAAGAAATGAAATTCAAAAAGGCATCTAGAAATGTTAATAAGCATGTTGATAAAAAAGTGAAAGAACCTCGTAAAGTGGGGTATATTGTTCGGTGATTTTTATGCCCAGTTGTATACCCAATGCTGTGCCTGATTGAATGCCACACGGGTATTGAAGTGGGCATAGATGAAATGCTGTTGTATCAATTGATTGATCGCCTTTTTGAAATGCTCGATACAAGCAACTCTTACTATGTAAGAGAACCGTGACGCTGATGAAATTAAAGAAGGGATGAAGGTGTGCTGTTTGAAATTTTAACAACTTCATTAATGGGTGGAATTGCATTGAAAGCTTTCTCAAAGAGTAGGGGATTGTCCTCTAATGATAGTGGGAAGATCCAGAGGATTATGTCCTTATCAGGATTAAATGTTCGTGATGGCAAAGATACATTAACTACGCAGCTTGTAAAGAAGAAACAGTTTGAATGGGGATGGGAATACAAGTACAGGATTCCTCTTGGTCGCTCATTCGCTGATTATGAAGCCAAGCAACATGTCTTTGAAGATGGGCTGAATAATCGTAGAAAGAATATTTCATTCAATGATTTACGACAACTGGATTTAAACAAAGACCTTCTCCTGCAGCTTCAACAATTGTGGAAGGCAAAGCTAACGGAACAAAAGGAAATTGAACTATCTTATGATGGACTATTAATTGTTAGGGTGTACGATAAGCCATTAGCTAAAGAAGTGCCATTCACTTCAGGCAAGGGATGGCGTGTGCCTGTAGGCGTTACTAGGGCTATGAATGAGTATAAGTATCATGACTTTGAAATGGTGCCACATGTAGTCCTTGGTGGTGCTACACGATACGGCAAAAGTAACTTCATCAATTCAACTATTTGCAGTCTGGTACAGTGTGTTCCAGAGCATACAAACTTTTATTTAATCGACCTTAAAGGTGGAGTGGAATTATGCGACTATGAAAATATTAAACAGACGATATCCATTGCTTACGAGCCACATGAGGCCCTCCACACATTACAGATGGCATATGACAAGATGCGAGATATTCAAAGGCAACTTAAACGATCAGGTAAGAAAAGCGTTCAACAAGTAGGCATTAAAGAACGTTATTTTGTAGTTATTGACGAGGTAGGTGAATTGAATGCAGCAGAAGCAGTAACAAAGGAAGAAAAGCGTTTAAAACTGGAATGCCAAACTATCATGAGCAAAATAGCAAGGCTAGGTGCTGGACTTGGATTCCGTTTAGTTGTAGCCACTCAGTATCCTGTAGGTGACGTTATTCCACGACAGGTAAAGCAAAATGCAGATGCCAAGCTATGCTTCCGTGTACAGTCTGCAGTTGCTTCAAGGGTTGTACTAGATGCAGAGGGAGCAGAGTCGTTACCAATGATTAAAGGTCGTGCCATTTACCAAACAGCAGATAAAAGAGAAATACTTCAAACACCACTAATCACACCACAAATTATCCACGATGCTATTCAACCTCATATTGTTACGAAAGGGGAGCGCGTTGAAGAAACAGCTATCCAACCGAGACGAACAGATACTGTTACTTTTGAAGAAGTTTGATTTTATGACGCGTGATCAACTAAGCAGATATTTCAATTTAGGAATGAAGCGAAATACAAATAGGGTCCTCCACAATTTATCTAGTTATCTATCTTCCATCCGAGACGGCTACGAAACGATTTATTACCTCAACAACTTAGGACGGCTTTATGTTGACTGTGAGAAGGTCCGTAGAAAAGGTGGCCATATACAACATACCATCATGCGTAATGAATTCTGGGTGTTTTATAAGTGTCCGAGGGATTGGAGGAATGAAGTCAAAATATCAGATGGCACCACTTCTATCATTGTGGATGGCATGTTTTCAAGGAATGGATTTAAGCATTTTCTCGAAGTGGATAATCTTCAAACGATGAAAGAGAACCGTGAAAAGATTAAACGATACCAATTGCTAATGGATAGCCTGGTTAAACAGATGGGCTATTATCCAACGATTATATGGCTTACTACTACAGAATTGCGTAGGCAGCAGTTAGAAGCATCCTGTGGAGGGCTAAAGTGCAAGGTGTACACAATTAATGAAATAAGAGGGGGAATATAGATGTTAAAAAAGCGTATTAAAACTGAGGTTGTACCTGCTAATGAGTACACAGATTATAGTGATCGATTTGAAGGTGATGAAAAGTATGCAACATTAAGGCATGTAGCGATTGCTGCAGCTATACCATCCACAGTTGCAGTAGGTACAGGATTACTTATCTTCAACAAATTCAATAACGCTTATTCCTCCATGGCAATACCTGTGAATGCTCAAATGCAACAACCTATATTAGAACCAGTCTCAGCACAAATACCATCCACACTATCCACAATCCCTGTTAATACAATACCTCAACCTACAGGAATCATTGCCGAAAAGTCTTTAGAAATATTAGCAACTGCATTAGATCCACTTGTGCAGATTCTTGTAGCGATTAGTTTTCCGATAGCCAGCGTCATCATGGTTGGTGGTTGTTTCTTCTTTATGTTAGGTAATAGCGAACGAGCTTGGAACACCATCATGAATGCCGGATTAGGTTATGTATTAATTCAGATGTCACCTTTATTCTTGGAGATACTTAGAACGATTGGTAAAGCAATCTGAATATAAATGGAAATACTTTTCCAAATAAGAGTTATTTGAGGTATTATTAAAACAGATTGGTAAAAATGTACAACTAAATACTAAAGGGGCGATTGAATTGAATTTACAAAGTTATCAACTAGTAGTAGAACTCAATGTAGTTCGTTGGGGAGATACTAATTTAGGTCAAAAAGTAATGGAAGTGAGAGATTCCCAAAAACAATATACAAACGATATTGCAGAAATACAACAGATAATTGATATTGGGAGAGTTACTGAAGAGTCACACCGCATACTTATTATTATAAATTTAAAAAGGGATTTAGATAATCCCGGTGATAAAATTATTCTCTAAGTACTAGTGAACTATTTAAAAAGTAAAGACCACTCCGTTATGGGTGGCCTATTTAATAGAAGGTAATCTAATAATGTAAAAAAGTTTGGGTTTATGTGAAGTTAGTAGTTCTCTTTTTAAATATCAAAAATCAAGTTATTCACAAACAGACGATTTTCATTGGTAGTTTAAACGCCTCCATCGTGCATCCTAGGGAAATTTTTAGAGAAGCAGTGAAGCGATCTGCTGCTTCTATCATTTGTGCACATAATCATCCTAGTGGAGTACCGACACCAAGCTCGGAGGATATTGAGGTGACGAAGAGGATTGAAGAAGCTGGTTATATTATAGGCATCGAATTAATCGATCATGTGATCATCGGAGATCATCAATTTATTAGTTTGAAGGAAAAAGGACATTTTTAACTCTGCATGCAATTTGCAGAGTTTTTTTCTTGATTCAGCCTTAGCGGATATCTTATAGGTGTAGAGGAGCTTGTCGAACAAACTCGAAAGATCTGGATAGCATTACATCTGACGCATTATTGATAGGTAATTATAAAATTTTTGTATTTTTTTGTGGTTTACTGGCGAACCTTTTTCATTTTAAAGCGTTAATGTATTCTAGAAACTTTATATTTATCTTCACAAAAATTGGTAGCTTAATACACATTGTCTTATGAGAGTAAAAATTATATGCTAATCTATACGTACTATTTTTAGTTTAAGAGGGAATTAAAATAGTATCTTTTCTGTGAGATGAGGTATGTGACACTACAAATTCTTGCACTTTTCCGTTATAATGAACGGTATGAATTTTATCTTTATTCAGGAAAGACTCCCATCGAAATTGGTGGTGAGCCGAATAAGTGTGTAGTTTTTTCAAGGTGTGAAACACTAGCTGATGAAGATAAAAACTTTGACGGGGTGCTATGGGTTTTGTGGAGGAGTCAATTGTATTTTTATACAATTGAATTTCCTGTACATGCTGTCAAAGATAATGGATGTCAACGAAAGTATGGCTTAAATAGAAAGGGAGTACACAAATTGTTTGGACTAGGAAGCAAAGATGTCGGGATTGACCTCGGCACAGCGAATACATTAGTGTTTATTAAAGGAAAGGGAATCGTTTTACGCGAACCTTCAGTAGTAGCGAAAAATACGAAAACAGGAGATATCGTTGCAGTTGGTAATGATGCTAAAAATATGATTGGTCGTACACCTGGCTCAATCGTAGCAATTCGTCCAATGAAAGATGGCGTTATCGCTGATTTCGATATTACGACGGCAATGATTCAGTATTATTTAAGAGAAGCCTCTAAAAATTCTGGAGGCAATTGGAAAAAACCAAATGTCATGATTTGTGTGCCTTATGGTATTACTTCAGTGGAACAACGTGCGGTTATTGATGCTGCTCGACAAGCAGGTGCGAAAGAAGCTTTCACAATCGAAGAGCCATTTGCAGCGGCGATCGGATCTAATTTACCAGTATGGGATCCAACAGGGTCAATGGTTGTTGATATCGGTGGTGGTACAACAGAGGTAGCTGTGATTTCATTAGGTGGTATTGTAACGAGTGAATCTGTACGTGTTGGTGGGGATGCAATGGATCAATCCATCATTTCATATATCCGTAAAACGTATAATTTAACAATTGGTGAACGTACTGCAGAAGCGGTGAAAATGGAAATTGGTACGGCATTAGCTGAAGGACCAGAAGAAAAGATGGATATTAGAGGTCGTGACCTTCTAACAGGTTTACCAAAAACAATTGAGATTTCTTCTCAAGAAATTTCGGAGTCATTACGTGAAGCTGTTGCATCAATTATTGATGGCGTTCGAAAAACTTTAGAACAAACACCTCCTGAATTATCTGCGGATGTTATGGAACGTGGTATCGTGTTAACTGGTGGTGGCGCATTATTAACAAACTTAGATAAAGTTATTAGTAAAGAAACAAATATGCCAGTATTTATTGCAGAAGATCCTTTAGACTGTGTAGCAATTGGTACAGGTAAAGCATTAGATCATATGGACTTAATTCGTCAACAACAAGTTAAAGGGTAAGGAGGTTTAGGCAATGCCACATTTTTTTTTCAATAAGAAAGTAATTTTGCTGCTCGTAGGCATGGTTTTTCTTGTGGCATTGATTAGCTTCTCATTACGTGATCGGACGAATGCTACTTTACCAGAGCAAATTATTAAAGATACTGTCGGCGTCGCACAATCGATTGTTGCGAAGCCGGCGAATTATGTTAATGGTATTTTTAATAATATTGACTCCCTCTTAAACACGTACGAAGAAAATAAACGTTTAAAAGCACGCTTAGAAGATTTTGCAGTTGTACAAGCTGAGGCTACGGATTTAAAATCAGAGAATAAAAAGCTTCGTGAGCTTTTGGATAAAACTGAGAGCTTAAAGGCATTTAATCCAATTCAGGCAACAGTGATTGCTAGAAATCCTGACCAATGGGAAGAGAAAATCATTTTAGACAAAGGATCTTCTCATGGTGTCAGTAAAAATATGGCGGTAATGACAGCGAAAGGGCTAGTTGGAAAAATCATACTAGTGACACCTTTCACTTCTGAGGTAGAGCTTTTAAATACAAATAATCCAAACTATCGTGTTTCTGCGATGGTTTTAGGAGAAAAAGAAGCTTACGGTTTAATCGAGGGCTTTGATGAAGAACGTAATGAACTCATTATGAAGCGAATCGATTCTAGTTTTAAGGTTAAAGAAGGCGAGCAGGTAGTTTCTTCAGGACTAGGTGGTATTTTCCCTAAAGGTGTCCCTATTGGAGAAATTACAGAGGTTAGTACAGATGATCATGGCTTAACGAAAATGGCATATGTCAAACCATCTGCTGATTTTTCGATTTTGGAGCATGTTGTTATTGCTAAGCGTACATCAACAGTCATTGATGGTTCAGATGGCAACTCAACGAACGAAGATTTAACAAATCCGCAAGATACGAATGAAGAGGAGGCGGAATGATGGTTCGTTTTCTCATCCCCTCTGTGGCGGTTTTACTATTCTTACTAGAACCTGAATTTGCGATGCTTTCCCCAATTGAAATCAAAGGGGAAGTGTATTTTCTAGTACCGCGATTTTTAATTTTATACCTAATCTTTATATCCATCTATTACAGCCGTAAACGCGCGGTAATGTATGGACTTTTTTTTGGTGTCTTGTATGATGTGTTTTACATTGATATTATTGGATTATATTCAGTTCTATATCCACTTATTTGTTTTTTAGCAGGGTCTATCGTGAAAGTTATACATCAGCACCTAGTAGTAACGACAACTATTTCAGTTGTGTTAGTAGCCATTTTAGAATTTATACTCTATCAATTTTTCTTCTTGATCGATTTTACAGCAATACCTTTAGCGGATTTCTTACGTTCACGACTACTACCAACAATCATTGCTAATGCTTTATTTTTAGTGATTCTTGGTTGGGCCTTCAAGTATCTAATTAATGCGCGTGTCTTACAGAGAGCACGTGAGGTTTCTTAACAAAGAACAACGTGAGGTGAGGCATTCATGAAAAAACAATTAGTTAATATGAAGGGAACGAAGGACGGATTTGTACTGCGTCTCGACGACCAATGTGCTTATAGCGATTTAGTAGAAGAATTAAAGAAAAAAGTGTTAGAAGGCGGTATCGATGGTAAAGTAGATGTACAATTATACTTAGGCTATCGATACTGTACTGATAAACAGATCGATGAACTTATCCATATTGTGCAAGAAACAGAACAACTCATTGTAGCGAATGTACAAAGCGAAGTACTGACTGTCCATGAAAGCAACCAGAAAATGATTGAAGGTCAACAAGATACATATATAGGTGTGGTCAGATCAGGGCAGATTTTACGTTCGTCAGGGGACATTATCATTGTAGGAAATGTAAATCCAAACGGTCGGGTTGAGGCTGGTGGTAATGTATATGTCTTAGGTAAGCTAAAGGGAATAGCGCACGCGGGTGTGCAGGGCAATAAAGAAGCAATCATTGCCGCCTCTCGATTTGAAGCTACGCATATCATGATTGCTGATCAGGTTGAAGCAATGTCAGATGAGCATGTGAAAGAAATCAACCAAGCAGAAATGACTTGTGCATTTATTGGTTACGATGGACGCATTACGTACGATCAAATTCACGCCTTAAAAAATATACGACCATTGTTAAATGTGTCTAAGGGAGGAAGCTAGTGTGGGAGAAGCGATCGTCATAACTTCAGGTAAAGGCGGTGTCGGAAAAACAACGACAACGGCTAACCTTGGGACTGCATTGGCTCTACAAGGTAAAAAAGTATGTTTAGTTGATACAGATATTGGCCTGCGTAATTTAGATGTTATTTTGGGCCTAGAAAATCGTATTATTTATGACTTAGTTGATGTAGTGGAAGGGCGCTGTAAAATTCATCAAGCATTGATCAAAGATAAGCGCGTGGATGATAAACTATTTTTATTACCTGCTGCTCAAACGACAGATAAAAATGCTGTTACCCCTGAGCAAATGAAGAGCTTAGTAGAGGAATTAAAAAGGGACTATGATTATGTATTAATAGATTGTCCTGCTGGTATTGAACAAGGCTATCGTAATGCCGTTGCAGGTGCAGATCATGCGATAGTTGTCACAACACCTGAAATTTCCGCTGTTCGAGATGCAGATCGTATTATTGGTTTATTAGAACAGGAAGAAATAACGGCTCCTAAACTCATCATTAATCGTATTCGACAACATATGATGAAGAGTGGTGACACTTTGGATGTCAATGAAATTACAACACATTTGTCTATTGACCTATTAGGGATTATTGTAGATAGTGAAGGTGTTATTTCATCCTCCAATAAAGGGGAACCAATTGTTATGGACCCTGCTAATAAAGCATCATTGGGCTATCGAAATATTGCCCGTCGTATTCTTGGAGAGTCAGTTCCATTAATGGCAATTCAAGACGAGCAAAGAGGTATGTTTTCAAAACTTAAAGCATTATTTTCAAGATAATTTAAAACCTTTTCGTACATTTGTACGAGAAGGTTTTTTTGCATGTTTGGACATGCAATCACATATAGTGTGGAAAAAAGGATGAGGGCTTGTTTAAAAAATGGAAATGGTTCGTCACGGTGCTACTTGTGGCAGCAACTATGCTTGTAATTCGTTTGGAAGATCAAGGTGTAGTCGATACCCCTGTTCGAAAGCTGGTGACAACCTCTGCAGATCTAACTTACTTAAGTGAACTGGGACAAAGTTGGTTCGATAAGGAAAAAGAGACCATTACGGTATCTAGTGATGTGGGGCAAGCAGATCTTTTAACATTTGCCAATGCCCAAGTTTTTAAAGAGGGATATTTACTGCAGTATGATGTAGGTTTACCAGTTTATGCAGGGCAGAATGGTTTAGTCGTTTTTACAGGCCATACAAAATATACTGGTAAGACTATGACCATTAGTTATGATGATGGTACAACCGTCTCTTATGGAATGCTAGATAGCTTAGCACAGCTACCCTATACATCCATTCAGGCAAATGACTTGATTGGCATGAAAGAAGCTGGGCAACTTTATCTTTCCATTGAAAAGGGAGATGCCCATTACGATTTAGAGCAAATTGTACAATGGTTGGAAACGATGGAGACCGATGAAGATTAAATTACATCTTCTCTGCATTCCTCTCGTATTTGTCATGATTTTTAGTGGGCAACTCGCTTACTACGCTATTATCTTTTTCTCGCTATTGTGGCATGAAGCAGGTCACTTATTAGCAGCTTTATTGTGCGGAGTAAGGGTGAAATCATGTGTTATTACACCATACGGGGGGGAAATTCAATTTGAAAATCCGGCGGTTGTGCAAACTTCGTCACTCCTATGGATTGCATTGGGAGGACCAATCGCTACTATTATGGGGATTGGCCTCGCTTTTTTTATGCCTGAACAACTCGCCACTAAGCTTATTACTGTTCAACTTGTGTTATTTTTAGTAAACATTATGCCTATCCTACCATTAGATGGTGGAAGGATATTATTAGCATGGTTATTTTTAAATTATCCAAATGCCCGTGTGGTGGAAATGTATTATTGGCTGTCCTTTATGGTTGCCACTACGCTATTTCTGATAACATTAAATTTCCTACCACAATCTATTTTTCTAGCAATCATTTGTTTATTCATCTGGCTTCAAGTTTTAAAAGAATGGCGTTATCGAAAGTATCGTATAGCTTTTGAAAAATATGTTATGAATAGATTGACTTAAAAAAAGTCATGTGGTAATATTTTAATGTTATTGTTTGTAGCACCCGTGCTACTACAACCGCTCTGGAAAGGTTTAAGTATCTTACATAAGATCACCTTTGTTAAACAGGCGAGTCTGAGTCTAAGAGGAGGTGCAGTAAAATGTACGCAATTATTGAAACTGGTGGTAAACAAATCAAAGTAGAAGCTGGTCAAGAAATCTATGTTGAAAAATTAGGCGTAGAAGCTGACGAGGTTGTAACTTTTGATAAAGTTTTATTCGTAGGTGGCGAAAACGTTAAAGTTGGTGCTCCATTCGTAGATGGCGCTACTGTAACAGCTAAAGTTGTTAAAGAAGGCCGTGCGAAAAAAATCGTTGTTTTCAAATTGAAAGCTAAAAAGAACTACCGTCGTAAACAAGGTCACCGTCAACCTTACACAAAATTAGTTGTTGAAACAATCAACGCTTAATAGTGAGGTGTAGCGAATGATACAGGTTACGATTCATCACGATGAAAATAGACATGTGTCAGCATTCGAATTTTCAGGACATGCTGGGTACGATGAATCTGGTAAAGATTTAGTATGTGCAGGAGCATCTACCATTGCCATTGGTACAGTAAATGCTATTTATGCATTACTACAAATTCAACCAGAAATCGAACAAGCTGCTGAAGGTGGAGGCTACCTTAAGGTAGATCTACCGTCAGATTTAGAGCCTGAAGTGGATGCAAAACTACAGTTAATTGTTCAAGTAATGACTGCCCAAGTGTATTCTATGGTGCAGAATTACGGACAATACATCCAAATCAACTACAACCAAGTAGGAGGTGGAACTCGATGAAATTATTATTAGCTTTAGACCTTCAACTTTTCGCATCGAAAAAAGGGGTAGGTTCTACTAAAAACGGACGTGACTCTGAGTCTAAACGACTTGGTGCTAAACGTGCTGATGGCCAATTCGTAACTGGTGGTTCAATTCTTTACCGTCAACGCGGTACAAAAATTTACCCAGGTACAAACGTAGGTCGTGGTGGTGACGATACACTATTTGCTAAAGTTGACGGCGTTGTTAAATTCGAACGTTTAGGTCGCGATCGCAAACAAGTATCTGTATACCCAGCACCACAAGAAGCTTAATCTTTTATAAGATAACATAAAGCGGAGGACTGCATTTATTGCAGTCCTTTTTTTGGCTAAATTTCAGCCTCTTTCAATAGATGACAAGTTGGATCGAAAGCGTAGCAACAGAAGTCTTCTGCGTTTATAGGTGATGAAATACATGCGGTTTTCATTTTCAGTGGTGACCAAACATCCACTGAAATAGAGGAACACCGTCTATAATCGTCGCGACCTGTGGCAACGACTGAATAACCAACATCATGTTGGCCCAAAACAGACCGATTCCAGACGCAATTATGCCTGGGCATAATTGAATAAAGAATTAAGGGAAAAATACAGCAAAACTTGTTATACTAGTAAAGATAACTTTATTGGAGTGAATGGGATGAACAATCAATCACTAACCATTAGTGAAGTATTACGTTTTGCAAATCATGATTTTGTGAATCAACTGCAACTGATTCGCATGAATTTAGATTTAGGTAGAGTTGATGAATCGAAGGAACTTATTCAGCATTATTCAGAACAGTTAAGAGTGTTTTCTATCCTTAATCGACTACAATTACCACATACAATTGAATGGCTACAAACAGCAGGATGGCGTTATCCTTCCTTAGCATGGAAGATGAGTGGCGAGATAAAAAAGCCTGTGACCAATAAAATTGATCAGGAAATTGTAGATTACTTAAACAAAACAGTTATGCATGTTTATGATACATTAGATCCATTTACAGAGCAGATCCTAACGCTAGATGTACGTGTTGACGATCATACATTTGCCGTGACATTCACGCTAAATGGGTTATGGAGTGCTGATGCATTCACCGAAAAAGGTTTGAAACAATTCGACATTCAAACAATTGAGCAGACAAATACACGCTGGCAATATGTCTTGAGTGCAAATAGGGAGTGAACTAAATGTTTGTCGATCACGTAAAGATTTATGTTAAAGGTGGCGAAGGCGGAGATGGCATGGTTGCCTTTCGCCGAGAAAAATATGTACCGAATGGTGGTCCAGCTGGTGGAGATGGTGGACATGGCGGTAATGTCGTATTTGAAGTAGAGGAAGGCTTACGTACGTTAATGGATTTCCGCTATAAACGCCATTTTAAAGCACCGCGTGGTGAGCATGGTATGAGTAAAGGCATGCATGGTAAAAATGCGGAAGATTTAATTGTTAAGGTACCACCAGGTACAGTGGTTATGAATGAAGAAACAAATGCCGTTATTGCTGATTTAGTCGAGCATGGGCAAAGAGCCGTTATTGCGAAAGCAGGCCGAGGTGGCCGTGGAAATTCTCGCTTTGCTACACCTGCCAACCCAGCGCCAGAACTTTCTGAAAAAGGTGAGCCAGGACAAGAATTAAATGTTATATTAGAGTTAAAAGTTTTAGCAGATGTAGGTTTAGTAGGATTCCCAAGTGTTGGTAAATCAACGCTTTTATCTGTTGTTTCTGCTGCTAAGCCAAAAATTGGTGCTTATCATTTTACGACAATTGTACCGAACTTAGGCATGATTGAAACAGATGATCACCGAAGCTTTGCGATGGCGGATTTACCAGGGTTAATTGAAGGGGCTCATGAAGGGGTAGGATTAGGCCACCAATTTTTACGACATATTGAACGTACACGCGTTATTGTCCACGTTATTGATATGTCAGGAATGGAAGGCCGCGATCCATATGAGGATTATTTAACAATCAATGAAGAGCTAAAACAATATAATCTTCGTTTAACAGAGCGTCCACAAATTATTGTAGCCAATAAAATGGATATGCCCGATGCAGAGGAAAACTTAACAGCATTCCGCCAAAAGGTAGGGGAAGATGTTCAAATTTTCCCAATTTCTGCTGTTTCACGTCAAGGGTTAAAAGAGCTGTTGTTTGCTATTGCGGATCTATTAGAAGTAACGCCTGAATTCCTACTATATGATGAGGTAGAGGAACAATCAGACGCAACCGTAATGTACAAGCATGAGGCGAAAGGTGAAGGTTTCGAAATCACTCGTGACGATGATGGTACATTTATTATTACTGGTTATGCCATTGAGCGTTTGTTTAAAATGACGGACTTTAGCCGTGAAGATGGTATACGTCGTTTTGCTCGTCAATTGCGTGCAATGGGTGTGGACGAGGCTCTACGTGAACGTGGAGCACAGGATGGCGATACAGTACGCCTACAAGAGTTTGAATTTGAATTTGTCGATTAAGACATGAGTTTTAGGGGGAAGCGTATGAAGAATGTTGCGAATCAGCGATATTATCTAGTTCGTGAGGATGTTTTAACGGATGCAATGCAAAAAACTTTGGAGGCGAAACACTTACTATCAAGTGGTTCAGTATCTTCCATTTGGGATGCGGTAAAGCAGGTGGATTTATCGCGAAGTGCGTTTTACAAATATCGTGATGCGGTTTTTCCTTTTCATTCAATTGTGCAGGAACGCATTTTAACAGTCTTTTTACAGCTTCAAGACAGAAAAGGAACACTTGCTAAGCTTTTAGAAACTGTGACAATTACACATTGTAACGTATTGACGATTCATCAAACAATCCCAATTCAGGGACGTGCCAATGTTACATTATCACTAGATGTAACAAGTATGACATGTGATCTTGATGACCTAATCCAGCAATTAAAGCGCTTAGATTTTGTTGAGTCAGCGGAAGTCATTAGTTCCGGTGCTCTGTAATCACAGCAAGTTGTTCGATCCTTTAATTTTTGACAAAAATGACAATTATCGTGTTTAATAATCCATATGCTCTTGAAGCAATGGAGTAATAATACGATACCAAAGCTCAAATAAGGAGCTGTCCCTCAGTGATACATCAATCGCTAGGGACTGCTCCTTATTCCATAAAGGAGGTTTTTGCAATGACTAAGCAACAATGGGAAAATCGAATCGCATATCTAGGACCAGAAGCATCATTTACATATTTAGCAACAAAGGCTACTTTTCCAAATGAGTGGCTTGTCCCATGTGCAACGATTCCAGAATGTATTGAGGCAGTAGCAGAAGGAAAGGTAGATTTAGCCGTTGTCCCATTAGAGAATGCCTTAGAAGGTTCTGTGTCACTTACACTAGATTACTTATTCCATGAAGCAACACTATATGTAACAGGTGAGCTGTTGCTTAAAATACAGCAGCATTTAATGGTCAATAAAGCGCAAAAGGATAATTGGCAATCCATTGAAGGAGTCTATTCTCACCCACACGCCCTAGCACAATGCCATAAGTATTTATTTTATCGTTTCAGTCATGTGCCACTTCATCAAACAACTTCAACAGCAGCTGCGGCAAAATATGTATCCGAAAATCCAGATCACTGTATTGCAGCAGTTGGGAATGCAGCCGCCGCAGAAAAATATGGTCTTGAAATAGTAGAGTCCGATATACATGATTTCCATTTTAATCATACTCGTTTCTTTGTTTTGTCTAAGCAAAATAAACGATTGCCACAAGAATTATCGGATGGACAGGCAAAAACCACTTTTATGATTACATTGCCGACTGATCGTTCAGGGGCATTACATCAAGTGCTTTCTGTCTTTGCATGGCGTCAACTGAACTTAAGTAAAATTGAATCACGTCCACTGAAAACGGGCTTAGGTGATTATTTCTTCATGATTGATGTATTAGCAGATGAAAAAGAACCAATGATGCGTGGTGCGATGGAAGAACTTGCTGCACTAGGTTGCAAGGTAAAGTCACTGGGTACATACTTTACTTATCTTACGTCTGACGAAGCAGAATAGCTGTAAGGGGGAAATGTGATGGGTGGGATCATTTTATTTGATGGCATCTGTAACTTTTGTGATAGCACCGTTCAATTTATTATCAAACATGATCAAGTAGGCTATTTTCAATTTGCGTCGTTGCAAAGTGATGTCGGCCAAGCATTCCTCCGACAATTCAATATACCTGAGAATATAGATAGTGTTATCCTCATTGAACATGAGAAAGCATATGTTGAATCTACGGCTGCCTTAAAAATATGCAAAAAATTGGACAAAATTTGGCCTTGCTATTATCTTTTCATCCTTGTGCCTCCAATTATACGCAATGCGTTATATAGACAATTCGCTAAGCGCCGCTATCATTTATTTGGTCAAAAAAAGGAATGCTCATTGCCTACACCTTCGCAACGACAACGATTTCTCACATAAATGGTTGGGTACCTGCGGAAGACAGTAAAATTCTCAGAAGAAAATAATGAAGCACAGTATATTTTCATACTGTGCTTTTATTTATTGGTCTGTCACCAAATATCCCTTTTTTTGTAAAGCCTGTTCAATTAATGTTAATACTTCCACTGAAGGGGCTGTAATGACATGAAGATGAATGCCCCCCGTGAGCGCAGATAAGTAATTAGCCTGCGTTGCATTAACCCGTTCGATAAATTGTTTTACCTCATGACGGTTTGACACCATAATGGAGGCTGTTAGTTCGCCATAGATGGGATGTTCAACAATAACATTTTTGACGGTGCCACCACAATCTACAATCGTCATTAGCTCATCTTCTGTTTGTTTAGATGAGTGTATGCATGGTAATGTGCGTTCAACTGTTTGCTGCAATTGTTCCTGATGCATATAAAGGTAACCCTGACTCGTAGCGATAATAGGTTCGTTTCTTGCCTTTAGTAAAGTCATATCATTGACGATAACTTGTCTAGAAACATTGGCGAATTTAGCCAAGTCTGTCCCCGTTATAGGAGCTTTACTTTTTTTTAATTGCGCTAATAGTTGCAGTCGGCGTTCTTCGCCTAACATTTTTTTCATAAGAGATCACCTCTGCCCGTAATAATGGAAACAGTATTCCCTATAGATTAGTGTACCATGAAGCATTTCTAACTTGTTGAAATTTTTGTATCCAAATGAAACATTGAACATATGATACGTAGAGAGGAAGGGAGGAAAAAATTGCGTATTCATATTGTTCAAAAGGGAGACACATTGTGGAAGATTGCGAAAGAGTACGGCATTTCGTTTGAAGATTTGAAGCGGCTCAATGTCCATCTTGCCAACCCAGATTATATTGTCCCGGGCATGGAAATTATTTTGCCTGAAAAAATAAACAAAGAGCAGCATAGAGAGTCACATAAAGAGATGCCGAAAAAGGAAACACAAATGCATAAGGAGACACCTAAAGAAAATCCCAAAAAAGAGGTGCAGAGACCAATGCCTCCGCCACCACCAATTGTACCACCAGCTCCAATGCCAATGCCAGAACCACAAATGATTCCAATACCTATACCGATGCCAATGCCAATGCAGATGCCACAACAGCCGATGTGGGTACCACAGCCTGTAGAAATGAATTGGCACCAACAAGTAGTGATGCCACAAGTAGAGCAAACAGTTATACCACCACCCGTGCAAATACAGCCAGCACCACCACCACCACCTGTAGCGAAGCCGATGCCGATGCCACACCATCCAGCACCGCCACCAGTGCATATCATGCCACAAATGCCTGCTGTACCACATTGCTCAAGTTGCCATCAACCAATTTATCATCAAATGTGGTGGCCAATGCCAATGCAGCCACAGGTTGAGCAATATACAATGCCGCAGCAACCGATGTCCTATGAGATGCCAGAAAATAAAGTGGGCGGAATGGAAGACTTCTTAGAGTCTACGTCACCGTTTTTCCCTAATCAACCAATGCAACCACAATATAATATGATGCCTGAGATGAACATGGGGCAATCCTGTGGCTGTGAAGCACAACCGATGCAGATGCCTATGCCTACATGGCAAATGGATCCGTGTCATTGCCCACCGCAACCATGTCCGCCACCACCATGTCCAACTCATTGTCCACCGCCGTGCCCGTCATCAGTAGGACCTTGGATGTCTCCGCACTATTTCCCAGGCGGGATGACGCCTTATCGATGGTGAAAAAGCGTATATTGTCGAAGAGGTGAAATCTAATATTTGGAAATATAGGTATCGATCTAATACTTATTTTGTCAAACGAGCAAAGCAATTAGAAATTGCAGAGAAAGTAAGGACGATTCATCGCCAACTAGGGCGAATGGAGCCTGCCCTTATCCTACCATTAGTCCAGAGTGACGATGAGCAGTTAATTGTGCAAGAATGGCAAGAAGGAAGTCATGGTGCAAACTTTGCCCATAAAAAGGATCGGAAGGAATCTCTTCAACTACTAATAGCTTTACATGACACACATAAAAAAATTGCTTGGCAACGTTTGCCTGGCTTGCATACCTACTCACAACTTTTAAAATGGCAAATGCGGTATATGCGTTTTAAAAGTAGAAGAAATGAACTTCGGGCTTTTTTAACAAAAGAAGAAGTCGATCAAATTTTGCATTATAGTGATAAATCGCTGCAGCTGATTGCGTTGGAGGATGTAGCTGAAAAAGACATCACACTATTACATGGGGATGTTGTGCATCATAATTTTTTATGGTGCACGGACGGACAATTGCGTTTAATCGATTTTGATTTGGCCCACCTTGGAGAAGCGGATGATGAATATATTTTATGGTTGCATCGAGTATTACCTGCAGTCGATTATGATTTAGGTAAAATTTTCGCTGAGTTACCAGAGTTGAAACGACTAGATAAAAGAAAGCTTCATCGTTTGAAATATCCGAATGAGTTATTACGTGAATGGCTTTTTGCAGTAGATTTACCACTTGAACAGCAGCTAGTATTTTTAGATTATTTAGTACCATTTACTAAACGAGCCCTCACCTATTGGCCAAAACTGTGGTACGATATTGATAGATTTGTGAAGAAATGACCGTCATTTGGCGGTCATTTTTGTCTGTGAACAGCGCTTGTTACACCATTTTTTGTCGAGCATTCGTTCGCTATATGCTATAATCGAAGACGATGATTGTGAGGGATTATAGATGTATGATTATTTAAAAGGACAAATTTCCCGTATTACACCTGAATATATTGTGCTAGAACAACAGGGTATCGGCTGGCAATTAAATACACCCAATCCGTTTGCATTTCGAACATCAGCACTTGAACAACAGATATATGTTCATTTGCATGTGCGAGAGGATGCACAAGTGCTTTACGGTTTTCCAAATCTAGATCAACGCGAGCTATTTCGTAAGCTAATTTTAGTATCTGGAATAGGTCCGAAGGGGGCGCTAGCCATTTTAGCAACTGGCAACCCACAACAGGTAATAAGTGCGATTGAACGAGAAGATGAAGCATTTTTAGTGAAGTTCCCAGGAGTAGGTAAAAAAACTGCACGTCAAATGATATTAGATTTAAAGGGCAAGCTAGGCTCTTTATTAGAGACAATTGAGTTACCAAGTACAGAAGATGAGCTGCCATTGTTTGGTGTAAACCCTTATAAACACGAATTAGAAGAAGCGATACTTGCTTTAATGGCACTTGGTTATTCTGAAAAGGAACTCGAAAAAATTCGCCCACAGCTTGAGGACAACGACAAGCTTGAAACGACAGATTCCTTTATGAAACAAGCGTTACAACTATTACTAAAATTAAAATAAGGAAAGGAGGGAAGGGGCATGTCTGAACGTATGATGGCTAGTGAGGCAAGTAGCTATGATGAACATTTTGAATTATCTTTACGCCCACAAAGGTTAGCCCAGTACATAGGGCAACATAAAGTAAAGGAAAATTTACAAATTTTCATTGAAGCAGCAAAACTTCGCCAGGAAAGTTTAGACCATGTGCTATTATATGGACCTCCAGGGCTTGGTAAAACGACATTAGCTGCCGTTATTGCTAATGAGATGAATGTCAATGTGCGCATGACAAGTGGTCCTGCGATTGAGCGTCCAGGAGATTTAGCAGCGATTTTAAGTTCACTAGAGCCTGGAGACGTTTTATTTATTGATGAGATTCATCGACTACCTCGTGCAATTGAAGAAGTGTTATATCCAGCAATGGAGGACTTCTGTTTAGATATTGTGGTTGGTAAAGGTCCTGAAGCCCGTTCTGTACGCCTTGATTTACCTCCATTTACCCTTGTAGGTGCTACTACAAGAGCTGGTGCCTTATCAGCCCCTTTAAGGGATCGATTTGGTGTTTTATTACGCTTAGAGTACTATGATGATGTTTCACTTGCTGAAATTGTTGCTCGAAGTGCCCATTTATTTGAGGTAGAAATTGAGCAAATAGCAGCAATGGAAATGGCAAGACGTTCTCGAGGTACGCCTCGAATAGCCAATCGCCTGTTAAAACGAGTGCGAGATTATGCACAAGTGCTTGGAGATGGTATGATAACGGAGGGTCTTGCAAAGCAAGCGTTAGAATTGTTACAAGTCGATCCTAGAGGCCTTGATCATATTGACCATAAACTTGTCACCAACATGATTGAACGCTTTCGAGGAGGTCCTGTGGGCTTAGATACGCTTGCGGCATCGATTGGTGAGGAACGGGTTACGATAGAAGATGTATATGAACCCTATCTCATGCAAATCGGACTTATTCAACGTACACCACGAGGGAGAGTAGCAACCCATTTAGCCTACGAACATTTTGGATACGAATATCCCCAACAAACATAAAGAAGGAAGTTTTTTTCATGCGTGTAGAAGATTTTGATTTTGAATTACCAGAGGAGCTTATTGCTCAAACACCATTAGTTGATCGTACAGCCAGTCGATTAATGGTCGTGACACCTGGCTCAAATAAAGTAGAGCATCACCATTTTGCTCATGTTTTAGATGAGTTACGTGCTGGGGATTGTCTTGTATTAAATGATACAAGAGTCTTACCTGCTCGCTTAATGGGTGTAAAAGAGGAGACTGGTGCACATATAGAGGTATTGTTATTGAAGCAATTGGCAGGTACAGATGAATGGGAAACACTTGTAAAACCAGCGAAACGTGTAAAAGTAGGGACAGTCATTACGTTTGGAGATGGATTGTTGACAGCTACATGTACAGGTGAGCTTGACCATGGTGGACGAACATTTGAATTTCATTACGATGGAATCTTTTATGAAATATTAGAGCAGCTTGGTGAAATGCCATTACCTCCCTATATTCGAGAGAAATTAGAGGACAAAGATCGATATCAAACTGTCTATGCGAAAGAACGTGGCTCAGCTGCCGCTCCAACGGCGGGTTTACATTTCACGGAAGAGTTATTAGAACAAGTGAAAGAAAAAGGGGTAGAGGTAGTCTTTATAACACTACATGTAGGACTTGGTACATTTCGTCCTGTTAGCGTGGATTCTATTGAAAACCATGAAATGCATGCTGAATTTTATAGTGTTACGGAAGAAGCAGCAGACACGATTAATCGTGTAAAGCGTAATGGCGGTAAGGTGATAGCTGTCGGGACAACCTCTACACGTACATTGGAAACAATTGGCTCTAAATATAATGGCGAGGTGCGTGCAGAGCAAGGGTGGACGTCTATTTTCATCTATCCAGGCTATACCTTTACCGTGGTGGATGGTTTAATTACAAACTTCCATTTACCAAAGTCAACCCTTGTGATGCTTGTCAGTACGCTAGCCACTCGGGAAACTATTTTAAGTGCTTATCAGCAAGCTGTAGAAGAAAAATATCGCTTCTTTAGTTTTGGTGATGCTATGTTTATTCGACCAAAAGAATAAAAAAAGATACAATCGGAGTACTGTTTTTACTTCAGATAAGAGAGGATTTTTATTTTTATGACACAACCAGCAATTCGCTATGAATTACTTCATACTTGTAAACAAACGGGAGCACGTCTTGGGATTGTGCATACACCACACGGTTCCTTTGAAACTCCTACATTTATGCCTGTTGGGACACAAGCAACAGTTAAAACAATGTCACCTGAGGAATTAAAAGAAATGAATGCCGGTATTATCTTATCCAACACGTATCATTTATGGCTTCGTCCAGGCAATGATATCGTTAAGGAAGCAGGTGGGCTGCATAAATTTATGAACTGGGATCGGCCAATTTTAACGGATTCAGGCGGTTTCCAAGTATTTTCGCTAAGTCAATTCCGTAAAATTGAGGAGGAAGGCGTTCATTTCCGTAATCACCTTAATGGGGATAAATTATTCCTAAGTCCTGAAAAAGCGATGGAAATTCAAAATGACTTAGGCTCGGATATAATGATGGCCTTCGATGAATGTCCACCATATCCTGCAACACACGACTATATGCTGCAATCAGTGGACCGCACAACACGTTGGGCAAAACGTTGTAAAGAAGCACATAAGCGTCCAGAAGAACAAGGGTTATTCGGCATCATTCAGGGTGGCGAGTACGAGGATTTACGCCGTCGTTCTGCAGAGGCATTAGTGGAGTTAGATTTCCCAGGCTACGCTATAGGAGGACTATCTGTTGGTGAGCCGAAAGATGTAATGAACCGCGTTCTTGAGTTCACGACACCTTTAATGCCAACCAATAAACCGCGATACTTAATGGGTGTTGGCTCACCGGATTCATTAATCGATGGGGCAATTCGTGGTATTGATATGTTTGACTGTGTGCTGCCAACACGAATTGCGCGTAATGGTACACTGATGACATCAGAAGGTCGTTTAGTAGTAAAGAATGCAAAATATGCTCGTGACTTTGGGCCGATTGATCCGAACTGTGATTGCTATACATGTAAAAACTATTCGCGTGCTTATATTCGTCACTTGATTCGCACAGAAGAAACGTTCGGTATTCGTTTAACGTCTTATCATAATTTACATTTCCTCTTAAAGCTAATGGAGCAAGTGCGTGAGGCAATTCGCCAAGATCGTCTTGGTGATTTCCGAGAAGAATTTTTCGAAAAATACGGCTTTAATGGGCCAGATGCCAAAAACTTCTAATCGATTACTTACACCTGTAGGGTAAGTGGACAAGTCTTTTGTCACTTCTCCTGTATATCAAAATAAAAAAGGACATTAGGAACTCCCTAATGTCCTGAATTACTAGCCATAGTATGGCAAAGTTATTCAAAACTTTGTAAAAAGTGAATATTTCTAGCAAAATATTGTCAATCATAGAAAAAATATTAGTAATTGAGAAAATTTTTGGGCTTGTCCATCGCTTTTTAATGGTGGAATAGTCTATACTAAAAAAGTGAGATTTGGAAAGGGGGCAAGA